>Ga0179593_1652483_pt1 | contig 13598 bp, 22 predicted proteins | sample CZODoug2_1_08_16_FD_185931 | JGI IMG/M metagenome (GOLD analysis project Ga0179593, IMG submission 185931) | Vadose zone soil fungal communities from Angelo Coast Range Reserve, California, USA - CZODoug2_1_08_16fungal (PacBio error correction) | ecosystem: Environmental > Terrestrial > Soil >... | reverse complement strand
TTATATTTCTCCTGCGGCTTGAAGCGCCTTTTCCCCCTATTGGTCCGGTCGTTAGTTTTTTGCGTGAGTATATTCGTGAAGTTTTTTCCTGTGATTGAGGATTTTTTTTCAGAGACCCTTTTCGGACCCCTCTCGTGTCGATAATTCTTCCAATCAGAGGGTTTTCCTTTTTTCTCACGTGCATTCTCCTCTCTCCGCGGAGAGGGTGTAATTCGTTTTTCATGCACTCTGTGATGGTCTCCATCTTTTCCCTTTCCTTTCCACATGGCAATTCCAATTTTTCCCCCCGCTCGCACATTCCCCCAATTGAACGTCGCCTTTTTTGTGTCAGAACAATGATTCGTTTTTCTGTCAATTTCTTTGGTGTCTGGCCTATCCTGGCCTCTTTCTTTTTTTTTTCCCCCATTAAAACCGTCTTTCCGTTGGGACTTTTCAACAGTCTTTTCCCGGCTTCCGCACCCCCTATCAGTTTTTTCCCCCCCTTTGTACCAGGCGCTGCGATGGCTTTTTTTTCCCTTACGCGGGATTGTTCGACGCTACGTCCCCGAATCGGCTTTTTTTTTTTTCTTTGCTTTGCTCATGAAATTTTCCTTATTGAGGAAATCCGGAATATTGAGCCCCCCTTCTGTTCGTCCCTCCCTTCGGGGATAAGGAGAGGTCCTTCCGTGCAGGACGTCCCTGAAAAGCCAATCGCCGCTCCCCCTCCCGGGTTAAACGGACACCCCCCCCCCAATGTCCGGATGCCCTTTCCTTCAGGGGGACCTTATTCTTTTTTTCAATCGGTCGGTTGTCTCTCCCCCCCCCCCCTCACAAGAGGGATTTCTCTCTCCATTTCCCGCCTCAATGCGGACGTTTGCAATTCCCCGGGCGGTTTCGCAGCCCCCTTTCCCCTTAGTATGTAGAGCGGTCTCCCCCCCTTCTTTTTGGCCGATAGCCCTCGACCTCCCTTTTAACCAAGATAGGGTTGTTGAACTCCACTCCCCTTCCCGGTTTTGCTTCCCTTTTTCCTTTGCGAGGTCATCTTTTCTTTTTCACCCGTTCGGGGAGTTTTTTCCCCTTCTTGTCCAGGTCTCGGTCGCTTTTTTTGTCTCATGATCGTTCCTTTCCCTCTCATCTTTGTTTTTCTTTTTTCTCCTTATCCGGGGGGAAGCCTGACCCCTCCAGTGTAGGGTTTTGTAGTCCCTCCCCCGCGGCGATACGTGTTTTTTTTCCCCGGCGCTCTTCCAGTCCTTCCCCCCCTTTCACCTTTGCCGCGCAAATGATTTGTGTCCCAAGCGCCCCAGAGACACTTTCTTCGGAAAAAGCTTCACGCAAGACCTCTCAACCAAGTGGGTTTTGTAGCCGGGAAAAATCCCCCGTCCCCTGCACTCGTTCCAACCCCCCCCTTTTTTTTTTTTCAGCCGTCAACGGTTCCGCGGTAGGCAGCCACGTTGCAATACTTTCTCCCCTCCTACCTTGGCGGTCTGTTGAACAACCTCCCCCCTTTTTCTGCCCATCCAGCCTTGACCTGACGTTTTTTTTTAAACTTTAGGTGTTTGAATTTTACACCCCCTTGTGTAATCACCAGGCGGGGGCCGCTTCCTCTTCGCTGATGATGGCATCGTCCCTTCCCTTTTGCCCGTTAGCTGGATTGTGTTTTGCTCGATTGTGGTACCGGCTCTTTCTCTTGGAAGGTCCAGGTTGTTTTTTTTCTTTTTTTCCCTCCTCATCTGGACTTTCCTCTTTTTCCAATTGGCGAACCACACCCCTTTTTGGGGAATGGGGATATTCAGAAAATGCTTTTTCCCCGGTGGGCCCCCTCCCCACTTACCAAGGAGGATGGGCTACATTTCACGTTCGGGGGACCCTTTCTTCTGCAGCTCCGCCCCCTTTTTCTGTCGCAATGGAGTCCGCTGCTTCCCTCCCAAGGGCAGATTCTGATGAAGCTTTTTCCCAAGGGGATCCGTTAAGGGTCCGTTCAGTCCCGTTCGTTCCAAGTTTCGGCCACCATAAGGCGTCGCTTTCCATTTCCCCTCGTCGGAATTTTAACCTTTTCCTTCCGTGGACTGGGCTATCTTTTTAGTGAGGAAAAGTCGTTTGTCTATTTCGGGCCAAGGCCCTTTTGCCTAAGCCAGATACCCTTTTCCTGATTTTCCCTCCCCTCTTCTCTTTTGATCCTCATTTTTTTTTTTTTTCGAGAGAGATTCTTCCTCGCAACGGTGGTATCTCTTGGACCTTAGTTGAGACTTCCCCCGATTTACCGCCCCTTTTCCCCCACGGAAATTTTCTCACTTACCTCACCAGGGCCCCCGAGCTTTGCCCAGTTTTTTTTCCCCATTACCGAAGATTCGTGTTTTTATTTTGGGGCCTCGGGGAAGTTTTTTTCTGTGACGAACTTGAGGGTTGCTTTTTCCTTCTGAAACGGATTACTTCCTTCCAGACGTCCCATCTTCTCCCTTTTTTCCTTGCCCTTTGGCTTTACGCGTCTTGTCGTCCCTCCTTTGAGATACCACCCTGGTTCTTTACGGTTTCCCCCGCGATGGGTGGTTTTCCCCCCCCGGACGTGCTGGTGGAAATTTCCCTTGGCCCGTTTGTTTGCTTGGCGTCAACCGATTGTCTCTTTTTTTTTCCCCCCCCACCCAAAAGTTATTTCCCCCAGTCTCCAGGACTTTTTACTTGTTCGCCAAGGACTTTTCCAGATGATCGAACCCCCCTTTCCTTCCTCAATCCGATACCCCGCTTCCCACCTCCGAGAAAGTCAACAGCGGATCCACCTCTTTTTTTCACAACTGGTACGGAGACGCCCTCCCTCCTCACCACTTGAAGCTGTCCTCTTTTTTTGTTTACCTCTTGATTACACAGGGCGTTTCCAAGGGAAGATTTTCCCTCTTCAAAGCTGGAGGGGCAGGGTACCTTCGGGGATGGTCATTCCCGGTGAGTATACGAAACCCCCCGGGAGGCTACCGCTTTCTCTTTCCCTCTGATTTCCCCACAGAGGGGCGGTTTTGGAAAGAGGCGTTTTTTTCCGTCCTTTCTTACAACTTTACCCCCATTGTTCCCGCGGGTAGTGTTTTTTTTTGTTCGGCATTTGCTATGGGACGCCTTCGACTGCGCATCCGGTTTTTTTTTTGGAAAGCCAGTTTTTCCCTTTCTTGAAAGGCTTTTAACAACGAGATTTTCCCCCGTATTCCCCGGCGGGAAAATGGAAAACATCTTTTTTCCACTCTTCTACAAAACCCCCTTCTTGTTTCGTTTCCTTTTCTCATATGCTACCAGGCTCTTTCCTACTTCGAGATGATTTGATGGAGCTCTTGATGTTCCTTTCAGGAACCCCTCCCCCCATGCGATCCACCAAGTGTTTTTTCTTTTTGACACTATTAAGGGGACCCCCTAAGGGTCACTTCCGTGGCACCCTCTCATACTAGAAATTGCTGAGACCTTTTCTTTTTTTATAAATTTTTAGAGAAAACACGTCTTCCCCGTTTTGAGGAGACCCCACTCTTCTCCCAGATATTCCCTTCTTTTCCGTTATAGTCCTTCCTTTTTTGAGGCTTTTTCCCCCCCCCAACCCCATTTGTTCCCCTTTTCGAAGTGACACGAATTTTTTTCGTGAATTGCTGCGACTTTTCCCCCCTTCTTCCAGCAACTGTTTGCAGGTCGCCATGAGGCTTATTCCTATCTTTTTTCGGGTTGGGCTAAATCCGGCTGATTTTCTTTCCCCCCCGTTTATTGGACCCAAAATTTTCCTTCATTCGGGTGGGGGGTGAAGGACCTGTTTCCACATTGGTGTCCTTTCTTGTCCGTTGAATCCCGGAAAATAGGGCGCGTTTTTTTTTCTGGAGCGTCATCCCGGACAGGGCAGGCATTTTTTTTTTTTTTGTTTCACAATGACCTGTTCCTTACTCAGATGGGCTCGATGCAAAGAGTTTTCCTGAGTGGACAAGGCGATTCCTTCTTTTTTCCCCTCCGAGTAGAGTTCCTTTTTTGCAGCAATATCCCTCACCCCTATTAGGTCCATGTACGACAGACTTTCTGCGCACTCAGGGGATACTCTTCCGGTGTCTTTCAACTGATATGAAATTTTTTTTTTTCCGGCGTCACGGGCCCTCTTTTTTTGCCCGTTTCGATTTGCCAATTTTTTCTGGAAAAGTTAAGGGGGACCTTTTACTTCAATGGCCCTTTTTTTTTTTGTTGAAATCATCGACCCCACCCTTCCTCTTTACTAGAACCTCTTTTTCCCCTTCAAGGAGAAACTTTCCTTGCGAGAGGGGTTGTGCGACCTTTTTTTCCCCCCTCTTTTTACCCAAGGGCATGTGCCTTCTCCCCCCCTTCCCCCCAATCGTGCTGTTTTCTCTCCCCCCCCGGAATACACCTCTCCGGGTTAGCCGGCGGATTTTAACCATGCCCACGGTCTTCCACCCCTACATCACGTTGTAGCCTTTTCTTTTTTTGATTTCGGTAAGGCGACCCCAGTGATTTTCGCTGGACAAACTCATTTTTCCCCCGAGAACTGGTTTCAGTTCACGAATATCCTCCCCTTTTTTTTTCCCGCTTAAAACGACCTCTTTTTCACTGCTGCGGCTCAAGCGCCTCCATCGACCTCTTTCTCTTTACATCCTCTTCTCTCGATGGGGGATTTAACTAGTTTCCTTTTTTTCCCTTTCCCTTTTTGACTGGCGGGCAATCCCGTTTTTTTTTTGTCCCGGTTCGTTTCGGCGCAAAGGGGGATTTACGTGGTCTTGACCCTGCGAGTTGGTTCTCTTCCTTTGCATTACCCGATCGCTTTTTCCTTTTTTTCTTGCCGCACATCGATCTTCTTAGCGTTGACCCTTTTTTTCCATCCGTGGCATGGTCCTTTTTTTCCTTTTCCGGGACCTCCGTTTTTTCTTTCTTTTTTTTCCGCATGCAACACCGTCGAGTTTTTTCTATTGCACATGCCCCTTCCTTCCCTTGCGCAACGCCGCCTTCCCCCTTACCGTCACGCCTGTGTTTAGTGTGTTCCCTCCCACTGATTCGGGCGCTAGTGAACTTTTTGTGGATTTGAGATGATGCTTCTCCTGCATCGCGGTCCCTTTTTTTGGACGGTGCAACTCGCCCCCCCTCCTTCTTTGGCACGTTGGGGACTTCGTTGCCTCTTTTAACGCGTGGATCGATCCCTTTCTCCTTTGGTCCGTCAGACGCTAAGGTCCTCCTTCTTCTCGTTATTGGCGGGCTCTGGGATTTTCTCCGGAAAATCTTGTTCCTTTTTTCTTTTTTTCGGGAGCCAGCGGATACGGTTCTCCCGTTGGAACTCCGTGCCTGCTCCCTCCTTTCCCCCCCTCCTCCAAAATTCGGTGTCTTTTTCTTTCACGGAAACCAGCACTTTTTTTTTGCCCCCCCGCCTTCCTTCAAGGCTTTTTTTTTTTCCCATAACCTTTTCCATTTTCGGTTGATAGCACCCATTTTTCGATGATTATCGTATTCTCCCCCAATGGGAAGTGCACTTTTTTTATCTTGCAAGGGCGTTTCGCCCTTTTTTTCCCTGTTCAAATTTCGGTCCCATTCTTTCTTCTCGGGCGACAAATCCCTCGACTCTCCCCCTATTCTGTTTTCCTTTTGACATCCCCGCAACGCTCTCCAGTTTCGGTCAGCCAATTTGCCCTTTTTCTCAGTGAACCTTCGGCTTCAGTACTGTATAGTGTTACGGCTTTTCTTTCTTCTCATATCCCCTTCTCCTCTTTTTCCTGGGGAGGCATAATTCCTCTCCCCCCCCCCTGAAAACCTGACCATTTCTTTTTTCTCTGAAGAGTGGTCATGTTCTCGATCTCTTTTTCGTTGACTTTTCTTTTCCCAGACGGCAAATTGTGCTCTGCGCCAACATTGGATGTCCCCTCCGTCAGTTATAAAGCTCCTTTTTTTTTTTTCGAAAATGCGGGCCTGGCCCCCCCCGACAGCTTTTTTTGTTCTCTCCTGGTTGCGACGGAAACAAATTTTTTTAATGTTGGACCGGCCTCGTTTCCCTTTTTTGTTGCAAGCCCGTTTTTCCCCCCCCTCGGTTCGCAGCCCGGGGCTTTTAAATCTTCCCTTTTTCCGTGAACGGCCCTCCCAGTCCAGGTTCATGTCCTTCTCCAGACGGAAGTGAACCTTCTTACTTTTTTTCCCCTCAAACGCTTTTCCTCAATCGGATTCCCCCGCACAGGCGGGGTCAGGTTGGACTATTTCTGCATCGCCGGTCCCAGTAGGATCTTTCCGGTTTTTTTCTTGCTAGATTTTCGGCCGGTATTCGGTCCTTCCCTTTGAGTGGTCGACATTTACGCTTTCATTGGCCCAATGTCCTTCCTTTTTTTTTTCCTCTTGTATACGTTTGCCCCTTAGTAGACATCGTTTCAAACACTCTCGGCTGGTCCCCCTTCACCATTCACTTTCTTTTGGTGGGAAACCACTTTTTTTTGCTACGCATTTGTGCAATTGCTATTTTTTTTCTGCCGCGGTTTCCTACGGGTAAGGATTTTGTTCCCCATCCTCCGGTAAATGATTTTTAAGGAAGGCTTTCCCCCCTCAACCGTGAGTCTCTTTCTGGTTAATTTTTCGCCATCCGACCTTTTTCCCGCTGCCCCCCACTTTCTTTTCGGAATTACCAGAATTTTTTTTTCCCCCTGGCCATTTCGTTTTCGCGTCAAGGCAAATTTTTTTATTAGCGGCCACCTTCCTCCCCCCTGCATAGCCAGATCTTACCCACCGTCGGAATTTTTTGTAAGCATCCCTCCTCCTCAGACGTTGTTTGTTGTTTTCCTATCTTTCTTTGATTTCCGCCCGTTTTTTCTATTCTGGGCTAGGCCTTATCTTTTCCGGGATAACAGAAATTTCCCGGACTTTTCTCCCCCATAACCCGCCCTTACGGATTTCCCCGGCCTGTTCCCCCCCTTTTTTTTTAAGAAAGATTTTCCTTTTTTCTCATGGAAAGTGACCTTTTCAGTCGGGAGTGTAGTTTTTTTCCCTGAGGTTCCCCCGGTGGCTTCCCTTGCGCACGTCCCTTCCCTTTCCTTCTGACAGGCAATTTTCTTTTTTATTTCTCGTGACAACCCGGTATTTCCAAAGGAGGACTAGTGCTTCAAAAATGATTCTTCTTCTTTTTCTTAGATGGTGGGGGGACGATTGATGGAATGGGTTTCTCCCCCATGTCCTTCATGATTTTCGGCCCCAGATTTGTCTTTTTCGGCAAAACCCTCCCTTTTTCTCCTGACGGACCTCTGTTTCCCAATGGAAAAAGGCGTCTTACCCAGATCAACCTGACGTCCCCTCCACCGACGACGTTTTTCCCCTCTTTTCAAGTCACCTCGCTCAGAAGACTTACTGGCAGACCTTTTTCCCCCCCGGCGAGCCTTTTACTGCCTCCACACTTGAAGGTTTTTTTCGGGGGATTCCCCCCCCCCTCTTTGATTTAACACGTCTCCTCCATGTTCAACGGAGTCCCCCCTTCTTTCAAGCTGGTTCTTTCTGCAGGACCCGTTGATTTCTTTCTTTTTTCGTCACCGCTGGTTTTTTTTTTCAGAGTATATTCCTCTTGCGGCTACAGCTCTTTTTTTTTAGGGACTTTTCACAAACCAGCTGGGTGTTTCTTCCTTTTGCGGGTTTTTTAATTTTTCCCCCCAAGGGCGTTCCCGAACCACTTTTTTTTTTTTTTGTCGTGCTTTCCTCTTTTTTTTTCTCGCCATGGTCTTTGGGCCCCCCTTTTTCTCACAACTGCGACTTGCCCCGGTGGCTTTTTTTTTTTCCATGTTTCCTTTTTCCCAACGTGAGGTCCTGGTCTCATGCCCCGCAACGGGACACTCTGTTTTCTCCCCTTCTTCTACAAAAAACCTCACTCTCTTTTTGTTTTTTGTTTTCGTTTTCTTGGCTTCCCCTGCTCACACAAGTTCAAGAAGAGGGCTTTCTTTCCAAATCCTTCTCCGACTCCCGAACAGGAGATTTTCCCCCCCTTGGACACTATTAATGTCCTCCCCCTTTTTTCCCTACCGGGTCAACTTTTTCATACCTTTCGCAGGAAATTGCTGCCGTTTCTTTTCCCTTGAGAGCGTTTTTTTTTCTTTCCCCAAAGGCCCCCGGTTCGCGTTTATAGTCTCCCTCGGAAAAACTTTTTTTTTCCAGGACGGAAGTGTTCTTCTTCCTTGCTGGCGAAACGCCTTTTCCCCGAAGCGCTGTTGAGTCCACGGCATTTCCCGATAATCATCTTTTCTTTTTTTCCCCCGCGACGGATGGACAAGTTTTCCGGTCCTGAAGGAAGGGATTTTTTTTTTTCTCCTTGGGATTGCGGGTTTTGTGAACGTGCGGACCTCCTTGCGGTTTTTCCTTTTTGGAGCGAAGAAGGATTTTTTTCCAATGCATGTTCCGTATCTTTTTTCCACCGACCCGGCTTCTTTTTCCCCCTTATTCCGGCTATACGACAATCGTTTCCCCCAGCAATCATAGCCCTTTTAGGGCGGCGACCCCTGGGCGCGACCTTGCTCTATTGTTTTTTTTCGGAAAACTGATCGGGGGAAGCGTCCCCTTCTCAGCTGTTAACCCTTTCCACCGTCAAGATGTTCCCCTTCCTTTCTCAATTGCAAGTCCTGGATCGATTTCTTTCCATCCACAACCCCTTTTCCTTCGGCGCCCGACTGTTTTTTTTTCCCCAAAGGCGCGACGTTTTTTTTTGCCCCCTGCGAGGCGGGTCCAGATTTCCTTTCTCCATATTGAAGGTTTTTATAATTTTTCTTTTTTTTTTTCGACCATCCGTGCTGTGGCACCCCTGCGAATTTTTTACTTCCCTCCGCGGAGCTTCGTTCCCCCCTTTCCTTGCTTTGACAAAAACCCCGGACCTTCGATTGGTGCTGCGTTTTCCTCGGCGAGCTCTTTTTAATTGAGAAAACCACTTTTTCCCCCCCTCGCATCACGGAAGCTACCCACGTCACGAATGCTCCCTTTTTTTTGCGCTAACGTCACTTCCCTTTCTCACTTTTTGGCGGCGACTTTCCCTTCCCCCATCTCTCTCTTTCCTCTTTGTTGTTGATTTTTTTTTTTTTTGTTTTTACTTTTTTTTGTTTTTTGGGATTTATGTTCGATGACTTTTCGTGACAAGCATGGGTTCAGTTCTTTCCTTTTTTTTAAGTATAGTTCGTTGAAGTGTTCTTCTTTTTTCCCGTTCTTCTTTCAGTTGTAGACTTTTTTTTTCCACTTTGTTCTCGCGATCAGTTGCCCTTTTTTTTCTTTTTCCCTTTCTTTTTTTCTTTTGTCATACGTGGTCATGGTTTCCCCTTTTCTTCGGATTTTGGTTATTCTTTTTTTCCATGCACAGCCTCCTTTTTTTTCTCCAAAGAGTTCTCCCTTCCAACCTGGTTTCCCGCAATGCGCAACCCCGGGACCCGCAACCCTTCCTGTGTACGTGGTCCCCCTTTTTATTTTCGTTTGGCGCTAGGGTCATTCGTTTTTTCTTTTTTTGCATCGGATGCCACTTTTCATCTGCATTCCCGTTTACATCTGTTTCTTCCCCTCGGAACTTCCCCCCCTTTCTTGCCCGGTTGGTATTCGAAACCATTTTTTTTTCACCCGGTTGACCCCCCCCCCCCTCCCCTGCGGATTTCTTGTTTTTTTTTTCCTCTGTCGTCGAAGCTCTGCACCCGAATTACTTTTTTTTCTTGATATGGGACCCCCTTTTCCTTGCGGACTTGACCCCGGTTCGCCATCCAACCCCTTTCGTTCGGAGTTATACTCCCAGTCAGTTGGAACCCCCCTTTCCCTTCTTTTTTCTGTGGCTTCGCCCCAAATACTTTTTTTTTGCGCCTCTTTTTTTTTTCTCCCCGTTCACGGTCCCCGTTCCCCTCCGGCCTGCCAAGCCTTTTCCCTCTTTTGGTCCATGTAACCTTTCCATTTTTTTTTCGGATTCCCTTTTTCCCCCTCACAGAGCGATTATGTTCCTTCCCTTTTCCAGACTCAATTTTGCAAAATGGCGCTTTGGCTTTTTTTTTTTTTTTTTTTTTCGCAATTTTCCCCCCCAATTTCGGACACTCTTTGAGCGGGGTCCCCCCCCCCCCGTTTGCCGTCCTTCTTCCAACGCGAAAGCTCTTTTGGCGTTTTTTTCGCAACGGCTCTTTTCCCTACGGGTTTTGGCTTTCTTTTTCCCTTCTGATTTTCAAGTCGAAGTGACTGTGAGCAAGTCCTTCCTCGTTCTTTCGTTTTCCGGTGAATTCCTTGTCTGTTTCCATTTTTTCCCCCATCAAGAAGCTTTTCTTCTTTTTTTTTCCTGGGGAGGCCCGTGGGGTGTTTTCCCCGAAACAAAAGAAACCCTTCCCAGAAGTTGTCATGGCAGTTTTTCGCGATTAAAGTGGTTTTTCCAGTTCGTTTCCGCTCTCCCCGTTGAATGCCGCGCCCCAGTTTTTTCTTCAGCGCCCCCCCCTTTTTCCTCCCCATGCAGAGCCAGTTCCCGCACGGGAAAGCGGAAACAAGTGGTCTTACTTTTTTTTCTCACTGCCCAAACTTTTTTTGCTCGTTTCCCCCCCAACCACTTTTTTTTGTTGGCAAAGGGAGTCCCCCGGTTTCAAGCAGGTAGCCTCTGGGTTCGTATACCTCTCCTTTTTTTTTTTTACGGACCTACACTCCCCCCCTTTTCCTGTCCACTCCATCATTGTCCTTCCCACTTCTAAGGCCGGATCAACGATGTTGTTCAATTCGTGTGCTCCCCCTCCCAGGGGAGGTTTGCACTCCCTTCTTGGATTGCTCTTCTTACCAGTTTCTGCATTTTTTCTTTCCGCGGTGACCTTTGTCCCCTTTTTTTTTTTTGTTGTTCCCGGCCTTATCGGAGTGACAGTCCTTGTCGATTTTTTTTCAATCTGGACGAAGCTTTCCCTTTTTTCTCCCCACACAATCGCCCGCCTTCTTAACTTCCCCCAGGAGGCGTCCTTTTTCTTGCGACGTCAAACCCTGAGGCTGGCACTTCCTTTTTTCCCACCAACATCGATGCCTTGCCTCCAGCATTTTTTTTGGGGATCTTTTTCTTCTTTTCCGCGTAAAGCCAACAGGTTGTTTCGGATTCCCTTAAATGACCTTTTTTCTTGCCCGTTCCCCCCGGTTTTTCTTTCCGTTTCGCCAAATCCCCCTCTCGGAGTCCGCTGCCCCCCTCCTTTTTTTTTTTCGGAATTTACATTTTTTCCGTGGACTTGTTGCCCTCTTTCCTGTGTGGTATTGGGATTTCAAGAAAAGTTCCGTTTGGCCATTTCGGGCCAAAAGCCCTCCCCCTTCCTTGCCCAAGCCAGCCAAAAATGTCTTTCATCTCTCTCTTTTTTTATCGTTGTTTGTGGGTGATTCCTTTTCTTTCTGACCCCCCCCCTTTTTCCCTTAATTAAACGGGGGCTTTTTCTTTTTACCGACCACACGGAAACTTTTTTTCTTTCAATCCTTCCGCGCTTTGGCCTTTTTTTTTGTAAAAATCCGACCGTTTTTTCCAGCGACGCCGTCGGGCTAGGTCGATGTCCCTTGGTCCCAGGATTTCTGGTTCGTATTGGTGGCAGAGAATACAGTGTTTTTGAACGGAACTTTCCCAGTCATTCCCCGACTCTTTTCCCAAGGACCTTGCTTTACGGCTTTATTTCTTCCCTTCATTGAGATTCTTTTTCCCAAAACTGAAGCTGGCTCATGGTGGGGGTAAAACCGACGATTTTCTGGTGAAGTACCAGCCTCCCCCCCTTTGTTTTGACGGCTGCCCCCCCCCGAGTTTTTTTCGGCCAAAACCCTCCCAGTCTCCCCCGGAAACGCTTTTTTTTCCGGCCAATGACGGAGTCAATCTTTTTCTTTTCCTGGACCCAGCCTTTTCACCTTTCCCCGGCCTTTCCCCCGCAGGTACACATTCGTTTTCCACGGAGGGACCTTTTATTTCCTTTTCCCGGCGGCATGGAATACTGCCAAGATGCCCCCGGTTTTTTTTGGCGCGGGGACCTCCCCCTCCTCCCCACCCCACCCAACACCCACCCCCCCCATCCCTCCCTGGGCGTTTTGACAGGTTACACTTTCCGTTGGGGGCAGTCTTTTTTTTTCCATTGGAGGGGGTTCGTCAACGACCTTTAATACGGAAACCTTCTTTTTTTTTCTTCTTTTCTATTACGCGTGACGGCTTGCCCCTTTCGGTTTTGGACGAGGAGTTTTTTTTGGATTTTTACGGAGAACCTTTTCTTTATTTTCCTACCCAGGCACTTGTTGTTTTCCTTTGCTGGAAGATTTTCTAGCACTTGGGGAGCTTCCCCTTTGCATAATTGTCTTTTTTTTTTTTTTTAGTTCAAAACCTTTTTGTTTGGGAAGTCTTTTCCCGTCAAACCTTTCTGCGGAGCTCCTCTTCTACAAAAACCCCTTCTTTTTTTTCGTTTTTCATGGGTTTCTCCCCCTTCCGGGAATTGCCAATTCCCCACAGAAGAGGCTTTCCTTTTTTCCAAACTTCGATCATAGGCCCCGAACCGGCTTCCTTTTTTTCCGCGTAAGGGCCGTCTTTCCACTACTTGCCCCGCTCCGGACCTTTTTTTCCCCTTTCGACTGGACCATCGCCTTTTTTTCGCAACCGGCTCTGGCTGAGCGTTGAGGTTATGCCCCTCCCTCCCCCGATTTTCGCCGTTTGAGGGGCTGCTCTTTGTCGGCCCGCTCTTCAGCACTTCCTTTTATTGCCGTTTGAATTTTTTCAGCTTTTTGCAAACGTCGCCATTCTTCCTTCTCCCTTTTCCGTACTCATCATTTTTCTCTTCGGTTGTTCCGCGAAGATGGAAACTTTTTTCCCCCCACTTGTCCTGTGTCCTGATTTGTTTGGCCGGACAATTGGGGCTTTGCCCGGGTGTCCTTTTCCTCAGCCCCCCTTTTTGCGGAGGCCTCATTGCGATCTTTTTTTTCCAACGGAAGTCAAAATTAGACGCTTTTTCCCTCAACGCACAAGCGAGCCACTTGGCTATTTCAGCCCCTTCCCAGTCATGAAGCCGTTTCCTAATTAGGTTCCCTTTTTTTTTTTCTCCCATCCGCTCCTTAGTCCATCTAAGCCGCTGCCCCTGAAAGGTCACCACCCCCCCTTTCTTCCCCTGATATTTCATTTTTTTTTTTTCAGCGTCCACTCAAGGAAGCTGTTTTTTTTTCCCCCCTTCCTATTGCACCCTGTCCTCTCCCAATGGTGTGGAACTTCTCTCAAGGGCATCCCCTCATCGACCCCCCTCATTTCCTGCCCCTCATTTTTAAAGTTCAGTTTAATTTTTTGGCGGGGTCCCTTCTTTCTTTCGTGAGGCAGGTTTCAAGGGAATCCCCCCTTGGGGGTGACCACCAATTTTTCCCCCCTTTGTGATTGGACGGGAACACCCCGCGAATCCGGTAGCACGTTTGCTCGGGACCACACGGATTCCCCCCTTCACGCGAGGAGTCTCCCCTACTTTTCGCTTCGGTTTACCCTTTATCCACTTCATGCGCCCCCCCGGCCTTTTATTGGCAAACTCCCCCCTCCCCGATCTCTGTTCAACCAGTGCCACTACACGGTAGCTCTGATTTGCCACCTCCGCGGGAAGCCTCCGGTTCCTCAACCGCCTTCGAGTCGGGTATCGCAATTGAATTTCATGTACGAATCTTCGGCATCGCCCGCCGCGGAC
>Ga0179593_1469825_pt1 | contig 13598 bp, 15 predicted proteins | sample CZODoug2_1_08_16_FD_185931 | JGI IMG/M metagenome (GOLD analysis project Ga0179593, IMG submission 185931) | Vadose zone soil fungal communities from Angelo Coast Range Reserve, California, USA - CZODoug2_1_08_16fungal (PacBio error correction) | ecosystem: Environmental > Terrestrial > Soil >... | reverse complement strand
TTTCTTCAACCTGAGCCCGGAGAAGAGACAGATCTCCCTCTCGTGAGATTTTCCTCAAACGGTTGACCTTCCCCGCCTAGGCGTGATTTCCGTTATAGAAGTGTGTTCCCCATGTCAACCTTCCTTTTTCTCTGCGGCGTTGCGTCGTTTCAACGCGTCAGATAAGAGAACGCCTTTAGGACGGTTGAATTTAAGGTTACTGGTGGTAGATAATTTGAAACAAGTCCTCCCCTTCATTCGCCATCACTCGGATTTCCCCTATTTCCTCCCTCGCGCCTCTCTTACCGGTTTCCTCTTTTTCTTGCGTTTGATAACTCCCCCGGGAACTCCCCCCTTTTTTCCCCTCTTCACGAGGCGCTTCTCTGGTCGTTACTCTCCTCTGACCCTTTAAGCCCCTCCGCTTGAATTCCGGTGGGTTGGTTTTTCATCCTTCGACCTGCGCTTTGGCCATTCGAGGCGCGCCTCTTTAAGGGTTCCCCAGTCGGTCCGTTACAGGCCGATTGCCTTCCCATTAACCGGCCGCTTTGGGCCTCCCTGACATCCTTCCTCTCTCCCTTTTTTGTGCAAAAGTGTATCCACTGAACTCCGGATGCACACGCAGGCTTTTGTTGGGTGGATTTTTATTTTTCACCTCTCCCTTTGGGCATTTTTTGAGAAATCCCATTTCTTGTCTTCTCAGAGACCTCCTTGTTTGGTGAATATTTCCTTTTTTTCCCTCGACTTTCTCCGCGCCTTTATGGACTCGATAGTGCAGGCAGGTTCCGTTTGACCAATTTTTTTTTCTCGGTTTTTTTGCTTTTTTCAACTTTGTAACGTTAGAATACTTTTTGTTTCTCATTTGCGGATGAACTTTTCCCTGTCGTCCTTTCTCTCCTTTTTTCTGGTTGCTGTTTTTTGCTTTCCCGTTATTTCCTAAGTCTGCCTCCTTGTCTTTCGTACCGTGAATGTTTTTTAAGCGTTGGTTCAGTTTTCGTTACAGTCTGTCGGTATGTCATTCTTCGCGTCCCCCCGCCCAGGTCTTCCCCCTTTCCTGTCAATTCTGCTGCTTGAAACAAGGTCTTTTGTGTCAAACTAGGTTTGCTGAACTGTATTTCATCTTGAGAACTCCCCGGCTATTTCATTCTTCCCAGTCCTGGCACGATGTCGTTTTCCTCCTTTCCATCCAGGTCTTTGTCGGCCCAAAGCAGTACTGAAGTCTCGCCCGGCCCTTTTTGACTCAAGACGCCCGTCAGACCCAAAGCGTCAGTGCCAGACTCTTTGTCCTTATTCCAATTTTCTTTCTTCGTCGATGCGGGGGATCTGTTTTGCCAGAGCGGTTCGACCCACCACGCCTGCCCCCAATGGTTTTCCAACGATTACCGCGGCCGGCCCGAGGTTTCATCGGCAGTATTTCTCACTTTTTTGTGTGGGACGATGCTTCCCTTGTCCCCCCCTGTTTTCCTTTGCTCGGCTGTGTCCCGCGAGGCCCAAAGAAATCATTCTGCTCCATAAACCCCCAGCCTCATCCTACCTCATCCCAGGCTAAACCCCCGCTCCCCCCCTATCCTCTCCACTCAATCTGCCCTCCCCTTGCAACCCCCTTTTCCACCCCCTCCACAGCCGGTACTTCTCCTGCCCCTCATAGTTATGTCGTCTGTTTGAAGGAACACCTCCTTTTCTGACTCTCCACTCCTCGCCAAATGCGTCGCCCTTGTCTTTATCTTTATAGCCCTGCCCTTCACAAACCCCCCCCTCCCCCATTCTTTCCTCCTCAAAAGATGGCAAATGCCCCTCTTACGAGCGTCCAAGAAAAAAGACCACTTGTTCAACAGGCCCCCCCCCTCCCTGGTCTGGTTCGGATTGCATCGCATCGCCCCGTTTTGTTTTCCTTCTTTCCGATAGACTTCCCCCTCCTCCCCCCCCCCCCCCCAAACTCCCCAACAAATGTTTTGCGGGAGCCCTAAATACCCGTTTACTTCGTCGCTCACTCAATCCTTTTTGCCTCTAGCCAGGGCCCTCAATTAATAGTCCGTTGAAAATTCGAGTGGTAGGGATCTTTTGATTCGTACTCGACGGCGTAGGTTTCTCCATCCCCCCCCTGCTCCTTCCTGGGTTTTCTTGTAGTCCTTCGCTAAATCGTCTTCTTCATGCCCACGTCCGTGAGAGCGACTCATGTATCCTCCGGTATTCTTCTCTCGCAGCCCCTTTCTCCTCAGACCCCCCTCATTGCTCCCCTTCTAGGAATAGAGATCGGCACCTCATTGCGCCTTTTTTTACGAGCTAGATTCCCCGGAATGCGCGTGTTCCCCTCTCTTTCTGGAGGCGGGTCTTTTCGAGCCGCACGCGACTTCCTACTCCCTCTACCCCCAACTGTTCTTTTCCGGAAACAGGACCTGCTGATAGGCGCCCTAAGTGAGACAACCCCAAGACCTCTCTCCCATTTGCGCCTGCACGACCGCGGGCCCCATAAAGCTTTCGCCCTGGGCCTTCTGACTCCACTGTAGTTCCATGACCTACAAAGCACCGCACTTTCCCTTCCCCCACCTTTCTTCCCGAGTGCCTCCCTCATGACGGCCCCACTCCCATCGCGGGGGGGGGATGCCCTCCTCCCTGAAAAGGCAAAATGGATTTTCCCCCCCATACGCCGCCGATTTTTGACAAAAACATGACCCCCGGCCCCATTTTCTTTTGACACCCGATGGCCATCACTTTTGCAAGCGACCCGAGTTCTTCCTTTTCCCTTTTTCGCACCTCGCCAACTTGCCGGCCTCGCAGAAATGCCATGTTAGCGCATGGCTCTTCCTTGCCGCAGGTTTGTTGGATGCTCCAATGGCCTGGTCCCCCCCGGGGTCCCGGGGCCTACCCGTTTCCGAAAGCCGGTCTCTTGAGGATACAAACCGGGGTGTTCTCAGTAGGGCTCCTTCCTTTTCCGTCCAATCCGCCCGACATACGGTTTCCTGGCCATCTCCTTACCCGTTTTTTCTCGTTTTTTTTGAGGTCCTTCCCTTTTACCTCAAGCGACTCTTTTCCCCGGAATGATCAGTCTCTTCTTTTCCCTCTTTCTTTCTTCAGCTTCTTTATTTCGCGTCACTTCCCCCCCCCCCTGATTAGACCGCGGCGCGCGTTCCGCACAATGCGGAGTAATTGTAGTCCTTCCCCATTTGTGCGCACTCTCCTGACCGATCCTTCCTCCGTCGTAGTCTCGCTTCGCACTCCCCCCACCCCACTCTCCCCCGCCGCGTCTCTTCTTTTCGGTGGAGCCTCTTTTAAAGGGTAATTGCCGGCCTTTACCCACCCCTCTCTCTTTATCCCCGCTTTTCCGCTTCAATGGTCGAAGGTCGACGTATTTGTTGTAGTTCCTTTCATCACCGGTATGGTTCCCCCGGGAAACCTTCTCGGGCCCCTCCCCCCCCCCTCTAACCCATGCCATTTTTTTACCCCCATTGGGGTGGTAACGGTGAACGCCCACGAGAGTCGGATCTCTCTATATCCTTTGTTTTACTGACTGCGAGCTGATCCCCCTTGACTCCGAGTGTCTTTCACGTGTGTTTACCCTATGCACTGTACTGTTTTTTTCCCCCCGGAGACTGCTGGTAACGCACATACCGACGGTGCGACCCAGCAATGACAACCCTCAATAGTTCAACCGGTCATTTCATCATCCCACGCCTTTTTCACTTCTATCTGTTTTTAATTTCTCCTTCCCTTACGGATTTCCCCCGCGGCGTCCACGAACCGAAGATGACTCCGTCGTGGCGTACTTCAGGTGAGCGTTCCCTATACTTCCCCGCTCTTAGGCGGTCTTCATGCGCCCCAACGGATCGACTACCCCCAAGGACTCCTCTCTTCTCCTTCTTGATCCCGCTCTCCCCCCTACTCTTGCGATAGTGGGTTGAGTTCCGGCGATTCCCATTCGGCTTTTTCCAAACCCCGCGGCCAAGCCCCTCCTCATTCTCAGGCCGGTGTGCCCATTTTCTTCTCCCTTCTTCCGGTGTCTCTTCCTCCCCTTCGATGCCCGCGTTTTAGCTTTCAGGACCAAGGATGTTCGTTCGCTTCGTCCCCGTAAAATCTCGCATACTACACCCCTTTTCTTATATAAGAACTGCTTGTCTTTTTCAAGGGTAGCGGCCAACCCGCTGGTTTTGCAACATTCTTGCGAAACGAACTTCATCCCTTTCTCGCTCCAATGTCTGATCATTGACCTCCCTTTTTTTCCTTGCTCTTTAACTCGACGAAAAGCGTCCCTCTCTCTTGCACACCTATGGCCCTTTGGTTGTTTTCCCCCAATCACGTTTGTTTTCCCCCGAAAGGAGGATTAGGTTGAGGTTCAAGACACTCCATTGTTGACTGTTCCTTGCGCGTTCCTCCCCGCGGGCATTGTATTGGCCGGCACTGAGGCTAGCTTCGCCAAGGTGTTTCCCGCAGTTTTTCCCGGTTAGTTTTTCTAAGGTTTTGTTAGCTCCCAATTTTTCCCCGAGCTTCGGCGTCCTTCTGTGTCGCTTTCTTTGTTGAATCTTATGCTGCGTCGTTGTTTGTTTCTGCGCGTCGTCGACTCTTTATTCCCCTTCGTCCCAGGGAAAATTCACAGTTTTAGGTCTAAGGCACCTTTTTTTTTTCGATTTCTTCTCCGACCACGCTCCGACGCCAGAACAGCTATTCGTCATTTTGCCGGAGACTGACATATTGTGACCCCAATTCGGCACTTCTTTGTGATCATCTTTCATGCAGACCAAGCGACAATGAGTGGGCGTCTCCTTCCCTTCGTTTACCTTAATACTGCTACCTTCCTCACTGCCGTCTGCCTAATTCGGACTAGTTTTAATCCCAACGTCACCCAGGAAGCCTCGTTATTTTCTTCTGCTCACCCCTACGACTTCTCCTTAGAAATAACGTATAAAGACCCCATTTAGTTTAGGGCTACGAGTCCCTTGGCTCCCATGAAGATCATTTTCATGATATTCCCCCGGCACATTATTTGAATCCCTCCCCCCTTGTGGGGGGAGGGGTTGGGGAAGAGGGTGTCAGTCTTTATCGATCTTTCCGTAACCCCCGGCCCATTCCCCCCCCCTTTCATTTTTTTCCACAAGGATTTGAGTTGATGCCCACGGGCCCCATTTTTCCCATTTTTTTCTTTTTTTCCCTTGTTTTTCTTTTTTAACTATTCTTACCTCTCTGATAATTAGTGAAGCTTTGCCAGCTTGATGCTGGAACGAATTGGTTTTAGGTGTTTGTCTGGCTTTCTTATTTCTCATCAGCATGAAAATAGTGCGATTGTTTGCACCGATCGTTTTTGCGACAGAACCTGTTCCCCCTTTTGCCTCCCCCCTCCCCTCTAACGGCTGCGAGTCAGTCCTCATGGAGGCATTTGAGGGTGGACAAAGTTTTTTTCCACCGCGTTAACGGATGCGTGAGGATGCGGTTTTTTGACTTTATCATGGGGCAGGTCTTTTTGCTTGTTGTGGTGAACTCGCGCGATGCGGGTTCTTTTTGCCCCCCGTAGTTTTTCACCTGAGAAATTCTCCCTGGTCTTCCTTATTCCGAATATCTCCCCCCCAAAGCCCATTTTTCTCGCCTCTTCTCCCCCATCAGTCGTGCCAAGTGAGTGTCCGTTGACCTTGGCCAGGCTGTCCTACCAGAGAGGACCCACAGCTCCCTCATTCTTTGACGAATGCCTTCCTCTTCCCCCGACTTTCGAAACCGCTCTGCCCTTCCGATTGGCGAACCGTTCGTAGGGTCATTGGACCGGTCGACTCGGCGAGGTCCGGCCCCTCGTACCCAGTAGTCCCCACCTCTCTTTCCCCCCTCTTTCCTGATCCACGCCGGCTTTTCTCCAGCGCCCCTACATCTTCCTCCACAGCACTTGAATTTTTAAGCCGCAGACTTTCCGAAGCCCGTTCCCTTCCTTTCTCGGGGTCTTTTTTTTCATGCCCTCCTTCTCCTATCACACCCTGCGTTTTGAACGTCACCAGGTCGCCCCCAACCTTCCTCAACCAAGGTATTAACAGGAACTCAAATAGATGAGCCTGAACGCAGTAACCCGCGGAACCCCCCCCCCAGCACCGGATAGCCGGTGTGGCGTACTATTTTTTTTTTTTTTTCTTTTATTTTGTGGAATGGTTCCGCATTCCCAGCCGTTTTCCGAACTTTCCCTTTCCCCAAGCCCGCCCCCAAACACCCGCCTTGCCACATTGCAACCGGAACCCCTGCCTTCTCTTCCCTAAATCTAGGTGCCCCGTCTTTGCTCACCTTCTTCCTCGGATTTACTTTGATCCTTCCTTTTCCCCAGGTTCATTTCGCAAGTTCCCCAAACGGGGTAGCTGTTTAAGTCAGAGACGCTCTCCACAACCAAAAAACGCAGGCGTTGACTCCCCGTCACTTTCGTTTCTTTTCCACTCCCCCAGCTGATATAGTATGCGTTCTTCCAACTTTTGTTTTCCCTTCTGAATAGTGCCCCCCTTTCATTTCCCCGACGCATATGCTCAGAAGGGCTACCCCCTCGATCTGGCGACGCGTTCCTTCCTGACACACACCCCTCCCATTCAGCTGCGAGTTCTTCAGTTTCCGGTCGATTGCAAATCTACCGAGAATCTTAGCTTGACCTGCTTAAATGAGGATTTAGCCCCTTCCATCTCCCCCCGTTCCTCGATTACGCTTGCCGATGCTTCGAACTCCTCGTGCTCGTTCCATGATGCTTCCTGTTGTGCGATGTATCTAAGACAGTATTCCTCACCGTCACCCTTCGTCGTCTTCTTCCTCGTTAGTCTGAAGGCACTTTCCAGCCTCTGATTTGGGTTTTTATCCCAAGGGCCTGACCCCTCCCCCGAGTCCGCTTTTGCATCCCCTCTTCACGGTCTTTTCCTCCGAATATCTCCCTCGTAAGAGCGGCGGATCTGATTTAGCCTTGCTCATTTCCACAAATTAGCTCTTTTTCCGCCTCCGTTTTTTTTTGCTTTTGTTTTCTTCACCCCTTTCTAAGGCGTCCTCTCCCTCTCTCCCCCGCTTCAGTGGCGTCTCTTAGAAAAGAACCGGTTTCAGATGAGTGCCAAGCCTCAGTCGGTTTGTTCAGGAAGTGGTACCTACAGCACCTCACTCTTCCCGCTGTCCCTCCTTCGTCGTCTCACCGCGCCCCCCGCTACGACGTTGACTGCCTGTGCCAGGCAGGTCACTTTAGCCCCCTACAAAACAAGGACTTTCAAGCAATACGGCCTTTTCACCGTTGTCCTATCCATCTCCTCCCCCTACAGCGCTTCCCTTTCCTCTCGGCGTTTCTCAATCCAATGGCAACGCCTCCTCTTCGATTCGCGGCGCCTGGCTTTAAAGGGTAGCACGATGGAAACAGTGTTGACTTCCATAGAAAGCTGTTTCCCCCTTGTGTTCGTGCCTTACGTGTGCCCTCTCTATGTTCGGCTTCCTGAGCAGTTGCAGTTCGGCCGTGACTAAGTCTTTTGCCCAGGAACATTAAGATGGAAGCTAAAAATCATATAAGGTTACTTTGCCCTTAGTTACACGGAAAGACCGTCTACGCCGGCCCCTTTTTGTGGCGGAGGTCTGCTTTTTACATCTACCCTTTTGGGCCGTGCGAACCTTCCCCAGTTATGATTCCTTCTAAAATCCTTGTAGGTGGTACTTGGCCTTCCGTCCAGAATTTGTTCCTTAGCTTGCTGTGCAAGAGATTCTTCTCCTTGGTCCGGTGCCAATTTCCTCTGGATCGGTTGGTGTTTGTGAAATTGTTACGGTTCCCCGAGAATGCTGCTTTACTCCCCTTTTGCGGGATGTCCTAGTTGACCTGGGTTTTTTCCCCAGGTGTTTTGCTTAGTACTGTCCGTTCCCCTTTCTTTCTCTGGGCTTTAGGACCGTTTTTTCTTTTCTTCTTTTGGTTTTTGACCGTTGTCGTTCAAACGCTTTTAGGTCTGAGACTTTCTATCGACCCCTATCACAAGTTTTTCTGCTCGTCCAGATGATGATTGCACCCAGTTCTTTTTTGGACAAAGAGGTTTGCTGCCCCGGATGGTCCTGACCTCCCGCGGTTGCTCATCCCTAGTACAGAGGATGTGCGCTTTAATAAATTTGTTTGCTGGTCGGCCCGCCTCGGATTCTAACGTTCCCATGCTAACGACGAACTTTCGCCAGCTTTTTTTTTTCCAATCTCTTTTAGAAATTAGGTTCCCAAATTCGTCTTTTTGAGTAGATTCTGTCCTTTTTTTGTTTGAGTCCCCCGGTGCTGACCCCACTCCTTCAAATGTACAACCGATACCACGCCGGTACTCCTGATTTGATCCGCTTGGCGTAATGTGGGGTTGGTTCTCTTGTCCCCTAGGACACCTTTTTCGCTTGTAATTCGGCTTTGTGACCTCTAGTCACCAACCTACCCGGCATCGGCGCTTTAAAACAAGATACCCAGCCCTGCCAGCCCAGGCTCCAGCTACACCTCCTCATCGTCCCTGACGCGGGGCAGCTTTGGCACCACCTTTGCCAACTCAAATGCCGAACTTGAGTCGACTCGACTTGATGTAGGTCTGGTGCCTGTTCTGTTTGCAAAAGCAGGGCTGCCTCCCCTACTTTTTGTTTTTCACACATGCTCGATGAGGCGGCTCTTTCCATAAGCCGCCTACCCCCCCCCTTCACCATCCTTCCAGGAATCAGTTCAACTTTCACTTCCTAGCGTTCATAGTGACAAAAGCCACCCTTGATAAAACCCTTCCCACAGGGGCGATGTTCTTCATTGCATCGCCTCTAATTCGGGTGAGGGGTACCTGCTTCCCCTCAGGACTGTCCCCCCCCCCACAACCCTCCAACTGGGGTGAGGTAGTCCCCAACCCTTGCCTTTCGAGTATAAATTCACCCAATCTTCCTGTTTCTAGCAGTTCCGTCAATACTAGTCCGTCAATAATCCGCTCTGGCTGTCGGGCATCGTGATGCCTGCAGAGAAGTCGTAGGGTTGTCGCCACCAAATCCCCTGCTTGCCTGTTTTTTTTCCCCGACCTTCTTCCTGGTAACGGCCCGTCTTGAGAGACTTCGGGTAGTATTAATAATTCCGTTGTGCGTCCTTCTTTATCACGCGTGGCCTCTGCTCGACTTAGAGATCGCTCCCAGACTTGTCGAATTTGCTTCTCACGTTAATTTCCTTCCTGGCCTCTTTGATCGATAGGTTTTTAACTTCGTGCTTTTTTTTGCTCTCCCTTTTGACGTCCACCCGGACAGCAATTATCCCCCTGTCTTTTCCCCGTGGAAGGTTTTGCTCGGCTTCACTCCCCCTCCTTGAACCCCACCTACGCGCCGCTACGTCTTTTTTTCAGCAGCCCCTTTGCCCCCTTCCCCGATGCACCTTTGGCGCCGCTTATCCCCCAATTTTAGCAGAACATCCTGAAACCCCTGCCGCAAGACCGCTTTCCTTGAAACCTTGCTTCGAGGTCTCACCGGCCAACCAATTTACAGAGGTTGTAGCCCCCTCCTCCCCTGCCCCCCCCAATGTTCTTGACCCTCCCGCCGCCGCCTTTAGACCAAACCCCAGTGGGCCCCCTTTGGGAACCAGAATGGAATCCCTGCCCCCTTCGTTCCCTTGCCTTTTTTTTCTTGTCTCAGTTAACTTCCGCAAATCCTCGCTCTTCTCGGCATGATCGCGCATGGGGCTAGCGAAAGGTCTCCCATGTTCTGATCTCAAAGTCTTCCCCCCCGGAGGATTTGTTTACACTACCCTATCAGAAAGCCTGTTTCTTCTATGACTAAGTTGTTTTCTGCGACTAGACGCTCCTTACGTTTACCGCGGCAGACCAATAGGTTACTTGGCGATCTTCTAACCAGATCTCGCGTTTCCCTAGAAAGTGTTTTCCCTTCTGAGAACCCTGGGCCCTTAACGGCACCTTACAGGGCGCTTATTCAGATGTTCCTTCCTCCCACCTCAGGCCATTTTCTGAAGTAATCCCCACCTTCTTAACGCAGTTTAGAGAGAGCTGCAGCCTTCTCACATTATCTTTTTGCTTTTCATCAATTGTGAAGACTTGACCCCGCTCCCGTTCCTTTTTTTTAATCCAGTTTTTTCTAAGCACCTTACCACCATCCAGCCCCCTCACGCGATCTGCTTTTTTGCGGTGGAGCTAGGTGGTACCTCAGGGTCCATTCTGCGAATTCCATCGAAGCCCAGCCGTTCCCTTTGCATCCCCTTCCTGTTCACCTTATGTATTGTTGTAGTTCTTAGTAGGTCCCACCGTCGGTATGGGTCTGGACAGGTCTGTTGTAAACCGCAATATGTAACGTTGCCATCTTTTCCCCCCCTTTCCGCCCGCCGTTATGTTTCTATAGATTGTCCCCCAACCTCTCTTTGTGGTGCTTTTTTCTCGCCTCCCAATTTTTTGTCTTCCCCTTTATGTTTGGTGGTGACCCCCTCTTCTTTCGGCTGAAAGATCGCTGAGCCGAACCATACGACGGTTTCGAAAGTCCAAAGAACCCCAAACATGACCCAACCACCCACCCCATTGGACAATTTCACCGTTCAACTTAGTTCCCTCCTATAGGGGGATGCGTTTCATAAGGAGGTCCCCCCGCTCGCCACCCCTGCCAATCCTATCGAGGTTTCTTCATTGGGTGAAGTTGCTTCTCCCCGGAGACTTTTGGTTTATTCCGCTCGCGAGGTTTTTCGGCGACCACCCTGTTACCTTCCTAACCTTGCTCCGCGCTATTGCGTTTCAGGCGGAGCCCTTTCGGGCTTTCCACGGTCGAAGCAGTGGGGGGATTGACTTCCTCTCCCTCCGGCTTTTTTTTACCATCCAGCGGACTAGTTGCTCAGGCCTTGCTGTCCCAGAGATGCGCATTCCCGTGATGTCCCTTGTATGTTGTCTTAGATTCCAGGTTTTTACCCTTTGGATGTCTTTCGGCTCTGACCCCCACGTAACAAACTCTCTGCCCGGCGAAGTTCCCCCCCCCCCGTGTAGTCTCTAAGAACGTTTTGGAACTGTAGGGTCCCCTTTCCGGGGTTGCCCCCCTTCCTTTTATCTTTTCACGAACTTCGCTGGCTTCTGCCATTCCGATAATGTTCTTCCCTATCGAGGTTAATTGCGAGTGAACTCGTCCACGTCCCCCTCCTCCATTCCGATTTGCAAAGTGATGCCATCGGTTGTCCCAACTGGTTTGCGCACGTTTTTTACGACAGTCTGAGGTTTTCCTTTTTCGAAAGCCATTCTCTCCGGAGTCTTTGCATCCCCCCCGGGCATGTATTTTACGGCATTCTTTTTATATTTGAAGCCCACACCGTGTTTTCCCTGCACCGTCTTTTTCTTTCTTTTGTCCCTTTCCTTTCTTCAGAATTGTTTCTTCTTTCTTCATGCTTTGATTTATGTTGCCCGCGGTCGTTCTTCGCTATGTCTTCTTGTTGGTCGCTTTCTTTTTTTGTCAGACATCCGTTCTGTAAAGAACATTTCCTTTCGTCTCTTTTTCTCGCGTGCGGCTTCAACGATACCCCTGCGGCCAGACATGCGAGGCAGATATGATTCGTCATCCGTTACAACTCCCTGCACTGTCTGGTCCTCTCTCATGCCGTAGACGCGCCCAACTGCGGTGTTTTTATTCCGCACGTCAGGAGCATATTTCTCACAAATTATCTCAGCAGTTCTGGCGCTGTTTTCACGCCGGCTCACGACCAGGTCCGGCGCTTTCTTTATTTTTTCCTTACTATTTATATGAGATAACCCGATCAAGAAAGCCTCTTTGCAGGTCGATTTCTTGACCCTCGGTCCCGGATAGATCCTGAAGAGATTTGAATTTTCCTTCTGCGACGGCACTTTCTGGTTCGCTAAGCAATTGGGGAGGTGTTGGGGCGGTGGTGAGTTATATCTCGGTCCTTCACTCAAAATGTCTGTCCTCTTCGATGCAATCCTCCATTCTCTGGGTTTCAGCCACTGTTTTTGGTAACCATCCCGCTCTGTTTGCCCTTTTGCCTTTATGTCTTTCCCTAGATGTTTGTTTTTTTCTTCTGGCCTTCATAGCGCACATACCTCCGAATGTTGAACGCGACTTTTTCGAGCCTCAATTCTTTTCTTCCCCATCCCCAAGTCCACTGATGTTTTTTTTTTTCCCTCTGCCTTTATGGGTTGCACCCCGGTTTTTTACAAACTCTGCCCGCGGTTAGTTGCTAATGAGGTCCCCCTTTTTGTCGCGTTTGAGCCCATTGTGGGGGTATTGGCGGAGATTTTTGTGACGTAGAGCCCCCGCTTCTGCCCCCCCCCCTTTGCCTCTTTTAATGCCGAGTACCGTTCGCCATGGGTTGTCTCGGCCCCGCATCTTTCCCCACACATTATTCCTAAGCCGCGTCATCCAAATCGTTGCCTGGTCGTGGTATCGTTACTGGCATGCTGTCAGCCACCGCGCGGATCAACCAAGATCCCTCATCCGTCAATTTTGCCCTTGGTCGAAGTTTACCTCCCAGTTCGAACCGCTCTTGCTTTCTAGGGCGCAACGGTGTCTGGGATCTTTTCCGGTCGCCTCTTACTTCGGCGTGGGCCGGGACACCCCGTGGATTACCTAGTAACCTTTAATCGGGTCCCCGTGTCGTGATGTCCACGTTTTCCATAACTCTGCCCCACACAGTTCAAGCCAACCTTTTTCCAACCTTAAGGTTTTTTCCACCCCTTTGCCTCCTTCCGGCATTAATGCAAACGTGTGTCTTTGGGTTTCGCATCATCAAGGCTCATCACCTACACACCGCGTTTGAACGTTACACCCGTCAGAAACAACTTCTCCCATCACGGTCCCCCGCAAGTACCCCGAGCTCCTTCAGCAAGTAACTCTCGAACCGCCCCATTTTTTCCGGTCTAGACCCCCTGGTTTTACTCCAGTAGCATCCTTTTCAAATGATAGTTCCGTCTCTCAACACTCCCATGCCCTCCAACCGATCCAGAGCCCCCCAATTGGCCCAACTTGCACCCCCTTGCAATCGCTCTCAACCTAACTTCTTCTGGAACGGTCTTTTTAGCACTGTCCCCCCCAAGGGTCTAAGTCTCTCTAACTGGTGAATTTCGTAACCAGGCACACACATTTTCGAGGTGACGCAGACTCCTTTCGCCCAAAAGCGGCGTTGTCCGCCTTCCTTTTTCGGCTTTTCCACCTAGCTGAATTAGATGCGGGTCCCAACATGACTGTTTTCCTCTTTTTGGCATCGTGCCTTTTCCCGTCCTCCTGGCCACCATTCTAAGGCGCGCCCCTCCTCCCTTCGCACGCGTTGTTTTTTCCCCCCCCCCCTCATAATAGGCGCGGTATTCCATTGGTCATCGGTCCCCGCCGGCAGCCGCGCTCGCCAGAGATTGAGTTACCTGGTATGTTTTTCGCACGCCGACTCACCGCCCCAAGCAGATCTCCGGAGATTTTGATTTTTACCACCCTCGTTTGTTTCCATGATTTTTGCGTTTTGTGTCCCGAGGTATCGAAACTACCAGTCGAATTCACCGGCTCAACTCTACTCGCGTTTCTTCGTGTGCTCGGAAGAAATCTGCTTTTCCTGGCGGATTTTGACCCCCCCCCGTCCTTCCTACTTTTGGCGCTTTTCAATTCAGCTTCACCTGGTCGGTGCTCTTTATCGCCCTCGTCAAGCGTCTTCTCCTGCTCTTCGCCCCTTCTCCCTTTTTCCTCCC
>Ga0179593_1352474_pt1 | contig 13598 bp, 14 predicted proteins | sample CZODoug2_1_08_16_FD_185931 | JGI IMG/M metagenome (GOLD analysis project Ga0179593, IMG submission 185931) | Vadose zone soil fungal communities from Angelo Coast Range Reserve, California, USA - CZODoug2_1_08_16fungal (PacBio error correction) | ecosystem: Environmental > Terrestrial > Soil >... | reverse complement strand
GGTGTGTTTCACACCTCCATTTTTGCCCTTCCCTGCATGCTACCTTTTTGCCAGTGAATTTCGTGTTTAGAAACCTCTGGATTTTTTTTGCGCGGACACGTTCAGTTTTCGTAGCTCAAGCTCATAAAGTCCCCCGGTCAGCCCTTCCTCGCAGATCTTTGCTAACCCTTCCCCCCCCTAGTTTTCACCCCAGAGCCCCCTTTTTTTCATAATTCAATTGCAGACCCTAAGGCGCGATTCCTTTTTTCTTCATTCATCGTTGGGGAAGCTCCCACTGAGCGATTTTCGCCATGTAACCTGCTGGACGTATTAGGTTTCGAACGTCTGTCTCTCCGGGAAGGAGAAGGGGGAAGGCCCAGGCCAAGGAAGTCCACCAAACAGCTGCTCTCTTTTTAAGAAGAACAGTGTCGGTCCTCTTGATTAGATAGGGGACCAAGGCCCCCCGTCTTTGATACATCAATGCCAGAGGATTCAAAAATTCACAATCGAAACAAGTTCCTTCTTTTATTTTTCCCCCTCTCAGTTTTTTTTTGATATTACCCCTACGTGGACCGGGAACACCTCCGAGCCGATAGCGAGTGCTCTTTCAACTGGTGCACAGGATGAAGCGTTTGAGACGCTTGTGTGTTTTCCCCCCGCCAGTTTGTCCCCGCTCGCGGTTACCTCACCCAAGATTCCCCCCAAGGTTCTGCCGTGCCGATCTTCTGTTCTGTTTGGCCCCTCACGACAAACGACGGTCCGCGCTCTACACCTTCCCAAGTTTCCCCTCAGCATCTTTCGCCCAGTTATCCCTGGCGTTCACCCCCCCAAGTCGCATTTCCCCGTTCCCCGCTTAAAGCTCTTGCGGGCCACGACGAGGGTGCCTCGTTGTTCTTTGTTAAGGTCGTAAAAAGAGTAGAATCGAAAGGAGGACGTATGAAGATGACGACACTGGCGGAACAGTCATTAAACTGGGAGAAAATGGCGCCGAGTTCAACCCCTTTACCCCTCTTTTAACTAATTCCAAACCTATGAGGCGGGTATTCTCACTCTTCCCAAGGCTCCAGATGGGAGAGTTGCTCTCTCACGAAGCTTGTTTTTTCCGCCTCACGGTTTCAAGGGCAATTCTCGCGGTAATTTAAGTACTCCTTATTTCATTGCGAATTTTTGTGGAGGAAAGGGATCTCTCATCACGGCCCGACATTGCCCTTTTTCCTCATCTCCTACAACCTTTGAAAAAAGAAATCTTCCATCCCTAAAAATGCGATCCCGGTTCTAAACGCTTGATGATGATCACTATCTGTGTTGATGCCCTGGATCATCGTGCTCGCCTTTCCCGGTCAAAATTCCTGCCCCCCACATGAAGGTCTATGATTTAATATCGCCCCCCCCGCTTTCGTTCGCTCACTTCCTCTCCCCCAGAGTTAGCAGAAGATCGTTTTGGGAGTCCAGGAACCACAGCAACGTATACCTTCATTCTCCCTATATGAGCGTTAGATCCTCCTTCTTTTCCCGGCTTCAATTTTCGAAGAACGTTTTTATACCCCCAGCCGAGAAGAGCCTCGGTAATAGCTTCACTTTATACGGTTCTCCCTCTTGAGGACTCCCGCCATCTTCCACGAGCCTACTATTTTAAAACCGAGACGAACGCCTCTCTCCTTACCTTTGACCCTTCTTCCACGCTCCCACCCCAGCTTCTTAAAGCCCCTGTCGTCAGTGCTGTCGCACTGCTTCCATCCAGTTCCAGGCCTCCTCTTGTCGGTCAAACGCTGAATGTGTAGAAACTTTTCACACAAGACTGAAATTCGTCTTTGCCCCCCCCCACTTCAACTTCTTTCATCATCCGTGGCTTGAAAACGGGAACCACTTCCCCCCGCCTCGTCTTTTTTTCTGGTCTCCTTCTTGTTTCCCGGTTCACTCTTCTTTTGCGCGTGCATGTTCGAGTTTTACCCCGCCCCGATCGCTTTTAAGTTTGATTTTAAGTCTCAACTTCGTTGTTATGTTTCCCGGACCGAAGGCTCTTTTTTCCCATCCAGTTCCAAATCGACTCCAAATTTAGTCAAAAAGCGTATTTGATGTATAAATATGTTTTTTGCTCCGACCTCTTTCTATCCGACCCTGCCTCTGATCTAAATAAACAAACCATTTATTCGCGGGGGGCGGCTTTCTCCCGGGTTGTGTGTCTTTCCTGTGCCATAACATACATTATTTCGCCTCCCCCTTCCCCATCTCTCCCTCCCCTCTTTTTTCTTTGTCTACAACCAGTTCACAAATCTCTTCGGATAATTTCTTGTCTTTTTCAAATTAGGTTTTTCCCAAAGTTCACGCCTCCCCCAGTCTTCAGAAATCCAGCAGCACCATCCGCGGCAGTTGCCGTAATTTTTAGCCGGACTTCCCCAACCCCCTGGACTCCACCCCGCTGTCTCGCTATGACTCTCATTTTGAAGCCCTCTCCTTCCGTTCTGTTCACCCTCGGTAATGACAGGTTTCCCGGGCTTTCCGCCTGTCGCTAGCCCACGCTGCTTGTTCCAGCCCTGACTGCTCTCGTATCTTTTTGCTTCTACTTTCCCTCCCTTCTGTCCCCGCCCCCCCGTCCGAACAGGCGAGTCCCGTTGGGCACAAACTGCGTCTCTCTTTTTTTCTCGTTCCCAGACCGAGGAATCGTCGGGTAGCTCTTTTTGATATTTTTTTTCCAGTCTTCCACCAGGACTTCCTCCCCGGTTGCCTCGGGTTTTTCTCAAGAAGCCTGCTCATATTGTATCCATTTTCTTGATTTTCTTGTACCCTCTTTACGGGAGCGTTAGTGACCAAGGCCGCCACCTGTCCAGCCCCTAGCCCCTTTTCTCATCGTAATGCAATCTCCCATCATTTTGTTTCAATCCCTCGATTTGAGTTGAGGATCTCCTCCTCCGAGCTTTTCCCTTGGCCCCCCTCTGAGCCCGGCTGACTGCTGCATTCGTCTTTTTTTATATTCGCCACGGTTGCCCCTGGTTAAGCGCAGGCGACGTTGTTTTTTCACCCCCTTCTTTTCCCAGTAATGCCCTTCCACCGGTCTTTCCGTTCCCTAGCGTTCTCATTCACTTCCCCGACTCTCCCCATGCGAATTCTATTCTCCTCCCGGTTTTTTTTTTAGAGCGATTCTTCCCTCGCCGACTTGGTAACCCGATAATTGAATCTTCCCCTCTCTTTCTTTTTAAGAGTGTGGGTGGTTGCATTTCGCGGCGCACGACTTTGGGTTCAAACTTCGCCTTTCTCTTCCCCCCCCCCTCCATCTGTTTCATTACCTTTTCTCGAGCCTTTCTCCCTGAACGTTTTTATGTTCATCCATTAGATCTCGACAGGGAAGATACCCTTTGGTTTCTTACCTTGTCCTCCTGATTTTCCGATTAAGGTGTAAAAAGATGTCCCACTTCCCCGATGTTCTCTTCCCTTGCGTGAATTGGACTTCCCCATTCTCAATGCACCCTTTCCCCCGATTACGAGATGTCTAATCGCCCTGTTTTAGAGCCCCATCCTTCGCAGCCTTTTTAGAAGATCTGCACCCCCCAGTTCTGAGGCATATGTTATTGATGCACCCCAAAAACCCCTCCGATAACCCCCAAACGGCGCCCCCAACCCCGAGTACTTATTTTCTTTTCTCTCCCCCAGGACCCGGCTTCTCTCCTTTGACGGCGAATGTAAGGCCTTTGTGGCCTGTTAATAAATTTCCAAGAATCCGAGCCGACAAGGGCTGGCGGGAGAGGAAAGTGTGTAGGTTTTTTTCTTACCGAGCCAGAGGCAAACCTCCTTTTCGACGGATTTACGTGAGCTTCTTCGCGATGATCCGGTGTGCTCTTGCGCTGCATTTTTCTCCTCGCCCCCATTGGATTTCACGGTGTGTTTTCCAGACCCTTTACTTCCAGATGCCCCATTCCGTCCACTACAGAGTTTCCTCTATAACGGGCAAGGCATTGAAGTCCTTTTTTTTCGGTGAAACGGGTCTACAGATTTGTAACTTTCCCCTCAGATCTCCGGGATTTTACAGGAAAGTGAGAACGCCCTCCAATTTGTTATCCCGAAGTTCCCACTCTCCAATCAGTAGAATTATTGTGGAAACTGTCTGCCCCCAACTCCCCCTTTCGCAATTTTTTCCAATCCAGAATTCAGTTTTTGCTTCGAGCTTCTTGATCAGAGGCCACTCGTCGCTTGCCTGTCAGGGCTCCTGCATCCTAACTACCCCCCTTTTGGTTTTTTGATCCAGTGAGCCTTCGGGCTTTGTGTCACGTTTGTCACTTAATACTTTTCTTCCGAACGCAAACGCTTTGACGACGTGGACGCTCTCATTATGGATGTTTTGTACAAATGTCGAACATGAGAAGCCCTAAAAGGCACCTTGTTAGGACCCACCCCTCTCCTTCTTAACCGCCACCCGAGGAGATGTGGATGTTTTCCCATATTTCATTCACTGATTCTCGAAGCTCTTAAAATTTCCTTTTGGTTGACCTCAATTTCCCCCGACTGCTTAGATTTACTCCTTATCGCATAGTACTCACTTACTGGGAATCGGGATCCATAACCAGATGTCTATTGTTTCCCAGTTGTTTTATCTTCCTGCCATTGAAATAAAACGTGATTTATCTCATCGTGTTTCCGGCGCCGTCCAACCCCTGTCTGCGCGAAACGCTCTTGGCTGCCCCAATATTCTTTCTTTTTAGAACTTTTCCTGTGACTCTCATACCGTGCGGATGTTTTGAGTGTCGGCCCGGTACCCCTTCTCGTCAGGCTTTAAAAGGCCTTTCTTCCTTACGTTCTTGTTGGTTCTTCAGTTTCCTTCATAATGTGTGCCCGGTTTGACTGGGCCCGCTACGAAGTCCGCGCAGGCCCAGGTGGCCGGATCTCTCAAGCCCGTTGTGCGAGCTCGACGATATTGCTAATTTTGTTTCCTCCGTGGTTCTCAGTCGCCTTCGTCCCCGGGCGGGCGCTCCCATGCCTGTTTCTTCCTCCACTTTTCGGACAGGCCTCTTTCGTCCTTTTGTTTCTTCGTTCGCGTTCTCTTTCTTTTTTTCGCGATGTAGTTTGGATGTCGATTCAAAGGTTAACCACACTTTTCTCCTGCCATTTGAAGAATTCGTCCCCCTCTCCTGTAATTTCGTCCTTTTGACGCCTCTTTGTCCTTCAGTTTAATTTCTTTGGATTTCCATCTCGCATCGACCGGGTTTTTCGTGCACCTCTCCCCCCTATCGGAGTCTTTTGAATCAGTAGGCGATTTTACCAATTTAGTGTCAGCCATTTTCTTCCGGGGTTTTTCAGCAGGTAAGAGTCAGCTTATTCTCCCGACTTTCCTCCTTCTTTTAATAAATTATACCTCCTCCACCCCTAGTACCTAGTCGGTTTCCCTCTCGGATTTCCTTGCACCGACGGTGTCGTCACTTCCTTGTTGACTCGGTGCCATTTCCTAGTATCCTTGAATGTCTGTGGACAAATTCGGGATTTTTAGCCTCTGGAACCCCTGTTCCTTTGTTAGGCTAACTCTCCCTCCCTTTGGGCTTCCGAGTACTTTCTTCCACATATTTGACTTTTAACACCCCGTTTTCAAACGATCCTTTCCACCGTCTTTTCCTTAAGCGCGATCCGCGGGGGAGGCGAGGGGACCTTCCTGTGACGATGACCCCGCACAATCAATTTCGGATACTAGAGAACAGCGGGGGTCGTCGAGTGGAGTTCCGGTTTTGCGACTCTTCATTTTTCCAGACCCCCCCCCCACCCACCGTTGGTAATTAGAAGGAATTTCCAAACAACTTTCCTTCCTATTACTACGCCTTTTATCTTTCCCAGATCTTGGTTGAGTGAGGCGGCCTGCACCCTTTTCCCCTCCACTTTCCGGAAACCCCCTCCCCCCTCTCGACGCCCCCCCTCGTTTCGAGAGCTCATCGTGATGTGTGATTATTTTCCCCTTCCCGAGTGGTCCCCCTCCCTTCCTCACCTCCCCCTCCCGCGCTTGCCCTGAGATGGGAGTTAAGGAACATTCTGAATCTGTTTCTTCTTGGTAACTTTTTTTCCTGGTTACACTTTCATGACACTTTGTATCGATCGGTCCTGTTCTGACTTTCCGACTACCCCCCCCGGACCCCGTGTCCTCCCCTCGAAACCCCTCCCTTCTTTCCAGGCCAGCCCCCCCTTCGTCTCCCAGGCCCTTTCCTGGAATTCACCCACTTTGATTTGTTCCTCACACGTAGCGTTACGGACAATAGATTTCCCCACCCTTCGAGGTGAATGGGTTGTGATTTTTGAAAGGGCGGAATTTTGACAAGGAAGGTTCAGACCTCTCTTAGTCCTGTAGTTATAACCAACCAACAATTCACACCCCCTGTCTTGCCCAACCCACAGGTTCCTCCATTCCGAGAAAATACCACTGACCTTATTTTTCCAAATTATTTCCCCAAAACCTTACCAGTTTGGCTGTTCTATGGCTTTCCTCACAGGCGTTTTCTCCGGTTCTGAGGTCCTCCTCCCTGTTAGCATGCCGATGTCCCCCCCTTTTGCGCCATATCGAGGACATTTTTTTGAGGTACTTCCCTCTGGAGAATCGTTTGGGAGATAAATGTTCTCCATATGACTCCCCTTCTCGCGACTCCCTATTGACGAGGGCTCCCTACCCAATACCCGTAATTTTTCCTCCTCTTCTTTCCGAACCTCTGTTGCCTGACCCTTTTTCTTTCGCGCCCTGTCTCCTTAGATAGAAATGCCAAGGTAAAACTCGTCCCTTTGAATTCCCCTATATATATCTCCACCGGGGGTGTCGCGGAGATGTCCAAACAAATGCGTTCCGCTTCCCCGTTTCTGCGTTGATGCTTTTACACTGTGCCCTGCAACCGTAGGAAGCCCCTTGATCCCCCGAATAGATATCCCTCTCTCCCCTGAATGCAATTTGGATCAGCCGCTCTATTTCTTACGTGCCCTTGTGCCACCAAAGCTTTCATAGGTTTCAATACGTCACCGCCCTGCCTTCCAGATATTGGGGCCAAGCCCTTCCAATTTCTGTTTTACGGATGTCACTCTGCTTTCGCCTAAAAAGTACGCTCTCACTCCGTTTTCGTCACTTCTACCCCGTCCCCAAAAGCAGCCACACTTAGACTGCTTTCTCTTTACAGACCAAGCTTCATACAAGGTACTACGATGAATATCTAGTAGGAACGTGTGATTTGTCGAAATTAGGCACATATCCAACGACCGACCAAACAGTCTCTAACTCTTTCATTCTCCGCGTTTTTCTCACCTAAGACGCGTTGTTGATTTTCACTCCTTGTCTGGTCCTTTGTAGATTTTCCGAGTAGCATTCTAGGTTTAACCCCCCTTAGTTTGAATGCTTTCTTGTTCACCTATTTAAAGGGCGTTTAGGGTTGCCCCCCATTTTTTCCACCGCTCCTGAATAAACGCACACCAGAGAAGCCATTCCCCCTTTTAGTAACCCTGCTTCCCTTCTGCCATGGCTTTAAAGTCTTTCCGCTTTATTGTTTTCTCATATCGTCTCCGCTACTCAACCACTCGATCCCGCTGCAGTATGGGAGCTACATTTGTGCAATTAATTCTTTCCTTTTAGAGCGGTTATACTTAGGAACCATCCCCTTCTTTTTATTCGGCTCCCACCAGTAATTCACAATCTCAGGCTCTGTTTCCGCGGGTGGCCCCTGTTATACTTCCCGATAATCGTCTTCACAGCCCTTTCCCTTGGGCTGTCCCTAATTTTGTCCTTAATTTTCCCGGGCAAATCAGTTGCCACCCCCCCCCCCGCGACTCCCCCGCGTTTTCAGATGACCTCCCCTTCCCTCAGCCCAACGCGGATAAAACACGCGAAAGAAGTCTTTTCCCCTCACCATACCTCGGTAATCTCGTGTCCTGCCTACGTTTCTTTTTTCCAAAGCGGTAAAAAACCCCTTTCCTGCGTTCCTATGCAGGCCTTGTCTCTGTATTATTCGTTTTCTTTCCTTCCTTTCAGTACACGCCCGTTTTTCTCCATAGGCGTTCATCCGCTTGCTCCATAAATGCGCTCTGTTGGGGGGTTCCCCCTAACCTCAGTTAACTCCTGGTACTTCTTGTTGGAGTCCTCTGATGCCAAGGTCTTTCCAACCGGTGTGTTTCCCTAACCTTGCTCAGGTTGACTCTCGCTCTTTTTGTAAAGATGTTCGTAAAGTTCCCTCACGGTTACCATTCAAACGCCAAACTTACCATCGCGCACCCTCCGGGGTCATTTCCCTTCGTAATTTCTTCTCCCCCCTTCCAGTTTCGGCTTTATTCTTTTTCTTCATCCGCAGATCCGAGCTGAATACTTTACTGCTTTCTTTCCTTCGTAGCCCCACTTGACTTCGCAGATCCGTGGAGAGCCATTCAGGTGTGACCCCCGATCCTCTACTTTTTTCCTGAAACACTGATCTTACCCCCAAGAGTCGGATAATTCCCTTTTTGCCCAGCTCTCGAATCGCATTCTTTTATCATCATCCGTTGTGTTTTTTAGATTGGCCGCGTATCTCTTTAAAAATATCCTTTGAATTCTCACTCTTCGTCAAGTCCCGTTTTTGTCAGTGTTTTTCAGCCTTGCGAATGGTTTCCCACCAACTTTCCTTCCCCGGTTTCCTTTCCGAATTCCTGTTTGGCTCATAGCTTAATCCCTTTCCTCAATCTTATCATCGGATTTCCGCGAAGGGGACGAACTTCACCCCTCTTTTCCTGGGTTTCGTTACTTTGCCGATTAAGGTTACTATGCCGCGGGCTGTTTCGGAAATTTCTTTAAAGTTGTTGGCCTTTTTCCAATTCCCCTCCTCCCTGTATCGTGCCAGATCGGGATACTGCAATAGGAGCCTGCTGGTTAAGACCCGTTGCACACGTGGTCGCCGGCCTTTTTTTTTGTGCGACCCACGATCCCCGAGCCCTGAATTATTTCAAGTGGCCCTGGTTCACCCCCCCCCCCCGAGACGTTCCCTCTTTAGCGTCTCGCTCCGCCTATTTCACAGAAGGCCCTTTTGGCTGTACTTCACCTCCCCCAGTAACCCACGCCACTCTCGAACAAGTCCTGCGGATAGGACCTCCCCCCCCACCCTCTCTTGTTTTTTTCTCTATGCTTCCATGCCCGCAACCGTGTCGAAGACATGACGACTTCCGATTCTTCGGGAGGTTATCCTTGGCGACTTGACTTTTATCTGAGACGGTGAGCAGGTGGGGTTTCCATAAACATGTTTGCTAGGTCCTTACAATCCTCCCGGTGATATGGGGATGGCTCGCCGCTGTATGGGTAGACACCGGTGAACTTAGAAGAGCTGGCGGGTCGTGAATGCGGTTTGCCGCCCGCAAGCCTAAATACAGGTCCACGCGCAAAGTCAGCGTATTATTGTCCCAAAATTTCGGCCCCCCACCTACCTTGCTCCTTGACCACTGGCAGACTTTTAGGTGGGACCGTTTATCGGCGATTGTAATATTAGGCTTGCAGTTAGCCCTTTTTCTCCCCTCCATTTTGGTTACTTTCCTTTTGTCACTTGTACGTTATTTCTTCCAGCCATCTTTTCAGAACCTCCCACCGCCTGTTGAAGTTAGGGTCGAAGAACACAGACTTCGCCTTGGGGTTTTACATTAGCACATGCGACGCGCTAACCACATAAAGTTGTCTTGAACCGTCAAATTCCTTCTCCCAGCCCCCCCAGCCGTTTTTTTTTGTTTGTTTTTTTTTTTTTTTTTTTTTTTTTTTTTTTTTTTTTTTTTTTTTTTCTTTTTTTGTGCTTGATGTTGTCCTTCCCCGGCTGATTTACAGCGTATATGTCCCTGGTTTCCGGTTGTTTAATGAAACTTGTTCCATTCTCGAGGAAAGAGCTCTGAACGTTTTTGAACTGATGGTGCATGGGCGTTTCTCTCCCCACGTCTACCTTTGGTTCTCTCTTGGGTCTTGAGAAACAACGTTATTGATCTTAGCGTTCGGCGTTCCCTCTTTTTTCCCACCATGTGATAGATTCCATTGAGAGTTCCCTGGCCAAATTATCTGCCGTTCCGATGACATTTCCCGAGGCTTCGGGGGGCAAACCTGACGGCTGACTCAGAAAATGAAGTTTTGGCCCCCCCCCTTTCTCCTCTCGTTTCTCCCTTTCCAGTTCCCGGGGAGGTGCCCTACGGCCAGCGTTCGTGACGCAGGTTGCAGCGTGCCCCCCCTAGAAGAACCGGGTGTAGCTCCCCCCCCTGAACCTATCTTTGCTTACATGGTTGTTGCGAATTTTCCTTTTTCTGGTCTACGACTGAGCAGGTTTCTCATAAAATGGAATACTTTTCTGCCTCCTCTCCGTTATGCGATCGGCTTTTCTGTGCTCTTCGAGCTCGTCTTTTTTTCTGCCGTCGTTTGATGCTCGCCCCCATTGATCTCCCCAAACAGACGTCCAGGACGTAATACCGAATCCCCCCCTTCCTCGCTTATTTCGCCTGGGATCTGTTTCTTGAGTTCACATGCGGGGACGTTCCATCTCTTTTAGTCCTGGGTCTGATTTCCCATCTCCCCACTCTGTTAGGTTTTGCTCAGGTTTTTTTCCCATTGAGTCGGTTTCTTAACTTTTTTACTCGGGGCAGTAATTTTTCATGAGTCATCTGATCCTCCTGGACTCCCCCTTTATTCCAAGTCCGCCCTTCATACCAACAATTTCCCTTTAGTTTGTTGCTGAGGTTTTCCTTCACCCGCTAACGTGTCGTCCCACCTGTTTTCCTCCCGGCAGTCCTCCTGGGCGAAATGTTTCTGGCTCGAAAACTGCTTATCTTTTTTCGTTTCTCGTTCCCCCCCCGCAGCTTGTGTCCCCCGCCGCCCGGCACAGGCTCTTCGATCATGTAATGAAGATCCTGTTCCGCTCCAAGCGTGACCCCCCTCCTATAATGTTCCCGACAATTCTCTCTCTTTAGGGTGGATTTATAGAGGTCCCCCCCCCACGTCTATATTTTTTTTCCCGATAAAATTTGCCTCTAGAGAGATTGGCGGAGCGATCCCGAGCGGGTCATAGTAATAAGTTCACGTACAACGTCTATCTGTAATTTGTTGTTTTATCCTCCTGGGTCTGCGGTTTCCGGTCGGTCTGACACCCCCCTTCAACCCCGTAGACAACTTACGACCTTCTTTTATTCACTTCAAAAATCTTCCTATGAGGACTCAGGTGAGTGGTTATCCTTCCCCCAGCCTTGGCTAACACCTTCCCGAGATCTGACCTCTCATGCCCCATTATGATGTTCTTTTATTTGGCTGGGTCCTTTCGTGGGGCAGCGGTCCCCCCCTGTATCTGCCGTACATTTATCGCCCCTGCTTGGCCGGGAGCTTTTTTTCCGCCCAAACGATTGTCTCCCTTTACACAATCGAAGTTTTCAGTCCTTCCCTGTGCCCTCTCCCCTGGCCTTTTCCTCACTTGCAAAAAGTGCTTGCATACACCGTTCGTCCATGGATCCCTCGTCCCAACACCCGAGTGAAGCGGGTGATGTTTTCCCCCTTTCGGAAGTGGAAGCCTATTAAGGCGTCCCGTCGTTCGTGCGACACGGCGCCCGTTTCATCACCTTCCCCTACCAAGGGCACCGTTCCCACACATGGAAAGTGGAACGTTTCGTTCCCACAACCGCGATCTTTGTCGATTTGTCCCCGCTCCTTGTCCGTAGCTTCTTCCTTCTTTCTTCCCGCTCATTTTTTCCAAAGATAGTCCCCCTTTCCTTCCAATATCGCGCCGACTGTTGGACTGTGCACCGTGTTGGGATTCTTTTCCCTTCTCTTCGCCCCTTACCTACATGGCCCGATCCTCCCTTCGAAACACTTCAGGCAGTAAAGGTCAGAAGCACCCCTTGCCTAAGCTCCCTGTACTCCCACGCTGGGATTAGACATCTCCCTTGTGAGGCCCCCCAATGCTCATTCGCTTCCTCTCCCTGTTTCAATCCGTAAACCACCTGAGGACACGATCGACGATCGCCGGGGGGCTCTAGCTCCTCCCAATGCGTTCCCGACGACTCCTTCCGTTGGCGTCCCACTCCGGCCCGACTCGGAAGTACGTATTCCTTCCCATTTTCCTGTCCAGCCGTCCTCATTGCGTGTGCCCTAAGCCCCTGAACTGGCCATAGCGCCACCCCGTCTCGGTAAAGATGATTGTTTTTCCCTTGCCAGCGTCCTTTTCCGACGCGATTGGCAAAGCGAGCTTCCCCCTTTCGCCCAAATAAAGTTTGTTTTCACTGGCTCAACTCCCCTCCCCAACTGCTCCTCCCACTTTATCTCTTTTGATTCCAGTTCCCCCCTTTCCAGGTACAGGATGACGACTCCTTCTACTTGTCACGCTCCCAGTCGCCCCCCCCCCTCCCTTGGCGAGAACATCTAATTAGGACTATTTTTCCTTTTCGACGGGGAGTTTGGAACCGTGTCGTTTGATTTTATTCCCCTGGTCTCTTTAAAGGGTACATTTCTTCTTTGATGCGCGTTGTTCACGGTTTTCAACCACAGCTAGGGGAATGATGATGTGTCCGTCCCCGTCCTTCCCACGGTTTGCTTTCTCGGAACCAGAATGTCTTCCTTTTTTTCATCCACCCTTTCACCCCGCTTTCCTCTCCCTATTACCCAGTCGGTTTGGCCCTGACATGCCGATAGCTCGACCGTCCTCTCTAGCCCTAGCCTCCCCTCACACCACCTTCTTCTGTCCCTGCGCACTTGTGTTGGAGGACCCCTGTGTTTGTCCACCCCTAATCCTCTTCTTTAGCCGGTTTAACCGTCTCGCATCGCTTTTGTCTCGGCCGCCCATCGATTCACCTTTCCGAAGGGATCGGGATTTTACCGCGGGTGGCATGACCCCCGCAACGCCTCCATCGTCTTCAAGCCATCCTTTCTGCCATATCAGGCTTCTTTTTTCTTCCTTCTTTCCCGAGGAATCAGTTTCTTGGCCCAACAGTTACTCCCCGCTGTATCTAGAACTGTCGAAATGACCCTTCCCAGAAGCCTTAGAGAAATAGCGACCCTTCGTCCCTGGTACCTCTCTGCTGACCGTTTCTGATTTGCCGCCGACAACAACCTACTTTTGATTGTCCCTCTTGTTCCTCCCCAGCGACGTCCGTACTTGTTGTTTGACAATCACGCCTTCTTGCGCCTTCCCCCGGCTATCCCTTCTTGCGCGCCCCCCTAAATGCGATAGGTTTGGGGCGCCCCTACCCTTCTCATTTTTCCATTCCTCCCGGTGATCTTTTGGATCTTTTTCCAGAAATGACCCGATGCCATGCACCAACGGTGTGCAGCTTGGCCCCGTGAACAGATGTCTAACTTCTTTCTTATACACTTCTGATCCGTTAACCTGGATTTCCGTTGAAAGGCCCACTGCCACTTCCTTTCCCGTAAGAGAACAGTGTTTTCCTTCAGTCCTTTTCCCTTAAGAAATTCCCCGTCCATCCTCGGTTTGAGTGAGTAAAGGGAGAGCTCTATTTTTAGCCAACATATTTTCATTGCTTGACCCGCGGCCCCTGCCGCCAATGTTCCCTCCCCAAGATTTTAACCGTGGCAGCGCAGGCGTTTATAGTGTGCCCACGCTTCTTCGCCCCCCTCTAATTCCCCCAGAACAGGTAACGAAAGAGTCGGATAATTCCGCTTCCCTTTTTCCCCTATGATGTCA
>Ga0179593_1560078_pt1 | contig 13599 bp, 19 predicted proteins | sample CZODoug2_1_08_16_FD_185931 | JGI IMG/M metagenome (GOLD analysis project Ga0179593, IMG submission 185931) | Vadose zone soil fungal communities from Angelo Coast Range Reserve, California, USA - CZODoug2_1_08_16fungal (PacBio error correction) | ecosystem: Environmental > Terrestrial > Soil >... | reverse complement strand
CTCGGAAGTGATTATCGACACCTCTTCACGCGGTATGCTCGTGCTGATATTCCTTTTCCCTTCCTCGTGATAAGTCCCGTTGCCGAGGAGTTTCCCCATGATAAATCAATTCTCCTCCTTAAGAAGATTTTTCCGTCTGGAACCAGATCTCTCCCCCCCTGCAAACGTCTTCGACTACAAGATGGACGAAGCTTTTTGAAGAAAATGGCCCCCTCTCCCTTCATTTCTGATCTCCCACCTTCTCAGGGCACCGCGGTTGTAACACGAGATGTCAGTTGCCCTTTTCCCACTTCTCGTCAACCTTCTTCCTCCTTTCTAGACACACGAGAGGCTGAGTTCCTTTTTGAAGACTGGATGCGTTTTTCTGAGTCACCTTGACTGCTTCGATGGACTCCCTTTCTTCCTTCTATGACTCACCACCATTGAGATTGAAGAGTCGAGCGCTTTTCCGCGGGCTATTACGCTGATTTTTCTCTCCCCAACAGGCCCGAGCGCTGCCCTTCTTCCCTTGGTTTCGAATCGCCAAAAATCCCTTTTCTTTTTCGGATTTTCTCCCAGTTCGGCAATCCCCCGTGCTTTTTTTCCCGACACGTTTTCCTTTTTGCCGCGGAAAAATTTTCCCTTCTCAATGGTGGTCCCGCCATTCGATACCTCTTCCCCTCCCCCATTCACGCACGTATTCCCCGTGCATATGATCGAAATTCCGTGCGCACAAGCCAGCACCTTGCTCTCCCACCTCATACATTCTCTCCTTCTTTCTTTCTGAAGACAAATAAAAATTCCGCTCGATGTCGTTTGAAACAGAGATGGTCGTCTGGGCGAATTCATGAGAGGATCTTGTACTCTTCCCCTCCGTCCTCAGGCCATATACTCTTTCCCCCCCCTGCGTCGATCTTAGGTGACCTTTTCACTGCGTATTAGCCGCATAATTCTTTCTGAGGGGAGCAGCCCCAATCTTGAGTATTCTCCCTTTTCCCCTTTTTCAAATTGTAATGGGCCTTCCCGTTGCGGCATCTTCGCGTTTTTCTTTTCTATAATAAGGTAGAGTCGAAGTTCCCCCTTTCTCCAGTGCCGGCCCCCCCGGAATTTGAAGGGAGACTCCGGCTTCCCCTTCTACTTTTGAGGTCCCCTCTTCCAACAACGGGAAAGCTTCTGTTGAAAGCCGGCGTTGAAGAGCGCGGAAAACCTTTCTTGCCTTCGTTAGTGCCAAAACACTGCGTGCCTCCCTTTGCCGTCCTTTTGCAAGCAGGTTGGCGGCTTTCCTGAAATCGAAAGTTACCCTCCCTCAGCCACGCCCCTGCCCTCGATTCCCTATCTCTTTTGAAGTCCCTTTTTCCCCCCCGGGAGCGTTTTTCAACGAAGATTATCTTTTTTTTCTTTTTCCCCAACTAGGGAAACCCGATTTTTGTTTACCTTCTACTGGAGACCCCCTTTTTCCTTCCCCTTACTGTTTCCAAAAACGCCCCCTTCCCTCTGAGAGATGGAAAGCAGGCTCCTCCCCCCCCCCGCGCACAGAAAAGATTTCCTCTTCAGCCGCGTCTCCCAGACCTTAATCCAAGTGGATCGGTTCCTCCCAGCCCTCGATTGAAAGCCCGTGCGGCTTGTGTCCCTTTTACCCTCCTACGAAACCGGAGTGAGTTTTTTTCCTGGTGAGTTCCGCTGCGGGACCTAGACGACTTCAGATAAGCTTTTTTTCTGCGACTGTCCCCCGCACCCTGAGTTTGAAGTGAATTCATCCCTATCCGGCGTGAAATTTGGCCGCGAGATTCGGGTTTTCGAACACCGCCCCCTTTCCCTGGCGGAGCCTAGTGTATGGCTTTCCTCTCCTTTCCCAATGCTTCCTTTTTGTTTTTTCTTCCAGTAGCGTAAATTTCACCCCAAGGGGAGGATCACCTCCCCCCCACTTGCTTTCAATCAAGCCCCTTCTTCTTTTCCTATAGCTTCGAAGCGATGGTCCCCCCAATAGGGAATCGAAGGCTGCTTCTTTTTTCTTTTTTTTTTTTGTCGCCCAAATTTCAAAAAGGCCTGGTCCCCCTTTTTATGCAGATGCCATGTTCTTTTCCTCCCGGATGGCCCCATTCAAAAATGCTCCCTTCGGGGGAGTATTGATAGAATTTCCCCAAGCTCTTTTCTCCCCCCATCGAAGGTGTCGGATTTCCTCCTTTTTTTTTTTTTTTTTTTTTTTTTTGTGGCAATTACATTTTTTCCCTCGGAGAAAAGCGCGAAGGACTCTCCCTTTCTTCCAGACTCCACCTCTGACATTCATCATTTTAAGAATACCTCCGGTTTTCTTTTTTTTTTTCCTTTCTTTGGAGTCTGAGACGTCTTCCCCCCCCGTTTTGGAAGAGGCCTGAGAGCTGGTCTCCTTTTTTGAAATACGACGAAAAACTTTCCCCTTTCCGAGGTTTCAATCCCGTGTTTCTTATCTTTGTCCTTCCCCCTTCCCAAAAGAAGCGCCCCCGTATTTTCACACTTGAGAGTTTGATGGTTCCCTTCATGGAAGAGGAATATTTCTCCTTCTTGAGCGTTCTTGCCGCCCCCTCCTCATCCCCCCATGAGTGGCGGGATGGGCTTTCCCCGCTCAGGCAGCATAGCCAGTCCACTCTTTTTCTTTCCTTCCCCAGCAGGGTGGGAGTTCTTTTTTAGACTGTGAACCTCCGAGGGGGGAATTTAAGCTCCTGAGCCCCCCCGGGTTACGGCCCCCCGGCAACATAACGAGGCGCTGCCTTCTTTTCTTTCTTTTTTTTTTTTTTTTCTGGTTCTCTCTGTCCAGCAGCCCCCCCCCCCCCCTCTGACATGAGGAACAGTTTTTTCCCCCCTTCACTCTGATACTTGGTTGATGATTCCCTTTTTCCATTTCAGTAATTCCCTCTTTTCAAACTCTCCTTGATGTCGTGAATGTCGGCGAGGTCCTTTCCCCCTGCCCTTTGAAGTGCGTTTAACTCACTCTGTGTCTTCTCCTTTTCTGGAGCTTTCCCCCCTTCAGGGCTTACGCCACTTTCATGCGTTCAGGGATCCACGTGTCCTCTGGCTTCCCTTAAGTGGAAATTTTTTCTTTTTTTTCTTTCCCTTTCTCGAGCTTTTCCAATTTCTTATGGAGTTTTTGGAAAGTAATTCCCTCAAAATTCAATCAAATTAAAGACCCCTCCAAGGACTCTACCTTTTGGTCCAGATGGAGGCGGCTCCTTTTTCCCTCCCACCTCCAGATTTTCCGCCACTCTTCCCTTCTCCATCGAGGAAGCGAGCTTTTTTCTTCGTTAATTCCCCCCTTTGAAACCTCCTGCAACCCTTTTTTCTTTTCCTTTTCTTTTTCCCCACGCCTTATCCACGCTTTTCGCGCTCTTTCGGTAACTTTCCTAAGCTTGAAAAAGCCCCTCCCGTTGTTTGAAAACTTCCCCCCTACCCCTCTTCTCTTCTTCAAAGATTTTCTCTTCTTTTTCTTAAGGTACTTCGATCTCCTAAGCATAACTATCTGAAACCTTCTTCTAGCAACTTCCTCCCCTCTTTCCCCTTTGCCGGATGCGTTTTGACCATGAATAAATCGCCGACTCTTCTCTTTTTCCCTTCAAAAGACCTGAATCTTTTTTCGCTCCCTTTCGAGTGAGTCAGGGTAAGAAGGATAGAACCTCTCCCCTTCTATGCCGCTTACTGGCAGAGTACGCCAATTATCCTCTCCTCCTACCGAATCACCATCCTTCTGCGTTTCAAAACGACCCTTGAGAGATTTTATTTTTCCACGGGCATCACTGTAACGTGTCAATTTCACTCTTTTTTCCTTCTCCAATTCATGAAACCCCTTTCTGGCTTTTTTTTTTTTGATCATTTAGATCATCTTTGGGCGTGCCTGGTAAGAGATGTGGCTTCGTATCCCACGGTGGAGTCCGTTGTCTCTTCCTTCGCAAGTTCCCCCTTTCTGCGCATTCCTTGGCCGATTTTTCTTTACTCCAGAAACTGACACCCTTTCCTCTTTTTTTCGCCGACCCGGTAGTGAGGTTTTCGTGCTGTTCACCTTTTTTTTTCTTTTCTTCTTTTTTTTTTTTTTTTTTTTTTTTTTTTTTTTTTCTCTGGGGTTTTTTTTTTTTTTTTTTTTTTTTTTTTTTTTTTTTTTTTTTTTTTTTTTTTTCTTTTTTTTTTCCCTTTTCTCTTTTTTTTTTTTTTCTTTTTTTGGTTTTTTTTTGGTAATCATTTAGAGCAAGATTAATCTTTCTTCCCCTTTCTTAATTTCAATCCTTGGGTGATTTTTTTCAATTAATGAGAGATTCCCTCCTTTCCCTGTCTCATAAATTCTGGAAGACTCGCTCCCCCCTTCCCCCTTTCAATGTGTGGCTTCTCCCGATCAGCCTTTTGCGCTCTTCCCATGGAAAGGTCCCTCATCTCCCCCTTCGTGGTACAAAAGACCACTTTCCTCCCTTCCCTTCTTCTCGAAATGCCGTTTTCCCCCTTCCAGTTGTCTTCAACCCCAATTCGTTTTCCCTGTCGATGCGTTAGAATCGTTTTTTTCCCCTTTTTTTCTTTAATCGGTCAATTCCTCCTTCCCTTTTTTCTTTTTGGATCGATTTACAGCGTTTCTCCCGGCAACGTAATCCCCCCGATTTTTCTCAAAAGATATTCAGCATTCCTCCCCTCCTTCCCTGCGTAATCAACTTTAATTGTCTCCCTCCTTCGTTTTTGTGAGAATTCTTATCTCCACAACTCTTTTCTCGGAAGCTTTGTGCTGAAGATCCCCCTCGTTCTACCTTTAGTTTTTCCTTCCTTCGTTGAGCTTTGTTCCACATTCTCCATCAGGAGACCTTTTCAGATTTGACACGAGGTCCCCTTCCCCCACCCCGGCAAACGCCCCCCCCCCCTTTTTCCCAAGATTGCGAACCCCTTTTTTTTTGGGGCGCCCTTGCATTCTTCCTGCAAATGGAAAATCTTGATCTTCCTTTTTCTTTTCTCGGAAAACTTTTTGTGACTCCCTTCTCTCTTTCTTTTGATCGAAAGTTTTCCCTGCGAGAGCGCCATCCCTTGCCCCTCCCCGGGCCCTTTTTTTTCTGAGAGGATTCCCTCTCTTTTCCAGGGAGTCGTAAAGTTCCCCCCCTCCGGCGCGCAAGGAATTGAGTATCTTTTTTCACACCTCCATTGAAGAGTCGAGCGACTGGGAGCGAGCCTCTTTCGCGCTTACGCTGATTCACCAGGTCCCCTCTCCTTCAAAGAGAGAACTGACCCTCCTCCTCCTAACTCGTGGTTTAGAGCTCCCCTTTTTCTGCAGTTTTATGGATGTTTCTCATTCCACCATCGGCCTTGATGCGCTTTTTTTTTTTGACTGGCGCCGCGGCCCACTCTTTGGGCGAAAGGAGATCCCTCGGACACGGTCCCTCACCGATTCGTGCCCTTGCATCTCTCTCTCCAATGATCAACCCCCTTTTTCCCCCCAAGCAGCCATTTTTCCTTGTGGGCGCGAACCCCCCTCCCCCTTTTCCCGGCGATGGATATTCCTCCTCACCCTCTTTTTCCTCGTGTCGTTTGAAACTCCTCGGTGATTCGCATTCTGGGCGTTCTGACCTTTTCAATCAAGACGCGGCTCCTCTCCTTGCCCCATTTTCCTTCGCCTTCTTTTGACCTCACGCGATGGAGCGTTTCTGGATGAGGGAAGCCAGTCTCGTTTCGCCTTTTTCTCATCCGGCACATTTTCCTCCTGACTTCCTTTGTTGCGGCATCTTTCCCTCTGGGTTTCAGATATTAGTCGGGGGCTCTTTTAGTACTGCAGCTCGTCTCCCCCCCTTTTGACCCCTCTTTTACGGTCTCTCTTTCCTCTTTATTTGTCAGGCAAACTTAGTTCCCCCCTTAAACGGATAGTTCCCCCTTTCCCTTTGTCCCTTCGTTCCCTTTTTTTCCTTCGAAACCGTTTTTTTAGGGATTTGCCTTCGTGGATCTGCCTCTCCCTCCGTTTGCAGGAATCCTGCCTTTTTTCGGCAGAAATCTGTCAATAAGCAGTACACAACTTCTCCCCCTTTTTCAAGAGGAGGAGAACTTCCTTTTTCCACCTTTTTCTTTTTCCCAAAACTCAATTTCCGTCCAACCTCGGGACCCCCCCCCTTTTGCGCCTTGGGGGTTTACGCTTTTCCTTTTCAGGAGATTTTTATGGACATTACGTTCCCCCCCCTTTTTTGGAACCTCCCTTCAACCTTGCTTCCTTTCCAGAAAAGATTTCTCAACCGCTCCTCTTTTCCTGGCGTCGACTTCTTTCTGGAGCCGGAAAGCAGAGTGGTGGAGGAAGCCTTCTCCTTCCCCGTGTACCACCTCCGACACAGTATGAGTCCTACACTTCTTTGTGAGCGTGTTGATACCCTTCTACATTCCCCCTCCCAACGATAAAGTTTTAGAATCTTTCCCCCGGAGTTACTTTTCCTTCCACTTTACTTCTTCGTGAAAGTTACCCCCCCTTTCCCAGGGAGAGAGATGTTATTTTTGCTGATGGACAGATCGCCCCACGTTGGCGTAATGCCTCTTTTATTTGGAGGATGCATTAACCCATGATCCTTTTTCCTTGGTAAAATTAACAAAATAGGAGGCCCGGGGTAAAAGTTAAAAATTGTCCCCCAATCTTGAATTCAATATCCCCTTCTTTTGAGCTTTTCCTTCTCTTCTCCTCCAGACACTTTTCTTTATAGAGATTCGGAGGGGGCTGCACTCCCCCCCCCCAAAATGAATGTCAATGTTTCCTGAGATGTCCCGTGAAATGTCTTTTCCTTCTTTTCTTCCACCAAAATTGCTCAATGTAAAGTTCCCTTGGGTTGTTTCTTTTGATGTCCAGAAAGATCAGCCCCCTTTTTCTTTTTCTCACCCTTGTCGACGGGTGTACTTTCGATGGAATTCACTTTATTTTCCCTCTTCTCTTTTCCCCCCTACTTTGTTAAAGAGGATACAGACTCACTCCCCTTTCCCATCCTCCTCCTTTTTTTTTTTTTTATTGCCAATTGCATGTGGAGTCTTTTCTCCTCCCTTTTTTTTATTGGACGGGCCTGAGCGCTGGTCTCCTCTTCCCTCCTCCCCTTCCAATTGTACCCCTGAGATTAATTACCTTCGTTTCCTCAGCTGTTTTTTCTTCTCTTCTTTTTCCGATCAATAATCACCAGAAAGAACTTTCCTTCAGTGGATGGGGACATCCTCCCTTGGTCATGACTCTACGAAAATTGCCCTTTCTTCCCTCTTTTTAGCAACATCCCTCCTTCTTTCCCCCTAGTGGCGGCTTTTTCTTTTACCCTCTCAGGCGATCGACACGAGCTCTACTCCAGGGGAGTTGGTTCAATTCTGTTCCCCCCTCTTTTTTGACTTTACGCTCCTGCGCCCTCCCTTTTTCATCCTGGGTAAGGCATCGCTTTTTCTCCGCCCAACGTGGAGGTGGTTTTTTTTTTGCCCCCTCCTTCGTTTCCCCCGGAAACCGTGACTTCTTTCAATTTCCCGCCGGTATTTTTTTTTTTTATGCTTCCAAACTACGGATTTTCCCGATGAGAAACTCTCCCTTTTCGCCCTCTGTCCACAGTTTTCTTATAAACAAGCTCTTTCTAAGTTAGTTCCTCACTCTGTTCGTAGTCTTTTTTTTAGCCGGGAAAAAAGTGCCCCACACCTCTTCGTAAGCGTTCCGGCCTCCATTTTTTCCTTTTTTCCCCCCAGACGCCGGCTTCCTCTTCCGTTTCGCAATTTTTCTGTGCCTTTTTTTTCTTTTTCGATGATTTTAAATTCCTTCTTTCTTTTGTTCAAGTAATGGCCACCCCCTTCAATCAATTACCCCCTCCTGTGTCCCCCCCTTCTCTACCAGCGGGTTCCCCGCTTTTTTTTTTTTTTATCTCGTTTGAAACCACCCCCTTTCGTTATCAATAGAGGCGCTTCTTTCTTTTACGTGCTTCGTTTCCCCCTGATCTCTGCCCGCAACCCCCCCTTTGTACTGAAAAGGAATTGGCAATTTTCTCCCCTCGCCCCAAAAGCGCTCCTCCCCTCCCTTAACCGTTCCTCCCCCCCCGTTTCCGAACTTTTTTACAGTAGGTACTTTTGACCCCAGTTTCAAATAGACTCTTCTCCCTCCCAGCCCGCAGGCCACTCTTTCTCGCTTCTCGGTCTTTCGACTTTCTACCTTAGTAGAGCCCCTTTTTTTCCCGGAACGAGAAGGATGCAGACACCTTCAATTTTCCTTCTTTCTCGTGGACGCGAATACCGCCGATTCTTCCGTTTCACAAGAACCGTCTTTCCTATGCGCTCCCTTCGCGTGGAGTAATTGTCAGAAGAAATTTGGTACTTCAGTTCTCGTTTCCTTTTTCCGTACGCCGTTCCTCGATGAAGTCTCCCCCTCCCCACTCCCAGCGGCGTTTTCCCCCTCCATCGGAAGCCCTGAGCGACTTTACCGCGTCAAAGGGAATATCTTCTTTTCTTTTTCAGTTGGTTAGCGCCCACCCTTGCTGGCTTGTGCGCACTTTTTCTTTTTCGATCATAGCACGGGAACTCTTCCCCCCTGGTCAGAGATTTCCTTTCTTCTAATTCTTCCCCACAAGGTGGCGTCTCCCAATTTTTTCGCTGAGCCATTTCCCCCGGTCATCCTTTTTACTTCTTATCCCTAAAGAAAATGCATCCTTTTCTTATTTTTTGGCGATCTGAACAAAGAGTCTTATTTTCTTTTTTCTTGGACTGTTGTGATTAGGTATCTCCGCTCTTCCCTCTTTTTCCGACATTAGATCGAATCTTCCATTCCCCTTTTCCTTTGCTAAGTGCAATCCTTTTCCCCCTTCCATCGAAGCTATAACACCGTTCTTCGGACTCAAGGAGCTTTTCGACCTTTCCCCTGATCTACGTGTGGCGGCTCCCCCTCCCATCATCCCCTTTTAGCGGTCACTTTTGAATTAAATGTCCCTTTCTTTTCGACATCACATACGAGTTCGCCCTAGAAAGGCGCGCCCCTCCTCCCCCCCCCGGGAGCTTTCCTTTGCAAGTTGATTCCCCTCCGCTTAGAAATAGTGTAGTTTTTGTACTTTTCCTTCTAGGCAAAATTATTAGGAGATCTGTACTTCCCTCTCTTGGATAGCTTTCCCGCTCGTTTCCAACTCCATCAGGAACCTTAAACGAATTGTAGAACTCCCCGATCCCCACCGATAGGATTCCCCTCTTCCTTTGGCGATAATCCATTAATGCCCTTCCTCCTAATAATAAGTTGTTTTTATCTTCCTTTTTCAGGGATAAGGGATATCTTTTTTACCTCGGAGCTTTTTTCAGATCGAACTTTCCGATCTTTTGAGTTGATGCTCAGCGGGAAATCGACCCTTTCTCTCCTCTAAGGAAGAATATTTTGACTAGGAAACGAGAGACCTTTCCCCCAACAGGAATCCCTCACCCTCTTTCCTTGCACACTCCTTCCCCTTCAAAGCTGGAGCTACCCCCCTTTTCGGATAGTGCGAGCACTTCTTTAAGTGGCGGTGGTCCCGCACCTTGACTCTCTTTCGAATTAAAGGAGCTCCCCCCAAGGAGATAGAATTCCCCCCCGGTATTTTTTTTTTGGGCGACAGATTTCCTTTTTCTCTCGCCCTGCGCAAGGTGACGCTTCCTCTTCTGACGAAGTAATTGCTTATCTTCTCCCCCCTTTACCCAGAGATTGAATTTCCCTTCTCTCGGGAGCGAGCAAGAGAATCCTGTCTCCAGAGCACAACAGGCAAAGCGTCCCCCATGACAGCATCGAACCCCTCGTGGCCATGGGTTTAGATAAAACCCCCCCCTTTTTTCAGTTATCGATGGAGAAGGAAGGCCCCCCTTTCCCTTCCACCGCCCACTTTTTTTTTTCCGGCGGATACCCCTTACCTGGTGGATACAGAAAGTCTCATCTGCCCCCGGCACGCACGATCCGCGTCTCCGACCTGCTACCCCCCGCAAGTTCGCACAAGCACTTCCCCCCCCTTTGCAGAGGAAACCCCCCTTCCGCTTTCTGCACTCATCTCCCGTGGACTCTTTTGCTGTCTTCCCCCAAATTCGCAGATTCAGATGTCTTTTCCCTGGAGATGAGGGTGAGTAGACTCTCTTCTCCTCGTTTCTACAATTATTCCCTCCCCTCCCCCATGAAGGACCCACTCTGCTTCTCTCTGACCCTTGCCTCCACGAGATTCTCCTCCTTCCCAGATTCGGTCTGGATGCCTCAACTCGAGGAAGTCGTCTACCCCTAGAGCGCATCCTGTCCCCGCTCATGCCTTCTTCCTTTTTCCGCGTTCCGGCAGTTTAAGATATCCCTTTTGTTTCCTCTTACACACAGAGACAAAAATTCCTTTCTTCCCCTGAAGGCGATGCCCGTCCTGGATTGAAGAGTCGACTTCGTTCAAACAAAAGGAAAGCTCCCCCCCCCTCCTTTCTTCCCTGCCTGAACCTGGTGACTTAGGATTCGCCTCCCTGGCGCCTTCTTGGGATTTGCCTTCGTGTCTCTTCTTCAATGTGCCTCCGCCTTTATGGAAATCTTTGGCTTGTTCCACTCCCGAAGAACGTCCCAAGCCCTATTTCGAGAACGGTGCGCTGAAATCTTTTCTTCGAGCGTTTTTCAAACGAGATTTACCTCCCTCCCCCCCTCGGGCCCCCAGCTTTTTCTTTTACCGCTTCTGTATTGCTTTAGTGTGAATGTTTAAGGACCCTTTCCCCCCGAATTGAAATGAAGCGATTGGTCCCCCTCTTTTTCCAAATGCTCCGCTCCACAGAAAAAGATTGCCTCCCCTTCCCCTTTCTGAAGACGGTCTGTCTCTACCCGTTTGGAGAAGGAACGCTTCCTCCTCCCGGCGCCTAGGATTGTGTCCCTTCTTACCCACCGTACCTCCTAGTGTCGTTCTAACCTTTTCCGGGGGGAGCGTTTCTCTGGTCACCTCGCGACATTCCCCATCATCAGATAATATTTTCCCCTCTAACGGAGAGATCTCCTCTCCCCATAAACATCATCCTTGCGTGACAGTGATCAAATTCTTTCCCCCCTTTCGAGACGACGCTCCTCCCCAGAAACTCCAGTTGAGGACCTAGTGTACTTCCTTCTGCCTTACCCATGATTCCTCTATTTTCAGCCGTCGTAAATCCCCCTTTTCTTCTATTATCACAGTAAAAATTTTCCCCCCGATTTTTTGCATTAAATAGCAAAGTCGTTTCTCCCTGTCTGCAATCCCAGCAAGCCCACTCTGTCCGGCTAGGAGGGGGATGTCCCCCTACTTCCCCCCCCCCCCATGATGGAAAAGGTTTCCTTTTATGGTTTGGTACTCCTTTATTGGCCATCAACTTTTCCCTCTTTCTGAATCGCGCTTCTGTCGGGGGTCGTCCTCCCTCTAACCAGCGTTAGGAAACGCCTCTTCCTTCCTTGTCCAATTGGGCGCCGTATGTTCTCGTGCGGAGAACAGCGCGCCTTCTTTTCTCCCTGATTGTAAAGCGGCTCAGACTCCCCCCTCCCCTTCAGGCCTTTTTGTGAGAGAGATGGCAATTTCCCCTCCAAAAGAAGTTTTGGAATGAGCTTTGTTTTTTTTTTCTCCTCCGTGGGAAAAGAACATTTCTTCCCCCTCTTGGACCAAGAGTTAATTACATTTTACCTCCCCCCTTAGGACTTCGGACATGCGATTTAAACTTTTTCTTCACGTGACACTGTTTTTTTAGGGGCCATCCGGGTCTGCTTCCTCCCCTTTTTCATATCGGGCCTTTTTTTCTCTTTTATCGGTAAGCCACAAGACGCATCCCCAGGTGGCGGTTTTCTTTTCCATCGACTCTTCCCTCTTCTTCGGCGCCCAAGAAGGGGCATTTTTTTAGTTTTCTTTACTTTACTACCCTTGCCTCCGAAGGGTTACCCCACAGGAAATAATCATGGTTATTCCCTGCCATTCCCCCTAGGCTCCGACCCCCCCCTTTTCCCGGTTCTCTCGTCCAGCAGCCCCCCCTCTTTGTTCCGTGCAGTGGATCCTTCCCGTCCGTTTCTCTTTCTTACAAACTCCGGCTTTTTGGCTTCGTCTCAGTTCCCCCCCCCCTTAACAAAGCTTCCTTTAATTTCTTCCGTGGTCAAAAAGCGTATACCGCCTTTAAGGGTAGTCCCGTGTCGTAGGGACGTTTCCCCCTCGGTTCCCCCGACAGGCTTCAGCCACCCCTGGGCTTACTCATGCGTTTCTGCTTTATTTGCTGTTCGACGCCTTCTTTTTTTCCGCGCGTTTCTTCCTGTCTTCATTGCCGCGAGATTTTACAATCGCTTATTTCTTTTTCCCGTAATGGGCCATCCCCCTTCCCCTTCCACCCTTATCATCCTCCCTTCACACTTACCAGCGGGTTCAAGAGGTTGGCCTTTTCTTTGCCCCGTTTCCGGTTGTAGCACACGCTTTCCCCTTTTCACGAGGCGCGCGCGTTTTACCCTTTTGCTTCTTTCCCTTTCCCTTTCTGCCGACCCCCCTCATCGCACAAACGGCATTGGCCTTCGTTTGGCTCAATAATCCCAATCCCCGTCTTTTTTCGCGATCATTAACAAGTTCCTTCTTGAACATCGTTTAATTCGTTTCCCCTCAAGTTGCCACACTTCTACTCTTCATCATTATTTCTTAACCTTTCAGGCAATTATTTTGCTAAGAGGCTGATTTTATTTCTCTCTGAAAATACGGAACGAGAATTATCTCTCCTATTCAAATTTGCCGGATCTTTTTTTTTTGACCGGAATACCTTTCTCTCCCTATGTGGATCGAGAATAAGCCGCCTCTCAGAGCGTTTTTGAGTAAGGGTACTCATTCTTTCCAATTGGTCCTTCAGGGTAAAGTCTTTTTTCCCTTAAGGGGAGGAGTCCGTTCTCCTCCCTAAGATGATCTTGAGTCCCCCCCTCGGAGATGAGCGACCTTTCCCCCCCTTTAATATACATGCCCTCTTTCCCCTCAGTGGGTTAGAGCCCTTGCTCTTTTCTCAGATGTTGTTGATAATTTCCTTCTCGGATCGTGAGTGCCTGGTCCTTTGGCGCCGTCTTGATCGCCTTCTTAGGTTGCGTAAGTGGACCTCCCCGCTTTTCCGTAAAAATGTCTTCGAATCAGGACGCTTTTCCTCATGGATCCCCCCCCTTCCCCCCAAACTGCACTTATTCTTTTTTGGAGATCTGAAACCACTTTTTTTTTTTTGGTGTCAATTCGATCTGGCCCCTTCTTTCTCGTTAGACAAGGGGACTTTCTCTTTCGATTAAGAGTGAGACTCTTCCCCCTCTTACTTGGTGCGGCAGATACTCCCTTTCTCGAAGCGTCACTTTTCTTCTCCCGGGCAGCGCCTCTCTTCTCCCTCGCGCTCCCGGAAACTCCCTTCTTTTTCTTTTTCCATACGATCAGCACTTTTTTGTCCCAATTCCATGGACTTCTTTTTCCGACATATCCACTAGACTCATCCTCCGCGAAAGGAGAGCCTCTTTTTCGATTCCAGCTTCATTGTCTCAACACAAAATTCCTTTCCTTTTTTCGTGTAGATGAGGTAGACTCTACTCCGGTTAAAATAGTATTAGTCGATCCATTGATGGATCGCCTCTCGCCCCTCTCGGTCAACTCTAAAGAGTTGATTCCTCTTGGAAAAGAATTACATTTCAAAGAGTTAAAGCCTTTTCGAAATCCATTAATG
>Ga0179593_1542363_pt1 | contig 13599 bp, 12 predicted proteins | sample CZODoug2_1_08_16_FD_185931 | JGI IMG/M metagenome (GOLD analysis project Ga0179593, IMG submission 185931) | Vadose zone soil fungal communities from Angelo Coast Range Reserve, California, USA - CZODoug2_1_08_16fungal (PacBio error correction) | ecosystem: Environmental > Terrestrial > Soil >... | reverse complement strand
TCAGCTTCCGACCACCTTCGAAAACACCCGTTATTCTACCGTGAGTTTTCTGGCCTAAGCCGTCGAGTTGGACTATCCACTGGCTCAGAACCCCCTGCATAATGGATGCCGTCATTCCCAGCCCACTTCCTGATACCGATCTGACGTTATAGGTAGCCTTGTCTAGTCCCCTTCCTACTAATGAATTTCCTTGATAACCCACTTTCGAACGGAGACGGAGGCTTTCCTTTGTCTCTTCCTCTTTAACCCCTATTTTAATAAGTGTCTAGTTCATGTGGCCCATTTTTTTTTCCCCGTTCTTAACCCCAAACCCTCCCTATGGCGCAGGAAGATTGGTGTTCCCCTTTCCCCATGCTTCGTGCGATCGTTTTCAGAAGGTCTTTCTTTAATTCTATCTACAGTTCTGGATCTAAAGATAGGAGTTTTCCCCTATGGATTACTCGTGGCGCACCGCGTCTTGTAAAAGGTATTTCCTCATAGATTGCCGTCAGGAAACCCCCCCTTTGGTAAAAGCCCCCCCCCTTTCCTTTTGCCCATTTATGGTGACTTGTTGCCAAGCCCCTCAAGCTTTTCTTTCTGGCTATGTATGTGAATGCATAGACACGTTTTTTTCCCCCTCCTTTGGCTTGCGGTAGCCCTTTTTTGAAGTCTGTGTGGTCGGGGAGTTTGAGTCTTCATCGACAACATGTCTGACTCGGGAGTGATTTTACGCATCGTTGTTTTGTGGATCCTTTTTTTCCTTCCGTAATCTCCTCCCTGCTGCGTCTAGTGTCTGGTGAAGATGCGGATTTTCATTATTTTTTTTTCTTCTTCTCCTGACAGGTCCTTGCGCTGTTCCGTTTTTAATGTTTTTCATGAGGATTTTGGAGCCTCGTGCAGTTCGCGAGGGACGGATCAGCGGCTTTCACTGTCATTTGCTTTAGTTCTTTCATTCCGTTAGTATTTTTTCTTGTCGGTCTGGTGACTCGGATTTGATTGGCCTCCTCGAGCTTCCTCGCAGGAGTTTTTTTCATTTTGAGTTTAATCGAGTTTTCCACTCTAGGTTATTTCCTCTCCTTCTCTCCCCGATCTAGCATGCGTGCGTTTTTTTTAGTTTTTTTTCGACTCTCCTAATTTTATCCCCTTTCACCTTGCAAACCTTGTTTGTTTTCGTCCCCTCGGCGTCGGATTTTGGCCTTTCGCCGGTTTTTTTCCAGATCTTTTTTTCGCTGTAGGGTCGAGACCCCCTTTTCGTTGGCGATTTTACAGACCCCAAAAGCTTCTCTAGCTCCTAGCTCACCTTTCCATTTCTTCTTATGGAGCGGAGGAGTTGATCCCTACCGAGTGGTCTCTTTGAATTCCCATTGCCCTCTTTCAATTTTTTTTTCTGATGGATTTTTTCCTTCCCAGACGTCTCCTTCCCCCAGGCCTTTTTTTTCTTTTTGATAGACGGTCTTCAGTCTTTCCCGGCTCCTCCTATTTCATTGACTTCTCCATTAGTTCTGATTTTTTTTCCTGTAGTCTGGAAGTGATCCCTTCCCGATACTTTGCATACTACCCGCACGGGCGTCGATATTTTAGCGGATGGCCATCACGACCGATTGTCAGTCTTTTTTTTCTTTAGAAGGTAACGGAGATTCGCTTTTTTCTTCTCATTTTTTTTGAACCTGAGGGATCCGGCAGCGTTAGTATCCCCTTCACCACCCTCTTTAGTTCCCGTTTAAGGATGCGGAATTTTTAGTTCTCGTAAGTATTTTTCCTGTTAAAACCCAACTATTTAGCAATCAAGTCCCCCGCTGCACTGCGATGCCCTTTCGGTTAAGTTGTTTTGGCAGAGAAATTTGCGTCCTTCCTTCCTGGCTTCACCCGGGCCTTCCCTGTTGTATTGCCCCCCTCAACCCCTTCCTCAAAACCGGTTAATTCCGAATGCCACAACCCCCCCTTTAGTTCTCCCAAGGAATAGAACTACTCTGCGCTGAGTTCTTCCCCCCCCTATCGGTATTCGCATGTCCTCGAAGCCCTTCGAGGGGTCTACCTTTCACTCCCGGTCCAGTTTGGTCAGTTCCATACTGGCTATTTTCCTTGGGCCCTCCCGGTTTTCATTTGCTTCTGATGTTAGAAATCGTTTTCCCACCCGCTCAGTTTTTTCTACTTCCTTTGCCGGCCGTGATGGCAACTGTTTTTGTTATGTTTTTAGGGAATTTTTCATCCGAATTCCCGCCCCCGAGGTGTTGGTTGTCCCCATGGATTTTTGAAAATATTTACATTAGGGTTTCTAGCTTTCCTAGGTACCCCCCCCCCCCCATCGCCCTTGCTCCCATCCTTGCTAAAGCTAGTTTTTTTCTGCCTTCGCCCCTTCTTTGCTTTTGATGCTCTCTCGCGAACGCGAATGCCTTTAAATCGCCCGCGGACCTTTCCCCCACTACATCGCGCTCCTTTCCCGTTAGCAAACCCCCCCCAAATTGTTGCATTTGAACAACTTTTTCCCCCTCCGCGAACTAGTCTTGTCGCCCCTCCTCTCTAACCATGGCCTTCTCTCTTAGGATCGCGTATGTACTACTCTCTGATGTTCCCTCTCTCAGGCTTCGTACTCGATCCCTTTGACCTCATTTTATCTTGACCGATGTTTCGGTTTTTTCTAAGATTTTCTCAGTTGCTCTTTTAGTTGCTCAATGTCCCCAGAAGGGATGTTTTCAAAGAGCGAAAAAGAAAAGCGCTCTATTCCGTCGATTCATTGTTCTGAATTGACCTGTTCTCCCCGAGTAGTACTCATACCTTCAACTTGCCTTCCTTTTGATCGAATAAAATTTTTCCTAGATCTTTCCTTTTTTTGTTGTTGCTACTATCTAATAGAATCTTGCGTTTGCATTAGTGATCAACCGTTTCGTTTCTGGCGATAGGACGTTCTTTCCTCTTCTTTTGACCCCGCCCTTCCTGAAGGCCGTGCTTCCGCACGCTTTGAGATATTTTTCCTTTTTGATGACTTCCTGACTATCAGTCCCCCTTTCGGAGATCCGAGATCACCTGTTTCGCGGGGATACATCATCACCCTGCTTGCACCGTCTGAGCGCCCCCTCGGAATTGACAACTTACTTGTCTTCTCGGGTTCTCGAACTCAATTTATTTGTAGAGTCCTCTTTCTCTTTTTTATTCCCCGTTGCTAACAGTTGTGTCAAGTCAACTTTGTTTTCCTTTAATTGGTATCTTTTCTTGTTACCTCTTTAAAGCGTGAAACCCTTCGTTCATTCTCCTTTCGCCGAGAGGCTTCGTCCGATCCCAGACTCCAGATGCACCCCCCTTTCGCCCACTTCGTATAGTCAGGAGTTTTGAGGTTCAATTTGGGGCCCACTATTCTTTTGACAATCCGAATTTCCAATTTCGGATATTGGGCATCTTTTTCTCCAAACCCCCCCCCCCCCCCCCCTCGTTTGGCATTGATTGTAGAACTCACCTCCTTTTTTCCAACGAAGCCCCTTTGTCCCTCCTCATCTTTACCATTTGCTGACCAGTGGACCGCTTCCCCAGGTTCCTCCGACTCCCGTGGTCGGCCCATGAAACTGCCGAGAACCTTTGACGTTTTTCAGCATCTGTAGTCACGCTAGTTCTTCCTTCTAAGCTCCCTTGCGATGTACACCTGCGGGCACATTTTTTTGACTGTCTGTTATCATGGTAGTTCCCTTTTGAATTTCTCTTGATTCATCCGTCGAGCCTTGCCGGCTTTTTTGTCCAAATGTTATCTTTTCCTTTCGGGAACGAGTCCTCTCTTAAGCCCGCCCCCCTCCCCCCCACACCCCCCAACCCCCATGGAATTTATTTCTTTCTCCCTTTTTTTCCGACCCCGGCCGATGCCCCCTCTGGCTCGTCTGATCTTGCGTGTTTTCTCACAGACCTCTACCAATTTTTCACAGTTGTATATTCCCTCTGCCATTTCTTGCCGTTTTCATGGTTTTAGCCTGTCCGATCTACTTTTCCTCACAAATCCAGCCCTCCCTTCTGTTTTCGATTGCGCCTTTCCCGCTTGGGACCGCACGCGTTCGTCGTTTGAAAATACCATTTTCCCGGACTCGTCTTCCGGTTTTTTTTTGTCTGCAATCAATCGTAAGGTGCCTTCCCAATTGAAGCGCAAAACGCGCCCCTATTGCCCTTTTAAGGTCAAGTCGACCTGATTAGTATTCCCTCTGGGAGTTTAACACCCCAACGGATATTAATCTCTCTTTTCCGCTCCTCCGCCGAACACCTTCCTAGTCATCTGCAACTAATAATAGCCCCCGCGTTTTTCGAAGCCCTCCTCTAGCGATCCGCGTTGTTCAGCTACTCCCCGCTCCTGCCCCGTGGCTAGCTCTGCGTCTACTACGCGGTTTCTTTCTCCCGCCCATCACCTCTCGCCTTTTAACCCGAAGACTTTCAGAGTACTTTTTCCTTTCTTGCCCGTGCGTCCCCATTCTCACTTTTCCCTTTCGATCCGCACGTAAGCGGTTTACTGAATTTTTTTTTTTAGTCGAGTTTACTAACAAGTCTTAGCCTTTTTCCCTCCTTTTTTCCTCCCGACTTATTGAGACCTTCCCTCTCCCGAGCGCCTACGGCCTTTCCCTCCTTCCCACGGAAAGACAGCAGCGGTACTTTTTTTCGATGGACGCTGTCCATACTCCCCCCTTGAGGGCCCAACCGTTCCACCATCAAGTCCCCCAGGTCGCTCCCAGCCTAGACGGCAGTATTTTTCGGGAAGTCGATCCCCCTCGCCAACTCCCTGCGATTTCCTGCAGTCTTCAACTTTCCTTTCTAGGAGACCCCCGCCCATCCCCTCCCACTCACTCCTTTTTTGAAGAGGTCTTGATTTCGAAACCTGACTCTCAAGCTTCCACCCCATCTTAGTGGATCCCCCTCTCTTAGACATGGGTTTCGATTACACCTCCCCCCCATACAAGCCCCTCGATGGACGCAGCCTTCTTTACCTCTCGGATTGCAGCCGCCACCGCTCTTCTATCAACCTGGTTGCACCGCCAAGTAACCTCATCACTTTTTCCCCGCGGCCATCGTTTTGTTTTCAAGGCAGTTCGTTTCAGCGTCCCCTCTCGCTGTCTGAACTGACTCCCCCCCTGTTCTTACACGCATCAATCTACCGCAGATTGATCCTCCCTCACCCCTGGCCTTCTCATTATCGCATCATGCCTCCCCCCGGTTTTTACGTTTGTGTGCGTCGAAGTTTTCCTCCGTTTATTTATTGTGAAACTTTTTTTTCTCATCACACAGCTGCCGTAGTCCAACGGAGGATGGTTGGCCTATGTAGTCTGATTCGTGAAATTTCCGTGCATGGTGATTCCTCCATTGGCCAGGGCCGGATTAGATACCAGGAGCTCTTCCTTTTGGCGAGACTCCTGAGTCTTCTGTACGACGCCCCGAACTGGAGATCTCTTGCGTCATTTCCAGTCAGCCTCGTTTCCGCCTCCCCCACACCATTATTTTGTCAAGGCTTTTCTCCGTAGGAATTCTCTCCCTCCAATCTCCTGTGTTGATATTTGGCCTGAATGCAGTCCCTACCCACATTGAACGCCCCAATCTATGCTCCTCTCCCCCACCCCGGTGTGTTCTAGAAGAACTTTGTCCCCTTGGCCCCCTCTCATACTCTTCGAATTCTTTCTTCCTCAGACTCCGACTTCCACGATCTGCGTTCACCCGCTCGAATCGCCTGGTTCCTCCAATATTTCTCCGTGACTGACCTTCACTTCCTGCAATGGAGTGAGGAGGTTTTTTCCTTCGTACCCCTTATACCCCCCCCTGTCTTCCTCCTCTGTGGCCTCGATTTTGTAAGTCCCCATCATTTTTTGATTCTTCCTTGACTGTCTGGTTTTTACCCCCCCCCTTCAGTTACGAGGCGTTTTTTCCGTCTGCCTCCTAGCCCTCCTCGGACGCGCCAGGCCCCCCTTTTCCCCCTTTCCTGGTTATCCGAGGCGCCAGCGGTCTTTTCTCAGCTCACGCTCCCTCTGTCTTTGGGTAAACCCGTGTTTTGGTCAGAAATTTTCGAACTTTTCTGGCTTCCTGCGTGTCCTGTAAGCCCAGCGTTACAGATTTTTTCCCCTCGCAACTTTTTTGCAACTGGCAGGTGTGTTGAGCTCCTTTGCCGAACTTTTCGGGAGGGACCAGAAACCCAGTCGACGGTTTGCTTGACTCGCCCCGTTCCGTTGCGGTGCAGCGTGTTGCTCTTCTTTGAGTCCCAGCGCCTCTTGCACAGGCGACTTTCCGGTTTTAAATTTTTTCGACATAATTCCTTTTTCTTTTTGACCGGCGAAGGAAGGATATCTTCGTGGGGACGTGAGGCCGCTGCGGGATTGACCTGGTCCATGGACTTCTCTTCGAGTTTATGGTACTCCCGGTTGGCTGATTTTTCGCTTAACTTGACATTTGTCGTTCCCTCTTTCGATCTTCTTTTCGCTGCTCCTTGGCCTTGTGACGAGTTTATGATTGGCGGACGCTGCTTTGGCCGCGGAAGGCTTTTTTGTAAGCCCGTCTTGACATGCGGATCCCCCCACTGTCTGGTCGAGGATGCTCCAGCCGACCGCTCTCCCAATGAGTTTTTCTTCGGGTCGCGGCAATTTAAAGTATCTTTAGATTTCCCGCGCGTCCCCTTGCATGCTGTTCCGTGGAAGGTCTCCTTACTTTTTTCGACCGATTTTCTTTTTTTTTCTCGGTCTACAATCGTAGGACAGACTCCAGTTTTCCATCTGCCCTTTCCTAACTCACTTTTCGCAAGGGGTTATCTCAACTCCTCTCGTTACAAATGTAGGATGTCGGAGGTGACGACCTCGGGGGTTGATCCTGATTGATCGCCCCTTTTGCTTTGGCGATTTTTTTTCCCTATAGATGTCAGCTGAATTTTCTTTTTCTAATTTATAAAAAATTTGGCGCAGTTTCATCTGCGACTTCCCCCTTAGCCCTCATGAGTCCTTGAGTGGCCCTTTTCGTTTTTCCCCTTCATGGTTATTAGAAACGATCAGGTTTGTTCCGACACGAGTCTCCCCCTCCCTCCCGACCCGTATTATAGAGTCGGATTGGCCATCGCCCGACTCCCCTCGTCGGGAGGTGCGAGCTGGCCTCCTCGCATTCACCTTCTCTTTGAATTTTTCGAGCCCGGGAAACTCTTTTTTCATCTTGGCCTGGTCTTTTTTTGCTCCCCGGCAACGTCAACCCAATTCGGTTCTTAGGACAAGTTTTTCCCATGAACCCCACTTCCACTTCGTCTGTGAACACATTGCTTTTTCACATATCCCGCAATGCCCGTCTTTCTCAATAGTATGCGTTCAGCTTTTCTTGCCCTGATCCTGTCCCCCCTTTGGCTTACGGTGATAGGACCAAGGACCCCAGAGTTTCAACTACCTCTTGCCAAATCTTTTTTTTCCTTCCATTTGAAGTATTAAACTAACCTGACTCTCCTCTTTAGGTACCCCCTCTCAAGTATTACAGGTGCCCGACTTCCTTTAGGCAGCGGGGATTGAATACCTGGGGGTTACCTCTTCTCGACAGGGTCCTCTTGGATCCCCTTCACCCCCTGTTCTGTCGAGTGAGGCGCCAGGACTGAATGCTCCTGAGCGAAGTTTTCCCCCCCGCCCGTTCAAGTTTGGTTGTATGTCGGTATTGATGATTTTCACAAAGGCCTGTCCTGTTTTCCTTGCTTTCCTTTCTAGCAGAAAGCCCTCTTTTTTCCCACCCCTATTCCCTCTTCCTGTTTACGATTTTTAGGGGTTACCAACCTGGGACCATACCCGACCACAAATTTGATCTACTCCCAGTGGGGGGCTTATGCTTCGTTCTCTGACGACTCCTTCCTTTTTCCGGTCTCAATTTCTCAGGTCTTGGGTTGAATCTGGTTCCCCCCTCTCCTCATCCCCAGGTACCTTACTTGCAAAGACCAACTCCTGAATCTTGCTTCCAAACTTGTTTCCCTCCACTCTCCTTTCCTGAAGACACTCGCCTTCACCGCAGATACGATTTTTTCTCTAGTCCTTCCTCCAGTGTCCATCCTACGAACTTCTTTTAATCGAATAGAGTCACCCTTTCAGTGAGGCTTTCCTTCTGCACCTTGAGCGGGGACGGCGATCTCCCCTTTCGAGACTTTCCTCAGGTCCCCTCGCCGCGATCTTCCCGGCTTTTTTTGTATTACTGCAGACCTTCTTTTCCAGCGCTCAAACTTCCTCCGTTCCCCGGGCCGACTTTGATCACGCCTAGCCCGTTTTTTCCTCTATTATCATCTCCCCCATCATCAGTTGTGTTAGAGAGCCTACTTCAGGGATTTTTCCAAATGAAGTTTTGAAAGGGTTGGCCTTATAGGACGTTACGGTACGCGTCCTTTTCTCCCCCTTCACTAAGTCTCAGCTTCGCAAGACAATAGATAGATTTCCTTCGGTGGATTACTATATTTCTCCCTGCTTCGCCAGTTTGGGAAGGGTCCGTCCCGATATTGCGCCCGCGTGATCTCCTCCGAACCCTCGCGACTCTGTTTCCTCTCGTACTCTTCTGGGATTGAAACTTATTCTCATATCGCCTCTTTTTGAATTATCTTGCTGTTCTTCCCTCCGTGCAGACCTTTTTTGCGTCCCCCCCCCTTCTTGGAAAGGGCCATTTTGCTGTATTTCTCCGATAGAAGCTCCTTGATATGTTTTCCCGTTTCCCGTCCGATTCTCCCCATTAGGCATTCGATTGATCACGACTTAGAAAATGATCCCTTTCGCTGACCTCCCCCCCTCCCAGCTCCTTCAGTTGTCGGTGATTCTTATATTCGTATACCCCTTCTTTTTTAGTAAGAATTGCTTTCGATTTTTCCCCCATAATTGTTTTAGTTGTACCAACCCCCCACCTATTCGCTTATTGAATTCTGTAGACACCTTCCCCAAGGCCTTCTTTCGTGGTAACATCCGTTTTTGTTGGGTTCTCATCCCTCCCTTGCAGGCAGTCGCCACCCTATCGTTTTTCACGGACAGGCAGATCGGGGGCCCCCCCTCTCCCCCCCCCATGAACCTTTTTGCCCCTGGGCCTTATCCCTTTTGAAGCTTTTCCCGAGACTTTCGCCCCGCTTTTCTTCTTCTCTCAATGCGTATGAGCCTAATGTCGCCCTTCCTCCTTCTCTTTTTAGTGTTCCTTTGTAGCTTCCGGGAGGATGTTATTCAGCCCGGAAGGGGATGAACAACCTTGTTTTTTGCAATTTCTTTGCGGGTCCCCCGCGGGAATGTGCTAGCCATCTGCCCCCCTCCCCCCTTTTCCTCTGGCACTTGCTCGGCCCCGATTTCCTTGTACGTAGTTTTTCCTTGAAGAAATCTTTAGTGCGTGATATTTGCAGTCCTTCATTTTTTCCGCCTCTGCACTCCTTTTTGTGACACTGCCTCAATATAGTTCGAATTGTTTCCCTTTGCATCTAGCTTCCGATTCCCACCCTCCGGAGTCATCTAGCGCGATTTCTCGCCTTTCCCCCCTCTTGGGAAAGCAGGCTTTTTTCTTTGCGATTATCCTTTTTTTCTACGGCCTGCGGCTCGTCTTCGTTCCTCCTTGATTTCCCCGGTTCGCCTTCCCAGACCCCTCTCCGGCCCCTATGGCAGGAAAAGTCTGCAGCTGCGCCCTCTCGCAAGTTTTAGCCGGAGTTTAGCTCCCCTCCCAATTCCTTGTGCATACATTCGATGAGAGAAGACTCCATCACTTTTCATTGTCAATCTACTCATCCCCTCGGTCGATGTTCGAACCCTCTCGAGGTTTCCCCTCCTGCGTTCTGTCCGCAGCCGATTTGATTTTCAGCGTGTCAACCCATCGTCTCGGCCTCCGTTTTCTTCTCCAGACACTCTAGGCTCCACTCATTCCAGGATCATAGGCGGGACCAATCTTCCCTTGCCAGTGCGCTTCACATATCCCGTTTGTCACAAGAGACGGCATTCCCGTTGATGAGTCCTCCTCCCTCCCCAGAGTCCCTGAAACTCGATCGCCTCTTTTTTTTCGAAGGATGCTTTGCTGTTCCCTTCCAGATCCCCCCTCTTTCACAGTCTCATATCACTCCCTCGCAAGAGGACTCCACGACGCTCATACGGACTCTGACCCTCATTTCCCCCCCCCCAATGACCTTTGTCCTCTGCCAACATAAGTTTTCTACAGATAGACGTTTATTCCCCCCTTTTCCGTTGTCCAGCTAGCTTGGCAAGGGTAAGGAGATCTGCTCCATTTCTTTCAGACTTTTGATGATCGGCTTGACTCAGTATTTAACCCCGCCCCCCGTCTTCTCCTCTGCGAGGCATTCCCACCTGATCCTCTCCCCTTTCCCCCCAAGTTTCTTTCCAGCGTTTAATAGTTTTTTTGCGCTTACTATTTTCCCCCTCCGTCCCTTCTGTTCAGAGTGACAAAACTTGCCCGACCCGTTCCCTCTTGCTCTTCCCTATGACAGCCTGGGAATTAACTGCACTCAGACTATAGGAGAAATCGGATGAGAAGGCTTGCATCCCCCACGTTGTTTAAGGATTCTTACCCCCTCTATAGGCTTCCCCCTTCAGAAGGTTCTCCTCGCTAATCGACCGATGCGGGATTATCCCCCCCCTTCAATGGCTCTCAGAAGGCTAGACCATGAGCTGCCTAGTCCCTTCTTGTTACCTTTCAAGACCCCCCCCTTTTAAGCCCCCCTTCCCTTGCTGATGGGAACCTTTCTTGAAGATTCACACGTCTCCCCCTTTTTTCTTCCTCAGTTCACGTTCCTTTTTTGTCCCCAACCTGATCGTGCTTGGTGCTTTCCTTCACCTTTTCCCGATCTCTCTTCGAACCTTCTTTCGAGGGAGATCGCGCTTCTTTTTCTCCTGACCCTGTACCTTCCGTTGCTCAATCCCGAGTAATTCACCTTAGCCTCAAACAAGTTCTCCCAGCCCCCCCTCTTTTTCCTTTCAATGTTGGTTCCTCAGGCAATTTCTCCCCTCGTTGTTTTTTTTGTTTTCTCTTTCCCTGTGCGACCGACCCCCCGCCCTTTCCCTCTAGTAGCGTGAGAGTTGTTTTGGACTGCCGGCGCGGTGTTCCTTTCCCCTTTCTACGGCAGAGATGCCCCCTTTCCCTGTCCCCTTTTTTTTTTGGAGAGACTCCTCCTTTGACCCCTATCGCGCCCTCTTTCCCTTCGCTTCTTTCCCTCGCAAATTGTTTATACCAAGCTGCCCCTTCTGGCACGGCTGCACTTTAGGTGCATCCATAATGCCCTCTTTCCTCCATGGTTCCTTTCCTATTTGGTTTCCCCTTCTTACCTCTCTAAGTGTCTCGTTGCGCGGGGACTATAGCTTTTTCCTTTTTCTGAAGAGCCCTTCGATAATTGGCGATTTTCCTTTTCTCCCTGCATTTTTCCTCATCCTTTGTCACTCAACGATCTTCTTGGAGTTCTCACCGAGCTGTCCCTTGGATTCAGCTCGACTCGATTCGTACATTTTTCCCTTTAAGTTTAGATGACATTTGTCTTTCCCGGTTCCCGCTTCTTTTTCTTTTCGTTACCTTCCATAAGCAAGCATTTATTCATAGACCCCCCCGTGCGCGGGCCCCCGTTTTTTCGAACCTTAGGGCCGGCATCTGTTGACTTTGGTGATGGCTGTCATCCTCCCCATGTCGACGATTTTTTTCTCGCGATGGACGCACGTTTTTCCATGTGTTCTCTTTCTCATGGTTCCGCATTTTGCCTTCCATTCCTTTTCAAGATAGGTTAGGACTCTCCTTGTTTCTGTTTCTTTCTAATGGCGCCCTTAAGGGCAGCGGTACGAGGGGCCTATTGCGTTCTGGTCTGACATCCTGGACGGATGTAGTTTTCCGGACGGTTCTTAGCTGTGATCCTCATCTTTTCCCCCCTTCGGTAATAAGTCTCTATCGTAGCTTGTTTCCGGTTATGTTCCCCCCGTTCCCGCGGTGAGGCCTCGGCTCAGATTTTTTTTCGGAGACGTGTTAAGACCCCCTCGGCCGTCCATCCTTCCCTTTACGTAAGGCAACGATGCTTGCCTGTCTCCTTTCGCCCGACTTGGATGCGTATCTCAAGGAAGTATTTCTTAGAATCCTTTCTTCATTCCTGAGTTATGCTTCCCCTTCTCTTTTCATGCGTAGATTCACTGAGCGGAGAGCCTCTTTTTTCGGTTTTCAGACTCTTTTTTCATTCGCCGTCCCTATTCTCTCCTACAGAAGTATTCGTATGATTAGGACTTGCGCTAGTCTCGGGCGTCTGATGAGCTTACTCCGATGTTGCGCTTGAGTGTTCTCTAGTTCCCTATTTTCCTCTCCCATACTTTTTTTTTTTTTTTTCCCCCCTCTAAGAATCGAAATTTTAGCGAGACCCCATTCCCCCCTCGCACCTTCGTCTCTTTTGCTCTTTTCTGAAGTGTTTCCGAGAATTTTTGAGACCTTCCGACAGAGTAAGCCTGTCCCCCTCCTCGCGGTCAGAGCCTCCCTTTTTCCCATTCCCAAATTCTCCTTAAGTAGTCTGGGGTTTTTTTAGTCTGATCTCTCGTGCGGTCCCCCCTTGCTTTTTCTCCTGACCAATGGTAGTAATTAAGCTCCTCCCTCAACTCACCTTTCTTTCTTCGTTTCTAGTTGAAGCTTCGCCACTCTTTTTTACCCACAATAGCTTTAGGCCAATCCGCCGCAAAGCTTCTTCTTAGCGCCGCCACTAGATGATGCCTCTCCAATTGCGTTCCGTTACTTGAAGTGGTATGCACTTTCCCGCCTTGTCCCGAACCTATTTTCCCCCCACTTTGAGTGCTTCCTGATCATATTTTGAAAATGCCTTCCCTTTTTCCTCCCTGTCAAGCCCCCAACTTTCTTTCTCGTCTTAGTCTTAGGCCGCGCTTCTTATTTTTTCCTGCCAGAGATACCCGCTTCCGGGAACACTTGCTTTCCTCCCAGGAATACTGTCCCCCCTTTCGCGTGGGCCTCCTTTGATGCCGTCCTTACGACCCCTTTTCGGGTTCCCACCTCACCCTCTCCTTTTTCGAATGTGATGCTTTAGTCCCCACTTGCTGTCCCCTTCGGAAATCCTTGAGGTACCCCTTTAGAGCCCTCACTTTTTTTTTTGTGTTTTTCCACCTTCTTTTCCCCCCTATGAAACTGGATATCTTCTAATATTTGTATCACCCCCTCCGGAACCCCTCCTTACTGGAATGCTCACTTTTTCCCTTGGACCAGAAGACCCTCCCTCTTCTCGGATTTCCCCCTCCTCCGCTGTCCCCTTGGAGAATTTAATGGTCCACTCCCCCGCACGAATCCTTTTTTCCGTTCTGCACCCCCCCCCCATGTAAGAGGGCACAAAACTTTGTTCTCGCATCTCCCCCTCCCCGATGGCATCTCCTTACAAATCCCTCATACGTTCTGATCGCTCTAGTCGACCCTACTAAGGTCAATTCAATCAGTCTTTTTTCCGCGCTAGCTTTTTGATCGTCTTCACGCATTTTTTCCTTTGATTTTAATTCTCCCCTAGCGTTAACGTTCCCGTCCAGTACCCCGGTTTTCTCTCATTTGCAATATGTAAAGCACGATTCGTTCCCCTGAGCACTGCTTCCCCTCTCCCTTTTTTCCCCTGAGAGTGTATGAACACTTTCCCCCCTCGATCACGTTTTTGATTCCACGCCTCCCTCCTATAATCTT
>Ga0179593_1480885_pt1 | contig 13599 bp, 16 predicted proteins | sample CZODoug2_1_08_16_FD_185931 | JGI IMG/M metagenome (GOLD analysis project Ga0179593, IMG submission 185931) | Vadose zone soil fungal communities from Angelo Coast Range Reserve, California, USA - CZODoug2_1_08_16fungal (PacBio error correction) | ecosystem: Environmental > Terrestrial > Soil >... | reverse complement strand
TGGCTTTACGGCATTCCCTTCCTTATGCTTCTGTTTTGCGCAGATTCACTTTTTTCTGGATTTTTTCTGCGGTCAGTCCGGGCGCTTCTTCCGTTTTCGCTCGATTTATGGTTTTTACAGTACAAAGAAAGTGTTCGTCTATTCCCTCACGTTCTTCTTCCCCCAACAGGGGTGCCCCATCTTTTTCCCTCCCCATTCCCCACGCGCGCGTTAGCCCTTTCTTCCTCCTTTTCCCAGTTTGTGGAAATTTCGAGAGGCTACCCCCTTTTTTTATTCCGCCCTGTTCCCAAACTGGTTGTGCAACAATTCACCACCCATCCTTTGCTCACCCACTGAAACCTTCCCCAAGGCCCCTGGTCGCAACCCCTTGGGACTCTTGAAAGTTGTTGACCAACAAGTTTTCCAACTCGACATTTTCCTCCCAGTTTTCATGTTCCAGTGGTCAGGTAATTCATGATCATAGGTTTTTGCCCCCCTTGTTCCTTACGTTCCCGTCTTCGTTTTTTTTCCCACTATGGACTCAAATGGGGGTCCCGTCTTCCCCTTGCCCTTACAGTCGCTTCGTCCGTTTTGGCCCGCTTAGGTGTGGTCCGGTTTTTCAGTTGACTGCAGAAGTCGACAAGCCACCCCCCCACACCCTTCGACTTCCGTTGTCAACCCGCCTGGGTAACAAACGTCCCCCCCGAATTTCACCTTCTCCCCTCTGAGAACTTTTTTTGCATATTTACCCTTTAGTCGCGTTTGTTTTGCTTTCGACCGTTTCGTCTAATTGGGCGTGTTCCCCTTTGTACCACCCATTCCCTCCCACAGGTTGTCCACCTTTCACCCCCTTGCGGCCCCCCCCGCCTTTTTGATTTCGTTCCAACCATTTTTTTCTAGTTGTTTCCGTCGACATGTCCGCAGCTTGAACAAACCTGCTCCTTGTCCCCACCAGTGATACCGCCTCCCCCTGTACCGAGGACGTAGTCTTTTTACGGTGAAGGCCGCCCCCTGTTTTATGTCCATTTTTTTCTTGGTATACTCGGCGCCCCCGGTCTGTTGTCTGCCTCAGGCTTATTTGGGGCCCTTCCCGGTAACCCCCCTTTCTGGTAGCCGTCTATTCTTAACAAGGGCTCCTTTCCCTCTTTTTTTTCCCTCCTGGTTTTTGACCCACTCTCACGCGGTCACCCCCAAACACCAACGAAGTTTCGTTAGTTCACCTCCGTTGCCTTATCTTTTTTCTTGCCCCCACCCCCCCACCCCCCACTCCCCACCCCTCAAACCCAATTTGCCTCTTGTTTTTTTGCCCTTTTTGCAAGGTCGGGACTCCGGTCCCAGCCTTGATTTTTCTGGCCCCCTTGCCCCTCTTGACCTCCTTCTTTGGTTGTTTACGGCCCCGACAGTCGTGGATGCTGTTCCTGGATCCGCACGTTCAATCCCCTCAATTTTCTCAATCCAAGCGGATTGTTGACCCTTTCCGTTTTTTGTCCATGCGGTTTGGTCTCCTGTTTGGCGCGTGCATGCCCCCCCCCTGGCCTTTTTTTTTTTTGGCGACGGTGCACCCTTTCGACGCCCCAGGATTTGCCACGAAGTTTAGACTACAATTTATTTTACCCCCCCTGCCCGAAGGATTTTGTTTGCACCATCCCGAGGGACCTCCCTTTTTCCCGCGTTTCCCCCTTTTCGTGTTCCGCTCCTTCACACTCCGTCGTTGGCCCTTTTTTTCTTTGTTTCAGTTCTTCTGACGTTTCCCCTAGCCCTGCAAATAGGTTTACCCCTTCCTAGGTGGCCTTTTTTGCCGTCAGGTAGGCGTGAAGTTTTTCGTCCCCCCTTTTCCTTGAGGTGTGAACCTATGGTGGGGCGAATTTGCACTCTCGGCGCTGGTGCAACTGTTTCCTGATCAAGTCGCCCTCCCCTCCCCCTTCGTATTATTGGGTTCCAACTTTCCCCCCCACGCCTGCTTTTTCTACCCCATGGCTTACAACGTCCGGTCACGTCCTGCTTTTTCCCGCCTCCCTCTTTCCTTTTTTTTTTCCCCTCAAGTTGTTTTTCCCTGGGAAGATTCTCGGTTTTTTAATCGCATCTTTTTCTGTTTGTTTATTGGTTTTTACTCCGCAGGTGGGTTCCATTGTCGGCCCTGTGGAAGGCACGTTTCTTGCGTTTTGGGCCTGAACGAGCTCTAGTAACTGCAGTCACCCCTCACTTTCTCGTTTCCCCCCCTCGCTTCCCCCTTCTGCTTTTTGAAGTTGCTATGCGCTTTGCAACGCCTTGCCTTTCCTTGGTTCTTTTTTTTTAACCCTTTTGGTCCCTTCTGATCATTCTGTCCCTTCCGGTTTCCCAATGTTGCCGGCCCCTGCGTTTGAGTCGATTTTTTTTCTTTTTTTCCACTTTCGGTACGGGTTCGTTCAACCGTTTTCCGGGAGTGGTTCCTGAACCTTTTTGGTTTTTTCACACAAGTGGCCTTTTTTTTTTTTGGGAATTTCTCTACTCCATCTTTGTTTTCCGTCCTTGATGCCCCCCCATTTTGCCCGTATGGTGTTGCGGCTCCCCCTGTCTCCTTTTCACACCTCACCTTTTCTTTTCCAGTTTTTGAACTCACGCACACTCCCCCTCCCTTGAGTTCGTTGGCCCGCTTCTTTTTCCCATTTGGCTGCTTCGAAAAAACGTGACACCAGTCCCCACCCCTTTTCCTTTTTCCCGTCCACCTCCGGCTTTTTCGTCTTATCATTTTTTCTCACCCCTTTATTTAGGGTTTCCTGAGTTAATCCCTTGTTTCCCGACCAATTTTTTTTGGCCCAAGCCGGCCCGTTTTTGTCCCATGTTTTGGAGTTCGTGTCTCGTTTTTGTTGTTCCCTTCCATCTTTTTTCTCTCTCCTCGTTTTCCCCTGCGCCACATTTCTTTTTGTTCTTTGGGTTGGTGCTTTTTTTGAATCCTGTATCTTCCGTCTTACGTCCCCCCCTTTTTACTTTTGATCGTTTTTGCCCAGGGTTCATTCCGTTTTCCAAGGTAGCGGATGTTTTGGTAGCTCGGGCTCGGTCGCCGATGTTATTCTCCCCCGCCACACCAGTACCCGTTTTTTCCCTGTCTTTGTGATTTCCCGACTTTCAGACTGGCATCGGTGTCACTGGCCCGCTGATCCATTGCTTGGAGGCCCGTAGCCGGATTTTTTATTGTTTACTGCGGTTTTTTTCTTTTCCCCCTGGACGACCAAAAGTCCATACCCCGTTTTTTCTTTTATCGTTTTTTTTTTTGGCGGTGCCGGTTGGTTCCTGCACTTTCCTTTTAGTTGACTTTTCAGTTTTTTTTTTTTTTCCTATGTGACCCCCCTTTCCAAGACTATTTTTCCCTCCGTAAAAAGCCCTCGCCTTTTCGGTTCTGCGTTACCCCTTCTCCAATTTTTTTGATAGTGGTTTGCTAACTGTGATTCGACTTGCCGTTCGCTTGACCCGGAACGTTTATTCAGGGTCCCGAGTCTTTTCTTGTGCTTTCTTTTTGTGGAATGCCTTCCTTTGTCCCTTACCACCCGGGACCCCTCTCGCCTGACTCGGCATCTACATTTTCTCCTCCCTTAAACACCATCTCTCCCCTTTTTGGCTCATAGGTGCCCCCACGCCCCCTCGTTCGGGGGTGTGGACAAGGATTTCTGGGGTCTTCTGTTCCTTCCTTAATTGCCGGGGTGGCTTTTTCCCCGCCCCTTTTCCACCAGGGTCGAGGATTTTATGTTTTGTTCCTTCCCAAGCTTCAACCCCGGGCACTTTCGACTTGGGCTTTTCGGTTTTTTCGTTTTTTCCTTGCGTTTTTTCCCATTGTCCTTTTTGTCAGGGAGTTTGTTGCACACACCCATTGTTGGCTTGCCTGTTCTCTCGTAGCTTCTTCCTCTTCCCTCCTGCTTCCCTCCTTTCCCCCATGGGCTTCTTTTTTTCTGCTGAACTGGTGCATGGCTTCTGTCGAGGGGGCCATGGTTCAAAATTTTACTTACCGGCCCCATTCTCTTGGCCCCCCGTTCCGGCGGGAGACGGATTGGACCTCGCCATTTTCCCCCCCGTTTCGGCCTTAGTGTTCCCTTCTCTTTACGCCTTTGTCATTTCCCCATCGGAGGCCTTCCCATCCTGCACCCCCCTTTCTTAAGTTTTCCTTCCCACCTCATTGTTTTGTTTTGAGATCTGTTGTATGTTCCATTTCTTCTTTTTACCCTGGCCTTGCACAAGCATTCATTCCAACCCTGCGGTGGCCGGCCACCTTGCCGGCGGCTTTCAGCGGCCCCGTCTGGTGAAAGACACTTGATTGTTTCCTTCTCTTTGGTTCTTCTCCCACCCCCCTCCTAACATGAACCCCCAGCTCGCCAGCAGGCCTGTCTCCCTGAAGCAGGTCCGGTGCCCGAGTGTATACTTTTTCCCCGCCCGCAGCCCAACCCCAACTTTTCACCACTTCCCCCCCCCCCACCTTCCTGTTGCATCAAGCAAGGAACCCCGGCCACCTCCTGTCCGCACTGTTTTCGACAGAAGTGACCCAGTTGGGACCGGCTCTTCGTGTCCCCCGGATGCTCTGAGGTCTTTTGGAGGGATTTTCCCATCGACTACTCCCTTTCTTCCCCGGTCTCGTCTTTTTTTTTTTTTTTTTTTTTTTGAACCTTCCGCCTTACAAGGGTTTTTCTCCCCCTGATGTGTTCCGGAATGTATTTCCCCCCAGTCATATCTTCCTCTTTCAGGGTAGGGTTCAGTTTTTTTTGTCTCCCCCCTCTTTCCTAATTGTCCGGTACCGTAGTCCGCAACCAAGATTTGTTTTATACCTTTTTTTTTTTTTTTCCAACCCCCACACCCCCCTATCCGGCTGCACAACCCCTTCTGAATGGGCCACCCTTCGATCCCGATTTTCCTGGTTCTCCCCCTTATGTGTTTGGATCCATCGCGTAGACGGAAACCCAGTTCGTGCCTGGTGTTTTTTCTAGAGATTCTAGATGGTTCCTCGCCGCCCCTCTCTTTAAATGACCCACGTTTTCACCTAAAACCCCCGGTCGCCCAGCCACGTTCAAGGACCCGTTGGGGTCTTCTCCACCGTCCTGTCCCAGGGAGGAAGTGCCATTTGACAAGCTCCTGCTAAATCCCCCATTGCCTCTTATTCCGTCCCTGCACCCTCGGCCCGCGTTATGTCCTGACTTCCCCCGCCCTGGCCTTTTTTCTCTCCCTCGGCTAACGAAGCGCTTTTCCCGCTATTTTTCCCCCTTCATAAACCCCCCTGAGTTCGCCCCCAGGGGAGTCAGTCCAGTTTTCCCACAGTACTTTACTTACTGTCCTCGAACAAACCAAAAACCCCGCGTTCTGCAATTACCTCCTGGAGAGAGCGGCTTGCTTCCCCCACCCCACACACTTTACGTAAAAAACTCCCCCCCCATGGGACTTTCCCTTTGTCCAAGGCTTGACTAAGCTCCCTTGCCCCACTATTACTTATCCTGAAAATATTACCTCCTCCTCCTGTGGCGGTTTTTGGGGCATATTGTCTCCGGGGCAATTGTTTCCTGTTCTCTTCGACGTTATCATGCTCCCAGACAGATTCAACTCATCTTTGCTTATAAGTTCCGTTTTTTCCTACGGTTGGTATTTTGCCGGTTTTGGGGACTACCATTATTTTTCTACCGAATTTGGCATAGTGATTGCTCCACCTAGCCCCGAGTCCCGAGTTTTGTCCTTTTGAAAGTCTGGAACTCCCTTTTCTGGTGTCTCCTTTTCCTTATTGTCCTCCCCTTCGATCCGAGGGGGCTAGGAGCAGGTCCTTGAAGTTCCCAATTTTCCCTTAAGAAACCCTTCCCCTGGTCTCTCCCAAGGCTAGGATGTTGCGGTCTCTTTCCTCGTCTGTTTTTTTTTTAAGGAGGGTTGAAATTCTTTGAGATTCTTTCTTCCACTCCGTGGAAGTTCGTATGGTAGTTTATTTTCTCTGCTTCGTAGGCCGCCAAAAACTCGTCTTCCATTGCCTCCCATGGACCAAAAGTGATCTTCTACCACGGGTCTTACAACAGTGCTCAGGTACATTTTACTTTGACCGAATGGATTTTCTATATATTCATCCCTTTTTCAATTCCGTTTTTTTGTTTTGTTGAACGACGAGGAGTTCCCCTTGACCAGACCACTAAAAACAATTTTTCGTAATTCAGACGTTTTTTTTTCTTTTTTTCTCTTCGTAGAAACTTCGTGTTAGTCTTTTTTTTAGTCGCCTGAGTTGGGCCATTGTAGCCTTTTAATCCTACTGGTCGTTTTTCTTTGGCTTGGCTTGAGAATATCTACGTAACTGAACCAATTTGGCCCCCCTTTCCCCTCTTGCCTTTGCCGCCCATTGTCAGATTTCCCCTGACAACCTTGCGCTTTTCTTCAAGAAAAGGAAAAATCTAACTGCAATTGTCGGAGTTTGTTTAGGAGATTTCTGAGATTTCCTTAAGTTTCCTAACTTTTCGTAAAAAGGGCTCCCAACTCTTGTGTCCACCTCCTAAGGGTCTTTACCAGATTTTCAATTTATTTAACATCGGGGCAGGCTTCTTGTTATGACGCTCTTTTACTTCTCTTCATTTTTTTCTCCCTAGCCACCCCCCCTCCCCCCCCCCAAACAGGAGAAACCACAACCCCCACCGCCCGGTCCCCCAGCGGAAAGTATCCGCCAGTGCGTTTAAGTTTTCATCTGTAGGTTGTATTCTATTGGCTCCATTGCGTTTTCTAACAGTGTAAAACCGTTCCTTCCCAGTAAAACTTCTTTCGACCCCCCTCAGGACTTTGGATTTTTTTTTTTGGGTTTTTTTTTATAATCCCCAAGATTCAAATACTCCTGCAGTACCCTTCCACCCTTCTGGCCCCCTCCCACCAACGCCGGGGAAAGATATTTTTGTTTTTTAGTTTAATTTTTTTTTTGTGAATTTTTCTCCCTAGATATATACTTTAACTCTGAAACCTTTTCGTTTTTTCCTTCTGTGTGGTTGCCATCGTTTTTTTAGACCAGGTCGTTTACATGATTTTAGCGTTCCCTCCTGACCCCTCCCTTTCAGACGGTTTTTTTCCTTCCGTGCCACCAAGTCCGGCTGGAGCATCCCGGTTACTGAAGCTTTCTTCTCTAAAAGTCACCCCCTGTTGTCGGCTTGTCTTTCTCACAGCAGCCATTCGGTCCTTTTTTCCGGCAGTGCCTTCATGTTTTTTTTTTTCCATTGATATTTTTTTAAATTGGTTTCAATTAGCCTTCTTCCCTTGGGAAGAAGGTGACCCGACCCCCGTCCGAAGGGGTGCGGTCTTTTTTTGACAGGGACTTTCCGTGCCGGCAATTTTGAAGGTTGGTTTATCCCCCCAAAAGGGTCCCCCCGTGTCATTCTCCGCGATCTCACGCGCCCTCCTCAATTCGACCTTTCTTTGTCGGGCATGCTATTCGTCTCAAATAAGTTGTTTTTCTTCCCACATTAGGTTCCGGCCTTTCCTTTCCCGTTTTCTTGCTAATTCAGCGTCGTATTTTTCTTTTTTTGCTTTATATTTCAGGGACCATTCCCTTCTCTTTAAAAACGGGAAACCTTCTGGCCACTCTAACTGATACTAAGACCCCCCATCCTCTCCCCAAATTTCTTTTTTTTTCATTTATGGTCAGTTCCAGGGAGAACCAGTGGTAATTCCCGGATTCTTTGTTGCCCCCCCTTCCCTTACCAGGCAGGGCTTCCCGGGTGGAAGCCCTTTTCTAAGGGTATTCTCTTCCCCGTTTGTACCCCCCTTGTTCCAATGAGGCACTTGGCTGGATGGGGGCAGGTCCGGGCTTCCCCCATTGCACGGGTCAGGTCTTTGCCAACCCTTGTTGTTGCCTTTCTGGGACCGTATTGACTTTCTGTCTTTTTTCCCTGATTTTTTACCCCCTCGTGCCAGAATTGATACTCGTGCTTGTTTTGTGCGGGCCTGGGGTTGCCCGGCACTTTCCCTGACCGGCCACTTCTCTGTTGGCCCCCCCTCTCTCTCCTTCCTTTGGCGCGCTCATTTCACTGAACAGTCATCCTTCGAATGCTTTTTCCCGGGGTCCTTTTCCCCACTCTGAGGTCCCTTTTATCTTTGCCACATCTCTCCCTCCCGTTTTGGCGAGGGGATGTGCAGGCTTGCCTTTGCTCTGGATTTGTCCCTTTCCGGGCAAAAGTCCCTTTTTTTTTTTTTTGGTCTGCCCGGTGCAGGTACAGGGGTCGAGGCTCATGCTGCGTCGACTGGTGGCCCCAACACATGGCCTGTCTATGAAGTTCTTTCGCCCACAACCTTTTCCCCCATCACGGACATAATGACCAGTTAGGGCAGGCGCTCAAGTCTTCTGGTTTTTTCCAAAGCAGCTGAGCCCCCGAAGCCTGAACCAACAATGTTCCATTCCCCTTACACAGTCATCTCCCCGGCTCCTCCCCGTCCCGCCCCCAGCCTCTCCTAGAACTCCTCGAATCCCCCACGGGGCTACAACTGTCTTTCCCCCCTCTTCGGAAGGGAGTTCCAGCTAAGCATGCCTTCTACCCGTCCAGAATTCCCTCACTGCCTGGGTCCCCAACCTGCAATATGTTTTTTCGCCGATGTGTGTCCCCTCCATCTTTGCCCTCCGAAGGGCCCGTTGAGTCGTTGTTCCCCCTGGCCCTCTGACCTTGCCGAATTCCCCGCCGGATCCCCCCCCCCCCCAACGCCCCCGGGCACTTCACCCCTGCCAGCTAGTGGCGACCCCGCTGGGGAAACGAACCCCCTCGCTTTTCCGAAGTGTTTCAATCCCCCCCCCACCCGCCCCCCCCCCCCCCTTCTTTTTTAGCCTCCTTCGAGAGGCGAACGGCCACAACGTAGGTCAGGGCTTTTATGTCTCTCCGGATCGTCTTTCGTCCCTTTCCCGTTGGTTTTAACCTTCATGCCACCCCAAGTTTCTTTTACGATTCCCACCCCCCGTCGGAACCACCCTTCACGGACACCCCGCGGGTTCTTTTTTTCCCTGTCCGCCAGTGGTTTGTTTTTTTCCCAATGCCCCGGTAAATCTCCCTTCTCCCATTGCCCCCCCCATTCCTGCTCTCCATGAACTGACCCCCAGATTGGTTTCTCTGTATTTTTTTAGCCAGGTTGCCCCCGGGCGTGTGTTAAGTGAGTGCCAGAGGCCTTTTTTCTTTCCCCCTCCGATTACTTTGTCCGGGAAGGAACACCTGCTTTTTTCGTTTTTCGGGGATTTTCCCAAGGTGCGGAAAGCTTTTACGACCTTTCACTCGCAACGCTTTTTTCACCACAAACAAGAAAGTTTTTTCCAGTAAACCGAGGAGCGCCCGTCTTGTCCTGATTTTTCCCCCCCCCCAACCCCACCTACCCCGAAACTCCACCGCGTCTTTTTTTTTTCCTTTTGTGGGTATAGTTTTCTTCTCTCGCCCCCCCTCTTGATATGGATCCATGATACCCCAACTTTCTTCCCGCGTGTCGCGTGGAAACGTTCCTTGACCACCGTGGCTGGGACTTGTTCCTTTCGATCCGTCACAGGGAGATTCTGATCCCACGTGCGTATCCTTTAAATCCTTCTTCCGGAATTTCCTTACGCGACCAAGCCTTTGAACACTAAGTTGGTTTCTTGTGTTCCTCATTGTTGGTAAGACCCCCCCCCAGTGATTCGCTCGGCGGATGGGTTTTTGTTTCTCAGATGGCTAAAAGCATCGTTGAGCCCTTTCCCGTGCCCCCCAAGCCTTTTCTTTTTTCCTTTCCCACGACCTCGCCCCTCTTTTTTGTACCCGTTTGTTCGTGTTGGGCCGTCATAGAGCATTCTTCTTTTTTTTCCGGTTTGACTGCGGCTAATTTTTGACCCCTTTTTTAAGGGTTAAAATCCGTCATTTTCAAACAATGGGCGCCACCTTCCGCCAAGAGGGAATTTTTGCCTGGTCAGTATCGGCTTTTTTTTCTTAGCTCCCTTGCCGCCGTTGGGTGCCCCCTTCTTCCTGGGTCCGGCTGTGGTCGTCGCCAGTGAATTGATCGCGCTTTTTTTTTTCCTTTTTCCCCCCTCCCACAACCGTCGGCCACTTCCCCCCCCCCGGACTGAACCAACACGTCTCTTCCACTGTGTCCTCCCCACAAGGCTTTTTGTTGGAAGACTTTTTTATCCCGGTCAGAATCTTTCTTTCTTTTCCCCTTTCCTTTTGTTGTGTTTTCGATACGTTGCATCTGGACCAACTTTGAAGCTTCCCCCTTCCGAGTTTTTTTTTCCCCCTGGTAGTGTAGCCAAGTCTTTTTTTTTGCCAATTTTTTTTCATTGTGACCAGTTTGCCTTCCCCTTTTTTTTGTCGTCGTTCTTTCCCCGTGATCTTATGGAATTCCCCTTCCACATGCCTTTTCAACCGATGTTTTCATGGCCCACCCCTATCTTTTTTTAAGGACTATATTTGCAACTCCCCCCCCTGCGTAAGGCCGCGCCCTCTCGGCAAAACACCCGTAACTTTCATTTTTTTTTTTTTGGTTTTCGTCCCCCCTTGTTTTTTTCTGCGATTTTCTCTGTGGTGATTTTTTTCCCTTCCTTTTCTCTTAGCCAGTCTCGGGCCGCTTTTTTTAGTAGTTCTGTCCCTGCGGAACCCCCCCTCCTACAGTTGGGGGTACCCACCCCCGAGTTTTTTTTTTTCTCCGAGGCCCGTTTTTTCCTTTTTCCCACTTCCTGGATTTTTTCGGACTGTCGTGCCGCTTGCCTCGGTCCGTCTTTTTTCGGAACCCGATTTTTTTTTTTTCCAAAAGTTTTGGTTTTCACCTTCGCAAACAGTCCCACCACCGCCCTTTTTTTTCTCCCGGGCAGGCCAACTTCTGCCCAAGCCTCTTTTTGATTGATTAGGGTTGGCCCCTTTTTTCCCTTAGTTCACGTGCGGCTCGTTTTTCTCCCCCCCCCCTCGTCCACGTCACACAGCAATCCCGGTTTTTCTACTGGCCGTCACACCCCCCCTTTGATTGAGGAAGATTGCTCATAGTAATCATCCCATTTTCTTCCGTCCTCTTCTCCCAGGAAAATTTCTTTTCCCCAAGCGGTTGGCCCCACGATGTCCCCTGTTTCTTTTTTCTGGTTTTTGTGAGTTGTTTTTTTGAGTTCTTATCTGATATAGAGGGACCTGTCCCGAACTTCGTTTTTTTTGTGGCCTCGTTTAGACATTTTCTTTTTCTTTTTCCTCTTGACCGCCCCTTTGTACTTCGCGGGATCCGTTTTTCCTTCCTTCACCTTTCTCTGTACTTTTCTCCCTGGGATCGTTTTTCGAAATCTCCAAAACCTGCCCTTGTTGGATGCCTGTTCAGTCCTACTTTCTCCCTATGTAGTCTTACCAGTGCGTAAATACTCTTTGTTGTCCAAGGGAGACTGGCTGTTGAGTTGCATTGGCGTTTTCATTGAACGACGTTTCCAGCACCGCCTCCCCCAGCCCCGTTTTCCTATATTTTCTTTTTCCCCTTGGTTCTTCCCGTTACACTTTTGGCAGTTTGGACGCTGTTTTCTCCAATTCCCCCCTTTTTTGCCCATTATCGCCGCCAGCGTTTTTTTTCCTTACCCATTGCCCCCTTCTGCACTGCGGTGGAGGCTACATGCCGCTTGATTTAGAAAGTGACTTTGTGATTGCTTTCCCAGGCCTTGCTGACTTTTCTACCCGTTTGAGTTTGATACGTTTCATCGATCCATATTTGGTGAGTATTATTTTCCTGTCCTTTTTCACCTAATGACTGCTCCCCACCCAAGTCCCTCTCTTCCCCCAGCCTCTCGGGCTACTGCTTACTTCCCCCTAACACCGGTCCCCCATTTCGGCGTACCTGGGTGGGCCCGCAACGTGACCAGGATCTTTGGGCCCCAGCTTGAGCATCCTGGCCTTTCGGGCTTCCTTCGTGAACCTCCTTTTCTCAAGGTATATTCCCTTACCACCTTTTTTTTCCCACTTTTTTTTATTCCATACCCCTGAGGCTGGTTTTTTCTGCGTTTTTTTTGGGTTTTTTTTTTTGATTTGCAACTCCTTTTTTACTGGAAAGTTTTTTTCCCACTGTTGTGTCCTGCGGGGGTGACTTAGTATTTTGGTCTCTCGGTGACCCTCCTCTTCCTCCGAGGTGTTTTCCTTTTTTTGCGCACTGGTGCCTTTGGTGGGTATGGTTGGCCCCATCCTTTTTTTTTTGACTCCCTCTGACTAGCCCCTGAACTTTTCCCCTTTTTCCCTTTTCCCCCGATTAGAGGACGGTCCCCCTGATGCGCCTTTCTCCCCCCCCTTCTGCACACGCCCTCAGTTAGTGCCCCTTGCGCCTGTTTTCCCTTTCCCCAGAGGTAGTGGGCCCTCGCCACCCTCCTCCGTTTTTTTTTTTGTCTTGAAGAGATTTTGCCGGAGAAGGCCTAAGCTCTTGTGACAGGCGGCCTCCGATTAACTTGCGTTGTGCCCTTCATGGGCGAGGCTGCTTTCATCGGTTTCGTTCACTGGGCCGCCCCCCACAATTTTCATTTTTTTTGGGCCGGTTTTCATTCGAATTTCTCACCCCCATGGGCCCACCCCGCCTTCCCTGTTGTCTCCCTTTTTGCCCCCTTGCCTTGACTCTTTGGAAGAGATTGGGCCCCTGGCCCGCTCCCCCCGCCCACGTCCCACCCGGCCAACCCAACCCCCTTCCACCATGGGTTAAAGCGGAACCCCTAGGCCATCGCCAAAGTGCCTCGAAGACTTTGGACCCAAGGGGGGACACCCTTGTAAGGGACTTTTCCAGGTCGTCGCCTTTCCTTTGCCGGATTTCCTGGATGGATCGTGTTGTAAACCCCCCCTTCTCGCCCTTTGTCCCCCCTTTAGGGCGCAAGGTTTTTATTCGATGTTTGGCACAGTTCCCCCCCCCGATTGGAAAGACCCTATTGTTTCTTTTTGTGCTATTACTGGCCATTGCCCGAAATCGAAGTGAACCCCACCAGACCTTCCCCCTTCCCCATCCTCCCCCATTCGCTGACCCTTTTCCCCCCGATCAGATTTTCCATAAATCTTGCGAGGATTTTTTTCCGTCCACCCCGCCACGTCTCAGTTGCTCGGGTCATTTCCTTTATTTATGTCCCCTGTAAGTGGTTAGCAAACAGCGATTTAATGCAATTTTTCGGCATTTCAACCCCAGCCCCCCCCCTCTCCACGTGAAACCTGTCCCTATTTTCTTACTGTACCGGGACGTACGGCCCCCCCCCTTGTCCCATCTCATTCCATGCCCCCCCCCATGATCCGCTCTACCTGAACATCCTGGGGACTATCTTTCCTTCGACGGCCAGGGCCGTTTTCCGTTTTTTTCTGCGGACCGTCATAAGTGTATGACCTCTACTTTGTTTATGAGTAACAACTGAGGGCGCCTGCCTTCAGTACCCGGGGAACACCCCTTTTCTTTTTAAAGCCCCGGGCATTGCTCACGTTTTGCACGCCCCCAATCACCATCCGCATTACAACGCGGTATAGCTAGGTACTCACACCCCCCCCACACCCCCGACACCTCACAAGTTCCTTTTTGTTTGGCCGGTTTTTTTCTTTCAATTTTTTAAACGTTGCACTCAGCTTTCCCCGAATGATATTGATACGAGCAACGATCTCCGCGGAAGTGCTGGGACAGGCTACGGCATAAAGATACGGGGAAGACGCTTTCTTATGAGAGGTCCCTCCATAC
>Ga0179593_1468382_pt1 | contig 13599 bp, 12 predicted proteins | sample CZODoug2_1_08_16_FD_185931 | JGI IMG/M metagenome (GOLD analysis project Ga0179593, IMG submission 185931) | Vadose zone soil fungal communities from Angelo Coast Range Reserve, California, USA - CZODoug2_1_08_16fungal (PacBio error correction) | ecosystem: Environmental > Terrestrial > Soil >... | reverse complement strand
CTAACGTATTCGCGTGCCGAACTTCTTTTTTTTACTTCCTTCTCTCTTCAGTTTCATGACAACTCCTCCGCCTGCCTGCGAGAGAATTGCCCGTATCTTTCCCCATCGCTGAGCATTTCTCTGCTCGTTCCCCTTTTTTCTCTTTCCGATATAGTATCACCGTTTAGTCTTTCAATACTTTACGGACTTCTCGAGGAGCAGCCTTCCGAGCGGTTCACTTCCCCTGATGCCCTCCTCCAGTTAGACAGTGCCTTGACTCTGCCCGAGTCCCTGGGATCTTCCGAACCGATATACGCTGTCGCTTTCTCTTGTGTCAGCGTTTCGTCCCCTCTAGGAGTATCCGTGACGGACTTACCCCAAGCGGCGGCTATGTGCCCCCAAGAATAGAGAGTCACTTCACACTATTCTCCAATCTCGACTTTTGCTTGGTAGCCGGCTGCCGAGACTTCTCTCGTCTTCCTTAAGACATCTTTCATCGCTCTTTTCGCCTGGAATGGACTCTTTTCGTCGTAGCGACCCTGATTCCCCCTCCTCTCCCCCCCCAATTGAGTGCGAATCAACACGAAACCTATTAAACCGCCCTCCGGAAGAGTGGCATTGAGCCCTCAGCCCTCCTCCTACGTAAGACTCTAGAGATCCCCCGTTTCGGGACCACCGAGGCACTTCCGCCCCTCGCTTCTCACGGTGCCCTGTTCGCGGTCCCCCCAATGTTTGGTAGCCGTTTTGTTTCCATGAAGCCCCTTCCCCCTCATGGATGGCGATGGAGGGTGCGGTCCTCGTCTAAACCAGACCCGGCTCCTCTCCCTCTGCTCGTAGACCCTTTTTACCGCCTCCTCACTCGCTCCACTTGACGTTGAGCTCACTCCCTTTTCTATCTGTCCCCCCCCCGGTCGACGTCAATTTCGTTTTTTTGGGTTCAGTCCTCTTCTCGGACTCTTACTCCATTCTCCCATGTCCGGCGTAAAGGACGTCCGTACCGGACTTTTCTCTGCTCTCCCTGTTCGCCTTCTTTCCACACAGTATTTTGTTCCCCTCTCTAGCGGAAAGGCCCGCCACATTGACCGCCGGACGTGCTTTTTTCCGGGATTGCCCCCCCCCCCTTTCCGCGAAAAGCAAAGTTCGACCTTGACCCAATCCGCCCGTTTCAGGGCCGATTCCTTCTCGTGGCTCCTAATCGTATGCTTTTCATTCTAAGCTTGAAGAAGGACCTCGAATGTGCAGGCGGATGTGTTCTCCGTATCGCTCGTTTTCCCGCGGAACTGACGAGAGATCCACTAACCTCCTCATTTTTTCCACGATATTCAAACCCATAGTTATCTTCCTTACCCTTCTGCGCCCAGTGTCACTCCCAAGTCCCCCTTGTCCCTTACAAAGGAGACCTCTATCCTTCCCCTACTATCGACTTCCTCACCTCTTCCTTTTGTAGGGTATGACAGATAGCCCTTCTTTTCTTCGAATTTGACTCGAACCGCATGGAAGCCGGCTCGAGCATTGATTTCCTTCGGACATTCGCACACGATCCTGTAACTTCTCCACTTTTCTCTGCTGGGGCACCAGTAGAGACCGCAGCTGCCGTGCACTTTCTTTCCCTTTAGTAGTTGGAGAACGTAGGAACTCGAGAGCTTAACATTAGTAAAGTCCCAGTCTATGTGTTCCTCGATCTTGTTACTCCCTCTTCTTCACCACTGAAGACCGACATACTAGTACCCTTCTTCCTAGTACTAACTCCCCACCACTTCGGTCCGGCCTATAACTTCCCCTGCCAGCTCAGCGCCTCGACTTCGGACCCTTCCTCCGTCAAATCTCGCCCCCCCCCCCCCCGTCAGGCATCGTCTCAGAGCCTCGCTTTCCTCCTCCACCCCCCTCACCCGATGATGGCACACATCTTTTCCGCAGATCACTGCTCTACTTTTTCCAGTAGAGTACTGAGACTTGAGGGTCGGGCAGACCCTTTTGTTGGCCGCGTCTATTACCCCCTGCTCATTGGACGCCCTCCCCGATGGGGCATTCGTCGTCAGCTGTGAAACGTGACTGTTTCTTTGAGCCGAAAAGATCTTCGCCACCTTTTCCTTTTCTCTCTCCCCCTTTCTTTCATGTCAGAATCAGATGTACGGCTTTTCAGCCGGCACCCCCCCCCCCCAGTTTGCCTAGGAAGTGTAGGCGAAATCCCATTTGCTTCCATTTCCCTTTTCCTGTGGATGTGTCTATGAGTCCTGCTACCCACGCTTTTCTCGAGCGCCCAAGTTCTTTCTGCCGTAATTTTGCAGTCTGTGGCTCGCTGACAGAGGGTAAACCCACGGTTTCCCCTTTCGGCCTGTCACTTCTCTGTCTCTATCCCGATTTCACGCTCGGCAATATAGATCGCCGTTTTGACTCGCACATCTCGTCATCCCTAACTTTTTTCCCTTCGCCGCGGAACGTTTGAGTTGTCGCGCTAGTATCTCGCGCTTTTTTCTGATTTCCTGTTATTTTTTGGGTTTCTCCCCCGCGGTTTAGGTAGACCAGGTTATAACCTGCAGTGCTTCCTCTCTCGACGGACACCCATTATCTCTGTTAGGTCTTGACGCTGTGGGCCCAGCTTTTGACCCCATTATCGAATCCGCTCGCCTTTTCGTTGCACCGAGTGGAGTACAGAAATCCAAGGGCAGCGCTCTCTCGGGTGAATTTTTCCTTAGACTTTCCTTTGTCTGAAACTCTAGATGTTGACTACTTCCCGCGAGGAGGGTGTGCTTCTTCCAGCCCCCTCTCTGGATAAAGGAGGACAAAGTGGACGATCTTCCCCCCCCCCCCTGTAGCGTACTGCAGACGAGTCTGATGGAGTTGTCCTTTTGTTGATAATAGCGGTTGCCCCAGAGAACCGTAACAGACCCCGGCGAGTTCGATTCCGTGAGAAACGCCTTGTTCGTGTTTTATCACCCCCAGATGTTTTTTGATGGAGTCAGGCGCAGATAAAGAGGCTAGTGAGCTTGCGACGGACGATTTAGGCCAAGAAATGACGGGGCGAAAGGCCCCTTTTCTTCACCGAAACAGACACTGCACCATAAAAAACCGAAGACGGAAGTCTTTCTTTATCCCCCTCCCTTCGTCATACCGCGAGCTAACCCAGACAACGTTCAACTCTATCTCCCACCTATCTTGGAACGTTCTCCCGATGCTTAGATTTAGGAGAGAGAGCGCTTTCGCTCTTTACGCCCCTATGCTCCGATTATTAAGGTTGAGTGGCAAATTGCCCCCTGAGGTTTGTGACATCCGAGTTGTTTCTCCCGCCTCCTTTATGCTCCGGGAGACCAGGATCGTGGTCGCTCCCCTAAAACCACATCCCCCCCTTTTTGCCTTGTCATGCGTCTGTCGGACAGTGCACCGTGCGACTTTTCGGGTTTGAGATCCAAGCTTGACTGAGCTCCTCCCTTCAGCGGCGCGGCATGCTCTGGGGCCGCCTCTTCTCAATATTTGGGACCGACAACACGTCGCAACTGCTCGGCCAGAGAAGTCCGTCTCCCACCCCCCGCGAGAGTTCTTCGAATGCCCCCCGGTGCTGCGTTGTCTCTTTACTAGGAGACAGATTTTCTTTTCCCTCCACCTGACACAGTTCCAATCTCTTCTGCTCGACTGCTTTCCCCTCTGCGCCCACTCTTTTTTCGCGCGGTGACCCGTCGTCTGCTTTGGGTCCCCGACTCTCCGTCTGCGCCGTACATTTTCCCGTTTTTGCGATTCGAATGGGTTTCTCGCGCTCGAGGTTTGCGGAGTGCGACACGGCCTTAGGTACTTAGAGTACTGGACTCCCCCTCGCGGGGGGGAGGTGCCTGAGAGGGCACCGGGTGAAGAAAATAGGCGGGGTCGGATGGGAAGATAGCTGACCAACGCGCGGGAGCGAAGCATGTTCCGTGAAACAGGCTTGGAAGACGCGTAGGGAGTTTCCTCCTCATTGACCGACTACGTCCCTTTTTACCCTTCCATCTAGTTCCGTGCTTTCTCCTGCTTCCCTAACCTACCCCGGGACGGCTACCCTGCCTCGATAAGGACTGGTTGTGATTTGCGGACGCCGTCCACCAACTGGAGGCCTCCATGTGGTCTTCATCGTCATCTGTCAGCCGGGCGAGCCCCCCTTACCCCTTTTCTACCCCCACCTCGGCGGTCTTCTGCCCTCTCCGGCAATCGACCACGCTGGTTTAAGTTCTTTCGGTCCCGGAATTACGTTTAAGACGTTAAGTTGGAGACTGCTTTCAGTCCTTGACGACTCGGCTCGGCTTCTGAAGGTCCCCTATCGGAGGTCTCGTCTTCCGCCCCCCTGCTTTTCTTGGACGATCCCTACGTCTCCGGACATTCCTCCCGCTTTTGCCCCGCTAAGTCGCCCTTCTTGTCGAAGAATGAGCAACAGCCAGGATCGCCACAGTCATTTGCCTAGAAGACGTCGGCGGAACATGAGTTTTTTGTTTTTCATTCGAGGACTTTTCTGTTGCGCCAATCTATGGGGTAGCACTCTTCTCACCCACCGTTCTCCCGCCCAAGTGTCAATGGAAGTTCCTGGGCTCCGCGCAAGTTTTTGATTTGGGGAACACTATCGCGTTTCGAAGTGTCGTATATCTGAGCAGGTACTCTTGCATTCCGCCGTAGAGATGTCGCCCAGTTCTTCAGATTAATATCCACCTTACCAGCGTCGACCTATTGCTGCTGGTGCCGCGCCGATCTCTTCCATGGTTGCTTCTGTGAACCAGTGATCCACTTTGAGCGGATTCCAAGGAGTCTAGCGTGCCCTCTCGCCCTCTTTGCGCTTTGTGCCTCCGCACCAAGACAATTCTCCCATCCGTTAACCCTCCTCTCAGTTCGAGTGCCCCCCTGCGAATCACCTGTTTTCCGCACCAAGATGTCGCCACCCCTCTGGTATTTTTGTGTTGGCGGAAGAAGAGGCCCCTTTCCCGCCCAGGATGATGACTGGATAGACCTTGACCGGATGAGGCGTATCCTTTTTTTTCTAATTTCCATTCCCTTTAAGTTGACCGCGCTTTTTCTGCGCTCCCAATTAAGCGCCGTCCACTTTTGATAGAGTATCTTCAGAGAGCATACTCCCTTTCACGAACATAGTCGTAGGGCGAGGTAGGGGATGCCGTCCTCAGGAACCGGTAATCGTGCATCCGCGAATCTTATCGCCCGGCGAACCTGTTCTAAAGATAGTTCGACCCTTAAGTCACCTGAGTGTTTCATCCACACCGCGCCTGTTTCCTTACGCTTCTCCCTTACGCTAAGAGTATCGCCTCCCCTTGAACCACCATCCTACGTCCGCGTTCCCTATTTTTAGGTCCCCCTGCCTCCCTCCGTTGATGCAAACTGCCCTCTCCCTCTCTTCGTGCTCCTGAATGGACAGCGGAGATGCGATAAACACCATTGAAGTCTTCGTTTCCCTTCCTTTATCTTTTACCTGTTTCCCCCTAAATGTCCCCCCGCCCTCTTTTAGAGAAGACGGCCGATGACTATCCTATTTTCTGTGACCCGCGCCCAGCTCTGGACGGAGGCTTTTAGTGCTTTAGCCTATAGCGCTCCCCTACATCGCTCTTCCCTAGTTAGGCACGCCCCCTACTGTCACTCTTCCTCCGATCCCTTTTTTGTTGTGATGGAGACCCCCTTTCCTTCTAAGCCCGTCGTTCATAGAGTAGTCCGTCTGATTTTCGTCCGGCTTCCGGCCGTCGGCGGTCCGAGTCCTGAGTAGTACCATCGCGATCGAGGGAATCATCGCCGGTTCAGATTGCCGACCCGCCCCTGGAGTTAACACCCGTCATATACACCCCCCCGTTTAAACTCCTGGCTGATTTCTTGAGGCGCATCTCCTTTCGCCTCCCACGCCGAGCCGCCGCTTCTATACATCTCTGGGGGGGGGAACCTGCGCACTGTCTTTGTCGTGACTGCCGATTCTCCTGCTTCTCTCGTATTTTTGCAGACCGCCACACCCCTCGAGCGTGTAGGGGACGGGGCAGGGGCTAGCCTTTGCAACTCCCCCCTTACAGTACCCCCGGGTAAGCCCCCCTTAGGAGCCCCTTTTCCTCCTGTCCGTTTTTTTCTTTGATTCCCTGATGACGGTGGCTTCCCGGATTAATACATCTATACGCATCCTTTCTCCAATGACACGCTGCTCTTGTGCCCGACCTACCCCCCACCCAGCCCAAGGGATGTTCCCCTTAACCTGTCTCGCTCCCCATTTCTATAACTGGTCAGACTGGCTTTGCGACCGAAGCCGCCTCCACTCCAGTTTTTACCTTCACGAGAACCCCTCTGTCTCTGTTCCAGCCTGGATGTCGCTCGGTTGGCTCACGAGGTGTCGGCATAGGGTCGCGGCCCAAGGGTGATTTCGCGTTTTACTCGCTGGTAGTCACATGGTATGGGGCCCATGGATGGTTGCTGAGGCAATGATGTCTCCAGACGAACTTTGGGAGACCGAGGAATGGTTCGGAGGTCTTTGGGGTTTGACTTTTCTTTTGCTTCCCCGTCGACTGAAGAAGACTCCCCTTGCCCCACGAATTCTTTTCGCAGAACTCACTTTGACGGCCTCCCCCCCCCGGATAGAGCGCCTTTCCCGTTGAAGCCACGCGTGCCCCGGCTCACGCTCTACGGCGTCCCTTTTTCCCGATTTCCCAGGCTCTCTTCGTCCCCCAGGAAGCTTCCCGTTTGACCCCCCGTACGAGTCCTTGCGTTGGCCTTCAGGAACTTTCCACTTCTGTACGTTTACCTTCTTTTGAATCCCGTCGGAATCTTCAAACCCATGATTCCAGCGCCCCCTCCCGTTCTCGCCCGTGACCACAACCTGACGCAAGCACTTCGGCGCTCTATGCTCCCTCTTCTTGGCGAGATTGCGTTCTCCATAGGCCTTCGGTAAGGCGACGTGGCGTTGGAAGCAGGAGGAGTTTTTAGTCCTCTTAGGCTCTCTTTCCCTCCTTTAAGCGGTGCCTCTCACCGAGCCCGTTCGGCCTTGACTGCTTAAGTCACGCCCCAGTGACCCTTTAGTCCGTTCGGAGGCGCGACTCCCTGGAATTCCCGGTACATCAACGCGTCATTTCCCGAGTCGACGATCTTTAGCTCTTATATCTCAGGTACGTCTTTTTTTTTTATGTCTCAGCCTCCCAGGATCGTCGCCGTCCACTTCTAAACAGATAGCAGGCTGTACCCACAGTTTTGATTGCCGGCCAGAGCAGAGCACCAAATGAAGTATATTCCATTTGCCCACGTCGGTGGGCCACGTCCCTGTCCCCTCCGGCCCGCTGCCGATTTCATGTGATTCCTAGTCGGGGCACGCACGTGACGTCCTCCCTAGCTCTTACAGCTTCCTTAGGTCCTTTGAGCCGAAAGTTCTTGTGAGCAGCAGGAAAATGCCTTAGCTATTTTTCCCGTCAGGAGCTAGGACTAATCCACCCACCCCCCCGTCGTGCTTTCCCTGAATAGAAATTTCCCACCCCTGCAGCCTACTTACACATTCAGAAACTTCCAGGAGCGGAACCCAGTGCCCACCTAGCCAGTAATCCCCTCACTCTTCTAGAGCTTCACGGAGCCGACCAGCACGCGCTGCAATGGGGCCGTACCCTCTTTTTGAGAAGAGAACGCGAGCAGTACTATTTTTCAGCTCCCTTTTACTTTCAGGTGCTGGGATATGACTTTTAGTCTGGAAACTTTTTCTAACGTGGGAAGCGAAAGCCCCCCCACGCGTTGTGTGAGACTTAGGATTGGCTAGCCCAGTTCGTTGTATTCCGCCGATCTTCGTCCCAGGCCCGGTACCCCGACCATTCCAGTTTACGACTGCCCTTTAGGGAGAGATCTGCCTGTTTCCTACCCAAAAACCTAACTCTTAGCCGTTGAGGTCCTTTTTCGCTATGACCGTTCCCCATGCTTCTTGGTCTGAGGTTCCCTGATACCGATATTCTCTCCCCGGAGCAGGTTCCGGCCGCCTCTCTCTTTTTCTGTTCAACCATCAGTTGTTGCCCCGCCCGAATATTTTACCGTACTATAGCTCTGCCCCTCTGAAAAGCGTTCTCCCGCTCCGCTGCTCCTCCACAGATCTGTAGAACGTACTTAGTGTGAACTGATCCTTTGAAAGTTGGTTTTTCGATCGTAGTCTTCGTTCGTTGAGCCCCTTCGACTAAGGCCTTGATTTGGGTGGTAGCAGCTTGTTTTTAAGGTAGACCCTTTTCCGGGACAGTAAAGTTTCTTGGGTCAAGATCCTTCCCAAGTCGCCCCCTCCCGTATAAGAGATTTTTCCCGGTATCGCAAGCAGGCAGCGTGGTCAACGCATTCTTTGACCACTTGCATTCTCGCCCTCCGAAGAGCGGCTTCTCCTCCCAAGCCCGTCAGCGCCTCGGATTTTTTTCTTCATCTCAGAGCGATTTCCTCCCCCGTTTTTCGCCTGCACGCTGACTCTGTTTGAACCCTCTCTCGCCTTTTGTCTTTTTTTTGCGCTGGCTCCCCTTCCTGCATTGCGTAAAAGTCTTCATGTTTCCTCCTATCTTGGCTTTTGCACTCGCCCGCGCCGAGCGCTTGGCTTCTTATCTCTCTCGGTAACTTCCCTAGGCTTTTTTGAGAGAAACTATACAGACTTTAGCATTGTGGCCAACCCTCTCCCTTTACGAGGGTAGTAAGGAGTTAAGGCCAAACTAGTCTATGGGAGGGTGCCGACGCGAGAGCCTTTGAACCTGGCCGGTGGCCCTGAAGGCCTAACTGAAAAGAGGGCGACCACCCCCCCCCTAGAAGCGCCGTCCTTTTTTTTTGAGTTTGAACTAAACTCCGCTGCGCCTCAGATCCTTATAAACCCCGCCCTCCTTTAACCCCGCAGTTCCAACTTGGTATTGGAAGTAGACCCGAATTTTCGTCTCGAGGATCGGATCCCGTTCTCGACGGTGTCATCGGTGTATCTTCCCGTAAAGCTTACTTTCTGGCGCCATGCCAACTCGGGGAAACAGATCGAGAGCGCTTCGCCTTTCCCTCCCGTTGTCCACCTTTTCCGCCGAATAGTGTTGAGAAAATCAAAAAACGACAACTCGTGCTCTCACCAAGGAGAGTAAAGCACTGGAGCGAACGTTGACTTTGGGGTTGCTCCCCCTGCCTGAGATAGAAATTTTCCGTCGGCCTGAGCAGTTCGCGGAACCCCGATCGTGTGCGCTCCGCCAAAAGTCTCCCCCTGATAGGAAAACCTAATCACTCGCCAAGAGGAGGCCGTGAATTTCCTTAAACGGTGGGAAGTTTTCCTCTCCGCGGTCAGATGTTCGCCCCCTTGCCCCCCCTTTTTTCCCACCGTAGAGGAGCTTCCACTGGTCCTTCCCTCTCTTTCTCTGCGCCAATGGTGTGCCCCTGTTTCTAGGCAGTTTCGTGGTACGAAGCGCGCCAGGGACGAGGAAGAGGGCAAGTCGAAACGAGCAAGGGTTAGAGAAGACCTTCGAAGTAGCCCGTTTGCCCAAGTGAGGGCGACGCGGGCTTCCCCCAAGAGCCGCCTTTGTGAATTTAGAGCGGGCACAAGTCTACCAGTTTTTCTTTCGGAATAAAGATAGGAAGCAATAACTACTTGGGAGGTTGGGGTCCCCTCGAGTGCCCCTATCTGGAGCCGTCTGGAAGTCCTTTTTAAAGCATAGGAAGTTATACTCTGCCCCTATCTAACGAGACGTATCAGTGTCCTTCAGTCGGGAAGTTAACACCGCCCCGCTGTTTGACTTCAATATCTATGAATTTGTAGACCTTTCGCTTCTGCCATTCTGCTCGTCAGCAGCCTCCCGCCTTTCTAGGAGTTGGAGCCCCCGATTCTTGTTCTATCCATCTGAGATCACAACGACTTAGGACCCCCTATTTCCGACCGGCACCGTGCCCTCGGTCATTTCGGACCCGGGGGCCTTTCCGAAGTTCTCTCTTCCCGAGGCTCATTGTAAGAGCCTCCTCCCCGTTATCCACGCTCGGCCTGAAAGTTAGTCATGGTTGAGGTCCTATTTTTACCGGCCACCTAGTGAACCATTTAACTGACATCATTCTGCCCCTCATCGGAAGGCCGTCTCGTGAGCGTTTAACGAACCAGATCAGTATCACGCAGCTAAGATTGCCCTCTGAGTGCCATCGCCAGGTGGTGACTTGCTTAACGGGCCCGTTTTTTCCTTGCTGTAGAATTAGGTTTCCCCCTTCCTTTCACACTGGCCCCACTAGTTCTAGCTTGTCCTGCCCTCTTCACGTGAATAGGCAATGTCACTCTACCGGTTTTTCACGCTAGCGGCATTGATAGACGTGAGAGCCCTTCTAAGACTGGCCGGAAGCATTTTCCTCTTGCGTTTCCCTGCAGGGCTAACACGACCGCTGTGCCAATTTCTTCGCACACTGGATTCTGCGCGGAGGGTTCTCCTCTTCTTCCCCCCCCCCATTAGTTTGATCCCCCTGTGATTGCACTTTCTCCCCCCGACCAGGGGCCGTATCTCGATCCTTCTCTCTTCTTTCTTTACGGTGGCTGCGGTCTCCCCTCCCCCCCGCCCACTCTCCCCCGAGGACGGCGAGATTACCCCCTTTTTTCCCCCCCCGGCCTTCGAGGACCCCGGCCCCCCCTGTTTTACCTCGCCCCCCATTTGGAACGTGCGCCCAGCGCTTTGGCGGAATCCTCTTCTTTCCCGGCGCAGTCCTGGTATTTTTCCCTTTTCGGCGTTGACGTTCCCCGTCTTCCCTTAGTAAGTTGGATTTCGCGTACAGTTGCAGGCGCCTTTTCACAGTGGTCGGTCTCTCGGCTGCCCCCTCATTTTTTCAAATATTTGAAAGTAAACGGATACATTTTTTTTCGGTAGTTGCGAGATTTCTCTTTAGTTACCGGAAACTTCCCCTGTCATCCGCGCGTATAATAGTTTCTACTATAGTGAGATCCCTAGTAAAAAGCCGATGTCTTTGCATATGAGAATAGCGCCCGTTCCCTAGCGTCGTCCCCCTCCCCTTACGTCGGTTCCTCGTCACCACCTCAGAGTTTCTCAGGTCTCGACGGGTTTTCATGGAAACGACGTCTCTCCAATATCAAGTGAGCTAATAGAAGAAGGCTCCTTGATGGAAAGAGCGTAAGAGCCCCCACATTCAACATCTCCGGAAGTCATTTTTTTTTCCCTGGACCGTTTGCCACTCGATAGTGGCAGCTCGCGACGTACGGTCCCTTCGCTTTTCTCCCCCCCTGGCCGATAAGATGTCTCTCTCCGATCTGGATTCTTTGGCGCCCTCGCTTGGCAACTCCCTCGCTCGTTACTCCCTTTCCTTCCCTACTCTACTGGGATCTTATATGTGCCTCCTTAATCGTTGTTCTATATCTTCCCTTCCGCATTCTGCAGCAACTTCATTCTAGTTTTGAGGCCAGGAATTTTTCTATCCGCCTCCGCTTCTTTTCTCCCTCTCCCAGCGTAGTCGTGCCTAGGAGATTTCTCCTCTCGACCGCCCGTCGTTCAAACGCGTCACTATCCTTGGAAATACGTTTTTTTTCCGTTCTTGATCTTAAGCTCCGACGTTCCATGCGTACCTCTCCGCGGTCCTAGGCCATTCTGGCTTGATCCGCAACGGGGTCGTGCAGGCCCGTTTAAGCACGCTTCGTGTTCTCTGCCAGGCCCTCTGAGTCAAGTTCTTCGTTCTTTCCGGACTCGTACGTAAGGGAAGTTGCTTTCTTTCTCAAGCATAGAACGTTGTTTCCTCCCCACTTGGGCAGCAGATTGAAATCTCCCCATGCGCGGATGACGGGATTCCCTTTCTTAAGTGTTTCAATCCCATTCCACTAGTACAGCTGTTCCTTGGTTATGCAAGAGTTTGGCTTTGATTTCAGAAGCTTTCCAGCACTTGACCTTCGTTGCCCCCACCTTACGCGCCAACGCAGGCCTCTTCCTTGTGAAGATTTTTCTAACGCCTTCACGCTTTCCTCGCACTCTAACTCCTCCTTCGGGAGCTTATGATGGATAAAGCGTCGCCTTTTTTTGTGCATCTGTTTTCGATGTCCCCTTGGGTCTGAGTGCTGACCTCTGAGTTTCTTCCCCCCCTCCATCGTATGTGCGAAGTGGCTTTTTGGAAGGCTCCCCGCAGTTCCCAACTTAGCAGCGCGTAAGGAGCCCCTCCCCGTCCTAGACAGGCCTCCTCAAGCACGTTTCTCACACGACTTGTCGAGACTTTGTCGGCACCACCTGTCAGAGCGATTTCCTTTCCTAGACCGTAGAGGATGTACTCCCCTGAGCACAGCTCTCCCAGGACCGACTTTACAGGCCTCTTCGATCCGTAATCCCTCCCCCTGTACCAATCTGAAATTCCGCTACTGTCCTTCATTGTTCTGATTTTTCCGCCTTTTGGCTGGACAGACAGACGGAGATCAACCCATCCTATGAAGAGCACCCGACGGATCCTCCAACTACCACACGTGACGCCCTACGGGTTTTTCGATGTTGGGCCTATCTCTTTCCTGTCGTGGCCCATGCTCCTTAAGGTTTCGTTCCCCCGCGTGAGGGCCCTTTGTCGTCGCCCTCTTTCCGCCGCCGCGAGAACAGCTTATCTCTACCCGCCCCCCCCTCCAGGGAAGACATCTTATCAAAGACCGTCCTCTTCCCTCTCGGATGAGGAGTCGTCACGTCGTAATGAAACGTCAGGCGGACTTTCAGAACCGCCTTTGTAGAAGCCCCCGCTTTCCAGGTCTAACAGATCGACCATCGTGGGTAGAGTCGCTAGCCCTTAGCCTCGAACCCCGCGCACCCGCATCTTATCGGTTGCTGAGCGCCTGCTCGAAGTCTCCGACTCGTAAACCCTTCCCTCTCTCTTTTCCTTCCTTAGTGGGTTGCCCTTCTGGACTTTAACTTCCTCTTCTTTCGTTCCTTAGTGGGAAGATTCACTTAATTCTCTCTTCAGTCTGCATCTTAAAGGTCCTTGTCCCGCCCTCCTCTTTGAACCACTAGAGAGTTTCAAAAGGCCGATACCGCGGGGATCCTAATTGCTCGAGTCTACCTCAAAAGGTCTCTTCACCGGCACTTTACGAGGCCCCCCCCAGGCAGTCCAGTGTCATCCGAAATCCATACTCGATCACACTCTCGCCCCCCCTCGCTGTATAGAGACTCTGCCCCTAACACAAGAAGATGATAATTGGGCGACATTGGGATTACTCCACTTTTTTTTTTTTTGTTTGGGGGGGGGGGTATCCTCTCCTTGGGGTTTTTTTTCTTTGTTTTTCTTTTGTGTTTTTTTTTTCTTCTTTTTTTTTTTTTGGGGGGGTTGTGTTTTTTTTTTCTTTTTTTTTTTTTTCTTTTTTCAGAGAGGAATTGAGTAACTTGCAGTTCTCTTACCTTTGGCCGGTGAATTGCTTTTTTAAGTTTTGCTTCTTCTCACTCCTAGGAAAAGGAAGAAAGTTGTGCCATGCGCCGCCCGCACGGGGATCCCACCCCCTGTAAGATCTTTTGCATCGATTCGATCTTTAGAAAATATCGTCTCCTTCCTGCCCGCACAGTTCCAGTCTCGATTTCCGGCGGTGCGAGCACCAAAAACCGCCAGTCTCTGTTTCTTTCGTCGGTGTGTTGCGATGACCGGGCACTCTTTTGCTGTGTTGATTTTTTGAGTAGCCCCCCCACCGATCCCCCCCCTGTTTCTACGGCGTTTCCG
>Ga0179593_1281749_pt1 | contig 13599 bp, 18 predicted proteins | sample CZODoug2_1_08_16_FD_185931 | JGI IMG/M metagenome (GOLD analysis project Ga0179593, IMG submission 185931) | Vadose zone soil fungal communities from Angelo Coast Range Reserve, California, USA - CZODoug2_1_08_16fungal (PacBio error correction) | ecosystem: Environmental > Terrestrial > Soil >... | reverse complement strand
CTTGATTCCTTCGTGTTCTGTTTTCCCTCCTCTGCGATGGATACCCAACCCCCTACCCGGTTAACTGTCCCTCTGTTTCGCTACAATCTTTCTAACTGTAAACTCATACTTCAGCCCAACGGCTCCCTCCACGTCGTTCCCCTTCCCCTTTGTATAACGCCTTTCAAAAGAGATTTTTCTTGTGTACCCCCCCTTTTTCCACAACAGTTGTCCGTTCCCCACCCCCGATGGTTGTCCCCTTTGACTGGCCGCAAGTTTGTGGGGGTAATTCCCAACAGCCTCCCCTATTTCTCTTGTTCACCGGCCGGCTTTCCCCTAAGCATATCCGTTTCGGTCGGCAAGTTTCCTTCGGTTTCTGTGTTAGACGGACTACAACACCTTTTTCCGCACGTTTATCTCTTCCGTGTACATTTGCGCTTTTGCCCCCCTGCCCGCGGGAGTCATTTTTTTTTTTTTATTTTGCCCAACCCACCCCACCTTTCTTTTTTGTTGAAGACCGTTTTCTTTTTTGATTTGTTCCACTCCAGGACTCTCTTGCAAGGATTTTTTCCTCACTATCTGGGATACCCGACGATAGTTCTCATGGAAGACCCGTGTCGAGCCCTCTATTCAACCTAAGATTTCAAACTGTGCTGACCCCTTCTCATGGGGGTTTTTTTTTCCTCAAGCTTACGATTTACCTGACATGGTCACTTATCTTTTTACCATCACCCACTTATATCCCCTCTCTGTGTTGAGGAGTGCTGTTTTTCTTTTCCCGGAATTTTGGCATTCCCTCTTCATTTCGTTGGGGCCCATGCCCTCGGGGTGATGTGAAGCTGTGTTTCAAGCCCCTCCACGCTGAAATGCAAGCCCTTCGTTTTCTTGTTCCTTCTCACTGGGAGTGCCTTGTCCTCATCTTCCTTTCCTGGTTATTTGGAATTCGGTCGACTATTTGACCACTTTCTTCTTTTTTTCCCCCCTCCCTCCTAAGGCGTCCCGGGCCGCGATGACTTTTTAATGGTGTCGCCGGAATTCCCCTTCCCGTACTACCCCCCCCAGGCAATTTTTGTTGTTTTTTTTTTTGGTCAATCACACCGCCGGCGAAACCCTGTAACCTCTCCCAACCCCCTCCACTGGTTCCCCCTCTTTCTGTTCAGTATCAGACCAATACCCCAGAACGTCGTTGGGAAGCTTTCTTTTTGCTTATAAATTGCTTTTTCTTGGCTTTGAGGTGAAGCCAGGTAAGTGGTCAAGGGATTCAACCTTTCACCCCCCCTTCTTCTTTTCCCCCAGTTTCTTTTATTTTCGGAAAACTTTTGATATAGTTCTTTCTTCCTTCACGTTTTGCGTTTTTTCCCTACGTATCTCCACGTCTGGCATTGCCGCCCCCCCGTAGGGGCCCACGTATTGCTTCCACTTTTTCCCCTTTTCCAACTACCGTGCCCCCGCCAACCCTGGCGAAGTTCCCCCTTCCTTTTCTTTTAGCCCGTGTGCCCCACTTGTTGCACGCCGCCAACTTTGTTCCATTACCCCTCCCCCCCCCCCCTACAGCGATTCCCGTTTTTTTTTTGCACGCCCCTGGCGGCTCCTTTCTGCCCCCCGAAATCCGGCCCAGTTTTCTTTACAGCAGGACGTTTCTTCCAAAAAACCCTGACGACGTCTTTGCGACCTGTTCAGTTTCCTGCTCCTGAGGCATTAAAGATTTCGGAGTTGTTTTTTTTTTTTTTTCAGGCAAGGAGTTCCCTCCCCCTAGTTACGAGCACGTCACCGCTTAATTCCCACCGCCATGCTGGTCACATGAGCTCCCTGTTGGTTTTCAGCCAATAGCCTGTTGCATGTTTGGCCGTAAGCAGAGCGACTTTTTTTTTTTTTTCTGTAGCGGAACCCCCCCTTGTCATTTTAACGTGAGGTTGTTTTTTTGCGAACGATTCGACGCGGTTTTATCTTGCTTTTCTTTCACTTTTTCGGCCCCCCTCACCCCCCCCAAATAACCACCAACTTTTTTTAAGAGATCTCCCAGGGTAACGAAACCCCCTGAGTGCGACGGGTCTTCCACCGTACACAAGATAGGCAGTTCCCTCGTAATTCCGCCCGCGGTGGCCGTCGCAAACCCTCGACATTGCAAAAATACCGAGAAGAGATCGCTCTTTTTTTTTGCACCCTGGAGTCTCTCCTGTGTGGACCCGCCTTTGGACTTCAAATTGCCACCATTTTCTCGTTTCGAGCCCCCCCTAGTCAGCGTTGCCCCGTCGTTCTGCTACTTCTTCCCTTTTCCTCCGGCCGCGCGATCTAAGGAACTTGTTCGCGCCAACGCTTTGAAAATCCCTCCCCTTTTTTTCCACTTTCAGAGCGAGTTGTTTCTATCGCGCCGACAGACCATTTCAACCCAGAACAGTTCTTGCCCCCCTCCATGCAGAGATATGGTGCTTTGCGAACCGGATTTCGCCAGTGAGGTCTTCTTTTCACCATTTTTCCCCGTCCACCCCAACCGTGGTGCAACTGGGTACCGATGTCTAGTGTCCCACAAAGCAAGCTTTTTTTAAACAAAACTCCAGTCAACCCCAGTGACCGGTTTTCCATGGACAGCTTTCTTTAGGTGTCCCCCTCCCTGACGTTTCCTCTATGCCAGCGCACTTGCCCAAATAAAAGTTTGCTGCGCCATTGTCGACCCTCTTCTCTGCATAGTATCTTGCGGGTTTTTTGGCCCCCCGGCGTTGAAACCAATTGCGGGACCTAAACGCTTTCCCGATCTTAGTGGGTTGCACTCACAAAGTACAACGCTGACTATTTTTTGGAAGTCTTTCCCTTTCCATAGCGGGGCCTCAACGGGTCGTATTTCCGGCGATTTTCGGAACTTAATAACGGTGGCCCCCCTCGCGAACCTTCACAGTTTTTGTTGTGAGTTGATACTCTCCCCCCGTTCAACTGTTCCGATGGCCTTCTTGCAACCTTCTCTTTTTCCCTTCCCCGGCTGCGGAAGAAGGGATCCCGTCTTTTTCTGTTTAATGTCTTTCACCACGCCTTTTCGTCATGGAACGTCTCAGCGCTTCTTTACTTTCCTTACGGGCTTTATTTGTCGGGGACCGGGGTTTTCCGGTAAGGGTCCATCCCCGTCTTTTCTTGTTTTTTCCCTCAGTGGGTTGCGTTCGTCGCTTTCTCCATTTTTTCTCCGGTTGCCTTCCCCCTTCAAGTTCGGGCTTGCAAATTCTGATCGGACCGTGTTTTTTTTTTCGTCTTCACTTTAGTCGATTCTTTTCCTTTTCTGTGAAGTACGTAATCCTTCACTCAGGCGGTCAGGGGCCTTAGTTTTTTCCCCGCCTTTGACAAAGCACCCCTCTCCCCTCCTGGCCATAGCCCTGTTCGTCGGGTAGTCGGAGATTTTTCCCTCCGGGTTTTTCCATTCTTTTCTTCCTTTTTTTCCTTTTTTCTCCTCTCCAGTTTTGTTTTGTTTTTTTTTTATGTTGATCTTTCCTTCCCCCAAACACGGCTTTGGCCCTCGATCTCTGACTTAACACGAGGCCTTGCTCATTGAGACTGCCTCCTTCCTCTTTTTTATGGAGTTTCTGCTTTCTGGAGTGAAGATTTTCCCACTGCAGTCTCTCTTCTTTCCCTCCTGACCTGGTGAAAGCCTCCCCTTTTGATATTCGACTGCGGCAATCTGACTGAGTGGACAGTCCCCGGACTCATGCTTCCTACAGAACGAAAAAACGGTCCCCCCCCCACCCAAAGCCCCCTTTTTCCTTTTTTCTTTTCCTTCCCTTTTAAAAAATTCCCCCCTCCCCAACGCCATGTCCCTTAATTTCGGCTCCCATCGCTTTTCTGCACAGTTTCCTGCTTGGAAGCGGTTGTTGCCCCCCTCTACGACTAACACCCCTTTCCCTCCCTCATCCCCAGGTCTTCTCATCATAGTTTTTTTTTCCCCTGGTGTCCATTATATCGGATCATTCCTTCCCCTCCCGTAGAATGGTTTACAAGGGGCGCAGACCCCCCCCACACCGAAATTTCCGTAGAGATTGCGTCAAAACAGTCGTCCCCCCCCCGTCTTGATGTTCCCAGCAGACCGCCTCCCCGATAGGTCCCTTCACCCGCTATACCAAAATTGCGTCCTTCTTTTTTTCCACCGTGACCCAGAGCGTTTTTCCCCTCCTTCCGGTGCATTCCCCCCACTAAGACTGCCAGCCCCGTTTTTGCGCAAGCCTGAACACTGGTTGTCAACGCCCGGGTCAAACCCGCACGAAGAAGCGTCGATCAACTGCTCCACCCCCTTTCCTTAACGTCCCACACTTTAGGGCTCTTGCGTCTTCCTCCTTGCCCCTTGAAGTAGACACCGACTGGAGAAACCATCCCAAAATGGAAAAAAGAAGAAAACTCCTCCCAACGTTCAGGGGGTCCTGCACATGACCCCTCTTTCTGTAATGGTTTGGAGAGGGGCTTCGGTTTTTCTTTTTTTTTCTTTTTCCGAACCCAACCACATTCTGCTTTGGAAAAAGTGTCTTCTTTCTCTTAACCCCCTTTTTGACACAACAGGTGTCTTTTCACCATGGTCCCCACCCGACCCCAATCTCAGCCCCCTCCCCTTTTTCTCCTCCCAAGACGTATTTTCTTTGCTGTTCAACTTTCTGATGGTGAGGTTAGTTTCTTCGCCGACCTCTCCCCACCGCTCTGTTTACCCTTTCCCATGATGATTCCATCGGTGTGGGCGTTGGAACCCCCTTTCTTTAACATTTTTTCCCCCCCCAGAACTGGGGACTTAAAGGATGTTTTCGTTACGACGGGCCAACGTTTTTTGCTCGACTCCCTTTCTTTTTCCCGTTTTTCCGTTCATTTTCGCCCTCATTCGGTTAGAACGGCCCGGGGTTTAACCCACCGGCTCGGAGTTTCAGGTGTGTTGTTTTCCTCATCTTTTCTTCTGTCGGACGGCCACCGAATTTCTTTCCCCCTTTCTTCTTTTTTTCACTCTCGGTCCTACCATCGGTTGAAGTTTCCTCCCCCTGGTATGACAAACTCCCCCCTTTTTTTGAAGCTTCTTTATTTTTACCTCTTATCTATGCTCCCTTCCTTTTTTTTTGGTATTTTTTCTCTGTTTTCTCACCCGTTCCTATGCAAGCTCCCCTATTAGCATGTGCTCAACGTTCGTTTCTCTTTTTTTCTTGTGATGAGGACTTTTCTTTTCCTGCTCTTGTCCAGTATCAACAGGCGCTCCTCTTCATGCCTTCTACCACGGTCTATGTGCTGCGCTGCTCCTTCCTTGTATTTGTAAGGGAAAGGTTTCGGGTGGGGGCATTCTGGGCGTTACGTGTACGCTTTCCCACTTCAACCGTCCCCCTTTCGCACCTCCCTGAACTTTTATTTAGGCTTTATCTTTTTTGCGTTCCCCCCTTTTTTCCCCCCTGGTAGACCATCTTTCCGTCGTTGCGTTTTCCCCTTCCGTTATGAGGAATCGAATGCCCTTTCTTCTCGGTGGCATTCAGCCTGATGCCGTTCGCATGTTTTTGTCTTAGGAAATTTCTCCTTTCTCTTCCCCCCCGTGTTTTTTTCTGCGGGATTTTTCGGCCTTCCCACCCCTGTGGCGGGGTGCCTAACGAGGGACCATCCGCGGACCCACCTAGCAGACCCAAGTGGTGTGTTCCCCGTTCCCTTTTGATTGTATTTCCAATACCTGCGTCCCCCCGTCAAGAATGGGGATTGCCGGCGGACCCCCCCTCTTGTTTTTCAAACACCCCCTCTACCCCCCCCCACCTCACTAATCACCCCTTTTTTACGTCAACATTGTGTTGGGTATCCCCTTTTTCGGTGCAGGTGGACTGAATACCGGATTGCTTTCCCTCACCAACTCCCCACAGCACTTTGGCATTACCCCTGTCCCCACGCTTACCCAGTGCCCGTTTCATGTTTTTTTTCGATAGTTTCCTCGTGGGTGCCTGGTCCTTGTGGGTTTCCGTTTCTTACACGTTTTTATCATTCCTTTTTCTTTACCAGTCACAAAATGTCATTGTTCATGAGGTGTTCTACGATCCGAACTTCCCAATTTTTTCCCCCCCAGTTTTCCTTTTTCTTTCGTGGCGTTTGTTTAGTCTCGTGAAAGTTTGCATCGGTAAAAAACTTTTGCCCTTTGCAAAGGCAATTTTCACTATCCTTGCGGCGCGGGCACTTCCCTTTTTCTCCCTATCTACCTTAATATGTCCCCTTGAAAGCGTTCCGGGGCTTTCCCTACTCCCCCCTGCGGGCTTTTCCCTTCTCTTCCCGCTTGTTTCTGTCCCAAAACTTTAAGCAAACTCGACCCCACCTGTCGCGCATAGAATCGTCATTTTAGCCCACCCCAATCGAACTTGGCCTTCTTTTTCGCGTTTTTGCTTTTGCTGGCTTTTCTCCCCCCCCGTATCTGGCTCAGGTGGGAAGTTAGGCTCGCGATTCATGTTTTTTTGTTTTCTATCCCCCCTCCCTGGTATCCAGATTCTCCAGTTTTCGTTTGAATCTTTTCCCCTTTTTTTCCAACCCACTTCCCCCTCCGGGGCGTCCCTTACGGCGATTTCCTGCCCCCCACCTCTCTTTCCGCTTGTCTTCTCTCCCCGAGCGTCGCTTTTTCCCTTTTTTTTCCCAGGGTGTTTGTTCCCTTGTCGACCAAGAAGTCTCTCTCGCCACAAATTTGTTGCCACAGTCTCTTTGCTTTTACCCCTCCTCCCACCTCATTGTTCCCCGAGATTTGATCTTTCCTTTGTGGTCGTACCCACACAATGCTTGGCACAGTTTTTTTTTTGCTCTTGTTTTTTCCTTCCTTGGTGATGGTCCCCAGTAGGAAGTTCGTGCGCCGTTGTCTCGCACCGTTGGATTCGTCGTTTGTCTGACGGGCCAGTGTCGAGTCCTTTTTTCATGCGTGACACCCCCCTCCTGGGAGGCGAATCGTCCGTTTTCCCCTTTCCCTTTTATCCCTTCTCGAGTCTGTACATTAAACCCGAACGGGACCTCCCCCCTCCCTTTTTTTGTTTGTTTAGAGGAGATTCCTTGTTTTTTCTGGCAGGGACGCAGTCATGGATATAAACCTCCCACAACCTTGAAGGTCGATGGTACCTCTCCTTTTCCCGTCCAGACCAGGGAATACTCTCCCCCAACGGCCCTTGCATTACACCCGAGAAGTGCCCTTTGTTTCCTGCTTTACACCGTTCGTCACCCGTCTCTCGGCTTTTTTTCTTCTTTTTTTTTTTTTTTTTTCTTTTTGTTTTTGTTCCAAATCCCCACGCTGCCACGAGGAGCAACGGTTTTTTGCGAAGCCTTGTGGGTTACGTTCCCCCCGTTTTAATTACTCTTCTTTTGACCGTGCAGTGGCGGCGGCCGCGACACAGAATTTCTTCCCCTTTCCGATTAGGAGGTCTTTTCCTTACGACTACAAAACCCCCTTCGGTCAGTCACCGCCTTTCTTGTCTTCTCCTTGCACCGCTTGTTGTATCGTGCGGGATTTTCCGCGTCGGGTAATTCTGAAGTTGCCCTTTGTTTCCCAGGTGACCTTTTTTTTCTTTCCGTGGTTTTTTTTTTCATTATGGGATTTACCCAATCCGATCGGGCTATTTAAGGGGGCCGACCAACGTTGCCGTATTTTGTGCAGTATTTCTTTCACCCCAATCCCCACATTGAGCAGAGTTTCCGGGGTGAAGTGCACCCCCCTTTTTTCCCTAACTCCAACAGGAAGTGCCCCCCCAAGGTCGATTGTTTGGACTACCCCCACTCCTTCCCCGTGATCCAGGGTTTGCGGTACTGTGTGTAAGTTGAATTTTCCAAATTTTCTCTATTATTTGTCCCCTTCCCCCTAGGGGAGTAGGTAAAGCCGAAACGCTTGACGGCAAGCATAAGAGTCTTCTTTCCCGGATAAAAAAGGGAGTGCCCTCCGTTCTCACTTGAAATTCTTTTTCCCCCTCTTTTTGAGAGAAGTATTTTTCACCCCTCTTTCGGCTCACGATTCCTCGCCGCTCCACGTAGATTGCTCCTACGTCCTTTTTAATGTCTCTTACTTAGACGTAATTTTTTTTTTTTGAACTTCTTTTTGAGGCCCCCCCCTTCCACGGCCGCTCACCTTTCCCCCCTTTTAACAACACCGTGCCTACAGCCACATTCTCCGGGCGCTCGACACGCTTTCCCCCACGTTCCTGTTGGAGTTATGTTATGAGGACACAAGTGGTTTTTTTTTTTTGTTATAGTTTTTTTTTGCGTGTCTGGGACAACTCCCAAGGCCTTGTAGTCCATTGCAACCCCCACTTCCCGGTTGAAGCCCAACCGGCTTTTTTTTTCTTTAGCCACATGGTGCTCTCTGTGGGTCTTTTAATCGTTTTTTTTTCCCTCCGTTTTTGTTCCCGCCCTTTTTTTCTCGCGGCGGCCTTGCGCAGCTGGACTCAACTTTTTTTCCCCCCCCCAATGCTTTTTCCCCCTTCTCTCCTGTCGCTTTTCCGTCTGCTAAGTGGGGAAAAGTCTGTCCCCTTCGTTCCCTAAAGCCCCCCATTTCCCATTTTTCTTCTTCCGAAAAGCACCCAAAACATGCGGTGCTAGGCGACTGCCGAAGCCGCAGGCAGGACTTCCATCATTCCAAACTTAGACAACAACGACGACTTCCTCTTGTTGCATGGAAGTTCCTTCCCCGATCCAGACATAACCGATCTGAGTTCTGTGCAACCTCCCCCCTTTCCGGTGAATTCAGAGGACGTGTTTTTTTTTCCCTTTTTTTTCACTGACAGCCTTGCCCACTGGCCGGATGCCGGTCAGCAGCCCCATCGGTCCCGACAAATTTTTCCCACCTGTATTTTTATGCCGTAAGCTTTTTCTTTCTTGGCTTCTCCCTTTCCACCGAGTTCTCCCCCAACCGGCCGAAACGTTGAAAAAGTGACTGTTGCCCCGAGTCTGCGAACGGCGGTCTTTTTTTTGATTGGGAAGGGGTTCTCCCCTCCACCCTCACACCAACCTTCTCTCCTAGAGATTCCTCTTTTTGTAGTCCCCTCCCTGCGTGCCCTTTGGACCTGTTTCTTCCCCGCACAAGCTTTCTTTATTTCTCGAGTCAGGGAATGCCGCCCGCCTGACGTTTCTTGCAAACGACTCGGAAAAGCACACCCTCCGGATCGAGCACGGTTTTTTTTTTTTTTACACACCACGGGCCTGGGGGCGTCTGTCGCTCCGCGTAGTTGTGCGAAGAACGACCCCGGGCACCACCATCATTCCTTTGAACGAGCAGCGTTTCGTCGTCCGAACCTTTTTTTTTTTTTTACTAAACGGCCTGTGAGCCAGCTTTGCAAGGTAACTGTTCAGCTTCCCACTTATGGTTGACCTTTTCCCTCCTTGTTCAAACTTTCCCCAGTGAGCCCGCCGATGCTTGGATTATAACGCCCTTTCCCAGAAGCCATTTTTCTTGGGCACGTTGTCCCCAGCCCCAGGCTCTGATTTCTCGTGTTTTTCTGCAACCTTTCTGTTAGAGGTATTGTCTTCGGTGGAACCAGTTCCGCACCCCCCCCCTTTCCCAGGGGTGGTTTCCCCCCGAAGCTGTTTGGCCGCGCGTGTAACCAGTCAGTCTTTTTTTTGCAAACAAGGCAAGTGCCCCTCTTTTTTAACCATTCCCTCCTCCGTTTTCTTTTTTTTCTCCCCCTGACGTTTTTCTGCGAGGCACGACGCGCACCGAACCGTTTTCCGTCCCTCATAGTTTTTCCGGTCCCCTTGATTCGGACATTGTACTGTTCCTTGTGTGGCCGAGTTGCTTTTACCACTCTTAATTTATCAAAACGGGATTTTTTTTTGTTGTTGGAATCTTAGTGGGGCTTGCCCGTAACCTTTCCTCAATCCTTTCCCTTTTTTTCCCCAGGATATATCCTGGGCTCTAAATTTTTTTTGTTGGTCATGGCTTGATGGATCCTCTTTACAGGACTTTTTCCTAGACAGCCCCCCTCTTTTTTCTTTTGCGTGTTGCTGTCTCTTGGTCCTTTCACCCTTCTACGCCTTCCCGTCCGGATAACCGTTTGTTTTAATCTACGGTGCAAGGACCCCCCCCCGATTAGGTCGAAAGACGGTAGGTCTTCTCTGTAGGTTTTGGTTTCCCTTCCCCCATTTTTCCTATCTGAAGGACGTTCTTCTCCCCGCGGAAAGCCAGATGCCCGGTCCCCTTTGTTAGTTCGTTTGAATTTGTTTTCCCTTTCGTTGGTCACGGCACGGCCTCTGTTTTATATTTTTCTTTTTCCGTTCTGCTTCCCATTCCCGGCCTTTCCACTTTTCTTTTGGGAAAAGTCGATCCCCCTACCGTTTGAAGGCTTCACCTTCTTTTTTTTTTCCGGATTTCTCTTTCAGGTTGGGGGAACTTTTTTTTCACTCCAGCGAGCCTAGGACGCCTTCACCCTCCGAGCCGAATTTTTTATGCCCGGACGTGGTCGTTTTCTTCGATTTCGCGGCCATTCTTTTTTCTTGGCCTTCCCTTTCTTTTCCCTATCTTGTTTTTTTGTTTGAGAGATAATTGACCCACCCCCCGGATGGACGCTCTCTCGGACTCCCCTTTTTCTTGCTGACCTCCTGTCTTCTTTCGGCTTTCTTTGGAGTCTATGGTCTTTTCCTTCTTTGAAGATCCGGAACCTCCGCGAGCTCGATCCGAAAGGAAAAAAACCAGTTTTGCAGGTCCTCCCCTTTATTCCGTACTGCGCCCCCCCTCGAACTTTTATTTGGACGCCCGGATTGCCGTCTTTCTTTTTTGAGCTGAAACGTATTTTTTTCTTCCCACCCACTGATCCGAGGCTTACCCTTCCTTCCCATTCCCGAAACCTCCTGTCCATTCGGCTCCGCGCTGAGAAAACGTCCTGCTGCGCTGTTTCTCCGTTTGATCAAACACCCCCAACCCTCCCCCTGCATCCCGTTTCTTGGTATTTTTTTCTCCTTCTCTGTTCTATTCCTGTTCCCACCGGAGAAGTTTGACGGGCGCGATCCTTTTTCCACCCGACAACCTTTGTCGGCTCTTTCAAACTTTCTCAGCCCAGAATCGCCGACTACGATTTTAGAGGGTTTTTTTTTCTTCCCTTAACCCGGAAAACCTCTTTGCATTTACTTGCCAGCCCCACAGATCTGCCCGCCGTTTTTGCCCTTCATTTTTGGTTTTTCACAAATCCCGGCCCCCCCCGCCCTCCTTACGACGTGCTCCCATTTTCTTCCCCGCAGGACCCTTTTTGTTTGATCTTCTTTCCTTCCCCTTGCAAGCAAAAACGTTTCAAGTTTTGGGCGGCCAAACTGAAACCGAGTTGGTCTTTTTTGGGTGGTAAATGCTGTTTGTTCTTCGTTGTCAAAAAAAACACAATATTTTTGGTCCACACCGGCGCGGCTTTCGTCCCCCCTGGGGCCACGGTGGGCGGACCTGTTTCCCACCGCCCGAAAATCGACGGTTTCCAGGCCCGCTTTCCTTTCGCGCTTGTTTTTGTTTCCCCACGTTGCTGATGGTTCTTTCGTTTCGGCGCTCGCCATCGCTCTGACCGTTGCCCTTCTTAAGTTTTCAGCGTTTTTTTGCGTTCTGAAAAAGTTTCCTTCAAGCTTGCATAGTTTCATTCAAGGTGATTTTCCTCCGGGCACCCTCTTTTCGTGGCTTTTCGGATCTTTTTTTTTTTTCACGTTCGTTGGTTCTTCCTTTCATCCTTTAGGATGCAACCCTTGGGTACAAACACCCTTTTTTTTTCCTTCTCTTAGGTGTTCTTTTTCCCCCCTTTCCTCGTTTTGCACGTGGTCCCCCCCGAGGGGAGGATACGCTTTGCGAAGTCCTAATCGTGTTTTTTTCCCCCACACTTCTTTCCAGGAGTGGGCGTCAATTCCCTTTATCTCCTGTGTTTTCCGCTTTGTTGGGTTGGGTCTTTTTTTTTTTGGTCGCCCCGTCCCTTTTTGTTCTCCTCCCTGCTCCCGCTTCGTTCAATCTCTTGCTCACTTCTCGTCCAGGTTTTGGAGCTATTGCTTTCTTCCAAAGGATCTCTCTTACGGTTATCGGTACTTGTGGACTGTTTTTCTGTCGCTTCTTTTTGCATGATGACCGGCATCGTTCCCTTTTTCTCGGGCGTTTACGTGGCTCGTCCGGTCATTTTCCCGTTTCGTCCTCCTCCCGTACTTTATCTTGATAATCGTGGCACTTTTCCCCCTTTGACAAATTCTGTGGTTTTGTTTTGGAGGATTTCCCATTCTTGCCTCCGTGTGACACTCGGCTCTTCATCGTCTTTTTTTAGCCCGCTTGCTCGGCATCATATTATGGCTTTTAGTTGGAGTCGTGGGGATTCCCACTTGCTTCCCTTTTCCTTTTTTTTTTTTTCAAGACGAATTTTTTCCTCCAACTTTGTGGGTGGCCCGTCTTTCTTTTTTTTTTCCGTTCCGCTAGTGCGAAGGGCAGTGCCGTGCCGTCTAATGAGGACAAACCTGTATCAAACGATTCCACCTTTCCCCTACCCTATTTTCCCCCGTTTTTTTATCCTCCCATCCCTGTTGGTTTCATTCTCAATTGGAGTTGTTTATTCATGGGCCTCCCTTTGTTTGATTTGCCATCTCAACACTTACCAGAACTTGTCTCCTCCCTTTTTTTTTGGTTTGTTTCGGTAGTTTTTTTTTTTCTTTCTTCGTTTTCGTTGTCTTTTTCTTTCTCTTTTCCCCTTTCGGCGTTGTAGTCCATTTCAACCCCAACCCCTCCTTTTCATTGAGTCGTCTACGCTTTCCACTCTCCCTTCCCCACCCTTTCTTTTGTTTCGTTGTTTTCTTCGAGATCGTGTGCAGGCATCGGTTTTCCCAATAATTTTTTTTCCCCCCCCATCCTTTCAATATCTTTCCTTGAGTGGCACTCCTTTTATTCCGACTCCTTGCTCTTCTTTTTTCGGATTTCCCCCCCCCCCTATCACCCCGCGGGTCCTTGTTCCCTACACTTCTTTTTTTGTTCTGAACACTTCTTTTTTTTAACACCACCACTCCGCCCCAACCAGTATCTTCTCAGTTGAGTTTTTGAATGTCGTCCCCACTCCTGACTTGACTTCAGTTTTGTTGATCTTGTTCCTTGTCTACCCCTTTTTTTTTTTTGGGGAAGATTTTTTGTTTGGTCTACTGCACGGTTCGGTTCTTCCCCCCCTCTCCCAAGATCTTCGGGTTATCGATTAGAAGCCCCCTCCGGTTGCCTGTCTTGTGTTTTGACCCCAACTGCGTTGGCGTCCCCGACGGCGTGCGTTTTGCCTCTACTCCCCCGCGGATTGTCGTCCTGTACCGGAGCGTCGAGTGTGCTGTTCTGGGTTTTGTCTTGTCGGTCCCCGCCCGAAGAGTCTGTTGAAAGTTTCAACGTCCTTCTTCGTTTGCGTAATTGCTCGGTCGTCCCCGTAGATCGTTTGTGTTTTTCCCCCCCGTGTTTTTTTTCCGTCCCCCCCACCGTTTGTTTCTTCCCGGCCTGTTGCATCGGGTCTTTCTTGGTTTTGTCTGTGGAACCCCCGCCCGATTTTCTCGTGCGGTTTCCTTTGGGACGTCCTTTTGTATTGGCGGTTCCGTTTTTTTTTTTTTGAGTTATGTAGATGCGAACTGAGGGTCAGTGCTTTACATTCTTTGTTTTTTTCCTGTTTCGGGTTAATCCCTTCTGCTTTTTATGCCCCAGAACCGCAGGTCCCC
>Ga0179593_1755527_pt1 | contig 13600 bp, 11 predicted proteins | sample CZODoug2_1_08_16_FD_185931 | JGI IMG/M metagenome (GOLD analysis project Ga0179593, IMG submission 185931) | Vadose zone soil fungal communities from Angelo Coast Range Reserve, California, USA - CZODoug2_1_08_16fungal (PacBio error correction) | ecosystem: Environmental > Terrestrial > Soil >... | reverse complement strand
CACCGGGTTGTCTTGATGGACGATCCCACTGGTTTCAAACCCCTTCTCTTCGCCCCTTTGGCGGACTCCGGCGAGTTCATCTTTATCCATGTGCACAAAGAGACCTTCCCCCTAGCCGAGACTCTCCCTCTCCAACATTTTACTGATGAGATTCCACGGCGTAGAAGAGCTGTCCCCAACTTCTTGACCTCCTTTTTATTCACCCTCGGTTTTCCACCCAAGGCCTTTCACGCAAGACGAATTCGGTTTTTTCCCTTCGAAAGGAAGCCACCCAGGCGGTCAATGGATGCAGAAATTTTCCCCCTATTTTCTGCAGCTTTGAGCGCCCTTACGATTCCCAAGTCTTCCCCAGCCCAGAGATTTATTAAGATATCTGGACCTCGCAGGCAGGCGATCCGTCTCGACGCTGTCACATTTTTTCCTTGACTCAACTGCGTCGTCTTTGCCGCCTCCCCCCCGCATTGATCCTTTCTTTACTGGCTGCCGCCCCAAGTATTTTTCAGGTGCGCGAGGCAAAGCAAGGATGTCCTCTTCGATATGCGTCATGCCATTCTTTCATTCCGTGCTTAGCGCTTCTTTTTTCTTTAGCCCACTCCTGTCCTTCCTTTCTTCCTCGCCGGGTCCCAAACCTCAACAGAGATTCGATCAGGTTTGACACACTAATTTCCCGGTGCTCCCGCGACGACGTATGCTTTTACTGAATGCCCAAGTTTTTTCGCCTTACCCTCTGACCGCGGTGCTTGCAGTGTTTTGAGACCTTTTCCCTCTTCGTTTACGATCTGCCTTCCTTCTGCGCGGGCTGAGTGGTCCTCCTGATGCGCTCGCCACGATTTATGGTCGCCTTGCCCCCTGTCATTGCTTTCTTGTCTTTTAATGAATTCTGCGCTTTTCGCCAACAGCCATGGCCGAGAAATTCCCCCCTGGGCGGTGATCGCCAGTCTTGCGGGCGTGCGCTTCTCGATCGTCGCGGTGCCTATTCTTTCGTGCTGTACGCTGCCTCTTCCCTTCTTGATTTCGCGTCCTCTCTTGCCCCGTCATTCACGCGATCCGGCCGCGGCAAGCTGACGCTTTTTGTCGAACTCAAGTTAGGGACGGACGTGTTTTTTTATGGCGGCAGGCCCTTTCTCTCGCTTCCCTTTTCCCGTACCAACCAATACCTCCCCCGTTTTATACCTTCTTCTTTCCCCAGAAAAGTTCAATCCAGGTCATCGTATGTGTTTCTTTTAGGACTATGGAAACTCCCCTGGCGGAGCGTTCTTTTTGAGCTCCCCCTTTGTTTTTCCCCTTCATCACTCCTGCAAAAACCCCTTGTATAGTTCCTTTCGGAAGGAACCCCCTTTCCAGAGTACCTAAAGCCACAGGATATAGTCTTTTTTGTTCGGGGCTGTACATGTCACGGGCGCGTCCCCCGAGTGGCCCTTTGCTGGTCATGTGGTTACTGAGTTGCCCCCCGTGATTGGCATGTTAATCTCGGACTCTCTTCCGACGGCTTACAATCTCGCTTTGAAGTCTTTCCCGGGACGCCTTTCCCTTCATGCTTCTTTTCTTAATCTTTTATTTGTCTGAACCAAACGGTATTCGGGGCCCTGGCCCTGCCCGCTAGTCACTCACCTTCCGCAATGGGGCCTCGACTTGACCGCCCCTTCCCCTTTTATGTAACCCTTCTTGTTTGCAGCCACTTCCTCTCCGCGACTTGGTATTCTCTTGATGAAATTCCGCTCCTGTCGGAGCGTAAAAGTTTTTCCGTCCTTCAACTTCCCCTACGTTTCCATCTCTTCATGCCCTTTTTTATTTTTCCTATTCTCCTCGCGCTTATGCCGGATGTACCCCTCCTTTTCGCCTGGCCCTTCCCCATTTCTTAGCGGCCTTAAATGGAATTTGGTACCAATGGCGCGGCTGAAAAATGTTCAAGTGGCCATCTACCTTTGGCACCCTCTTGCTAGTTTTCTCTTCTCTTCTTCACTTCCGGTCCTTTTTTTCCTTCTTTTCCGTCTTTCCTCCCCTTTCGATTCTTGTAACGTCAGGATGGAGGACTGTCGGCCCCCGCACGATTTCGCCTCTTCCAGGAAGCCGCCGCCCTCGTAAGCGTCCCGCTTTTCATCCTCAGCTTTTGTCGGCCCTCCTTCCTTTTTCTTTTCCTTCCTCTTGTTGTTTTGATGCTCTCTCCCGCCGACCACCTGGCGTTCCCTTCCCCGGTACGCGCCCCCACTTACAGTTTATACAGGATTCCTGGAGGAGGAGCCCGACAGAGTTGATGTTTTCCCCAGTCCTCCTCCTGCGTTCAACTTGACCCGTTTCACTTAAGCGTCCCCCTCCCTGCATTGACTTCTTTTCGGCTTGAATAAGTTTTTAGATACACGTCCTAGCCACAGTAGTTCCTACGGGTTTTTCCTCTTTCCGGATGCTTTGTGACACTTTTCACCATTTTACCCACACCGCCCCTTCTCTTTTTCGCGATTTCCTAGGCCTGTAATTGACCTCCCTCCCTCGGGGTCCGCGACTGATCAATATATCGGGCATCAAGTTTGATATGGATTAATCTTGGAACCTTTTTTCCGTTTCTTGTTCCGGTTTGCCCACCCTTCCTATCGCAGGCCCTCTTTCTTTCAGCTTATATCCATCTCGCGTCGCGTAGTCCAGGCGGCACACGCACTCTTCGGTCATCTCACCCTTTCCTTCTAGCAGGAGTCCAGTCAATGTCGGCCATGAGGAGGTATTTGAAGGCCGAGCGGCATGCTTCCGGGCCCTCTGTTTTCTCCAATGCCCATGAGTCCTCTATCTACCGAAGATTCGGACTTTCTTATATCCAGGAGTAAAGTTGCTCTTCAAATCTTCTCCTTGGGAATCAGGCCATTTTCGAAGAGGAATCTTACCAAACAACCCCAGTGCCCGTTGTTTGGCGACATCTTTTCCCCCACTCACAGCCCTTTCCTCCCTCGTACTGAGTTCTGCTGACAGTCACACGTTCAAGAAATACATAGAAGGTGGATGATAGCCTCGAGCCGGAATCTCGCGTCGATTCTCCTTTATTTTTACACCGGTTTCTTTCTTGCAAAAGTCCTAGCAAGAGCCAGATCAGGGAAAGGGGGGGTTCTCACAAATTCCTTTAGGTCTACATAACTATGATGATCCCTCCGGCTAGACCACTTTCTTCGTGGAGATTTTCCTGATAGCAACTGAGTCAATATATACTGAGACAGAGACCGAGAAACCCGTACCTTCTAGCTTTTTTCGGTTTTCCGATCGTCCTTCCTCTTCTGATGGTTTCTCCTTGATATCTTTTCTCTAACCCCAAATAATTAGGTCCCATAGGACGGCTAGAGTCCGACAACGTCCGGCTGCGATCAACCTTCATCTCTATCACTCCCCAGCCTGTTTTCTTGTACCTTTCTTTTTCCGGTTTTTCTTCCTTCCCCCCCCCGACTCTTTTTTTAGTAGAGGACAAAAGGCAACCCTTTGACCTCTCCTTTAATTCTTCTATACCCTTCCTCTTGTTCCCTCCACACGCCTCTCCTTTCTGGTAGCACAGTCTACGACCGCATCGCCGTAACAACCTATCAGCGCTGTCTAACATTCGCGCTCTTCTTCAGGACTTCCTTTCTTTTTTCGCTAGGTGATGCAGGAAATCTAGTGTCAGAAGAGGAAGAGTTTTTTCCCGGGTTTTGTAGACTCTTCTTTCGTCTTCTTTCATTCCGCACCCGGCCTCTCGGACGGAAGATGGTTTCCTTTTTCACTCTAACTTCAATCTGGCTTTGCCAGCGTCCAATTTTCCCCATCCTTTTCATCCCTTCCCCCCTCAATTCTTCCCTGCTTCTTCAAACGCGGCAACCGACTCCCTCAGTGCGGTTCTTCTTCTTCGTGCCCTCGTCCCTTGACCTCCCTCAGAGTGCTCCTTCCAGAATTTCTTTTTTTTTTTGTTCATGATTTCCTTCTTCCGTACGATCAAAGCTCCTTAAATCCTTAGTTGAAATGGACAATCTATCCATTTTCCATTTTTCTGACTTCTCAACTTTTTCCTTTTCCCGTCGGAGCTCCGGCGTGTGCCCCCTGCGTTCCTGAATGGAGCAGAATTCTCTGCTATCCTTCTTACGCCCCGTGATTTCAGCATAAATTTTTCTTCCTTCTCTCTTAGTTCTGCGACTCTACATTACTTTCGACGGTTACGCCCCGATTCGCAGAGCATTAGTTTGCAGTCATCCCAATTGGGATCGTCATCACTGAACACGTTGCTCCAATCTCCTCATCTCTTTTTCTATATATTTCCGGGAAGCCTGTTCTCCCCCCTGATTTTTTCCCCATGACTGAAAAACTACGCGCTTTCCTTTCTATTAGGACATCCTGCGGCCGGCATGATTCAGTGATCGATGCAACGCGCCCCCCCTGAAACAATAGTCCTCTCCATCGTTCCCCCCGTTTTATCCCTTCTTAACTATTGAATCCATTTCCAACCACGCTCTCTCCCCCTTTCCCGAGGTCACCCTCTAGACCGCATACGTGAGGGTCGAAAGCAGAACCCCCAGGCTGTTCAATATTCTGGCAGCCCCCCCTCCCATGGTAATCGCTTGATCATCTTGACCTTTTTCCTTCAAAGACTCCCTTTTAAGATATTGGAAATAAGCCGGCTGGCCTACGTATGAGATCGAAGTTTAAAGGAGGGTAAACCCCATTCCTCTCTTTTTTCCGCGCTGTCTCTCCCCCCCTTGTTTCTGCTGGCCCTTCCTTTTTTTTAAGTAGAAGCCTGGGCAAAAGCCTATTAGAGAGTATCTAATGAGTAATGCCGTCGAATGCCTTCGAGCCCCTTTCTCGCCTATTGTCAATCCTGTTTTCTCACTGTTCCTTTTTTCTAGAGGGTCTACCCAAAAAGCTACAGCGCTTAGGCGGCTGTCACCCTAATTTATTTCACCGGCGACTCCTTCTCCTTTTCCTTCCCTCACCGCCCCTCCCCTTATTGTTACTCGCCTTCCCTTTTCTCCAGCCCCGGATAGGCGTCTCGCGGCCTATGACTCCGCTGGTCGCGTTTCGCTCGCACTTATTCTCGTTCCGGTTTTTCAACTTTTTATTTCGAAAAATGCTAGTTCTCTCCAACTCTGCCCGAGACCTGGCCTAAGGGCGTTGATCTCCCGCTGTTTCCTTTCCTTTGATCTCCATTTATTGCTCGCATTTTCGTTTATGTGACTCCTTTCCGTCCATGGAGCCGATGCTGTTGATTCCGCGTCCCTTAGATCTTTTCCCTCCCCCCCTTCCTCGGTCTTTTTCCTTTATCCCTCCTCTCCTTCTCCCGGGGGTTTTTTTCCCTCTTATTGCGCAGCATGTATCGTTTTGCAGGTGAGACTTCAGAAATCCCATTTGCCCCCTCGGTTTCCGCCTTTTTCGCCGCAAATATCCATCTATTGTTCCTCGGCCTCTTCCCCTCTCCGAGTGTTATCTTTTTTCTCCACGGTGTCAGCCCCCCTTCCCTTGTAAATCACTCAGAAAGGTCCGTTCCGAGTATAGTTGAAGGAATGCGCATGATGTCCTCCCCCCTTTCTGATGCGTTCCCCCTTTTCTTTCTGAGCCCCTTTTTCGCCTGTCAGCGCTGAGGAGGCAGTCCTGTTAGGAGTGTAGATGGTCTAGGAGATGGTTTTCTGGAAGCGTTTTGACTGCTTTATCCCCTCCTGGCACCGGCAGAGTTGATAGAGAAATTTTCGCTCGGCCTGTTCTTTTTCATCATTCGGCCCACACCCCTTTTTTTTGGGCATTGACCTTCCTTTTCATTCCCCTCAACCTTGACTTTCCCCTTGACCCGGATATCATGCAGTTGCTATCGTCCCAATATGAGTGAGCTTCCGCTTTTCGACGCGATGGCGGGACTTATGAAATCCTCGCCCTCTTGGCTCTCAACCTTTTTCCCTCCCCCGAGGAGATCTCTCCATCTTATTTTCCCTCCTCATGACACGTACTGCCCGATATTTGTTTTCCTGCGCGGACGACGTATTCCTAATGACAGCAGTCAGGGTCTCCCCTACCTCCCTCCCCCTTTTTGCTTTTCGCTTGTCCCTTCCCCAATTCTTTTTAGGTCACTATCCTGGCTCATGGGAAGATCTAGTCGTGTATATTCCTCTTATTCCACGACCGTCAGCGGCATCACTTTTTTCCCCAGTCACGTGCCAATTCCTATAAGGTTCCCGCCTCGCAGTTTGAGGATGTTTGACACCCTTTCCGCCGTCTTTAAGCCGACGGGAACCTTAATTGCTCGCGTAACTGAGGAACGCCTTTTCTTATTCTTACAACCTCTCCTTTTACTAACCTGGTGTTTGTGGAGTTTTCTCTCACCCGTCTTCCTAGTTTTCCCCCTCCCTGCCCTTACCGGGCCCCAGTAAGTTCTCATGGAAGAGGACCCGTGATTGATGTGTAGTACCTCCTCTTGTTCACAATGTTACCCTCCGTGCTTCTCCTTTCCCTCCCCGGATTTCTGCTCTTGACCGTTCCTTTTTTTCATCCTACGTACACGAATAGAACGTCTTGCAGGGATCGGGATTGACGGAGCCACTTCCCCCCTACCCATTGTCCTTCAATGACGCCAAGATAATTATCGTACTCGCTCAACATGCTTGATGGACTATTCACGCATCACGGCGTCCAGGAGATAATAATCGTCCCTCACCTTTCCCCTGTCTTTAGCCAGAGCTAAACTGATTTGAAGCGCTGTAAGGAAGGAAACTACATCCGACTGTATCTAGGATTTCCCGCTCCGTTCCGTTGGGTCAGTCTTTCCCTCAAGATGTTCTTCGGACTATAGACACTCTTTTGTAATTCAGGTAGGTACAAAGGCAAGGTAGGCCCAGAGGCGGATGACTTTCTTGAATCCCTTTCTTCTTTTTCGCATAGCCTCTTTTACTCTGGTCCTTCTGAAGTCTTCCCGCCAGCTTTGACTCCACGGACCTCCGATATTCATCTTCGGTATTAAGAAGCGTTAGGCCGAGATCCCACGCCTCGTCCCCCTTTTTCCGCCCCCGTTCCAAATGAAATTGAGCAGTACGCTTGCCGAGAATTCCTGACAGCACTCATCAGATAGACGGCTTTCCTAGTCCCCTGCCCTTCCTTCTGGCCTCGATCCCTCCTTTCTTCCTTCGGCGTGCATAAACGGTCGATGTTCGCCCCAGTGACAGCATCCTTCTCCTCCCAGGGGCCTTGTGGCCCGCCGACCAGCGAGACCCTTGACGATGCAGGGGATTATTGCGGCCGTCGGCGAGCACGTCTGATTCGGCTTCTGATTTCGACCCTCCCTGTCAGTCTCCCCCCCCCCCCTGCGACAGACCTACCGCGCCACACAAGTCCCGTCCCTGCTCGCTCTTGAGTTTCGCCAGCTCGTCAGATTGACGCTGTATCGATGGTGTCTTTTGGCCGCGGTCCTCCTGCCAACCCTTGCCAGCGTCCCTGGATTCTTTTCCGCCCTTCGACGGACCTGCTATCCCGCGCCAGACGCCCGGTCTTCCCCTTTTGCTATCCTCTGGCCATGGTTGCTGCACCGACGATTTTTTCGTCGAGACCCACGGGCAATTTTTTCCTGCCCTTTTTCCTGCCTCCTCTTGTCTCTTGCATCATCCGCCCAGCCGCCTTCATAGCCTCCTTTCTCGAAACGCTCGTCCCTTTTTCATCCGCGCTTCCCCTCTTGTCCAGCGCCCCTTCGGACATTGCACTTCCCCCGTAGCTTGTGATCCGGAAATTAGTGTGCACACGCGCGAATTGGCGCGTTTTTTTTTTAGCTTCCCTTCGATGACCCTTCTTTCCCTTCTCCAGACCCACCGCGCCAATAGAGCCATCGAATAATCGACGTTCCTCAGGGACTGCTCTACGACCCGTGACCTCGCCCCATCTAGTGAGCGGCAGCCATTTAGCCGCGTTTTATGATGGCCCTTTGTTTTCACGCGACACGCGACTGGCACCGTTGAGGTTCTTCGCCTTGAGCGTGACAGGTCGAGCTTCGGATCTCCTCCCCGTCTTTTCCCCCAGTCGAACCGGAATTTCTTGACTAGTTCTCCAAATTCCCCTTACCATTCTAGTTGCAATTTGCTTCCCCCCTCATCGGTTGTTTGATTCTTTCTTCCTCCCCAAACACGATTCTTGATGTTTTTTTTGGTGCGAGAGGCGTCCTGCGGAGACAGAAGCATTTGGTATGATTTTATTACGCCGTGATCCCCTCTACGGAAAACTGTTCTTTTTCTAATCTTGTGTGGTGTCCCCCCCCTCTTTCCCAATCACCGGCAGCAAGGAGGTCCGCAAATCGGCGCCGTTGAGTAGTTTTGCCGTCATACCCCGATCCTTTTTCTCCCCGGTCCCAGGTTACCCCCCCTTATTTCTACTGACGAGATTGGACCCCGGGGTAAAGCCCTTGATGACGATCCCAATTTGGCTTTCAAAACTACTCTTTTGCGCCCCTTTCTTTTTTTTTATTCCCCTCTTCTGAAATTCGATTCCCACCAGCCCACACACCCCCCGAACTTCTAGCCGCGAAAGCTTAGACAATTTTCTTCTGATCACGGCGGAAGCTTGCGCAGATACCCACCTTCCCCCCTCCTCCGGGCCTCCCTCCCACGGAAGCTTCCAACGCAAATACGGTTGTTCATTCGCAAGCTCACAACACCCAGGCGGTTTCCCCGATCGATGGCAGCCCCAACTCCTTTCCGTCTTCTTGATTCTTTTAGTATCACCCTCCAGACCCTCTTTTTCAGCTTCTTCGAAGGCCGATACGTCCTGAGATCAGACCCGCGGAAAGGCAGAATAGCCAACTGACGTTCGTTAGTTTTCCTCCCTAGTGGGCCCCGACTCTTCTTGGCAGTTGGAGTTAGCAGAGGGAAAAAGACCAGGTTTTTTCTCTTGTTATATGCGTCATCCTTTCTTCCTCTTATTCCCTTTGCCTGGCAGTCCTGGCCGACCTGTTTTCATCGCCGGTATCTACCACCCCTCTACCACTTTTTTCTTCTGTAATCTCCGGCACGCCGTCTGCTTTCCCCTTTCACTGCAAGCCTGAGCGCGGACGCTGTGTGAGCCGCTCTGCAGTGTCCCTGCTTTAGTTCTCCCTTGGCATGTTTTTTTTGGTCTATGAGCCTCGCACCGAGGTAATGGGCCGCTGTCGCGACTGCCAACCGATGGCAAACTTGACGTTGGTTTTTCTCGAAAAAATCTTTTGCCACATCTTTTCCTGTCGAACTGCGACTTCTCGCCCGTCTAGTTCGAGTGTCGATCGGTCCGAGTTGATCGCAGGTTCCGCCTCGGGCGGACGATCTCCGCTTGCGCCTACTTTTTTTCATTCGGTCGGCTTTTTTCTATCCACTGGGATACCTTCCGGAGTATGAAGAGCCCTGTCGACTCAAGAGCGAGAAGGATTCCGTGTTTCGCGGTTCTGGCGAAGCCGATATGTTCCTCGGCTATCTTCCTCCTCCTCGTCCCCCCTTTCTACCGTTCTTTTTTTTCGATACCCCCTTATTCGCTGTCATTATCCAAACGGACGGGACCTTCGGGCGGCGCGGCTTCTTCTTCATTGTGTTGACATCTCCCGTTATCCCTCGAAAATCCACGGACGTCCAGGTGCAGTACTGAGCTCACCGATCTGATGGCGTTCTGTGCTGTCTGAAGGCGCGGCAGTATCTCAGGCGGTCAGCCCTGTTTTTCTTTGCGCCTCTTTTCTTTCTTTCCTCCCCGTCGCTTGCTTCAAGACAGCTTTGTAAGAGAGAAACTTTGCCGCAGTTATCGCACTATTCCATCCGGCTCCTTCTTGCGGATCCTTCCTCTTTCCCCTTTAACCCCTCTCTTCTGCGACTTCCTCCGCAATGGTCCTTGACTTGACGACAGGCCTAAAACAGGCCTCTATCGTCAGCCCCCCCCGTGAGATCGTCATACGCGACGCTATGTGGGTTTGTCAATCCAGCTTCATGTACGTTTGGTTCCGTACCGCCTCCTACTCAGTTTCCCTGCTTCTTTGATACCCTGATGCGGACCGCTATGCGATGTTCAATTGACAGTATCCTTGTCGACGGGGTATCGCGACTATGCTGGCTCGCTCTGTGGTCCAATTGTTCGCTTTATGCTTTGAGCTGTTCCAGAATGGTCGGTATAGAGGATTAAAAGTCCGACCGAACCCTTCGCGGCCGGCATGGCTTCCGTCCCGGCAGCTTTGTCCCCCCTTGCATTGTATTTTTTCCCCGCTTTAGACGGCAAACCAAAAGTTTAAGCACGACGCCCATTCAGAAGTATTCCTGTCCGTTCCCCGGTCATGGGCCCTTTTTCGTTTAGGATCCTCATTCCCTGGTTGTGGTTGAGAGTGATAAGACCAACACGAGTCTGTCCCAGCTGGTACTCAATCTTTGTCATGCCGGCGTGACCCTTTCAAGCGTGGATGTGTACCACAGTATCATCTCGAGCGTACACTACCCTCCCCCGGAGTCGCGTCCAATCTTGTTTCTTTCTTTGCCGCCCCCCCCCCGAGTCTGATTCATAAATTTTAAGCTTACAAGACTGTCGTGTGAAAGGGCTCAGTAGAGGGACTTATTTCCACCTTTAAACTTCCCCAACGTCACATCCAGACTCATTCCGATAGAATGACGACTTGATGTAATTGATCCTGCATAGTTTTCCTTCCACAATCTATTTTTCTCAATGATCTGGAAGAAGCGAGAGGACCCCCTGACAGTTCAGCGAGGTTAAGGACGGCCCCCCCAACGTGACCCCCCCCCTTTTTACCTCCTACCTGATACTCCCTCCATCTCTTATGGCGAGGCAGCAGATGCGTCGGAAGATATCCAACGGCAGGGTTTTTTGAATAGCGTGGTCGTTTCCTCTTTCGTTTTCTTCGGCGATGCATTTTCTTATGGATTCTTTTGCCCATACCTGTTTTGACATAGTCCGAATGATTGACGGATCGCAGCTCCGAAAGCCGCGTACTCTTCATAACTGGTCTCTTTCTCTTCCCCCCCGGTATTTGGGCTTTTCTCAGAGATTAAACACGGAAGGGTTGAGCAAGAGAAAAAAGAACATGCCTCTGCGACTTCCCCGGGAATTCCCGTCTCTGACCTTACGATCCCCTAGATTGGCTTTATCATATGCGCTGCAATTCATTCGGGCCCCATAGGCTCTGTCCTTAGGATATTGAAACCTGTTCCCCCATCCTTTCCCCCAAGGCTTTCCAGGTTCCAGATTACAGCGTTTTTACAAAGACTAGGGTCTTGATCTTTGAGCGTACCCCGGCGCTCCCCGAGGGAGGCGATGTTCTGACCCTGAGGCTTTCCTTCGACTTCAACATTTCAAGTGTTTGTTCCGAACGAAGGTTGTCAGCTGCCGCTGCCCCCCTTATCGATGGTGAGCCATTTCTGCTGCATCTCTTTTTTTTTTACATGCAGTTTTTTCGTAAGCCCGCGAAGGGAACTTCGATCAAAAGAGACAGATTCCGATACCTTTTCACGCCCGCCAGTGTTTTCCCCCCCTTTTCCGGTCTCTTGGTGGCCCCCTGCTTTCTGACCAACACGTCCTTTGCCAGCGCTTGGCCATGCCCGGTCGACGCGGAACCATCCTCGTGCCCGATTTTTTCTTCAACTCTCCTTTTTCCGGCATCGTCCAGTCCCCGTCCCACTGCATGCAGCGCGGTCTGAACATCGTCGCCGTCCGGCTTGCCTCAGGGACCCTCCTGTGTTTGATGCCCGTGGATGCGACTCATCTGAAGAAATCTTTCACGCTTCTGCAGTCTTTTTCTACGGCGATCTCCCCAGGCGGACCCTGGAGGCTTCCCTCCGAGCGCCCATGATGCTAGGCCCCGATGGATGCATCTTTTTTCTTCCATACCTCCCCGGCGCACCCTTCCGATTGTGCGCGGCCCTCAAAGGAAAGAAGCTGAAAGATGGAACTTTCCTCTTATCTTCAGGAACGAAAAGTAACGGGAAGTTTCGATTATTATTCTTTTCCCAAGCTCAGTATCCCGCCTGCTGATGTACCCTATTATCGGGTCAAAGCCCTATAGGGGAATTTGCATTATTTTACTATTCGCTACGCTTCCCCTTTCCCCCTGGCCTTACAAGACCGGCTGTTTGATAAATTTACCTTTTTCTTGCGCCTCTGATTCTAATTTTTGTTCAATAGAGTTTGGTGGAGAGCGGGTGAATGAGGAGAAATTTATGCATTTGGTATATTCTCTTTTTGTGACGTCATTCCCCTTTTTATGCCGCCTTTTTTCGCTCCTTCGATAACCTACCCTGGCCGACCCCTTCTCTTCACCTTACAATCGGCGCTAGCCGAGAGTAGTTTTTTCAGTCATACCAATTGGTCTCATCACCGGGCTTGACCCTTTGCCCTCTCATCCCCCTCGTGTTTGGAGATTTCTTCCAGAAATTTTCGTGCCGATAACAATTGGTATGCCTTTAAACTACATCCCCTGTGCGGGGGCCCTTTTTTTTTGCTTTTTCCTTTTCTCTTCGTCCGCACCTCGCACACTCCCCCTCACCTATAGCAGCGACTTGACATAACCGTTTTCAGAGACTGCCGTCTTTTTTTCTTATACCCCCTGGCCCGGGGATTTTCTTGCGCCCCCTTCTCTTTGACCTCACGTAGAATCCTGTTCCGGCAGTCGCCCCCTCCTCCCACCACAGGCGTCAAGGATAGCTGTCCCATTGCCCCCTCATGGTGAGTTGAGGGTCCTTTTTCTCATGCAAGTCCTTGAAACTTTCCGATATATGGACATCCGCCTGCGGCGATCCCCGTCTGCGCGACTCCACTCTTTCTACTTCCCCTGACAACTTCTCTTGCTCTGCCGAAGGTCCTTTCCAGAATTGCTCGGCTGGCATGGCTGCCTCCAGGCTGGAATTGCTTGGGGAACCTTTCGCGTCTGCAATTCCGCTAGCCCTCTTTGTAGCGCACTGCCGCCGGTTCGACGGGATTTCGCAGGGCTCTTCCCCCACTTGACGCGCTTCTTCTGCACCCCTCCTGCACTACCACTCCGACTAAGTCTGTAAGGTCCTGAATGCAAGCCGGGTCTACGATGTTCAGACCTCCTGATCCGTGGGGAGGATAGGCATTCCGGCTGGCTCCTTTTTTTTATCCCCGCTCCCCTCTTTCTTCCCCGCCCCCAAGGCCCTTTCCAAATTACTGTTCCTCCTCTAAAAATCGAGGCCACCCCGCCAAGCCACGTTGGGCTCATTTTCTGCCCGTTCTAGATATGTTTTTCTGGGTGACGAGTAACGGGCGGGGAGGTCATAGCGTACCTGGCTTACGTGAACTTCCTTTTATCCTCTTTCCCCAATGTTCTTTTTTCCTCCCCCGATCCCCTTCCCCTCGGCAAGCTGACGAGCTCGAACTCAAAGCAGAGCAGTTGACGTGTTTCGCGGTGCGTTGTCCTTTCTGCCCCCCTCCTCCCTCGTTCTTCCGGAGTTTTCCCCTAGCCCCCCAATTCCTCCGGCATGTCTAGATGTCGGCACTCTACACAGTAGGTGACGGCCTTCTTTCTTCATTCCTCCGATTTTAATAACCTCCTAAGCCCGGCAGACTTTCCTATCGAAGGCCAAGGATCGCACCTTATCAACTTTTTCCCTCTGTTTCCTGTTTGTCATGGCGATGCGGGAATTTGAAGGCGGCGGCC
>Ga0179593_1598423_pt1 | contig 13600 bp, 26 predicted proteins | sample CZODoug2_1_08_16_FD_185931 | JGI IMG/M metagenome (GOLD analysis project Ga0179593, IMG submission 185931) | Vadose zone soil fungal communities from Angelo Coast Range Reserve, California, USA - CZODoug2_1_08_16fungal (PacBio error correction) | ecosystem: Environmental > Terrestrial > Soil >... | reverse complement strand
TTTTTCCTCGTTTCTTTTTTAAGACATGGCGTCCCCCCTTTCCCAGTAATACACTGGCTGGAAGTTTTCGTCCCCCTCCGCCCCCTATGGGTTGTTACGCAACTTGTTCATCCCCCTTTTGGCCTCCTTCGTTTCAGACCTGTTTCTTTTTGCCTTTTCGGTATGGGCGCGGTTTCCGTTCCTGCCCCCTTCCTCTGCTCTTTTTTTGGAGGAACGTGGTCTTGTGGCCCTTTCCTGGTGCTTTTTTTTTCCCCTGCTTTTTCTCCCAGGGGGTTTTTCATTTCTCCTCCTTAACCCGGGCCGTTCATCGGACCTTTTTCCCACTCGGACTTCAACACCCATTTTGCATTCATTTTAATGTGAGGTTTTTTTATTGTGGACCCAAGTCTTCCCACCCTTTCTTCCCATATTGTCCCCCTTCTCTTGAAAAGCTAAAAGCCACGGCGTTACCTTTTTTCCCCTTGATTTTTGCCTACCCAAGCTCTCTGAGCTTATGCGGCTTTTGGTGTTTTTTTTTGGGTCTACCACCACCCTTGTAAACCCTTTTCTCCTCCGTCTAGGGAGAACCTCCTCAGTTCCACCTCTGGAACCATGCCCTGTCGGTCTCATCATTTTTTTTTCTTTTCCGTTTTCTTAGAAAGTCCCATCCTCCCCTTTGTCTACCCACTGTTCACAAACTCATGGTGCTTACACTGTTTTTTCACACCTACCCCCTCCTCAATGAAGTGCACTTCCCTCCCATAATATGCTTTCTTTTTATGTTTTTTCTCCCCATAACCTGCCTAAAGCCGTATCTCTCTGTAAGGAATCACATTAGAACGTAATTTTGTATTTTTGTTCTTTCTAGGTCCTTGCAGCAATTTCCGGCTCCTTTGACCGCAAAAAGTCATGGACACCCAAAATATATTGGTCCCACCTCAACCCAATTTTCACTTTGGGCTCTTTTCTTTCTCTAGGGATGTTTCCCCTTTTTTTTCTATCAACTTGTTTCTTCCCCTACTTCCCCCGCGGAGATCCTTTTTCTTCCTCCTTTCCACATTCTCGCTTAACTTTCTGACGTCCCCCACTTTTTCCTCCTCTCGTGTTATTTCTGACGCCCAAGAAAATTTCCCCCTTTTTCCCCCGTAAGACGCCTTCTAACCTGTTCCTTCCGTTTTCCTATTACTTAGATCCCCCGCCTCTTTCATTCCGGTTCTTTCTTGCCCTTTCAGTGGGTTGTCCTTCTCCTTCGTGGCTTCCCAAAACACTTTTTTTGGGGGTCTTGACCGTCTGTACCTCCTTCTTTTTCGGATTCTGAGCCCCCCCCCCATCCCCCCCAAGTCTATTTTTGCCCCCGCAATCCAGGTTTTTGGGATCACTTTCTTGGTCCCTTCGGTCATTTTCTGGCCTTCCTACTTTCGCGAATTTTTTTTTTCAACATGTGTCCCTTAATATTTTCTTTTATTCTTTTAGTAACAACGAAAAATCTCCCCCCCCGGTTTCGATGGCCAACGGCCACTTCAATCGGAATCGTTCTCCCCCCGTTCCTAGTCCCGTCACGTTGACTCCCCCCCACCCACTTTTTCCCCCCGGGATTTTAGCCAGCCTTTCTAATTTATTCAACCCCGGTTGACCATAAGCTCTCTCTCTCCCCCTTGTACACTGTCCTTACCCCCCCCTTCTGTTTTCAAGGATGTCGGCTTGTTTCCCTTTCCCCATTTTTAAATCCTTAGAGCATGACTCCATTTTCCCTTTTTCCCTTTTTCTGACAACTCTTTGAGTCATTTGCGACCTTTTCTTCCCTCGAGGTTATTTTCTTGAGTTTCTTTCCGTTCGAACCAAGAGTCTTTCCGTTTGATTTACTTTGTTCCCCCTTCTCGCGAGGGTCCCTTTTTGTACCACTTCGCGGTTTTCTTTCTCTGAGGGTCTACCAACCCCCCTTCTGCGCGCTTTTCTGGCAAGGAATTAGTTCTTCTGTCCCCCCCCCCCCTTTTCCCTGCCCCAGTATCCAAAGTACAACCACTTCTCTTTCGAGTGAGTCCCCCTTTTCCCAGTCAAACATGTCAGGCTACCCGGCCATTGTTTTTTTTCTCCTTTTTTTCCTTGGCCGACCACCCCCAACACCTTTTTTGTTCCCCTTTTGGTCCCTTCTAGATAATCTTTCTCCCTACCTTGTTTCCTCCCCCCAAAAGTGCCTTGCCCTTCCTCCTCTGATGTCTGGGGACAATCAGTCTCTTCCCTGACTTTATTTACGCTCTTAAGAATTCTCATTAACACCCGCGGTCAGTTCCGTTAATACTCTTTCCGCGATGAGCTCTTTTTTCTCTCCAGACAGTTTTGTAATCCCCCCTCTCACCTTATTATTACTTGTGGTCTTTCCTTCCTAGCATAGGTTCAGGCACCATTATCGTATTCCTGTTTTCTTCCCCCTTCCCTTCATGGTTTTAACTTCAGGCCCTCTGTAGACCCCCCTTTTCATGATTTCAGCACAAGGTGCCTGCGGTTCATTTTTATCATCAAGAAACTGGGTCCTCAGAAAATTTTTTCATTGCCCGACAATACTTATGGCGCCTGGTTGTCCCAACCTCCGATTTGCTGATTATCTATAAACATTCCGGCCGTTCCCCTTTTTCCAAACCCTTCTGATTTTTCCTTCTGCGTCCCCCTCTGTTGGGCCTTCCTCCTTTTTTGTTTTGTTTGCTGCTCCTCCCCTCATTTCCAAACAGACTCTTTTCCCTCCCCCGTGACCCTTTCTCCGATCTCTTCCAGAACTCTTTTCTTGTCAACCCGAGGTTTTTCCCCCCTTTTTCCCGGATGTAAAATCCTACCCATCTTACCCCTCCCGTCCCCCCCCCCCCGATTAAATGGAAGTAGTCCTCCATTCCGCAAAGGGGTCGGGCCTTATCCCTTTTTTCAGTCCTTATATCTTCAAACCCCCCTTCGGTTTTTTCCACACACCTCACTCCCATTTCGTTTTGACAATCTTCCCTCACCCTTCTTGTCCTTTTTAACCGAAGGGACCGGTATATTTGACGTCTTTTTTTTCCCCCGGAAAGGCCCCCCCCAGGGACTTCCCTTTAGCCTTTCCTCCTTCCGACATCATTAATGAACCATGTCCCCACCCCCCAACGGCTAACTTCCATGTTGCCAATTTTGTTCTGTTCCCCTCTTTTTGTCTGCTTTCTTGAATACCCACCCTTTCCTCAAACAAAACACCCACAACCCCCTCGGCATCTTCTCTTCGGGTCCCAGCCCCGAATTGCCTTTTCCGTGAAACTCCCATCCCTTTTTTAGGGCGATTCTTGCGCCGGCATTTCCCCTCCTTCTTCCACCTCGTTAAGTCCCGCCCCTTCCCTCTTCCATTTTCAACCCGACATGCCCACTGCCCTCCTTCTCACCGGAACGGAAATCCCCCACTGCCTCTACACAACGATTCCGTTGTCCTTTTTAAACAGGAACCAACCAAGTAACCTCATTTTTTTGAGTTGGTTCCATTTTATCTTTTGCTGTTTTTCTCCAGCTTTCTTTCCAGAGAGGTGCCCTCATGTGTGTCCCCCCTGAACTTTGACATCACAGCAGCCGCCAACTTTGATTTTTTTTCCCCCCTCCCTTCCTTCCATTTTTTCCCCCGAATCCTACATTTCGGACCCGACCTTCCCCCCTTCTGCGGACTTTACCCTGTGCCCTCCTGGTTCTTCCGTCCCCTCCCCCCCCCTTTCTGGCAGGCCCACTCCTGCCCCTTTGCCCAGGCTCAGCCCCTGTTTTTTTTTCCCTTTTCTGTTCCAAAAGTCTTTTCCCCAAACCTGGCCACATCCACTCCCTTTCCTTTTTTTGATTTGTTCCATTCCATTCCCTGGATTTTGTCAAATTCTCTTCAATCCAAGACATAATTCCCCATGCCCCTTTTTTTGGAAACTTTTTGGGATAGGGTTGCGGGACCCTGGCTTTTTTCCCCCCTTTTTCCCACAGGCTGAACTGCCCCAGTTTATGCCGCTGCCTCAGTTTGGACCCTTTCCCTCTTCCTCTCTGACCGGATTTGCGTGGAAAGAGACTCTTGGACTCCCCCTGCCCCCTCCTTTTTTTCCTACTCTTCTTTTGGCGAGGGGCCTTGCCCCTTCTTTCCTTACTTCTTTCTTTTTTTTTCCTTTCCCCTCTTGTGTTTGGAGAGATCGATTTCCTGTTTCCTTGCCTTAATCGAAATTCTGGCGGAAAAAAGTTTTCCTTTTCTTCACATCGTCTCCCTTCCCCTTACTCTTCAGTGGGGATGTTCCTTTCGTTCTTCCCTTGCGTTGATCCTTTCCCATCTTTCCCAAACATTTAAGCGTGATTTTCCCCACTATTATGTTTTTCCGGAAATTTTGTGCCCCCTTCCCTGCGGTGATCCCCCAGGTCTCCCCAATACGGTCCATGCAGTATTTTTCGTTTCCTTGACCTTTTGCATGTTCCCCCTTCTGTGAATGTCCCCCCGGAATTGGAGTGGCTGTAGTTGTTCCATTTTGGCCCTTGCCCCCTTCTCCTTCGAAAATGTACCCAGTGTCCTTTCTGCTCTTTTTCCCGGGGGAACCTTGTTGAGTTTTCTGTCCTGGCGGCCCAACCTATTTTCCGGTTGAAAAGGTTCTCCTTGTCGTTCCCCTTGCCCTTTTCTTAGCGTGTGGCTTAAGGGACACCTCTTTTCCTTCTTCTGCTTCTGGCTGTTTTTTTCCCGCATCGGTTCCCCTGCCCTTCTAGCCGCCGTGAAGTTCCTTTCACTGAGCCGAACCCTTGCCCCGCAGAGTGTTGTTTTTTTGGGTTCACTCTGTTTTCCTTGATCGACCTGGGTTTAGAGCCTTTTTTTATGGCCTTACTTTCCCACTTTATCTGTGCTAGTCTTTTTCCTTTTTTCCCCCCCCTTGTAAAGCAGTTAGTTGCGTCCTCTTTCTCGGTTAACCCCCTTTTGAGCATCTAACTCTCGTTTTAGTTTTGAACGAATACTCATCTTTTTTGTTTTGTGTTGTGTCCCCCATCCCCCTCCTTTGCCGCTTAATTCTCTCCTGGGGCGGCCGCCACTTCTATTTCTTCCTGCCCGGTTTGGTTCTTTTGTCTCCCTTTTTGGATCCCCCCCCCCCCCCCCTTCCTGCCCATCGTTGACCACCGTTCTTCCAACCAGACCTTAGTTGGGTGGGTTGTTGTCCGGTGATTCCTTCCCTCCTTGGAAGTTCCTTGTTTTTTGGTCTCACCCCTGTGACCTGCAATCCCCGGTTTTTAAACGCCTCCTGGGGAGTTCGACTCCCACTGTCGTTCTTTTTTTACCTGCAGTGTTCTACCCCTTCGATTTCCTTTGCATAGCCGCGTGCGTGTCTTTCTCTTTCTGTACTTCCATTAAGTATTGAGGTTGTCTTTTTTTCCTTTCTAGAGGTTATTCACCTTGACATTCCCTCTTTTTTAATGAAATCCCAAAACCCTTACCCCCAGCCTTCTTCTCCTTTTTTATTCCCCTTTCTTCTGACAAAAGCGACATTATACTGCTGTTGTCATTTCCAGTAAAGATCCCTATAAAAAGTGTAATCGGTTCGCCTCTTAAGCCCTGTCCGTTTTTTACAAAGGGCTTTCGCCGGCCCCTTCTTTCCCTCCCTTCCTGTGGCACATTTCTAACTCTCAGATTTATCTTACATTTTTTTTTTCCCCCCCCCCCCTTCAAAATTTCCCCTGTAGTCCCCACCCGCCGCTGTTCCTGTAAATCCTTTTTATCGTGAATCACTGTAGTTTACTTTTCAGCTCACCCCTATTTTCCATGGCTTAAAAAGACCTTGCTTCAGCCTTCCCAAGTTTTCATGACCCTCCTCCAGTCGTTTGGTGGACCCTTTGTTCTTCGACCATCCCTTTCATTCACGGAGAAACTGACTGATTAAATCGGTCTTTGTTTTCGGCACATCCCGCGTGGTTTCCATTTCTTCCATTTTATCTGCTCTCCCTCCGTTGCCGCGCTCCCTTTTTGCCCCTTTCCCCCACTTACGCGTGTTTCTCCCTTGGTTTCCCCCCCCCCCCCCGCTGAAAAGCATCTTTCCCATGACTCCCGGCCCATTGCTACCTACCGGGGGTGCGGCCATACTGAGCCCCCCCCCCCCACCTTTTTTTTTTCCCTTTGCCCCCCGGCGGCGAACCTCCACGTGTTTACCCCCTTCTTTTCCATGGGTTCTGGGTCACTGGGGGACCCGACATAAAAACATTCCCTTCCTGCCTCCGAGCGGTGTGATTTTCTTTTCCCCCAATCCAAATATCGTTGTTTACAGTCTGGGACTGTCTTCTTATTGGACACCTCTTGATCCACACCCTTCTCCTTCCTTCATCGTGCTTTTGTTTCAGATCCCACATACCTCTTTTCCGTCATCCCCCGTTTCCCACTTTTTTTTCACGGTCGGCCATGATCTTATTTGCCCCAGTCTAGAACTTTTCTCTCCCTGCCACTTCAAAAACGCCTTTTTTTCACCCACATTGTGTATAACTGTTAACCCGTCTTTCACCAGAAGGCACTCTTAGGGACCTTTTGCGGGGGCAAGGCGTGCCTTTTTTTATCCATTCGTTAGTCCAAGTCCTATCTTTACCTTTGCTTTTTTTTTCCTGATTGATAGATACCGTCACCCCCCCCCACTTCCTCTGTCCTTTTTTCTATAGAGGCCATCTTACCTTCCCCATCAGCATGTGGTATACTGTCTGGTGCCCGGCTGCCCCCCTCTTTCGGCGGTCTCGACGTTCTCCTCAACCTACCACCCGTCCACAACCCTGTGTTCCCCCCATAAGTGAATTTTTTACCAGTATCCCAATGACGCATTTGTTTGACCCTTTGTCGCTGTTCCGTTCAAGACGGCCACTCCCCTTGACCGAGCGACGGGTTTTTTTTTTGGAATTCGACTACTTTCAGGGGGTATAACCTGCCCTTAATCCGAACTTACCCCCCCTAGGGCCTTTTTTTGTCGTCAGCCTTGAGTGTGGAAGGTGACCCCTTCCAACCTCGCTTGTTGTTGATTCCATCCCGGCGCTACTGGCCTATCGCGAGCCACATTGGTGCGCTCCCCCCTTCCGCTACAGCTCCCCCTTACTACCCCATCTCCGCTTCGAAGTAACCGTTCCGCCACGCCCCCCAGAATCTCCCTCTTGTTCCCCCTGGGGGTCCTGACACCGTGCTCGAAACTCATACCGTCCAACAGTGGGCCGAAACTAGCGGGCCTGAATGACACAGAGTCACTCCCCTTTTGTTCCCCCCGCTGTTTTTACATGTACGTGCTTGGAATCGGTGTTTCCCTTTTTTTTCGTGTTTGGTTATTTTGTGTATAGTTGGTTGGGACCAGTCCGGAAGCCGGCCTTGCCGCCTTTTGCTTACCTCATGGAAGTTCCGTTGGGGCTTCCCTCCACTGAAACCGTCTGTGTATTTTGACTGTCCCCCGTCATTGCCTTGTGTCGGTTGTGTTACCAGTATTTCTGCCGGGAGGTGGTCCCCCTTTCCTGACCTTGCGCTTTTTCCTTTTCTTCCCACCCACGTTTTTGAGGAGTTGCCAGGGAGATTTTTCCACATCTTGCCTGTGCCCTGCCTACTTCTCCACCCCCCCCTCCTCCCCTCTCTCTCCTCCCCCCCCCGTCCCGCCCCTTCTTCCTCCACGTATCCTCTTTGTCTTCTCCCTCCCTCCTCTCTCCTCTCTTTCCACCTTTCCCCCCCCTCTCTCTTTCCTCCGCACTACCCTTCTTTTCTCCCCCTCACTTTCCTCTCCCATCCTTTCTATCCTACTTCCCCTCCTCCCCTATTTTCCCTTCCCTGCATCACCCCCCGTTTTCCCTTCCGCTACCACACTATCTTCTACCCCCCGTTGGCTTTTCCCTCGCAACAAATCCTATCCTCCTCCTTCCTGTTTTTGCCCCCCCTGATCCCCCCGTCTCCCTTTTGCCTTTTCCCCCTCTTCCAGCAACTCGCCTCCCCTCCTCTGTTTCCACCCGTTTCTTCCTCCCCCCATCCCTTCCTCCCACCCGCCTTCTCCTGTCTCCTTTTCCTCACTCACCTCCCCTTCCTGACCACTTTCCACCTTTCTCTCACTCTTCTATCATGTCATGCCTTCCCCACACCCGCTCTCGTCCCTCTTTACCTTTCCCTCCCTGTTCCTAATTCTTAATCCCTCCTCGCTCCCCCCCTTGCCCCCCGTGTCCTTCTCCCTCCTCCTCTCCTCCTAACCTTACTTTCATCCCGCCCGCCCTCTGCCTCACTTCCTTGCCTTCCCCCCATATTCTCTCTTCCAATCCACTAGCTCCTTCCCCTCCTCCCCCTCCTCTCTTCTGCCCCTTTCCCCCTTCCTCCCACTCTCCCCCTCCGAACTCCCCCATAACCTATTTTCGCTTACCCATCCCCCCGCTCCCCCCCCTCTTCTTTCTCTTTTTTCTCCCCATTTTCCCTCTTCCTTCTACCTTACCCCTGTTCTTACCCTTCAGCTTCTCTTCTTTTCTCTTCCTTCACCCCCTTCCTCCCTCCCCCCCTAAAACCTCCCCTGCCCCCCCCCCCCCCCTCTCCCCTCCCTCCCCATCTCCTTGCCAACTCCCCTCTCACTTCCTTTCTTTTTCTTTCCCCGCCTGCCCGTACTCCTCTGCCTCCCTTCTCTCCCCCTCTCCCCCCTCCCCCCCCTCCCTTCATCCCTCCTCTTTTCTTTATACCCCCTCCCCCCCTACCACTTTGCCCCGCCCTCCCTCTCTTCCCTCTTCTTTTAACCACCCCCACCCTCCCCCCTTCACCCCTATCTCATCCCCCGTACCCCTCTCCCCCTCACATGCCCTCCTTCCCACCCCCCTTTCCTTCCACGCCATTCTTCCAGCCCTCGCCACCCCCTCTCCCCCCCCTTTCCCCTCTTCCTTCTTCCCCCCCGCTCTCTCTTTTTTTCACCCCCACTTCAAATGCCACTCCCTCCTTCTCCCCTCCCCCTACTTCCTCTCTATCTCTCTGCTTACCCCTCCTCCCTTTCTCACCTCCCCCTTCTTGCTCCCCCTCCTCTCATCCCCCTCCTCCCCACGCCGTTTCTTTCCACCCATCCCCGCGTTCTCTCTTCTCCCTCCTCTCTCCTCCGTCCCCTTTCCCCTCCTTCTGCTCCCTCTCCTCGCTCCCCCGCTCCCTCGCTTCTCTCCTCCTCCCTCCTATCTCTTCTCCTTTTGTTCACTTCCCCCCTCCTCCTTTTCCCCCCCCCTTCCCCGTCTCTGGTTCTCACAACGTCCTCCTTTTTCTCCCCGTCCTTCTCTTATCTTCCCCCTCCCTCCATCCCCCCCACTTATCTACCCCCCCCCCCACCCCCCCTCCTCCTTCTTCCCCTCATCCTTTAGCCCGACGTTGCCTCTCTCTTTCCTCCCTCCCCTCTCCCTCACTTTTCTTCTCCTCCCTTCTCCCCCGTTCCTCTCTCTCCCACCCCTTCCCCACCCCCCTCTGACTCCACTCCCCCTCCCCCCCCTGTCCTCCCATTTTCCTCACCCTCCCTCCCCATTTCCCTCCCCTCCGTTTCTCTCCTGACCCCCCGTCTTCCCCCTCCCCTCTGTTTCCCCCTCTCTCACCTCTCCCTACCCCTCCTTCCTCCTCAATATTCCCCCCTGTATGCCTAATCATGCGCGACCTTGTAATCCATTTTTGCAGTGCGCACCCCCACAACCCCCCTCCCTCCAAAGTTTCTTCGACGCATTCCCTCTTTTCCAGAGGGAACTGAACGTGTCCCCCCCCCGCTAATTTCGTTTGCCCCTTTTGTGATTTTCCGTCCCCAGCTACGGGGCCCGATTTGGTGTACTTCACACTTTTTTTTTGCCTCCACCACAACCCTAACCACATGGTCCTCATTTTCCGACTTTGTTTTCACCACCCCCATTTGTCTGCCGATTCGTTTTTGTCAGGTTACCTTTTCCCCCCCCTCGGGCCTGTGTTTTGATACCGTTTGCAGCCCCTGGGGAACCTGTTTTGTGAAGCGGCCGGGTAGCACTTCTGGGCCCACGCCACCTTCCTCCCCCTCAGCCTCCATTCCCCACCCCCTGAGGGGCTTCCTCTTCGCCCCCCACTTCACACCTTTTGCTGTCCGGCATTTGGGGATCACCTCAAATTGACGAGATTTCATGCCCCCCCGGACCTTCGAGGAACATTTTTCTACCGCTGACCGTACCACCCCCCCCAGCTAGTTGATTCACGTACCGCCAGTTTTTTCTTTTTAAGGGGGCTTTTTCCTTTTTCGTTTCCTAACGTTCCCGTAATCTTTTCCTCCTACATGTTTTTTTGTTTCTTTGGCTGAGCCTATCCCCGAAATTGACGTTTCAACCCTGGTTCCCCCGTTTCATACATGTCTGCCCGACATCAGGTTTTCCCCTTCAATCGGTTCCGGTCAGTTTTTCTTGACCCCCCCCCCCTGGGGAGGACCGGCCCCGCGTTTTACACGTCTCTGGCATTGTGGTTTCCGTGTTCTTTTTCTTTCTCCCCCCCTTCAAATGCGCTTTTTTTTGTGTGTGGCATTGACACCGCCTGCCTAGCCTTCTCCCTCTTGTGCACCCTTGCTTGTCTTGGGCCCCCTACTTATTGATATGACAAAGATTCTTTCCTTTCCCCTTGTTTGCTTTTTGGCCTTTTTGCGCGAGTTTGGTTGGTCCCATGTTCTCTGGACCCTTCTCCCCTTTGTTGTTCAACAAAGTCAACCATTTTTTTTTGCTCTTGACCCCCTGTTTTGTAGTTCGTTTTTCTTTTTTTTGCATGGCCACGCCACTCCTCCCAGACACTCTTCCATCATTAGCTTTTGAACAGGCCCCTCAAGAACTGGGGGCGTGACTGTCTCTGTTTTTTCGGGGACCTCCTGTGTTGCCCCGCTGCTTCACAAAAGCTGCGGTCTTTCATGGTCTATTGTGGTCTTTTGGGCGGGCCCCCACCTTTTTCCCCCCAGTTTTCCCTCCCCCTTTAGTTATACATCCGTCCCGCTAACGGACCGTCATTTTTTCGCCATCCGCCGTTCTGTTTGGTCCTTTCCGAATCCCTTAAACACCATTTCCCTCTGGGGGTTCACCCCAACTACGCTTCAACCCTCATTTTTTTTATGATACTGATTGGCTTTCTTTTTTTGGGAGACCCAAATCAACCTGTCCCCCCTCGCTTTTCCACTTACATTTTCCATCTTCCCCCAGGCAAATGGGTATTTCCTTTTTGGAAATTTCCGCCTTACCGCCCTTCAACTTCAGACAATCTTCTTGGAAAAACAACACCCAACGAACCCACCAATGGGGAGAGTTTTTTTTTCTGATGTCCGCGTGACATGGGGCAATTTTTTTTTTTTTCGGGACATTCACCCATGTCCCTCTTCCGACACCCCGGAAACAACAGGTTGGTCTCCTTCCTTGTTCTCCCCTTGAAAAACCGCTACAATGCTGCCCTCCTCACTACGCTAGGGTTTAAGGCCCAGATTCAACAAATGAAAACAAGTCTCCCCCCCTCCTTACTCCAGCCCCCTTTGCTCTAGGTGACGGGGCTTGTCCCTTCCCGGAGTTTCAGCCCCTCCCTCCACCATTTCCCCCCTTTTTCTGAATTACCCATTCTGGGTCAATATGAGTGTTTGACTGCAAAAACCCATTTTTGCGGACTTGTTTTCGTCTTTTTCCGAGCCCCCGCCATCCCCCCCCATTCAGCTTCCGCCCCCTCTCCCCCCTCAGTTCTCCCACGTTCCCGGCCTTTTGATCCTATTCTTTTCTACTCCGTCCTTTCTCCCCCCCTCGGCAGATTTTGGCATAAATAACATTCAGACCACAGTGGACCGTTTTTCAGTTTTCCATTTCTGGCCCCCTCCTCGCCTGGACACGAACGGGAACCGATTTTTCTTGTCTTTACCAAGTCGTCCGAATGTTGTAATCTCTCAACCTTCCCCCTGCCCACTTTTGTGTCATTTTTTTCCGGTCCCATTTTTCAAGACTAGCCTAGAGACCCAGCTCCGTTTGGTCATTTTGACCTTGTTCTTTCCACTCTCCGTCTTGGGGTACGGATAATTACCCCTAACTGTCCCAGATTTCTAGTTAATTCCCCCCCCCCCCATTGCCCCCCCTCGTCCAATTTTTTTATAGTGGTTGTAAAACGACACCCAGGGTGACGCCCCCACGTGCTGTTCTGCGCCGCGGCGAAACATTTTTCGACATTCCGTTTGATTCCTGTTCCTACGGATCTTCCCTTTTTCCAAAACGATCGCCCTTTGCTTCGGTATCAAACTCCCCGTCCTGCCGGGATATGCACGAATTTTACGTATTCTCTTTCAAAAATGCCCCACCCGACCTTTCGGTTTTACAATACCCCCCTTGAGTTTCGCCCTTGCGGGTAGTAAAAAATTGCATTGTTCTTCTTTTTCCCTAGGGGAAAGTACAGTTCCCCCCACTTTTTTCCTTAAGTTTTAAAGATTTGAGTTTCTTTCTACTTTACGTTTCACCAATTCCAGGGACTCACGCGCGTGTAAGCAGTTTGATCCGATTCCTCCCCTTCTTGCCCTACATGTTTTCAACGGCGGAAAAGTTCACAGCCATTTCTTATCTCCCTATGATGGCTTGTTTTTCTTCTAGCCCCAGTTTGTACCGACAGTATCATCTTTCATTGTTTTTTTACCCCCTTTTCTCCCGCGGTTTTTTCACGCAAGGTTCTTACGTATCGCTTGGGCACCCCCTCGGCATCTTTTTCAGGGTACTTAGGGCAGTTCTCTGTGACTTAATGTCTTTTCGCCCCCCACACAACCCTTTGGTGTTTTTCCTTTTGACCTCACTTCCCATCCCCATTTCGAAACAGGAAATGTGGAACACATTCTCCCTTGAGGCAGGACCTGCTGGGGACCCCCCTTCCTTGTTCTGTTCTAAGCGGCTATGGCATTCTCGCCACTTTCAGCCCGTTGGTGTTGCGGTCTCTTTCCGCTTGGAGATGTTTTCCCTTGTCCTTTTTTTTAGCTGCCTCTTTCCCCCCCCAGCAGCTCCTTCTGTTTCGCCCAACCTGTTCCCCTTGTTGACCCCGCTCAAGAAAAGGCTTCTTGATTTTGGCATGAGGCCCCACACCTTGGATGTTCAAGGAATACCCATCTACATTCTGCCAAGTTGCACGGCCCCCCGTACTACACGAAGCTCCCCCCCGCCCTGGTTGCGCGCATATTTCAGTACGCCCTTTGATTCTCTGGCACTTGAGTCCCCCAACACTCTTTTTTAGTTCTTACTGCCCTGACACCGGCCTTCTCTTTCTTTCTTGCCAGTCAATTTATTCTTATTCTAGTTTTGGAAACAGGGGAGACCCAAACCGCCAACCCTTCCGGTAACTTGGCATCTGTCAGATCCCCCCCTTCTTCAACCTTGGCAGGGCACGGCCCTTTTTTAACGTCTTTGCCCCGTCCCTGTTCAACGATTTGTTTTTGTGGATCGCTATACAAAAAAAGTTTGCCTCCACCCAAAAAACCAAAACTCGGCCTGATATCTTCAGCCTCCTGTGGTCACACTCTTTTTACCTCTCTCCCCCACAAACTCGCCTTCCATGATCTTTTTTTCCTTTCCTTCTCCTATTTCTTGCCTCCTCCTCCTTCCCCTTCATCTTCTCCCTCCTATGTCTCGGCATTCCTTTGGTCACCCCCTTTCCGGCCCCACCCCA
>Ga0179593_1568261_pt1 | contig 13600 bp, 9 predicted proteins | sample CZODoug2_1_08_16_FD_185931 | JGI IMG/M metagenome (GOLD analysis project Ga0179593, IMG submission 185931) | Vadose zone soil fungal communities from Angelo Coast Range Reserve, California, USA - CZODoug2_1_08_16fungal (PacBio error correction) | ecosystem: Environmental > Terrestrial > Soil >... | reverse complement strand
CGCAATCCGTAACACTCATGTCTATGTTTCTATAGGCTTTGGCTTTAGGGCGTTTTCCTTTTCCCCCCTTCCTGACGGCAGATTCCCTTATCTTTCCCCCCCTCTTCCTACTTCGTCGCCACGGTACCATAAGACTCCCTGTCCCGGAGAGGGTTGAGACCCTACCAACATCCTTTTCCTTGTTCCTTAGGGCGTTAATGAAGGACCAGAGTGGGTTGCCTACAATCCATCGTTCCCGCCACGACCGCTCTTCGATTGTGCATCCGGGACACGAAAGGCTGAAACATAAGGGCTGTCCTGCCTTTTCTGCAACACAACAGCTAACCCCTGAGGGTTCGAAATATCTCCGCTTCCCTTCACCGGCCCTTTGACAAAGTTTAAACCCGGTAGGGTACCTTTGAGCGTCGGGTCTTGGCGTGCCTCTCCAATCTTCTTGTCGTTTCAGGGCCGGGCCCCCTCTAGTGCCCCGCTTATTCCTCGATCCTCCTGTGGGTCTTTTCAGCAACTCCCCTCCAAGGTTAGGACGTTCTCCTTTTCCCACTCCACGGTCTTTTCCATTGTGTTGTTGGGGTCTCTCGCTTCTGCTTTTCCAGTTGATTCCGCGGATGAGACCCCCCCCCCCTTCATCCACATGGACTATTCCGGGTGTCTGGGTCAGTTGCGTTCCATACTTCCTGTAGATCTTTTTCGTAGACTCCTTCCCCCCTCATGGGATCTCTTATCCCGTCCCTCCCCCCCCTAACCTCTCACCAGGACAAGCTGTATCCATAGTTCTTTCAGTGCCCCACGAAACAGTTCATCCTTGCGGGATGTTTCTCGTTTCCCTCCACCGGAGTTACTTGGTTTCTACAGACTGTCAGTGCATGAGTCTTTCTCTTTTTTGAGGGTCTTGCCCTCACCCCCTTGGTGGGCCGCCCTTTTCGCATTCTTTGAACACCGCCCAACTTTTTTGTGGATGCTTTTTTTCGGCGCTGACGTTCGCGGTGGCTCCTTTTGCGCGTTCGAAATATCCCGCCTGGATTTCTTTTTTTGTTCGGATACTTCTCCTCACCCGAAGGAATCGCCAACTCTTTTAACTTGTTTCTGATTTTTGCTGTCGCTAATCGCTTACTTCATGTTGCTTTCCTCCCCAGTAAGTTTTTGAAGCTTTTCTCTTAATCCCCTCACCTTCGACTGCATGCGTTTTTTCCTTGGTGTCCCCCTCTGTTCTCCAAACGTCACCCTTTTTTCGTGTTTTTTTCAGCCCCCTTTCTACGATCCAAAAATCTTCGGGCTGGACCACTAGTCTTATCGCACAGTTATGTGGGTCAGCTTTTCTTCCCGCTTGGCTCCCCTCCCTATTGTACCCCATCTCGATCAGTAGTGCTTATTTTTTCTCCTTGTTACGGGTCAAACATCCGTGCGCTTTTTTCATCAAGCGGAACCACACCGGTCGAGGAAGTCTGATGCGAGTTGGCTATATTTGCTGTCCACATCCCTTAATTCTTTGTCGTTCATTTCTTTGATGGAGCGGAGCGCCCATAAACTTTATTTCCTTTTCCAGTGGTTCCACCATTGGCGTGTGACAGCGTTCCCTCTTGTTATCCCCCCTTGAACAGTTTGTTTTTGAAGGGCGATGCCCGGTTCGGATCCGCTCACCTTCTTTTTCTAGTCCGTCTTTGTGCAGGTAATAGGTTCGCGCCTACCTCTTCGCCTCTCTTGTTTATTTTTCGGCCCTCTTTCTCCTCTTGGGCATTGCTTCACTTGAGCGGGTCGGCCTCTGAGCCGGTGAGCATTCCTTTCAGCGCTCTCTTCACCCACTGCGATTTCTCCCTCCTTCCCTGCGCTTACGGCTGATTTGGCCCGGTCGGTCTTTCAGGATGTGACATATGCTTCCCACACATAGTGTTTCACCTTCTTAGTATAGCCAACCTTTAAAACCGGACTCCTCGACCGTTTGGCGTTTTCCTCCTGTTTTGTTCGTCACCCCCGCGAGATTTCATTTCTTCACCCAGGATGAGTTTTCTGCCCCCTTATCCTTGTTTATCTTCTCTAGCCTGCCAAGTAGTAACTGCCTCTTTCCCATCCTCCCTTCCCCCGTGTTACGGTTTCCTTTTTGTTCCTACCCGCCCTTCCATGTTTTGTTAGGGTGTTTTTTTTTTGAAAACCGCCGGACACAAGTTTGACTTTCCCTTCTCTCCCCCCCCGACTGTAACACCTGAGTATGTCCTTCCTCGCCTGAGCGCCGCATGATCTCTCTGCATTTCCCTTTTCTTTCCGGGCCCACTGAATCTCAGGTCGCAGTTCACCGTCGTTTTCTAGGGAGGAACGGACCGCCCCACTTCCACATCACGGAGTGCCCGGATTTCTTCCTTTTTATGCTTATGCCATCTCATGCAGCCCAACAAGACATTCGCCCCCCCTACATAACTTTCCTTGTTATCCCACATTTCCTATCTTTAAGCGCCAGTCCTCCCCGAACCCCCAAGCCGGTTTGCATGGTTTCTGCTTTTTTTCCCACGCCCCTATCGTTGGGCACCAAACCCCCTACATGAAAAGTTTCCCCTCTTTTGTTTGACCGGTGTCTTCCCTTTTCTCCAACCTCGATGTACGTGTGCTGGCGTCACTCCGCCCTGTGGAGGCAAATCTTTTCCCCGCAGAGTCCTGGTGCCTTTGTTCTCTCATACTGAATGAATGCTCCTCCGCTTTCTTTTTCATCTGGTTGGTTGACGGATACTCAACTCTTTTTGGTGCATCTTAGGATACTCCCTTCCACACCTCTGACTCTAAAGTTGACTATCCCATTATAAATCATCTTCCGGCCTATATCGATTTTTTTCTCTGGACTTTTCTCCCTTCCCTTTTCCAAAAGGAAGTCGTGGGCTCGACCGTCAAATTACCTATTCCCTCAGCCGTTTGAGTCTTCCCTAGTTCTTTTTCCTTCTTTTAAGATGGTGAGTGACCCATCCTACGTCCCCCCCCTCCGCCTCGTCGTTCTACGACGGTTATGCCCGTTGGCGTCTGTTTTCTTTTTTCACGCTCTCATGCCCACCCCCCACGCCTCCCTCGCGGCCCCGCAGCAGTCAAGATTGTGCCCCATCTCTTCGTCATTTCCCCTTTTAAACCCTAGCGGCGAGCCCGGGTTACGCTCAATGTTGAGTGCCTTGTAGCATCACCCCCAGGATCTTCTTTTACACGGTCCCTCTCTGTGTAGGTAGTTTTGTATCTCCCCGCCTTTTTTGCCGCTTGATTAGTTGCTGCGTTCTTGAAACTTCCCCTGTCTTCCCCTTTTTTGATCCCCGGTCGCTTGTGATTGGGTAATGAAACAATCGTACGTCGTCTTTACCTCCCTTTTTTAACTTAATTTGGACTCGCCCCATGCCTTCCCTGCATCTTGTTGCTGGCGGACCTGATTACTGAAATAAGGCCCCTCCCGGGTGCCCAAAGCCACCACCCCCCCCCCCCCCCTCACCCCACACCCCCACCCCCCCCCACAAGAGCCCCCCTTCCCCGCCCCACCCGCTGTTTGGGGTGTCCCCAATTTCCCCCCAATCTTGACGCCTTTTTTGGCGAAGCACGCGCTTCTATTTTTCTTTTTGCTTTGACAAGCTTTTCCCTTCTTATCTTTGCACTTTTGTTTATCGTTGTTAGCCCCTCTACGTTATCCGCTCGACTTCTCCCACTTTTCTCTGGAGGCACGAGGCCGGTCGGCGCTATAACACCTTTATTCTTCTTCCGTTGTCTTTAAGGGAACCCCTCAAGCCGCGTTTCTCCTCTCCCACTGTTTCATTCTTTTGAGTTTCTTCCAACTTGAAAGGACGGATTCTCACAACAACCCATGTTCCAGTCGCTCTTATTACTAGTGCGGCCCCCCCTTCCATGGAATCGGTTCGGAGGTGAGTGTTCTCTAGGATTCCCCTTTCTGAAGCCAGCTTGTGGAGAAGCTTTTGACAATCTGGCACCTCAATCCTCGGCCCCCATAACCTTAATTAATATCCGTGAGTCCTTCTGCTTCCTTTGCATAGCGTAACTCGTCCCCCTTTTTTTCTAAGCGTAGCAGGTTATATGTAGACGCCCATTTCCATGTCTCCTGCGTGATACCTACCCCCCAACTTTTCGACCCCCCCCTTTTCCCCCCCAGCACCGGAGATGCCTTCCCAACGAAGTTCTTTTTCCTCCGGCCCCCGATACTAATCCGTCCTCCTTTTTCCTTTCCTGTTGTTTAGTCTGAATCCTCGTTCCTCTGTTCCGTTTGTCTAAAAAACGACTTCGGTGGGAGTCCCCGTATTGCTTCCATGTCCAGTGTGCCTGCGTTTGTTTTTTCCCAACGGCGTTCTCCGTCCATAAAACCGGCGTACCGACCCATAACCCCGTTTTCTCCTGGCTTTCTCGTGCGCTGATGTAACCCCACTCCCTGTTATGTGAAACTCACGGTTTCTCGCTCTTCTTCCCTTTGTGCTAGGATACTTTGTTCAAAGATTGTACAGATGCTTCTTCTGCTTTTCTCAGTTAGACCGAGGAGATTTTTCTCATCAACCGCAATCTGCAATTCATGCCTAAGCCGATTTTGTACCCCCAGGGCTCGCAGATTGCCCCCCCCCCCTTCTACCTCTACGGAGAAAGGGATAGTGCTTTTCTCTTCAGCTGGTTCCAGCAGCCTTTCTACTTTAATCCATGAGATAATAGTGGTTATCCCATACGCGCCTAGGCACCATGATCTTCCTAAGGCCTCCTTAGTAGGAGAAGTCTATCGGGAAGCCAGACCCCCCCACTCTGACCCCCAATCTCTACTGAAAGTTTTGTTCGCTGCTTTTCCCCCTAGTCCGCGCGGGTTTCGCTTTAGGGCGTTCGAGCTCAGTGTTATGGTTCCCTTCCCCCCTTTTAACGAACTTTCACTTTGACTCCCGATTGATCTCGGTCTCCACGGATACACTTGCTTTCTTTCGGTCAAATTCCGTTTTTCCAACCCCTTCTCTCCTGGCGTGTCTCATCCCCCCTTTTTAATTGTTCATCAATCACATCGGTAGAAAGTCTGCCCCTCAATGGTCCTTTCATAGTCCCTTCGAAGGACCTTCCCGTAATAAGGCTGCACTCCTCGGTTGACTTTTCCATTGCGTTCGAACAGTTTCCAACCGTGTAGACTCACTGCTGTACCCTCGAGTGCGACATTGACGAGCTTATTGGTCCGCCGGGCCGTCAGTCGAGTCCGCTCGCCGCTATTTGTGTTGCATGTGACCTGCCGTTCGTTTGCCCCCTTTCTCTCCGCTTCTGAGGTTGTGTTGGTGTATGTGTCGAACCCCTCTGATTCCCAGGCTCTTCCGCTTTTTGGAACCTGTCTTCTCTTGTTCACATTTGATGTTTGCGCGGGTCGCATCCATTCTGCTTTTTTTACTTATGTCTCTCTTCCCCGCGACCGCTTTCCCTCCCCCCCCAATTCAGTCGAAAGGGTTCCCTGGGTCAATGTCTTTTGTTCGTGTTTTCCGTAAGTCTATCTTTAAGATCCATTTGTCCCCCCCCCTCCTCCCGCCCTCTCAGCCGGTTTTCGAGATGGAAAATGAGCGCATGCATAGTATGTCTTTTCCCCTTCCCTCTTCCACTCGTCGTCCCCCATGCCCCCAGTGTATCGATTTCCTTTGTTGACAGCCTCCCTCTCACCTGTCAACAGACTGGCTAGACTTCCCTCCTCATTTTTGTATCCCATCTCGTATTTCGTTTTTTTTCCTCCTACCTACACTCGGCCAGCAACCGTGGGAGTGGTGGCGCGTGCTTTGTTTCGCTTCGCTGGACGTTTCGTTGCTTTTCCCACCGGTCCCCCAAATATCTCGACTAAAATACCTGGGCGCTTCCTTTTCTTTTTATGCCCGTGTTGATCCCCGAGCCCCTACTTCCCTCACCAAATCGGGCACCGCGTTTCACCTTGTGAGATTTTGCAGTTCGTTTTTTCCATAGCTTCACTTTTAAAACCTTGCCCTCCAGCCTATCATCTGCCTCCATTCGCTTCTTTTCTTTCGGCTGTTCGACTGCAATCTTCGACTTTTTCCCCCTAGTGGGTGTACAGGTTGATTCCCGATGTCACCTGTTGTTTTCAGTCCAATTTCAGTACTTCCCTATGGTTGACCCTTCGTGACCCTACTCTCTCCCCATTTGTTTTCCTCTTGAAGGCTAGCTCTCCAACCAGCCTCTCAACCTTTCTTACTCTATAAATCCAGTGCTCCTTCATACGGTGAAACCCAGCCCCGGCACGACTCTAATGTATGTACTTATCTTTTTTTTGGACCGAAAGGATAGGCCTCACCCCCTCTCCCGAGCGGACAGATCAGTTTGTTAAAGTTAGTCGCTCCCCGCTTCTGGGCTTTCCACCCCCTGCAGTGCCAGAGCAAGCCTCCGTCTGCTCCCTGCCTTTTTTTTTCACGCTTCTTTTTTGTCCCCCCCATGTGCCGATTAATATTGCGCCGTCCTTGCCTCTCTCTTTTTTTCCCCTTGCGAATATTTAGCCGCCTCTTTCATCTTCTCTACCATTTTGAGGGCAGATTTTTTCATCCGCGGCTAAAGCTAGTCGCAAAGCCGACCGTGGGCATATTCCAATGGAGTGGCGTTTTTCTTTCTTGATCCATAAACCACGTCCTTCTTCGCCCGTAAGGCTGCTACGTCTTCTTTGTCCTTTGATTTTCACATGAGCTTATGTTCGATCGCGCTTTTACCCAGCATCTTATTCTTATGTTTTTTTCCAGCGAAAATGTCCATGTCCCTTCTGTTTGGTTTAGTCAATAAGAGTTCAACATGCCGCAGCAGCCATTCTTTTTGTCTTATCGAGCGCTTCCCTTCTACTGCGCAGAGACTGAGTTTAGCCTTGCTTTTTTTCTTCCTGCTTTAGTAGTAACTCGTACCTTACCCATTTATAACGTTCCTCCATTAGGTTCTCCGGACACCCGCCTACTTTTAGTTCTCCTTTTTCCTGTTATCTTTCCCCACAAGACGAAGTGAAACCAAGTGTTTTGTCTGAACTCCTGTCCCGTATATCTTACCTTCCGCTTGATTTCCTTAGCCCCTTGTCCCCTACTTGAATGATGATGGTTGGGATGACAACATTTCTATTCACATTCGTGCCCCGCATGTCTGAAGAGAAGCGGCGAGTCCACGAAGCAACCCTGCCAAGTTAACTCGGTCCCCGTCCCCTTTTTTAGTGATGCTCTTCCCTTTTGACCCTCGCCCCAACGTCGACCTGCCTCCGACCAAGGATTTCTTCGATACTTTTCGCCCACACCTTTTCGTCCCCGTCATCGCCATCGAAACCCCCGCTCTGTATCCCAAAGCCCGGTTATTGGGGAGTTTTTAAGAGATGTGCGAGAGTGCTCCCGTCTCTTTATCTCTATCCTGAAAATACGGTTTCATCCTACAGGAGTCCCTTTAAACCTCGCGTCCCCCTACTTTTCCAATTTTTGGCCCGGATAAATCCTCCGACGAGTGTGCTGACTGTTTCGGGCCACTTGGTCTCGTAATCATGCTCTGTGGTTTCCCTGGATATTCCCTTTCTTTGACCTCTGTTCTGGGCTGACGTCTTCCCCCCTTAGTGATCTTACCAACCCAATAGTACCCCCACTTACCGCTCGTTCCCCCTCCTTTATCCCGTCTAAGGTGAGATCCATTTTAGAAACTTTCCACTCCGCTCTCGTGGTTGCTTTCCTTTTCCTGCGCCCCACCACTTGGGGCTCGACCCGTCGACAAACCACACTTTTTTAGGTTCTGGTCGCCTTCACACTCCGCGCATGCATCTATCTACTTTTTCGTGCTTGATAGCAGTGTCCACCGCAGCCCGTACAAGCTCTGTGGTTTTTTCTACTATTTATTTCCTTCAGTTCCCTGGCAACAGGTCCTCTCCGTACTTAATGTCCCTTCGTGTTTCCCCCTTTTGTCCCCTGTTCCCCACAGCGGAGATCTCACACGGTTGTCGAAGATGTGGTCTTTTTCTTTAAGTCCCCCCTATTTTATTACGTTTCCAGCATGCGGTCCTTGCTGCTCGTCCTATCTTCCCTTCGTCAGCTTGCCCATTAGTTCTTTCCTTACACCCATTCATCACTTTTGAAAAACGTACCTTATTTTTTGTTTCTTTAAATGTTCCTGTCACACATCTCTCACCGCACCATTATTTATACCGGATGTCTCCTTTTATTGGTTCCGTTATTCAAAGTGCCCCGTTCCCCCGGTTTCCTCCCGTACAAAAATGAAATTCTTTTTAAGAAACCAACTCTTGACTGATCTTCGTCGCCCCTAGCGAGTGCACTTAATCTTTTTTTCTCCGATTTCCACTCCGTTAAACCGCGAACTCAACCGTAGGTTTTCACTGTAAGCATCTTGGGCGTTCTCTTTTTGCCGGTCTTTCACACGACAATGGTCTGCCTATTTGCACCCCCGTCTCTTTTTAGGCTGCACTTTCAAGCGCGATTTGAGTCCCATCAACGCATCTTTTTTCACTTCGTTTTTGCATTTTTTTGTAGACACAATCTTTTTCAACAACTCGATCCGTTTGTCCTTTAACTACCTTTCTTCCCCAATCATGTTCCGGAATTTTTTTTTTTTGTGATGGCGAGTTCAAAAGTGTTTTTCCTTTTTAAATTCATTTTGTCTCCTTTTGAGCGAATTTCATATGTTTCCCCCAGTTGCATGGCCAAGCCCCGTCATAATATATCCCGGAGCTCGTAGCCTCCTTCGACGGTTTCCTTCCCCCCCTGATCTGTTTCTTTGAGCATGTTGCTCCGGTTTCTTTCTTCCCATGTCAGACCAGCTACCCCCCCCTACTTCCCGACGCTCTCGAACAGCAACACTTTTCGAGGTCTACCACCGACGTCGTTTGACCGCTCCTCCCACTCACGTTTTTCCTTTGTCATCCCCCATCAGGTGTTGTTGTATGAGAATCCGCTGTCGTCTCGTTCAAATACTTTCTGCTTCCTTTTTGCTGTTAGAAATTGTATCGGCCCCGGTTTTGGTAGCTGGTTCAACGCTGGACATGGCGCGTTTCCGCCCTTTTTTCCCTTTTCACACAGATTCACAGTGTGTTTGACCTAAAGTGGGCCCGTGTTACTTGAACCCCTCTTCCCGTCGTATCTTTTAGTTCGGGTTATGGGCAGCGTTCCTCCCGAGAGATTTCCCGGCTCTTGGTTCGCCCCCCACCCAACAGCTTGCTTTAATGACGAGCCCCTTCCTCTTATTTTACACGAACGCAAATAATACCGAGTTAACGAGTTAACCCCCCTCCCATTTTTCACCCTTGGTTTTTGTGATTACCTCTCGGCTCGTCCCAACCAAACAAACCAACCGTCATGACAACTCCCGTTCTCGCCGGTCCTGCTCTGCGGCGCTTGTCGCGGTTCCCGCCCGCCACCCTTTTTAGGGGCCTCGGCCGGCGCCCCTTTAGTGTTATTGTCCTCGATCCTCAGTCCGCTGGCCGTTCAGATTGTTCCTTTCCTTAAGTGTTTTTAGGTCCCCCCTTCACGATGAAAACTTTCACTCTTTCTGAAATTCCCCCCCCCTCGAGTCCACGTGTTCTCCAAGCGCGTTTTTCTTTTCTTCAGTTTGATGACGGTGGCCTCCCCGATACTGCGAAACGATTCAATTGACACGGGAACCGTCCCCACTTTCCTTCCCCGGCACCCTCTTCGGAGAATTTGGATAATTAAGTGGTCACACACCCCGGGTTCCTTGTTTTTCTTTTAAGTGCCGACGGGACAGAGTTTGTTCCTTCCTTCACCCCTTCCTTTTTTGAACGAAGTGAAGCCGTTCTGTCATTTGGTTTTCAGGGGCTGGGATCCGCCTTTCCCCCCCCCTGTAGCCTTTTTATCGGACGTCCTATTCTCACTAAAATAACTCCAATCCCCAACATTTCCTTCTGAACCCTCTCTATTTTCCATGAAAGTGTTTCTTTCTGATTGTTCCCCTGAGTCCATTTTCTTTCTTCTTTTTTTCTTCCACTTTTACCTGCGACTCGAGCTTCACTGTCGGGCCGGGCACGTGAGCTTTTTTGTTTTGTTTTTTTATTCCTTTGGCTTGAGCATCCAAAAATCACTGATCATTTTCTTTCTCCTCCTGTTCCATTCGCCCACGCACTGTTTTCACTTTTCCTTTTTTTTGCACAACCCGATGCCTTAACTTTTTTTCAAGTCCGCGACCGCTGTGATCGACCACATCAATTTAGTTTTATCAGGCTCGTTCAACGTTCTTCCTGGTGTATTTTGTCGTCCCCTACGTAAGGTCCTCTCCCTACGCCTTTTTTCCCTATGTGATAATCCGTCAGGACCAGAATCAGAGGTCCCGGCCCCTCAGTGTCCCACTTCCTATTTCGCGACCCAAGTGCCCTCCCTCAGTCTTCAGGGCTTTTTCTCCTGCCAAGTGGTTCCTTCAACTCCCTCTCCCGTTTACGCGAGGTTTCAGATGACCCTAGTGCCCCCACCAGAATTGGATAGACAGGGTTTTACTCAGTAGTTAATTTCTTGGGTGGCGCAATCCTGCCCCGACTTCACCTGCAAATCACCTTTTCATTGCTTTTGGTGCGCTTTTTCTGGCCTTGGTTAGTACTGACCCCATCTGACTGAATCTTGGTCTCCTCCGTTTTTTTTTTCATTCCAGTTTCCCTCCAACGAGAAGCATGACAACCGACAGAACTGCTCCCTAAAGTCCCAATATGCAGTGTACGTTTTTTCTTTCTTTAGCTGACCGGATGACCGACAGGGTCCCCTTCTTTCCAGTTGCACCTTCCACCTTTCCCTCCATGTCCTTTAGCATCTCAACCTTCGACAGACCTTCTCTCCGGTGCATTGGTCGATATTTTTCGACGGTTCCTCCGTCTCTTGTTCAAGTATAAGCTTTCCTTACGACAAACCCTCACCCTATGGAGGACGGTGTAGTTTCTACACTCCCCAAGTTATGTTAGGGTCAGGCTTGTTCTTGGTGATCTGTTTAGCCCCTCTTTTGACCTTTAGTGGCCTTCTCGCAGTGCTATCTCACTGTCCGTGTTTTCTCCCCTTCAGGTGGGTCCCCTTTGCTCAGCGTTCGAGGCATCGTTTCAATGAGCTTTGGCTGTCTTTATTACCCCAATATCCGAGTGTCCCCTTTGTTGCTGGAATTCTACCCAGACCTTTCTTTCCCGCGCCGGGGCCAATATTATCTTTCCGCCCTTTCGAATTCTTTGGCAGAAGGGACGCTGCCCCAGTTCCGGCTTCTCAGCGCCCTGGATAGTCGCGCTTCCCTCTTTTTTCTCCCCTACTCATTTGCAACACATTTCTGTTCTCTCTCCCTTCTTTGGCTTCATCTGGTGAAAGATCAAGACCCACGATCTGAGATGACGCGTCCTTCGCCTTCTAGGATTTTAAGGCCGGAAATGGTTCCCCCCAGCTTTTTCCCATCTGTAAAGTGCTATGCTGTCCCTGGATTTTGGACCCGGCGCGGCAGCTCCAAGCCTTTCCAGCACCCCGTTAATTGCCCCTCTTCGGGAGCCTTTCTGCTACCCAGATCAATTCGCAACTCGGAAACGGACTTCCTGACAGTTTTTTGTCAGCTTAGAGTCAATAAGCTGCCAGTTTCCCATTTTTCCCGTCTTTCTTCTTGCCAGTATCATCCACTACGATGCAAGAATGAGTTTAGTCTGTTTCTTATAGTGGTTTTTTTTCCTTTCTATTTTTTTTCCTACCTCTTTCCCCAAGTCACTTCAGTAGGGTCAGCGACCGACCCCGTTCACCCTTTTGTTTAATCCCCCCCCTCTGACTTTCCCCCCCTTTAAAACCATCCAGTGGTCGGGAACCGTCGTAACACTTATCTTATTCACGACTGCCGCAGATTGCCTTCTCTCGATGCTTTTTTCCTTTAGACTGATGCTTTTTTCGCTGAGGTGCAACTGAAAAGGCCATTCTTCCCTCCTTTTTGAAGCTTTGAAACGAGCAGCCCCCCGCCCAAGTGTCCCGGAGTGCCCGTTTGTTTTTTTTTCTGGATTTTTTTCCTGCTTACTGTTGCAATTCCAGCCCACATCTACCTCTCTCCCAAGTCCGTTTTCTATGCCGTTGTCTTCCACATCTCCCGTATGGCCCCCCCATGAACAAACGCACTCGTCCCACCCCCCCCTGGCATGTTGCCGGAGTGTTAGATTCGTGAGGTTGCGCCCTCTGACTCCTTTGGCATGTTGTACCCAAGACCCTGACACCAGCGTATTACCCCCTTGACCTTTCCTTTTCTCTGAATTTCAACCCGTTGCTGGAATCTTTGATAAAGCCACTTTGTTTCTTCTTTCCTTCTGAGGTTGATTGCTGTGTCAGTGGCACGTTTTAAAAATGGTCCTGAGCGATTTTTTTCACACTTCTTGTCCATTCCTGGACTTGTTCTGGGGATGTTAATCCATTATGGGCTTCCTTTCTGGTATACCGTAGAACTACGTACGTCTTTTTTTTTGCTTCGCCTACCTGAATAATTTCCCCCTCGCTTTCCTATTGAGCTTTCCTGGACTTCGCCAATCCACCCAAAGCATTGTTTTTTCCTCCTCCTCCACTCAATTCCACTCAGCCGGCGTGGGCGGACCCCCTCCAAGTCATATTTTTCTGAGGATCTCAGCTTTTCTCTTTAATCTTTTCTCTCTTGAACATTCCGGCACTGAACTTATCTCCGATTGCGGGTCCATTCAGTTCCCGCGGGCCCCCTTCCTTCGAGTTACCTGTACCCTTAACGGAGTTTGAACTTTTTCCCCCTCCATGTCATGATTTACCTTTTCCTGTTTCCAACGTTCCTTGTGGATCGTGTTGGATTCACTCGGCCACCCACGTTTTTCCTCTTTTCGGTCCTTTCCCCTCCGAATTAGAATTAACCCTTCGTCGCTTTCTCCCGTTTTATGCGCCCCGAAAAACCCCCCCCCCTTATCCCTTCGTACCCCTTTTTTGTTGAACCCTTTCCTTTCCACCCCCTCCTTCTTGGTAACCATCCCTTGAGCTCCGGATGCGTCTGCGGTTCGTATTCAACTTCCCTCCGCCTTCCTGTAATCCAATCCCTTACGCCCCCCCCTATCCCAAGTTTTTGGATTCCTTTCGCATCTCATTACTACTTTTCATCGTGAGTCTTCTCCTCCCTTCCCTCAACGTAGGTGACCAATTCTTGGCTGTTGTAAAGCGGTAATTTTTGAGGTCCCCATGTCTCCTTCGGATTAATTATCGCCCGTTCGTATTTCGGGCGGGACCACTGCCCTTGTGCCATCCCAGAGCCGTTGCTCGCGATTACGTTTTTTCCCCTTTTTGTAATCCCTCTTGCGAAGCCGTTTTTGATGTGACACTCCTTTCTTTTCTTTTTATTACCCAGCTACCTCGGTTTTTGGAAGTTGCGGTTTCGTCGTTCCTGGCCTGTTCATAGTTTGGCAAAAAGATTTTTTGCTCGACCTGCAATAGGGGAACCCTCTGTTTGTTCTTTTTTTATACTGAGGTTACCCTGACGGTTTTACATCAGCCCCCTTTCCCTCCCCTTGACCTCGTACTTTTTTATTGGTATCCGCCCTATCTTTGCTCAGTCTACCAAACCCTTCCCTTGGCCCTCGTTACAGCCCGGCGCGGTGCTGACCCAGAAGTCGTTTTTTAGGACCTAGACCCCCCCCCTCTCA
>Ga0179593_1468259_pt1 | contig 13600 bp, 13 predicted proteins | sample CZODoug2_1_08_16_FD_185931 | JGI IMG/M metagenome (GOLD analysis project Ga0179593, IMG submission 185931) | Vadose zone soil fungal communities from Angelo Coast Range Reserve, California, USA - CZODoug2_1_08_16fungal (PacBio error correction) | ecosystem: Environmental > Terrestrial > Soil >... | reverse complement strand
CATGGGAGAGCGGCCTATTCTGTTGATGGTGAAACGTGGGTAGAATCCATATCCCTGCCTTTACTTAACTCCTCTCCCATAGCGGACGTTTTCCTATCCTGATACTCGACCTCGATGGGTGTAGGCCCCTTTTCGTTGTTCCTTGGCCCCCCCCGCCTTCTAGTGCTACTTTTCTTTCTGGGGAGCGCCCGTGCAAAACACTAGTCGCTTCGATTTTCGCTTTTCTCCCGATCGCGCGCGCGTTCTGACGTCGCCCCTCGCCCCCTTGATAGATTCTGCTTCTTTTTTTCTTAAACGGCTGCTTCCATCTCTCCCTACCCTCCTCGGAGCCTGAACTACAATAGTCTTCTTCCTCTTAACTCACTAGATTTAATGGCCTCGCGGAGGCTGTTTGGCTCCCCTGTTCTTTTTCTACCCCAGAAAGCAGTAATCTCTCTCTTCCCTTCCTTGTTTGTAGCCTTATTTTTGGGAAGGTCGGATTTAGTCATAAAGTCTGAAGAAGCAATCCGCCACCGCAAGCAGAGACGCGTTTCAAAGAAATCCTGGGTCAACGTCGCCACCCCTACATTGAGGATTGTGAACAATATCGAGCAGCGGGGGAGTTTGCGCGTGGGGTTCAGCCCCTACTTCTAGAACCCTTGGTACGACGCATCCTCTCCCAAGCATTCCCTTGCGCGATAACCCCGTATCCCTCCAGAGGTGCTCGATTCTTTTAGAGAAAAGCTCGATTCTCGGGTGGGATTCTGGATGCTTCCCATTCTCCCTACACGCAGTTTTGGATTCCCCCAACGCTGTCTCCCCGCCAGCAAACCGAACCACCTTGCGGACCTCTCTAGACATCATGGATCCGAAATTACGCTCCGTGGTAAGGTTAAGTTAGGGCCGTACAAGTGGACGGGATTCAAACCCCAAGGGCAACCTAGAAAACCACCGTGGGGGACAGCGTCCTGAAGAGCTGTGGGATTTTATCCAAAGGGACAAATCTTTGGCGGTATGGAGACCTTACAAATCAGAGCTAGAGAGTGTTCCTCTCAGCGAGCCCCACCCTTTTTACTTTTCCCCCAGGTCTCTTCTCAGGTTTGTCGTGGTTCCCCACCTTCTCATTTCTACGGCGTTATGGAGGTTTGCTGTCCCCCACAGAATCCTCCCTCGTGAGTTCTTTGTATGTTCATTTCTCATTGCCTAGAACCCCCCCTCTTTGCCTCCATATTTGGCTTTTCCTCCTGACCCAGGGCAGCCCACTAGTGCGAGCCTGACCCTCCTCCCCTCCAATCCAAATGATTCGATCAGGTTTTCCCAAAGACGAGCGAGGGCCCCCTCCGAGAGCAACCCCCGCGTAACTTAAGATTTGCCCCTTTCCCCCCCCACCCGACCCAAGCCCGCGCCCCCCACACCGCCACAAAGTGTCTAGCACCCCCCGTCAGCACCCCAATGCGACCCGACCCCCCGCTTCCGGACTTTAGAACCGAAAGTATTTCCAAACAGTTCCAGTACTGCTAGCCCTGCGACCCTCCCCCTACGAGGATTTTGGGTTTTGCTCCCTTGACGTTTCCCTTATCGGATATTCCCCTACGCGGAGCCCCCCCCCCCCCCGTATCACTGTCTGTTTTATCAGAAGCCTATTCGCCACCCCCCGGGATTTTTTACACTAAATATAGGTGAGGGGGGTTTTCCCGCCCAACGAGGACTTGGGGGCCCGACAGAACCTACATTACGTTCAAGGTTTTCATCTCTACTTATGCCATCTATAACCTCCCCCCCCGCCCCTCCCTCCCCATAGTACCCGCCACCCTCACCCCCCCCCCCCCTTATCTTACCACATCCCGCTACCTCCCCCAACCCCTCCCCTAGGCAAGGTCCCGACCCCCCTTCCGTAGAGGTCTTTGGCGACCGACCCTCCGCCCCCCCCTTCAATCGTTTTTTCTACTCGAAGTTTTTACCCCGGACTTTGTTGCATGTTTCCTTCCCCCTCTCCACCTGGCACACACACACCTCGCATTCTACCCTTACCAACATGGGCCCGCCCCCTAGCAGACCCCCCGCCCCCCTTTCGTGTGAAGTTTACCGAGCCACCCCCTTCCCCAGCTCTTACCCAGACCAAACGCCCCCCCCCCATACCCTCGACGTTCCCCCCCCACCCCCCATTCCATCCCCCCCCCACAGTCAACCCCCCGAGATGCACCCGATACGCAAAGATTCAAGACATGGTTGATGAGGGAAGGCCATACCACCGCAATAGACCATGATACCCCCCCCACCCCCCACCCCCCCCCCGACCCACACCCCCCCTCTTCCGTTGCAAGCGGTCCCCCCCACCCCCCCCCCCCGACCTCCTCACCCTCCCCCCAACCACGGCCAGAGTATTAGAACGCCCCTCCCCCACCCCCCCCCACCCCGCCATTCTGTTCCTCCATATCAACCATAGGACGCCCCAGCTGACGCCCCCCCCCATTACCTTCCCTCACAAGACTCCCACCCACCCCAGCCCCCCCACGCAGTTCCCCCCCCTGCAGTAAATGATTCCCGGCCGCCCGTCTTTGCGCCCGCCTGACCAGTTAGACTACCAGGTTGACCCTGCCAACCCCCCCCCCCCCAGCAGACTAGATCTCCCCGCCATTAAGAACCATCGCCGTTGTGTTTTTGCTTTTCCCCCCGCAAAAGACCGTAGAGATGACTGAATCACCTGGGCCATGTTCGTTACTTCGCCATGTTATACCTCTTGTCACTCTACAAGCCCGCTTTCAATTGCATACAGAAGTTTATTTGCAACCGGGATTACTTCCTACCGTCTGAATTGCGGGTCCGCTCCCTCCCCTTGTTCCCCTTATACATTCGCAGACTTCACCCCCACGGGCACACTTTTTCCTGCCCCCTGTCCTTCAACGACCCCCCCCCCCCCCCCTCAATCAACCTTGAACACCCCCTCCCCACCACACTTATTCCCCACCCACGAGCTTTTAGCGCAGCGGTCAAATTTAGAGAGACTACTGAAGGAGCTCACCCGTCAGAACCCGGACTTTCCGCGAGCTCTGACAGGGTTGGGCTATTGCCGATATGAATTGGTTTTTGATATGATGTTGGTCCTTTAGTTTTTCGACTTGTTTGCGTTTTTGAGGGACACGCCTCCCCCAATTACCGAACCTCCTGGACGTCTAAGTCGAGTAGTCGAGATGTTGCCCGCACAGTGGGAGTGCTTCTGGTCATCAGACCCCTTTTTTGGGGGGATATGAGATAAACCCCTCCCCTGCCTGTCCCCCGACGTGTGCTACGGCTTTGAGGTTCTTGCATTCTTTTTGAGGAGCTGTTTCTTGATTCACCGAACCATAGTACAACCCCCCATTGACAAGAGGTTCTCACCAATGGCAACTTTCCCCCTTGCCCGGTACGCGCTTCCTTCTATCCTCGGGCTCCATATACGATCGGCCCGGTGTCCTTCGCTGGGCAAGCGTTCGGAATTCCCAGAGTTGTGAGGTTTTTACGTGGCGCGCATCCCCAATAAGGATTAGAATATTAGTGCCCTGCGTCTCCCCCTCCCACGTTGGGAGGGACACGGAAATCCGTCCCTTCCGCCGGTCTCCCCCGGCTTATTGGTTTCCTGAAAGCGGTTTTGTGTTTCGCCCATGTTTTTCTACGACCATCCCATCACCAAAAATAAAAAACCACAACAAACCAACCAACACCTTAGATGGGCTGGAAGCGATACACGAAACTAACCCCCGTCTTCCCCAGTACCCTTCTAAGGTCTCTCTACTGGTTCGTGATCTTTCCCCCGGTCTTGCCTTCGGAAGCTAGTCTTGTTGCTTCTATCCCTCCGCTACGTGAATCACACACCTTAGTAAATGAAGGTTCTCTGGAGCCTAGTATTTACTGTCTTTTTCGTTCTTTAATCGGTGGTTATGCCCTTAAGCCAAAAGGTGGCTTTACGTGAGAGCTGTGGAGGGATTGCGGCGTAGGTTATAGGCGGCGCTTGCCAATCCAACATTTTTCATTCGCTGGATGGTCTTTCTCCTCGGAAATCCGTGTTACTAAGGGCTTTCCCCTTTCCGGGTGACCGTGTTAGTTACTTGTCGACGTATTTCCACCCTATATCGGTCTTCTTTCCTCATTGATGTATCTTCTTTAAGGGCAACCTGCCTTTCTGCGCGACGGCAGTAGTGTGTGTTTATCGAAGCTTGTGCACCTGTCCGGACAAAGGTTTACCCCCATCCGGGACCCCACTTCTTGTGTAACCGAAAATCAAGAGGCAGCATGTCTCCAGCCTCTCCTCTTGCAGGCCCAGACTGTATTCCCCACCAGTTCTTGTAGAGTATCGGGAGTTAAAATCAAATTTTACCTGTTAGACAAGACAGAGGGAAACCTCCAGGAACCACACACCCACGGATAAGAGAGGGATGACACCCCCTATTAACTCTATCCGCGACCTGAAAATTATCTACTATATTAGCCCCGAAGGTATTCCGGCAATTGAAGCCCCCCCCCCAACCTCCCACGGAGGATGATTTGCACACTGAACCCCCACTTTCTCATTCCCTGGGAGTGAAACAAGTATCGCAGTGAACCTCCGTGAGTCTCTTCTCTCAGGTAGATCCCCGCTTCGGCTCGAGGATAACCCTTGATGTCCTCCTTTTTGACTTTTTTTTCGTGGATATATTTGTACCCAAGCCTGCCACTGATCCAAACGTAGGATCCTCCCCTCCTTCCCAATCGGAGATGTTGTTTTGATGCCAGTAGACGCTAAAAACTGGAGTCCCGGGTTTGTTCACTGGAACACCTTTCCACATGGTTGTAGAGCCGGCCCCCTGCTTCTGTTCGGGGAGTTTTCCCTTTTCTAGATTCTCCCAGAGTAGGTCTTACATGAGGTACCAATGCTTGAACTATGGCCCCGGAGGACCAAATGGAGGTTTTGAGCTTTGTGCCAGGTACTGCTGAACCGCCCGTCAGAGATGCGGTCAAGACCCGAATCCAGCCCACCAAGGGACACAATTCCTATTGAGCGCCATTGACGGCGTCCCCCACCCTCAAAGATCGTTCCTATTTTGTCTAGCCTGGGCAAATCCCCGAACTAACCTCATCTGCTGTAGGCGTCGGTACTACCCCCCAACGGATCCTTTCGAGCGGTTCTCTCTGGCGCACGGGGCGATGTTTTTCCCGGGGTTTATCGCTTGCCTGGACGTGTTCAGTACCGCTTATCCTTCCAGTTTTCGTCCCTGAAAGTCCGATCTTTTTCCCTAGCACTTCCCTGGGTCCTTTGTCCTTGGGCAAAGTGCCTTTTCTGTATCTTGACCCTTTTTCTAGATTGCCCGTAATCTTGTCGGAGTGGCTCGCCCCAACCGAGTGTGATGTTAGTTTGTTTGATAGCTTTCTTTCGCGCTACCCGCGGCCTGCCATAGTTTTTTGAAACGGTTAGAGTTCTTCTTGATTCCTATGATTTTTCTGATTTTTGAGTACAAAACGGCTTGGACTATTGCGTGTTACCCAGCCTTCTTTTTTCACAACCCTTTTTGCCCCTGCATAGGAGAGGAATATACACCCCTTCGAGAGAATTTTCCTTGCCAGGCAGCTTTGATCTGGATTTTCTGGATGTTTCTCTGCAATATTTTTCTTCCTACAGAAGAAGCTCCATATTATGATCCATTCCTATACTTCCTTTTTTATCTTATTGGACCTTCTTAAGGCTTTGGTTCAAGTTCGACGTGGTCGTAGCAAGAGAGACCGAACACACAGCCCCTCCCCCATCCAATGATCCCACCCTGGACCGCCCTCCATCCTGCATGATTATTATCCCCCGCTAATTGTGTGCACGGGTGTGCTGCCCTCTGGTTTCATCAGTAGTCCTCCTTTCCCAAGGATTACCACACCCCCTCTTAGACCATTCTATAAAGGATTCAGTCCGCCCACCGTAGAACCCCAACACGAAGACTCATGAGTGAGTAAGAACCACTCTACCACGCATCGGGTGGGCGTGGAGTCACGTCCCTCCCTCATAGACCGTCCCATCCCCCCCCACGCGGGCCAGTCCCTTCAGTTCCCCCCGTTTGCCTACCCCCCTTATTTCGGTAACATCTTTCCCTGCTTAGTACTCCACTCTTCTATGCGAGTGTACCTTAGGGTAGGCACAGGAGCAAAAAAAACTTTCCCACGCAAACCGATTACCCCCCCATGACTCTCTTGCTTGGTCCCTTAGGTCAGGTGGATTTCCCGCGTTATCCATAAATCTTCAGGCAGTCTTGCTTTGGAATAGAGCGAAAAGCCTAGATTGTCGGATCCCTTCATTTTGCGTGGTTTCCAGTTCCCTTTGTTTGGTAGTTTCTGCCGGTGGTTTGGCTGGATCTCAGATGGTCGGATGACACATTTTTTCTTTCCTTTTATATACACCGACCATCCAACTGTTGTCCCCGGATATGCTTGCTGTTCCTACTTAGAAAGTATACGAATTAGTTAGTCGTCTCCTCCCTGACATCCCCCCCAAAAGTCTCCAATTGTGTATCGGGCTGGTTGCCGGACAAAATCAGGATGGACTTTCTCCCCTGAGAAAGGGAATCCGCGACCATTTCCCCGCGGACTAATATGCGGAGGAATTACAAAATGTTTATGCGAAATGCCGTGAGGGTCATTGAAACCACTCTGGACAAGCCTCCGTCATGGATCGCTGAGGCTCTCTCTAGAAAGAGTTAGGGAACTGTGGGAAGATAGCTCAGACCACACATTAATACTTCTATTCTGACGACTAAGACAAATAAGTGTTTCAGACGGTATTATAGACGGGAACTTTCTTACCTCAATCCGATTCTGAGTTGGAAAACTCCAGTCAGCGTACTTGATCTTGGGAGATTCTACCTGAGAAAGGGTTTCCTCGAATTTCTTTGAGCTGATTTGACTTTCTATGTTTTTCCCTGATTTCTCCTAAAGGGATTAGACCCCGCATAGTGAGCAAGCTTTTTTTCCTCTAACGTTCCACGTGGACGACTCCTCTTGATTCCTTTCCCCCCCAGCCTTGTTTACGAGGAACCCGGTTTTTTTTCTTGAAACAGTTTTTACAGCGTGATGTCTTTCAAAGTTTGTCAAACACCCTATTTATTAGCGACCACTATCATTTCCAAGGTGGATTTCTGGCTTATCTTTGTCCCCGTTGTCCGGGATTGTCAAATCAGACTGACATCTGGCCCCCCCCCTCCCATAGAGTAAGATCCTTCCCCCCCCGTCACACCCTCCAATTTCCCCAGCTTCTCCTGAAAATTCATTTCCCTCTTGCTTCGATTTCGCATCTACCACTCCATCCCGACTTACCGATTCAAGTTTTTCCCCCCCTATTAAACCTGAGTATGTACCAGCCGGCCCCCCAGTATCACCTCAACCTTCTTCAGCCCGAGCCGATTTCGTTTTTGGAAAACGTTCATGTCCCCCACACAACTATATGCAGCCGAACTCGTCATCAGCGACCTTCTCAGTATACTGACAGGAAAGGGACCCCTGAGCCCCTGGTTTTTTTCCTTCCCTTTTTCCCCCGTATTTTGATGAATCTAATCCCTCCTCCCCTCAGGTGAGCCGCCTCCCCCTCCCACTCCAACGTGTAATTAAAGCACGTACCTCTTTCGAGGCTGACAAACCCCCACTCGGTCCTCAATGTCTGTGGATTGAAGATTTACGAGTAAAATTCGTTGAACTTCCTCCCTAATGTTCCTTCGCCAACTTTCGAAGCCCGTTCCAGCCGTAATGGCTTCCTTCCCAGACCTCAAAGAGTGGTGTGTGGCGGAGGATCCCCGTTAGGTTCAATGCTTTCGGGAGGAGTAGCAACTCCCCCAACCTCCACCTGTTGGCCCAATGCCCTGGTCCCTCTCTTGCACCTATCCCCCTGATATATCATTCGATCCTCTTCTAAGACCTGCTCTCCCCTCCGACCTTCCTATTGCGCTCCGTTGACATTTTTTCTTAGACCTTTGTGTCCTGAGTGTGGTATTGGTTTCTTTTGCGGAGTGGTCTCGTCACTGCAGAGACACTCCCAAAGCAAAAAATCCCTGCCAGGGGTTAGCCTTAGAATTTTTGCTAATTTTCCCGCCTCCCCTCAGCTTGGAGCCTCGGTCGGGCCAGGATGGTTATTTTCTCTCTGGTCCCTCATATTAGGTGGGTGAGTCGAGATAACCTTCCTGACCAATCTGCCCTTGACTCCTTCTCACTGATCGGCATTAGGAATTGAAGTTCTTTTTTTGAGTTTTCTTCCTTCTAAACCTGTCTAATAGCCAGCTAGATGCCCCCCACCCCCCCTCCTGCGAACCCCACCTCTCCCCCCCCACCTCCTCAAACGGTATCCCTTCTCGGCTTGCCTCCTCTTCTCTTCCATGGCTCTTTTCAGGCACTTTACCGCGGGTCAGCTCGTACCGGAACCTTTTTTCTTTTTTTCTCTGCGAGCCAGAATTCCTAAAGTAAAACTATAGATATCCCCCCCAATTCTTTAGGTTTCCCATCCTCTTCTAATCTCTTTTTTTCTCTTCACCAGGTATTTGAAAAGATCTTGCTTTAATGTATAATTTCCAAAGAAACAATACTTGCCCCCCATTGATTTTCATTCTTCTCGATTAGTTGATTACGGGATTATTTTAGTCGAATATTGATGTTTTTGATGGACGTATGAAACTCCGACTCCCTTTCCGGCCACCGCGAAGGGTTATTCCCGGAGCTTCGAATCTTTGCCTTTTACTCCTTAGTTTATTTTCTTTTTTAGCACTTTTGCCAGAGCTTGATGACTTTTTTTTCCTGATGGCTTTCGTCGCGCTCTCTCTTTTTTTCTCGCTTTGGAGATGACAAAAAAGGATCCTGTCTTTTCTGTTTTATTCTGAGCTCCCGGCGGTATACTGCTTATGAATGGGTTTCTTGATCGGTTTGGACTTGTCTCTTTTTTTCCATTGATTGGTCAATTGAGGTCGCTCTCTTGAGTCCCGTATTACTTGAAACGATCGTCAAGCCCTCCCCCCCCTTCCGCATGTTATCTGACTGTCCCCTGTATTCGTGTTAAGTCCCTCGTTCCCCAATGAAATATAACCTTCCCGGACCCCCAGTGCGTCAACGCCATCCATGCATCTGCTAAAGACTTTCTACTACGGCGAGTCTCAACACCGTGCTAGAGTTGAGTCCAAGAACTTTACGCGCAATCTTTTCCAACTCAATACATAGAGGCCAGAAGTAGCTCCCCGTCTTTTCCCCCTCTCGACCAAGGACATTCGAGATCCCCAAAAGCCCCCATTCAGAGTTTGATTTTTCACCCCCCCTCCTACAGGAGACCCTCTTATGAGCAGTTGCTAGCCTTTTTCATGTCTGATTTTTATGCTCCGGCTCTGATTCAGAGTAGAGGAGAAGGATTGCACGTGGTGCACCTTATTGAGCCTCCTTTACTATTCAACGTTGTAGGAATCCTCCCTCTCCCTTTTTTGAACCTTTAATGTTTTCGCCGCTTATTTTCCCCAATCCCGAGTGCCATAATACGTGCTTTGGGTCCGGACCCTCCCCCGAACATTGGAGTCGTTCTGTGCTGAGTGAGTCTTTCCCCCGAGTAGGAATTATGACCTTATAATTAAAAGAAAGTTCCTCTTCTAGTCCCACCTTTATTCTTATTTCGGGTCAACGCCAGACGACTTGTGAGTCCCCATCTCACCGCCAGAACATGCCGCCGAAGACTCCCTTTACGTCTCCCATTTATGTCAAAACCCGTGGAACCCGTAGCTTCTCACGTCTCTTGCCACCCCACCTCTGACCAGTTGATCTCACCCCACCCCTTCTCTAACTTGAATCTTCTCTATCCTCTTCTTTTTCTCCCCTCATCTCCCTAACTGCACCAACCGTCTATACCCCTCTTTATTGATCTCCCCTCTTTTGCTCATGTGGCTTCTTTCCGCCCCACGTCCTTACTCTCTCTTTGTCCGCCATTTGAAACGAGGCATTCACCCTTATTTTAGGGCCCCAGTTGTCCCAAAGCTTACTTTCCCTTTTTCCTCCCAAGACCTCAGCCCTGATAGACATCAGGTGCTTTTTTCATTCACAGCCAATGCGTACTACATTACTGCACTCCCAATTAACCCCCCCCTCCCGTCAATACGGTAATTTAGTACAATTCGGTATGTCTACTACCTTTCTCTCCTTTTTTAGTTCCCTCCGTCAGAGGGGCACCTCTTGTTTCTCGCCCTGTCCTTCTGATAGCCCAGAAAGATATTCCCCTTCTTAGCTTTTCTCCCCTCAGCCCCGTTCGATTTGGCGACTTTTTGTCAGCCCTTCTTCTGCATCTATTCGGCGTTTGCCCTTACCCACGGCTTGGCGAGGAAATGCTGTACCAAAAAAGTCCGTCCCCCTCCTTTTCGAGTTATTTCCTCTTTTAGCCGACCCCGTAAGTCTAGTAATCTTAGGCTGTTGATGTTCGTTTTCTCAGAGCGAGCCAGACACCTCGAAGGAAGTCCCCTCTCTCCTCTGTCCCACCCCCTAAAGGGTGAGCTAGAGGGAACCGGTCCCATAGGAGCGGGCGTCCGAACCTTTCGACCCCCTACCCCCCCCGATGTTCGACAAGACAGAATGGTTGAACTTTAGCTGCGCCTACAATTTATTGCTGTTAACCTCAGATTTTTCGCTACTTCTTCGTGGGGTCTCCCACCTTCCCCAAGCTCACTGGGGCGACCCTGACATGCCCACCCATAGACTTTCGAATCCTCTCATACTCCCAGTTTAGCCACCTCGTCGATTGCGCCTCGTCGCTTTTTCATAGCTTTCAGCCTCCATAGCCACGGTTTGAGTGCTCTGCCTTCGCTCCACTCCACTCCAGCGAATCCCAACAAACCATCGTGTTCCTCTCCCCATCTTAATCCCCCCCCCCGCGGGACTGTTCTGATCCGACATATCCCTGCTTTCTAACCTCTCCCTTTCTCTTTTCTTGCTTTGACAGTCTCACCAACACACGGTCCCCCCCTTTTGAAACAACTTTGCCAGCGATTGACTTCTCTTCTTCTGGTATGTCCCTTCTCCCAGGTATTTTCATGTCCTTTTCCCCTACAATCACTTAGGGGTCTATTCAGAGTTGCCGTGCGAGCCAATCTCTTGGACCTATGTGTAGTTGTTCGCCCTTCCCCCGTAGTCTTAGGTCCTTGGTTTGGGTTTTCTCCCTCATCATCTTGCGTTCCTTCAGCCTTCCTGCCATTGTGCTCATAAAGTGTTTTCCTGAGCGCTCTTCCTCGTAATTAACAGGGACACTGCATACTCCCCGGTCGAGACCCGCTAAAGAAACTACCCTCCCTCGAAACGGTTCTCATCTAAGGTCAATCAAAACCTCCCCTGATGCATTCTTTTCATGATTTTCCTCCGGAATATATCAATCCCTCCCTTCCCTTGGCATCGGCTTAGTTATTCCCAAGTTGAGGAACTCCCGGATTTCCTTGATCTTCCATAGACTAACCCGCTTCTACTGGCTCGAGCTCCGATTTTCAGATTAGAACCGTTTTCTCCCCGCTCAACCCCTCCCCCCGGGGTCATTCCACCTTGCCTCCATTTTAAGCCGTACTTAGACTTTTAATTTGAAATCCCTCTTTTTGTTTTACCTATTTTAGTCGAGCGCCTGCGGACTTTGGCGCATCTTCGCCAGTTCGAGAAGATTGCCAGAGATTTTATTGGCCCAGATTCCCTTACCAGTCGAGGGAGAGTTTAAATTTACTTCTACCTCCTTTCAGATGATCCCCGAGGCGTAGTGGGCTCTCCATTATCGTCTCCGTTGGCGCCCGCTTCCGGCCTTTCCCCCCATCGCGTTGTCTTCCACCCCTCCTGTTTGTTCCGTCCTTGTTGAAAAAGTAGGCCTTATTTGCATTACCTTCAACCCCTTTTTATCACCGACTTCCGAGAAAAACACCCCAGCATCGGACACACCCCCCTTTCCTTCGCCCCCCCCGATTCCTGAGGACGGGAATCCGTCGGACATTTCCCCATTAAGATACCCCCCCCTCTCTCCCGTCACAGCCTCCCCCCTTCCTCCTACTTGCTCTGGAATTCCTATGATGTCCTCCCAATCCCCCTTCCAGCTAGATACCACTTTGCCCCCCAGAGAAACTCTACCGACCGTCCCCCCCTCCCCCCCCCACCCCCCGTCGTCACCTGCCCCCCCCCCCCCCCTAGACGATCTCTTTGTCCCCAGTACCTGAACACCGTTACCTTCCGATCTCCCTCCGTTATTCGCGTCGCAGGAAACCTGCTCCTTCTCTTTTTTCCCATTGCCATCTCAGATCGCCCTTCATTTCTTTTCAAGCCGCCTCACAGAGACAACCCGCATTTTCGCCCTCCCCTCCTCTGTTGTCCTCCCCCCCGCCTGATCGCGACTGTCACCCTGCCGGTTCCATGTAAGTTTCTTTCCTCTTTCTCTGTACCGGTCCCTAAGCAACTCCAAGGACATGTTTCGGAAGACCCTCTTTCCTAGACGTAATGTCTGACTGACCTAAACTTGGGCTCCTCTTTTTTTTCATTCTTATGCAAGTACATTCTGCCTCCGTGCCACACAGTCCTCCTTAACGGAGGTCCGCGATTTCTCCCCTCTGTCACATTGCCCCTTCCCCTTAAGCTCCTGGCTCTCTCCCTGCGCCCCTGTTCCCCGATTTCGCGATGTTAATGTTCTTCGAGATGTTTCTCTCTTTTGGCTCATTCTTTCGCTTTTTTAGAAGCTGCAAAAATCCCTGCCCAGGTCCTGGAGCAGTTTTCGCCTCCGTTTCCCTGAGGTATTTTTTTTTTTTTCCCCCCCCCCTTATTCCCCCCCCGGTGTTTTTTCGATTTTTAACTAAGGACACCCGCTTCCTTCCCTTCGCCCTTCTTCCGGCGGTTCCTGCAGGTTTTGTTTTTTTTTTTTTTTTTTTTTTTTAATGAGATGATCTTAAAGAACGAGCCCCCACCCCCCCCCTTTAAACCCCCCTCCTTCCCCCCACCTCTTCGCAATATGTTTTTTTACCTGATTGGCAGTCCAATTTTTCTTCTACGCTTCTCTCTTAGTGATGTCCTTATTCTCTTCGGGTTCCCATTTTAACAGTCTCGTAAGCCGTCCTTTTGTGAGAAATTCAGGATGTTTTTTACCGGCACACTTTCACTTTATTTGCCTGTTCGTGCTCGACCTTCGACCAGACCGGCCCCAGGACCTTTCTCACTGGGACCTCTTGATGTCACTTGCATGGCTCAGCTTACACAATCTGAGTGACCCGCCTCGTCGTACGACCGACCATTTCATTTCCACGCTGAGGTCCTCAGTGAAAATGAAGCCAGGGACACCCTGTTCTCAGTTCCACCTTCTGATGGTCCTTTCTATCCAACGCCCAAAATACCGCCGTTGAATTTCTACTACTTGCTCCTCTTCAGAAGATCTCTCTAGTTAGAGGCAGGATAGGGAAAATATTTCCGCCCAGTCTTATCCAAAGTTACTAAATATCCAGGTGTTCGCGCAGCAGATATTTTTCTCAGTCCCTTCGTCCCCAACAGGGAAAGAATAACGAACCCCCCCTTTATTACAACAATCCTTTGAATGTTCTCCCTATAACCACCAATTGAAAATCGAAAACATAATTTCTTGGCCTGAGGCCCCCGTAATCTCTTCTTTTGG
>Ga0179593_1430951_pt1 | contig 13600 bp, 15 predicted proteins | sample CZODoug2_1_08_16_FD_185931 | JGI IMG/M metagenome (GOLD analysis project Ga0179593, IMG submission 185931) | Vadose zone soil fungal communities from Angelo Coast Range Reserve, California, USA - CZODoug2_1_08_16fungal (PacBio error correction) | ecosystem: Environmental > Terrestrial > Soil >... | reverse complement strand
TCTTTTCTGATATCGGCAGGTAACCTTTCTTGGGGTTCTGACCCTTGATAGTTGTGCGACTTCCCCTTTCCTTGCTTCCCATGGTCACTCCGTCGTATCTTTCGCCTACCGATCGAAGGTCAGACTTCCGGCGTCCTTTTAACCCCTGTCAGAACCGCAGGTCTGACCAACGATCCATTTGTGCGCACTATCTATTCGTCTCTCGTTCTCCCTCACCTGTTTTCCCCGTGTTTTTCCGTTGGCCCACAAAGCCCGGAAGGTCGCTTCCTTCTCCCGAGCTCGGCAGATTTTTTTGCTTTGGCCGCCTTTCTGTTTCTCCGGCTTCTCGGACGTTTCCAGTTTCTTCCTTGAACCGCTCCCACCTCGTAGTTCCCTAACCCCCGTAATCCATCGCGCGTGCCTCTTACATGGTCACGTCCGTACTTTAGATTAGTTTGGTTTTGGGGTGGGGACCTCTTCGCTCACGGCGCCTCGCGTGCGCAAAACTTGCTGTCGGCCTAAGCGTAACTTGGTCTTTATTCCGGTCCTCTCTTTCCCACCTTTTTCCACGCTGATCCTTCCCTCCCTCTTCCGGCAGAACCTGTATCGGAACCCTTTCTTCGCGTCCGTGATTTTGATTCTCCCTACATTGCGGTGTATTGGTCCCACGCTCCCCCGAAACCACTCTTTGAGCGTTTGATCGTCTTTTTTCCTTCTTGTGGTCCTGCCGTGGGGTTGCTGCGAACCCCCCGCTGCCAAGATTGAGGTCCCCTTTTTTCGACCAGCTCGATATCGTTTAGAGTTCGGACCGTCCCCCCGAGAAGCATGCGGCCAAATAGCCCCGAGTCGCACCATCCTTGGCTATGATCCGCTCATCTTTCCCCCCACCCCTGATGCCCACCGGCGCGACCCGGTGTAGGCCCATCCCCCGGGGAAACGGCTTCGCGCCTTTTTTCCTGTTGAGAGCTCTCCTGCTCGCAGTTTCAGTCCCCATTCTATGAGAAGGCAGACTTGCGTAGGGCGCCGGTGTCTTCGTTCCCCTTTTTTCGTCATGAGCGGTTTTTTTTCTCCACCGCCCCTGTCTGGTGTTTTGCTGCATCCCTGTCGCCTTTTACCGGTTCCTTTGACATCGCTCCTTGCCCCTTTTTTCTCCCTTATCCAGTTTTTGGGGGGTACAGCTTGGCAGATACTCGTCAGCCATTTCTGGGCCCTCAACCCGTGACATCAAGTCCCGCTTCACGGTTTGCGCGTTCGGAGCCTCCCTTCCTTTGATCGCGAGCGATCAGAATTTACTTTGCTCCCGGTTGGTGACTATATTTCCAGCGCCTCTTTTAATTCTGCGTCTTTCTTTTCACCCCTGCGCTGCCCACCCCTTGGCCGCTTTCATTTTTTTTTTTAGAGGCGACCATGCGTCTTTTTCGGAGCCTGTGTGAGTGCGTTCTATGCTCTTCCGTACTTTCCCCCCTTTTTTTCGGCCGAGAGCCTCATCAGTTTCCTCCCAGAACCTATTGAGTTGGTCCTCAGCTCAGCTGCCTTTCCCTTTCAATGAAGGTGCTGCCCCCCCATTTTTTTGGTTCGGCACCCGCGGCGGTCCCCCGTGCTTCTTTCCGCGAGCCTCTCCCTTGGCATGTTTATGTTCCAAACGTAGCACACTGCGGACACTCCCAGGTGCGTTCTCACGACTCCTCCCTCCTCGAGTTATCACAACCGACTTTCTTCATCGTTTAAGGACCTGGTTTCCTGGTTTCCCCCAGTCTGAAATTTTCTAGGGTTGAGTTCATAGTTCAAGGTGGCCCCATCAAACTCCCCTTTATTTTCGAAACTTTCCCCCCCTCCCCACTCTATGTCACCTCCACTCAATTTTGGCCTTCCTCCTCCTCCCCTCGAAGCACGAAGAGTCCATGAACGGAAACAGGGCCTGACGATTGTTATCCTGGTACACCACGGCGGCCCACACCCATAATCTTTGGGTCTTGCCAGGCCAGAGCAACATTTAGTCGTGTCCTAGCCCTCCCTTTTTGCAGGTTAAAAGCGGCCTGCTTTCATTTCACACACGCCGGGACGACAGACTTTTTTTTTGTTCTTGGATTTCTCCCGTTTGTGATCACCCATGTTCTGGCACACACGCCACTACCCCATTTATGGCTCTACCGTGTCCACTTTTTAAAGCCGACGGACCCTCCTTTCTGTCACGAGGGGCTTCTCCCCTTGACAGGCCCTTAGTAGTTTCCTCTTCCTGCTGCTCTTCCAAAGCGCTAGTTTGCGTAACGTGGATCCCTTCTCGTAATGGCGCCGCAGGGGACAGTAAGCGTACGGTCTCTTCTCCGGTACTCCCCCCTTCCCTCGTTGTAAGAGTCGAACCTCATGTTTTCCTCCAGGGCATTTGCCGGTGTGCGCGACCAGTGCTCCCTCCTACCGTGCGCGCTGTCTGGTTTTCAGGCTTCATAGAATTCTCCGCGCTCCCTCCCCCTTGAAAGTTGAGGTGTCATGGTTCATCGAGAGCTTTCATGTTATCCCCGCGTTTCCCCGGCTTCAGATAATTTCTGGGTGTCCGGTGATGCCAGAAGATTTTAACAGAAACGGATAGTACATTTTGTTCTGGCTCCCTTCCTCTCTGTCTTTTCAGTCCTTTCATTGGTTTTTCATGTCTCTTAGCTTGTGGCTTTGGGCCCTTCTTCCCCTCAGAGTTTTCCTGCCTCTTTCCCCAGGTCCCTACCTTTGCCACCTTCGTTCTATTCGAGGCCACATACTTGGCTCAGCGGTCGAAACTAGTGAGGACGTTACTGTACCTGAGAAGCTCGTGTTCCCTCCGTCACGTCATGATTAGCTCGGTTTCCTGATTTCAACCCCTTTGTTACCATCACTTTCTCTTGAGGCTAAAATTTCTCAACGCTTAACAGAGTTTTTCCGTCCCAACCCGATCGGTCTGCTCCTCCCAACTTTTGCCTCTGTTTACTCACTAGCCTATTACCCCATCAATATCCGTCCCCCCCCTTGTCCACGGCAGGGTTTGTTTCTGTAAGCCGCTTGCGCCTCAGTTGTGTTCATACGTGTATCGATTCCCCTCCCCTGTTTTCCAATCGTTACTCAGATCTGCTGTTCTCGGAGCCCCCCCGTTTTTCCGTGAAGTTTCTTCCTCTCTTCATCGCCTTTTTCCGGCCTTGGGGTTTCTCCCCGGGCTCTGAACTGGGTCCGACCTTCTTCCCTTGGAAAAGACCCTTCTGGTAAGTTTCATTTTGATCTTTTCCTCCCTATCACTCTTTCACTTCTGAATATGACGGACTCAATCCCTGCGTCTCCCAGCCCCTTTGAGATTTCTTCTCGTCTAGTGCCTTTTCACTGCATCCCCCCCCCCCTCTAGTGGATCGATCCCCCACATCATAAACCGGACGGCTTTCTTCCCGGCGGATCCCCTACCCCTCTCCAGGCTTCCCCCTCATCCTACAGCCAAAGTCGATCTGTTTTCTTCTCTTCCTTGTTTTTCGCCCGGTCTCTTCACCTTGTTTAGGGCGACCCTTCCCCTCTGAGGGCGTTCCACGACCACCCGGCCCATGTCACTACTTTTATCAGAGGCTTTGGCCCGTCTGGTCCTTTGAACCTTTCTAGCAAAGGGTCCTTGCAAGGAGTTGGCTATTTCCACTCTCTCCGACGCTTTTTTCCGGTTCAGCGTGTCCATCAGGTTTTGGAAGCACTACGTGGTTTGGAGTGCTACCTTTGACTTTTTGAGCCCCTTTAACCGAAAATTCCTGCCCACGTCTTACTTCAGCTACTTCCCCCGGTTGTCCATGAGGCCGTCTGCAGCACCCTTTCCTTCCTTAGTTCGTAATCAGAATTCGGACAGCTGCTGATGAGTCCTCCCAGAGTCTATTTTCCTCCCTCCCCTTTTGTTTTGTCTAAGACTCTCTGTTTAAGTTGACAGAATCACCTAATTAGGATTAGACTTCATCATTCAGACATTCTGCCCTAGTCTGGAGCCCACGGTTCGTCCCGTTTACTTTTGCCCTTTGTCCCTCTTTTCTAATCAAAAGAAGTCTCGTCACAGTGGTTTTCCCTCCCGGCCCCCTCCCACCCGTTCTTAAGCATCCTTCTTTCACCCCCGGAGAGACCCTTACTGAAGAGCTCGTCGCGTTTTACTCCTTTTTAGCTCTCTGAGAGGAACGGGTTCCCTTCTTCCAGGATTCTTCCCATTCATCGTTTCCAATTCGTTGCTTAAGTCCCCATCTTTTTTTTGCCCGCCTCGGAAATCTAACGAGCGCGAGGAGTCCCAAGGGGTCCCCCCGGTCTACCCCCCTCCACTCGCGAAGACTCCCCTTCCTCCACCTTTTGTCTTTCCCTTCTCTCCCGCACCCTCACTTTTATTCTTCGCGTTGACGCTAGGTATTTGATTTTTTGGGTTGGTGGAAGGTCATCTACGACTTCTTCTGAGTCTTTGCATGGTTGCGAACAAGGATTGAACCCTATCTCCTTCTATTTTTCTCCAAATTTTTGGCCCTCCGCCCCCGTATTCCCTTCCCTTCTTCCCTTTTTCTACTTTGAGATGTCTGAGGATTCTTTCCTCTCTCCTTCCAGATGATCGCGGATTTACCTGGTTCACCTCGTAATCCCCTGTTCCCCTCCGAGGCCTTTCCTGACTTCCCTCCCGTAGTCCCCCTTCGTCTTCCTCTCCTTTGAACATTAAATGGTAAGACTCGGGTATTTCGAGGTCGTTCGACCCGATTGCAAACTGCGGATAGAGTTAGAACACTTCGAACACTGTCCCTTTCGCCCGGCGTACCTCCGCCCAGCCCCTATTCAGTCCATAAAATGACTGAGGTTGGCCCGGATAGTGCTGGTTTAGTCCTTTCTTGATTTAGGTGAACGCATTCAATTTTGCTGGCACGTCTTTTCGGTTTGAGCAACCCTGTCCTGTTGATATCATGTTTAGTCACTTCTCCCTTTGATGACTGACAAGGTTATCGGGCGTCCCGATCTTACGCAATGAAATTTTTGACGTAGAACGGTTTTCCCCGCTTCATTCGACAACCCTTACATTACCCTGTGCCCCCCTTTTTTTCCCCTTGGGCGAGGTAGTCCCTCCCCCTTTTCCGCCCTCCCCTTGGAATCGACCCCGTTAACTCTTCGATTTCATAGGGCCCGGCTACCGCGCCCCCCCCCTGCAACCGAGCCATCTCCCGTACCTTGCGCATGGCCAGGTGTCATGAACTGCTTCGGCTATCATCCACCGATCCCCCCTCCTCACGCTCGGTTCATTGTAATTCTTTGCCCCTGCTCCATCATTCTCACTGAAAAACATTGTGCCACCAGTCTGGTGCCTTTCCGTGATTTCTTTTTGATGATAACCTCAACCCGTGATCTCTCGAGCTCCCGACAAGTGGATTTTTCAAGCAACCCCCAGCTCAACTCTTATCTGGGACGCATGTTGTCCCCCCTTGCTACTTACTGTTTCTACACCTTACTCGTTCATCTTTTCACGAAGAAGAATCTCCCTTACGAAGTCCCCTACCTTCTTTTTTGGCTGTGCGCTCTTTTTCCATGGTTTTTTCCGGTCTGGATCACGTGAAGGAATTTGTGTTTTTCTCCGTGCTCCCCCGTTTTTTTTTTATCTCCGAAATGTTTCATGTACCAGAATCGCGCTTCCTGCTTTTGCTTTAAACTCTCGTTCCCTTTTCCTCCCCCGTAGATTCCCCCAACAGTTTGGACGCTGGGTACTTTTTTTGTTTGACTCACGCCGTCGTTTCCCAACAAGACCTCTCCCAACACAACTTCTCAATATCTTCCTTCTCCGCCCTTCCCCTGACGGCGCGTTCTAAATATGTTGTCTGTAGCACCCTTGAAATCCTTGATGGGGCTCTGGACCCCCAGGCAGCCACCTTCATGGATTTTACTCATTCGGTTTAGTATCTTTCCTTTAGCCCTTCGTCATGTCTTTCCTTTTTTAGGTGATCGGGCGGGTTCCCTCTTGTGTTATAGAGGCTTTCACCGGCTTTTGTTTTCCTTCCTGCAGTCTCCGCCTCCTCCCTTTTTCCCTTTTAAGTGATGGGCCACCTGAGACTTTCCTTCTGGTAACATGAAGATTCATGACTGACTTCCCTGTGCCCGGAAACCCTTCGCCCCTGAACCCGATTCTGAACCCTTCTTGACTTTTGCTCCAGGCGTTTTCTTCGTTCTATAAGAAAATTTCTTTTCCCTTGTACCCAACATCCCTTTTTTCTGATTCGCGAGATAGGCAGTCCTGCCTGTTGGTTTATTTTTCATTCATTGCTCTATCCTTCTCGAAGTGCCCCTTCATCTGATCTTCTTCAACCTCTTCAAATCGTACTTGCTTCACAGAAGTAGTTACCCGCCGTTCTTATCCTTCCCAACCTTTACGCCCCCCTCCTGTGGCGATTACTTTTCGGCCCCTAGAACTCATGCCCTCATCTCGTAGAAAGAAGGCCTTTTGCGGCCCTTTTCTCTTCTTTTCCTTTCCCCGGATGTTTCTCCCCCTCTTTAATGTTGACACTCCTTCCAGATTGACCGAGTCAAGACTAGAGGCATGGACATTGGTATGGTTACCGGCCTCATGATCCTAATTCTTCCGTTTCTCTGCCATGTCTTCTATCTTTTTTTTTTTCCTCTACACCCCGTAAGCGAAAAACGTGAGGTGCTTTTTTTTCATCTGCACGTCGGGCGCCCTTGGGTGCTGTCGCGTCCTAATGCAATCTGATATCATGCGCCCCACCTTTTTTCTCCCCCTCCTCGAGATTATTTGATTGGCAATGGCCGCTCCTCTCCTTGCTCCCCGCCCCGTCTCTTTCTGCACCTTTTTTTTGCATGTGAGCCTGCCTACGCCCCTCCCCTAACTGAGTGCCAAGCCGACCAAATCGGATGCGGCTCCAGACTCAAATTTGTGTCCCTTGGCTCGCTTAGATATGATATCTTTTCCTCCCCCCCAGTTGGTGTCGAGTCTTATCCCCGCTTCCTCTTCCCCCTTAGTCTTGCGGCCGACCTCCCCTCGGATTTGGTTCTTCCATTTTGGCTACTTTTCTCCTTCATGATCGCGTTCTCTAAATTTTCTGCTCGTTTCTTTTCTTTTCCCGCTTCTAGTAGTTTTTTTGACCGTGCTCGTACATAGGTATGTTGGTATGGGCAGGCCCCAGGGGGGCGATGCGACATCTTTCCAGGAGGTCCTCCTAACCGGTTTCTAACCCGACAATACGATCCCCCTACTCCTCCGTTGTTCCTGCTTCTTTCGAGTATGAAAACCCTCCTTCATGTTCGATCAGCACTTTTTATTCCCCATCCTTACGGGTTGAATACCTCCTGTGTCCTTATCGTTCCTTAGCGATTTTTGCGTGTCCCTCAGTCCTCTCGGGCTTCACGGGTCGTGACTTTTTTTTTTTCCTGCAAACCTTTCCCTTCTGACAGAGCCCTTCGTTTGACGTTAGTCTGCTATCGTTCATTCTCCACATTCCTGGGCGTTCCCCCATTTTCTGGTCAAGAGGACCCTCGACGTTTCTTTTCTCTTATACGATTGCAGCCGGTTGTAAGTAAGAGCTGCGCCGTTATCCCGCGATGACTTACGCGATCCAGGCAATTCTGGTATCTTACTCCCCTGTTCCTCCCCCCCCCCCCTTCCTATTCTGGACCATCCCCTCCTTTTCCCTTGCTTGGTCGAACTCCATAACCTTTTCCCCCCCACTCCTGTGCGTTCGAAATGCCTCCGTCAGTTGGCAAACCGTCGCCCCTGTTCGTGGATAAGCACTTTTTTGATCCGGTTTAGGGTTAAAACTCCTCTGGCCTTTTTCTTCTCTTTGGGTACTCTACTTTATTCCTGCCCCTCCAAGATTTCTTCTCACGTCGCGATCTGCGGTCCGGCCCATCCGTTCTCAGGTCCCCTGGTACACATATCCCCCTCCGAATCTCCCTTTTGCCCCCCATGGAAAAGGGCACATTAAGATTTTTCCGCTTCATCTTTCCAGTACACGAGGTGACCCACCTTCCCACTGATCGTGTTCCTTTTCGAGCCACCTCCTCTTTCTTTTCATGTGAGATCCCATCAAGTTGCTCCTTCACGCGGCGAGTGTGCCCATTGCGATCTATCCTTTTCTGCTCCCTCCTTGTTGTCTCTTGTCTTCCGTGTGCATCTTGACTTAGATCCCCATCGTTGATGGAAACCTCCCCATCCACTTTTGCAATCTACCGTTCGCACTTGTTTTTTTTTCCCTCTACGACCTCAGGTAGTGAACTCGGGGCCACCTCCCCCCTCCATTCTCTCGATCTTTTTCTTTCCTTCTCAGTTCCGGTCCCTTGATCATCCAAAGAGCATAGCATGTCTACCCTTGGCTTTCCCTCCCACGCTTTTTTTTGTCCCCACTCAAATGGCCCTATCCGGTTTTTTCACGCCCCCCCAGAGTACGTTCGCCTTCGGGGAGGCTTTCCCGGCTCGTGAAAGTTCCTAATAACGGGTACCGTGCAGTTCTTATTTTTACCAGTGACGCAATTCACCCGAAATAAACCGGCGGAGCTTTTGCTTCCAGGAAGGCATAAATATTGAAGCGTCCTCCCCCCTTTAATTTTGTTCCTTTTCCCTTCATCTCTAGTGCCTTCACTTCTTTTAGGTTCACGGATTAATGTCGTATTTATTCCAGAATGTCTGAAAGAACGGGTCTCATCTGTGACTTGCTAAATGCGTGGCCTTCCCCCCATGCCGCCTGGTCTTTGTTTATGTCCTTCCTTTTTTTTGCGTTAAGGCCCGAATTATCCTCCCTCGAGTGACGCCTCCTCTTCCCCGTTTTCTGAACTAAAGGCTGCAATTCTCCCCCCCAAGAGTTGCCCAAAGATTTTGGCGCCTCTTATCCGAACCCCTCTTTCAATTTTGTTCTGGACTGACAGCTGGTTTCTAGCTTCTTTCGTTTATCGTCAGCTAGTCCTGATTCAATTATCCTGTCCCCTCACCTGCTCTTTTGCAGGGCCGGACTGAGAACGCCTTCACCACAACGTTAATTTTTAGTTGCCAACCTCTCTCTTTCCCTTCTCTCGCCACTTTACCGAACGAGCTTCTACACGTTAATATATTCAGGTTCACAAACGTCGTCAAGGTGATTTCATCTTGTTTTTTTTCTTATTCAGAAAGCTTCCTGTCTGTTTTTTTTCAGGGACGAAGTGTCCTAGACCGCACCCCTTTTTTTGGTCCCATTTTACGACCTTTTCCTATCAGCTTTCAGTGAAGTTCACGGTCGATCTTTTCCTTCTTTTTCGGCTAGGGCTATTCTCCACCTTTCCTCCCTGCTTCTACTGCGTTCCCCCGCCCCTTCTGCATTGTTAATCTTCCCCGCTTATACCATCTTTTTTTGTTGGGGGGGGGTGCGGTTTGTTTTTGGGGTTGGTTGGGGGGGGTGTGTTGGGTTTTTTTTTTTTGTTGGGTGGGTTTGTTGTAAAGCTCTCTGACGTGCTAATTTCCTTTATTTCTTCTTTTCCCCAAGACCTTTGAGACTCCCCTTTAGATGTTTCTGTGTTGGTTAATCGGCGACATTCGATTCTCGAAGCTGTCTCTCTCAAAAATAAATACATCCGAAGTCTTCTCTTTCTAATCCTCACCCGTGGTTCACTGCGGTTCTTTCTCGATCTCGGAATTTCCTTCGTTGATTTTTTCATCTTTTTAGAAGTGGAGATTCCATGCAGTTTTCGGGTTACCCCACTTTTTGCCGCTACCATAGTACTCCCCATATCCCTACTCTTTCTTTTTTTCCCCTCCCGCGAATGGCCCTTCTCTTAAACAAGTTCCAATGTTCCCTTCGAACCGGTTTCTCTTATCACTCGTCCTCATCGTTTTGAAGGGTAATTTGAACTCTATTGTTTCATTAAGGCTCCTACGTTGTTCAGGCTTAAACTTTGCTCTTCTCCGAATCTTAAAGACGACTGGACCTAGGCACGTCCGTTCATTCCTTCCCTCATTCTCACTGTCAACTAGTAATTCCCTCATTCATTTCGGAACAGTTAATTCGGACTGTTATCTTGTTTTCCGCATTCATCTTATAGTTTCCTACTCCTCCGGTGTTTCTATTGCTACTGTTTGCATCCTGCAATACTAGTTCCCGGTAATTTTTATTATTCCTCGCGGGTTTAGTTCCTAGTTGCCCCGGTTTTCCCCCTCATATTCTTTACGCTTGCCGTTGTGTTGAGTATGTAGAAGGTTTCGCCCCCCTAAATCTCACGGTCCGCAAGGACCCGTAGTCAATTCATAGGGAACTTTCCCCGATGACCTGGATGACGCTGCTTTTATTTTTGTTCTCCCCCTTTCCCCCGACCCTCTGAATCTCCTCACGGGTCTGCCATCGGTGCCAGGTGTTAACAGCTGCTTTCTTCCAGCGGCTCTCATTTCTCTTCCCGCCTGTCCTGTACCCGTTTCGTCCTCTCCTTCTCTCCCTGTTCTATCACTCCCACTCCACGTTTCCCACAGCAGTCGCCAACTTGTGTTTCTCAGACTCTCGAACCTCACCCGCCTTGTCCACCCGGGAGATTCGCCGGGATCGAGTGCCACCGTTTCCTTATTATCATGTTTTCTTGGTTTGTTATCTATGTTAATCTGCATGTGGGGCGACATTACCACTACGACTTCGGAAGGTTACGATAACGTTCTTTGTCAGAATCGCAATTAGTTATTCTCCTCATTGATCTTGTTAATTTGGATCGGTCCCTCACGCTAATTTTCCACTAGCTTAGGCTTCCTTTTCACTCCTGATCACTTTCCCAGTTTCCTCGTAACTTGACTAAGATACGGCCACGACCTTTATGAGAGTCTTTGCCTTTCCATGGGACCGTCCTTTTCTCGCTTCTCGACAGTTATCCCCCCTAACGATTGTTCCCCACCCCCTTGCCGTCTCTATTCTTCCAAATTTAGCTTCCGAACACGTCGGACGGTGAATTCTTCCATCAAATACAAATGCCCCTGGTGTTCCAAACAATTGACGCCCCGGTTTCGGCTATGCGTTTAACATTTCTATGCCTCTCCCTTTTTACTTCCCAATGGTGGCCCTGCGGCGTTTACTCGTCTCTTTCCTCTTGGTCTCAACAAGTGATAGGGGGTTACCGCCTTTTCTATATGTCTTCTCCCTCTCTAAAAGGATTAATCTGATTTTTACCTCGTTTGTACCTTTCACTGGTAGCGAAAGCGCTTCGAGTTCCCTCCCGTCTCCCTCCCACGCTTTTCTTACCCCGCTTGCACAACTTTTTTTTGAATCTTCTGAGGTATACCTCGATGGACCTTCGTTGCCCCCCTTAATGTTCTTTACCCTCGGTCAGAAGGCCGCTTAATCCCTTCCCATTCCCGAGCCTCCTCAAGCAAAAGACCCCGGAGAACTATTTCCATGACCCTTCTTGCGGGAAGAAGCCCGACTATGACCTCTTCCTTTTCTTCTCTGAATGACGCGACGAACCTGAGAATGCCCCCTCCTTTCCTTGGAACCCCTCCCCTCGAGAAGTATAATGACACATCCCCCAAAACATACCTTTCGTACTAGTCGGAGATTTCTTTCCTTCCTGATAAGAAGGCCTCCTTTTCTTTTGTATAGTAGGGGACATGGTCGCACCGCGTCAGCGTTTCACCGCCCTTTACCTAATAATGATTCAACTCCTCCCCGCCTACTCTCAGTAATCCTTTGTTTGCAATGATTGCTTTCATTCTTTTGACCTTCAGGGATCCCCTTTTATTTTCGTCTGAGTTTGATCGTTTTCAACTTTTTCTCCTCAACCTTGATCCCCGGAGCTCTTTCCTTTTAGGCTCCCCATTACACGTACCGAGTTTTGTTTCCGGGCTTTACTCGCACGAAAAGCGTGGCCTTAACCCCCCTGATAGCGAATTACCCTGTGGATTATGTGGTTCCCCAACAGTGGTGTTTCAAGCTCCCCACCAACACCATCCCCTCCCCACAAAAAGGTTGTCCCCTGTCCACTATCCGTCCCCTCCTGGCCCTCTTTCTGAAATTCTGGCTAGCACCTGATCATCTGGGGCTGTTTTTGCGACGCTCCCACCCAGTGCCTTTTCTTTTATTGTATTTCTCCTCTCAGGACCTGGGCCCTCGTTCAATCCTTTTTACTTTTCGCCTTCTTTTTTTTTAGTTTCTATATCGGTTTTTTTACACTTCTTGTCCCGTCGACAGGAAGTAGACGGTAGCTTCCCTTTTTCTTTCACTTTGTCCACCTTACAATCTTTCCCCAAAGACCCTCCAAAGTATTTCAGACCGCGTCCTTCCGGTTTCCCTTTACACAAGTGCGAACCTTCCTTTCTGATCCACAATTCTTAACATTCGCCTTTCTGTGGCACCTCTTTAGGCTTTTATCCTTCAGTTATAACAGGTTAGGCCTCATTTGTTTTTTTTTGGCAAACCCCTCCACGGGGTCCCTTAATGATTCGAGTAATTCTTCATCTTAGTTCGCCGCGGTTTGCGAATCGGCAATCTAGAGGCAATGACTAGCCTTTAATATAGATACCGTAGTCCCGGAAGAGATATCTCCACCCTATTCAAATCTGGGTTTCCAGAAGAAAAAGAATTCTTTTCTATGTGACGAGACAAAATTTTTTTCCCTCGTACGTGTCCTTTGCTCTACCGTAAGATCACGGCCAGAGATCCTGGTCCGCACTTTGGCAATAGGGCTTGTTCTTTTGAAAATCTTCTTTCCTCCTATCAGGGGGCTCCCTCTAAGCAGCCTTCGATTCCCGCTTCTAACTTGACCCGTATACACGTCTATCAGACATCGTTTGTTTGTGATTTCTCCGATTAATGCGAGGTGTGTTCTGTTCCTTCCCCTCTCTTACTAATCTCCCACGTAGGCGTGATCTGGTGATAGTATTTCTTACGTTTTCTCCTCTTTTGTGACCTTCAGATCCCATTTTTTTACTAATGAGCCCTTTTTTTCCCAGTACGTCCCACGTGGTCTTTCGCGTCCCTGTCCGCCGTATTCCTTTCCACCCTCCTCCCAAAGATCTCACCCCTCATTTTATCACTCTTCTAATGACTGCCTCCCCCAAAAACGACAATCTCCCCGGCATCCAAATCTTGCGTCGGCGACCTGGGTAACTTTCTATTTCCTTATTCTTTCTCTCCCCTCCCCAATCCCTTTTTTTTTTGTTGAGAGAGATAGCTTTCTCTAGTTCCCATATCGACGACTCCGATTGGTCGGCGGGTTCTCGTTCGTTTTTTGTCTTCTTCGTTACCCTGCTGTGAGCATATGTTGCGGCTTTTTGCATTCATCTTTCGTTTTCCCGGTTCGAAATAGCAACTGCTTCCCCTTTTGAGGAAACAGTTTGGTCTGATTTTACATTGAATTATGCCTCCAACCCTGGTGGCTACACCGGAATCCCCCGCTTCCACCTTGCTACGCCTCGTGTACTTGAGTGATACTTCACAGACATTTTTCACTCCTCATTTCTCCTCTCCAGATCCCTACGGGCGCCATTTCGGCTGCAATTTTTTCCCTTTGAGATCTTCCCCATGAGAATTTTCGACGTGCACCTTCGATTCACTACCACGTTCCGCTGATCTCCCTAGTCCGCACTTTCCTCCCTTCGCGCTCGTTGGGTGAGCGTTATCTTTTCCTATGCGCGCCTCTTTTCTTACCATTTCGGTCCCCGCTTTTATTA
>Ga0179593_1341660_pt1 | contig 13600 bp, 9 predicted proteins | sample CZODoug2_1_08_16_FD_185931 | JGI IMG/M metagenome (GOLD analysis project Ga0179593, IMG submission 185931) | Vadose zone soil fungal communities from Angelo Coast Range Reserve, California, USA - CZODoug2_1_08_16fungal (PacBio error correction) | ecosystem: Environmental > Terrestrial > Soil >... | reverse complement strand
TTCCGTCGTGTTTTCCATCTCCCCTTCCTTTTTCTTTCTTACCGTTTGTCAAGCTTTTCAGCCTGCGATTTCGTCGGATCCTACTCAACCTTGCTCTGTTTCTCTTAGACCTCTCCCCGGTTCTTTCTTTTGCTCCGCCTAGGCCTCGAAGTTTCCGGTTTTTTTTGTGGTTACACCCGTTCTTGATCGCAGATTTACCGTCTCGAGTTTCCAAAGCCTGACGAGGCTTCGCCCGATTCTCTTACCAGTCTCCTTGCGTGCGACCTCTTTTTCTAGAGACTGTAGTTCCAGTACATTGTCATGATCCAGGACTGAAGTTTTTCTCCTGCTTATTAGGACCCCTATTTTCGATATGTCCTTCCGCGGCCGTCACTGTGCGTGTCAACGCACGGCCCCGTTTCACCCCACCGTTGGTTTGCTCGGAGCGTTTTTCCCTTTTTTGCCTTCCTTAACCTTCCTCCCCGTGACGAATCTCCCCCATCAATCTTCCAGGTCCTGTGATCCAGTGTTGAGCATTCTCTTTCTTGCAGTCCATGTGATAGTTGGCCCCAAATCAACTTTCCGTAAAAGGCCTACAACTGCTCATTCTTGTCTGTGAGTAGGAGTGTTTCTTCGTCGCGCGTGTCGTAGTGCCTAGACCTTCTCGACTAGCTTATGATATTGTGATGTGGTGCCCCAGTAGCAGAGGGTCACCACCCCTTATTCCCTTTAGCAACAGTACGGTGGGGTCTTCCCCGGAAAGGTCCTGTCCCCAATACACTTTTTTTTTCCTGCAGGATAGATTCAGTTGTTTGAATGGCTTCTTCACAGTTCGTCCGCTCTACGTGAGCCAATGAGGAGTGATAGATTGCTTTGTTGCCTTAAGGATCTTTTTTTGTATGGTTTTGCTTTTTTAAGTGGTATTTGTTCATTTCGACTTTTTGTTACTATCTCTCCGACATGACCCAACCCACGCCCCCACCAGCCCGTACCTCTAGTCAGCTTTTTCCTCTTCCTCTTTTATTTCAGGTTACTCTACTGGCTTTTTCTTCACTTCACCACCTTGAAAGACCCTTGTGAATAGATTTTTCACGCCTTCTTCGCTATGTCCTTCTGTGAAGCGTGCTTACCACGCGGTTACTGTCTCTTGACGGAAGTTGCCACGTCTGCTGTTCCAATGTCTTTTTGTTTTGCATATTCTTTTTGAAAAGAATACAGTTCTCGCTGGCCCGTGTTATTTTTCGCGTTTCATGTTCCCGTTTGTGCCCCACTCCCCCCCACTCTTTACTTCAGTCTTGAGTTAGCTTTCCTCTGTCTCCGCCCGGCTAGCTGGGATTGTGGCTCTTTGTCATTTCTTTGACTTTTTCTTCTTTTTTGTAGACCGTTGGACCATTTGTCAATTCCCCCTTATGGATTCTCTTCATCAGTAGTTTGCTCTTCCCCTATTAGTCTATTTTCTTCTCGTTCCTTCTTTTCATTAGTTGTCTACGGGTTCGCCCTTGATTTTTTTTTATTTCATTCGGTTGCACTCAAAAAGCCCCTTGTGTTTATTTGATGGTTTACATTTGAAAGGAGTTGCGCACTCACACTTTTCCCTACTTTTAGTTTCTTTCCTAAGTGACCGCCGTTTTCTAGAGTAAGAACGCCCCCCTTCCTCGACCGTCCCAGCTGCGATCTCTTCTCCCCCTTGAGTCCCCAGATCACTTTTCTTTCAAAAGCAGTCTTCACTTCCCCCGTCTTAAGCTTTGCGAACCTTGAGAATCTGCTCTGCGCCAAGGTTTCCCACGAGGAGCAGTTTCTTTCTTGTCTATGCCTGTCTCTCCCTTTTTACCTTTTGATTCTCGTATTTGCTTCCTGGATAACTACTCGATTTCATTTGCTCTTTCATTGATTTTTTTCTTCATTGAGACGAACCCCTTTTGGTGAACTTTACTCTCATCTTCTTTTTTCTTCCCCCCTGGGCTCCTTGTTCCTCCCGACTCTATTGGACCCCCTGAAACGGAGTAGAGTGACTCCTCCCTTTGCTCCGCTGTCTTTCTATTTCTTTTAATCGCCTCTGTTTCTCCCCTTATTTCTCGAGAACAGCCGGCTTTTCTATTTCTTTCTGAAGTGGCCCCTTGTAACCGGTGTAGTCTGCGATTTTAGCCAGTCCATTTAGCGGAACCCCCCCACCGTTGAAACATTCATTCTAAGCATATCTCGGATTGGGTCTCGTACACCAGAACGTCCTCTTCGCTTTATCTCCCCTGGTTTACTTTTGTGAAAGATTTCTGAATCCTTCTTCTGGTGTCTCGGTGTATTCCTGCCTGAAACAGGCCTCCGGTTACTCCCAAGTCACCCTTCTCCTTCCCAATTACTTCGGGTTGCTTTCCTCGGGTTATTCTTTCTGCGGCGTGGTTGAAATATGTGTCTCTTTACACCCTTTCTGTTTATCCCTGTTTAGGTTGTGATTCGGTCGGCACTCTAGTCCTGACTAAGACTCGGTTTTTTTGTAATGATTTGTTGCGATGGTCGTTCCCCGGACTTGTCGTTACTTGTTTTTGCGCTGTCTCCCCCTCTCTTTTTCGAATCTTTGCAAATTTCTTTCCTCTACTCTTCTCTCTTTTTCTCTGTACTGTTACACTTGTCGTTTTTCCTTCTTCCTTTTCTATTGCTTCTTTTAACCAGCGTCCTCTTTCCTTTCGCTGCGGTTCCTTTCACTAGTTTTTATGAGTCCTTACTTCCCTTCTTCTCTCCTTGCCTTGACGTACATCCTCCGTTGGACATCCTCCCCCAACGATTCTCGTGTTGTTTACATCTTCTCTCTTGCCTTACTTACCCCTTCTTCTTCTTCCTTTTCCCAGTCAACAGCGTCCCGCAGTACCCCCACACCCCCTCTGAATACTTATCTCTTTTTAGTGCCTTAGCTGAATTTCTCTCTCGTCTCTCTCCAGTTCTTTCTACATTTTTCCTTTGCCGTTTTTTCCCTTCCTTTCCCTTCGTCCTTTTTTCTTTCCCTCCCAGCTCTTTTCTAGTTTTTTTCTTCAGTTTCTTTTCCCTTTTTTGTCTCCTTCCCTTTTCTCGCTTGTTGTCTGTTACTTACGCATGATTGGCAATTCGTCTCAGTCCTCTGTTTTTCTGCCACGATGGCCCCTCCGTCAACCTTTCATTGTGACTTCTCTTCGCCCCCTGTTACCCCCGGTGAGCAGACAGAGAGTAACGACCGTCCCGCTCTCGCTTGGCTTCCGTAGCACCGACCGGAAATCCCCGCTTTCTTCCGTCTGCTCCCTGCATCTATTTTTTTGAGGCGACCTTCACAACAGATGGCGCCGTAGTTAAACGTTTTTTTCGGAGTCAAATTCACCCCACAAGTCCCTGCTATTTTTGTTTCCCCTGCCATATCTACCTCCCCAACTTCGCCGTCTCTTCGCACCACTTTTTTGTCCCCCCCCCTTGTACCATTTTTCCCCATTCTGCAATTTGATGATGGCGCCCTCCGTCCCCTCCGTTTTTAGACTTTCCCTTTTCTTGTGCGCCGAGATTGGAACTTCCCCTCAGTCCGACTGTTACCCATTCCCCTACCGTTTTGCACTTATCAGAGATAAGTTCCCTCCCCCGGTGCTCCCCCGACAGCACCTACGATCGCTCGATCTTCCCTGCCAAGGCCGACTTGTTAAAGTCTGTTTGGTCTCCGGTTCCGTGTTGGTCACAGTGGATGGCGGAAGATGACCTTTTTAGGCTAAAAAGTCTCTTTGGTCACTCCCCCTCGCCTCTCCCTTGTCTTTGGCTCCTTTTCCTGTTCTGAGTCACGGGGCTTATTCTTATTTAATTTCCTTTGTTGTGTTTGATTCATGATATGCCAGTTTGCCTTCGGCAATACTTGCATCCCCACACATCAACCTTTTTCCTGTCTCTTGTTGGATACCCCTCGTCTTCCTTTTGTGCTGAAGCCGAAGTCATTGTTGTAAATCACGTGACCACCTGCCTGGAACCGTTTCTTCCACTATCTTTCTTGCACGGCATTCCTTTATCTTTTCATCCCTCGTCTTCTTTTGCTATTTGACGACCGCCCCGGGATCTTATCGTTTTATGTCAAGAGGTTTGTATTTTAACCCTTTTTGCTATTCAGGAAGTTGGCTCTCCAATGTACCCTTTTTATGTGGATCCTTTCTGCCAATTACCCGCGACGCGTCTTTGGGATGGCGCTCTGCACGAACGTCTCCAACCTTTCCAATATAATTTTGGGCCCCCCCGTCGACGGGCCGTTGACCTCGGGCTCCTGCGACTTTTTGAGCTCGCACGGACCATTCCGCCAACAAGCTTGATCCCTTTATACCCCGACCCACCATCCGCCCCCACTTTTTTTCTGTCGAAACCCCCCATAGTTGCATCTTTGTCCCTGAATGTTCTTCGCGTTCATTGATATGGTCCGTCACCTTCTTTCCATGCTTTGTATCATTTGTTTCGCCCCTTTCCTATAAATCTTCTGGGCCTCTGCATACTCTCCTTCTTTTCTCCATTGAACGCTGGAATATCCTTTCCCGTGTGGTATTTCCTGTAATGGCGCGCGTCGTTCAGCACTGCCCTCTTCATTCCGGCATAATAACCTTTGAACATTTTCCCTCCATACAGCCGTAACCTCAGTTTTTCCCTGCGGCAAATTATTTGATTTTTCGAACGCTGAGACCTTGAGCTTGCCCGCTACATCGCCCCAACTAACACCTCCCCACGGCGCGTATTTTGTCCCTTGTTTGTTACTGATCGGTTTAAGCCTAATCCCGTTCAGTCCCTTTTCTCACCTCCCACGGGTTTTCTCCGTTTCCCCTTCTTTCTAACTGAAGAGTTCCGCCTGACCCCCTGGGAAGTTGTAATTTCCGGTCCGACTTAAAGTTTTTTCTCTCGTCTTCCCTGCGTCGCGTCCCCTTTCGAGCGCTCGCTTTTGTTCTGTGCGATGACGTTACCATCATGGCCTCTCTCCCCTACCTACCATCCAACATGGTCGCCTGCCGTCTATTATACTATTCTAATTCCTTGAGTCTTTTTTCCCCCCGCTGCGATGAATGTCGCCTACTCGCCCCGCGTGCTGGCCTTTTGCCCCCCTTGTCATGCATTCCCTTTCCTATAACGTCCCCTTAATTTTTCGTGTGTCCTTTCATTTCTCCCTCCATCCCCCATTTACATCATCTTCAACAGGCGCCGCGACTGCCAGGTTCCCCCCTTTGCCTTATGACTGCTCGGGCTGGCCTTTTAATGAGGTTTGGCAGAATTTCCTTTCCACCCCTATCGCGTGTTTCGGCCCCTGCTCTGACCCGGACCCCCCGTGGTTTTTCTTTCTTTTACCTGCCTCGTCCCGGCCTGTCCCATCCGGATTTCTTTACTTTCGGTGTATCTCCTCTTATTAGACATGCCTGCTCGTCTCTCCAGATGTTTTCCCTCTGTACGAGCCAAGCCTTCACACTCCGCGTTTGTGATGGTCCGGAACTTGCAACTCGGTTTCTCCGACACGCATATGTTCCTTCAACTCTTGATCCTGTCACCTATCCCCCTCTGAACATTGACAGTCAACAAATCCCTCTTTTGCTTTCCTGTCACATCGTCCAAATCTCCCACAGAAATGCCTACTTACTTCTTTGTTCTTTTTCCTCGTCGCTTGTACAAACCTCCTTTCATGACGTTCCCCACTCTGGCACGGATCTTTCTTGGACTTGAAAGTTGCACAAGCTTTTTTTACACCTTTTGCCCCATTTTACCTTATCCCATGCTGGTTTTCAATAGCTATCGTACCCTCTGCTCGTGTCCCCCTTCCTTTTTTACCCTCCCTCTTTGATGTTCTTTCATCAGCATGCTGATCTTTTTTCCTCAACCAAGCAGGTCCTTAACCTTCCCAATACTTAAGGGTTGGGATTTCCTCCTTTGCCGGATGCGGTGACGAATAACGGACGTTATCGGAGGGAATTTCCAGATACATGACTCCTAATTTCAGACGATCAACAACGCCAGCGTATCCATTTTTTTTCTCAGAATCAGTGTACTTTCCGCGGCTTGCGTCTGAGCATTTATTATTTTTTATGGTGGGACCTATCATTGTCGTCTATGCTTTTGTTTCCACTTTCCTTCCCTTACATATTTTATTCGTCTCAAGGGCATTTGTTCTTTTCGTGCCGCTCGAATACCACCTAAACTCCCGGATTTTTGTGGACCTTAGAATCTGCACTACCACATGGCAGCCTCACTACCAGACTCGGTTTGCTACCAGGTCATTTCGCTCTTGAGATTGCGGGGACTCTACCAGTTTCGTCCTTTGGCCCGTTTTCTTGGTTCTGGCCTTTCCTGTCTCACACGTTCTTGTCGCAACCTTGCGGTGTTAAGTTAAATTGAGGGAACCATGCCTGTTCTTGCAGTACGATTTTCCCCTGCATGTCCTGTTCAGTGACGTTCTACTTTTCTCGTATGTAGTTCCCTGCCCTACACATTTCCTGACTTTCCGGCAAGCTCGTACCGTTCGTTTCGATTTCACTGATATTCGTTCCTTCCGCATCCATTGGTTTTGCTGCCCCTTTGCTGTCTTTTGCGACCCACACCCCATAAACCAGCAACGGCTCCCCTTCTCATTTTTAAATTCTTCTATAGCATTTTGCACTTTTTTTCTCGAGCCAAGCTAAAGGTGCCGTTTATGTGTTAGACTTTTACGACCGACTCTATTTTCAATGTCCGTTCACCCCCTCCCTTCTCTTTCTTTGTCCGACCAAATGAGATCTTGTATCCACTCGTTTTTACCACCAACCGCCACCTCTATTGGCAGCCTTGGAATTAACGCCCTTTTTTTGTTTTTGGGTATACTATTCCTTGCTTGACTAGGCTTTTCCCAATAAGCAGGAATCCTTTTCTTTGCAGAAGCAAGCACATCTGGATACTTACAATGTTTATTCCGCTTACTCGTTGTTTTTTTTTTGGTATTGGTGTCGACCTTCGCCTTGTATTTGAGTTGTTATTACAATACTAACAAGGATTTTCTAAGCTCTGCCTTCTTCGCTCCTCCCTTCCCTCATCCTTGACCCTGCTTATTTTTTGCTTTCTCCTGTAGCGTCATTCTCTCTGTCGTCTCTACCCTAGCCCCCGCCCCAATCAACCCCCCAACGGGCCTTTATCACCGTCTACCCCAGCGTTTCTCCTCATATTTTTGTGAGAGCGGTCTTTGGTATTACCCCAAAGCTTTTTTTTCTTATAGATGAGTTCCACGTGTTTCAAAACACTTTCCTTTTCGATCCGATTGATCTCCGGTGTCTCTCCCCACTATGTTCTTCGCTGTACAATAGACCCCCTACTCCCGGTAGCGAGCTCACCCCCCCACGCTACCTGATTTCAAGGACGATTGATTGTCCCACCCTATAGGATCCGTTCTCCCCAACCAACCGGTTCCACGTACTTTCTCTAGCAGTCCACCTTAGCTCACAACCCCTGGCACGTCCCCATTTTTTCCCACCACAGTTGCTCTTGCTTTTTCCCGGACCCTAGTTTTGAACCCAGACCCTCACCGGATCCTCTGCACGCCACTCCTTCCCCCGATCTGCTTCTTTGGGGTTCCTTTGCTTTTCCAGTCTGCTACACAGTCCACCTGCTGCATAATTTTTCTTTCGAGGGCACCAAAGAGTCGCCTGCGTCACCCACTGGTGTCTTTCCACATTTTGCTCCCCTCTGTGTAATTCTAGGTTGTATTTTTTTCCTCTCAGTGCGTAGTCCCCCCGCTCCTTTCCTGTATCTTGGAGTATTGCGGTCTCCGGAGTCTTCTGATCTCACTTGTTACAAAAGCAAGTTTCTCCTACGCCTGGGTCAATGTGTACAGTGAACACAGCCGACAGATTATTTTGTGCACGGCCAGGACGCTTCGTTTGAATTAAGGTATCGCCACCGATATGGGGACTTCTTCTGACTAAGACTAGTCGTTTCACGATACTCCCCACGCGTGTGGCTGTCTCTTACAGACAGCCTGCCCACCCCGCCACCCAGTTTTAGAAGTATTCCCGCCTTACGGAACACCGATTCTTTGGATTTGTCAGCTTAGTATTAGGATTCCTCCATTACTCAATTCCCAGGGCCTTCGTTGTATTTTCCTCGCCGCTGGTCGCTTGCCGGCCTTTTTTTTGGAACGTTCCCCCCTCTCAAGGGAGGTGTCCCGCCATAATCCTGACCCCGCTTCATATCAGGTGTCCTTCCTTCCTTTTGCCTTTTACGTTTCTTGTGTTGTGCATTTTTTTCTCTCCTTTCATTCATTTCTTTGCCTAATAAACTTGGAACATTTCTTTCATCCGGCTCTGGTATTAGTAGCCTGCTTTCCCCCTCCCTGTCAAATAACGCCCCCTGTTACGTCTGTTTTCCCCTGTCATTGCATGACCGTTTGCCTTGGGACTCAGAACACTAGTTGACCTCCTTTCTCTACTTTTCTTCCATTTGGACTTCGTTTTTGCCGTGTTTCTATTTTCCCTGCTCGTAGGGATCTTGACCGATTCAACGACTGCCGTCTGTGTATCCCTAATTGCGCGAGTGACTCGATAACTTTCCCGTTTTTCTTTGCCTCCTAAAATGGTTGCTTGGTGATCGTTCATGCCGCCATTCGTGTTCGTGGTTTTGGCTGTGATTGAACGTTGACCGCAGTTACAGTTAATTCTACACCCCCTGAGCCGCGGAAGTCCCTTTTCTCTCAGAACAGTTTTTTTCCCATCTGACACCAGAGGTTTGCTATAGACCTTCAACCGACCCTTTTTCTTTTGTTCGACCCCCGGCCCGACAGCTGCCTCCTCCGGCTCGCCCGTTCAAAAACGACCCCATCAGGACCCACATGCCGGTCCGCAACCCCTGTCTCTACAATTAAAGCATCCCCCGACTTATTAGATCCCCTTGGAAAGTTCACCCTTTTAAGTTGACACTGTCTTGTCAGATATTCCCCAGTTTCACCCCGGCTCTCCAACAGGCTCCTAGCTCGTGTTTTGAGTTTATCGAGTTGTAAGTCTTTAGACCTTGTAGATTCTGCCCTCCCTACATCTCTCTCCTCCAAAAATATTTCTTATATTACAAGGGGTTCTGAACTTTCGAATCCTCTCTCAGGACTCAGCCCTGCAGGGCGAGTCCTCCTTTTTTCTTTGCAGCCCCCCCCATAGTCCTTTATCCGCTGCGCCATTAGTGCGTGACCCCGATCGACCGACTCTGGCCCCATCGTATTTGTATCCCAACCGGCGCATTTTGAACCCTTCTTTCGGAGAGGTAGCCCTTAAAAGTGTTGTAGTTTCTGCTTCGTAATTCCCCTTCCGGATGTGGAAGTAGTTTTCGACTTTTTTTTTTTATCAGCCCCTCCTGCACACACCTCCGAGATTCCGATCCGCGTGCCTGACGAGCCTGAAACCCGTTCGGCCTCTCGAGAATCCACTTTTATTTCTTTATCTAGCTGTCCCTTACCCCACTGGGACACCCCTTCCCCCGGGTTTGTTCTTTCTGCTTGCCTAGCTATTGCGTAGGTTGGAAAGTTTTTCCCGCCAGTCTTTTTCCTTGGAACACGCGTGATTTTTTTTCAAATGCCCTTTTTTATCCCGAGGCTGGCCCTTCCCAGATGAGCCACCCCCCATGACTCCGTCCTTTTCCCGACGGTGTTTCACTTACCCCGACCCTGCGATTCGAACCCGTGTGTTGCTTCTTCTGGCACGCGCGCGCGGTTTCGTTTTGCAGTCCTTCTACAGCCCAATTGTAATTGATCGCCCCGATTTTTCGGGCCTTAAAAAGTCCCCCGCCCCTCCCCGGCAGCTTCAAAGTTTGCCCCTTTTTCTAGTAGAGACGCCTCTCATTATTTTCCCTATTTCACCCATCTTGATAGTTTGATGAATGTGAATGAGCTCACAGTGAAATATGCCTTTGCAGATACCACCACCCTTCGACCCCCCTGTCTTGCCCGGTGCGGAACCTCGTTCGAAACCATCTTCCACTACCTATGGGTTGTCGTCTTTACAGCGGTGGGTTGTTTTTTGGTCTCCCTTCGGCATTTTGTCGGCGAGAATTTTCTTTTCCGTAAGCTGCAATTCCCCCGACTATTTCTTTTTTCGGAACACTATCTCCCGGACGGTACTTCCTGCGTTCTCGAAGCTTGAGGACAGACTCGATTTTTTTAACGTAAGTCCACCGGTCTTGTCATTTTTTCAGTCGTCGTCGTTCTCAATACCCTGTATTTGTCTCTTTTTTGCATTTTGCAAGTTTTAGTTCCCCCTTCCCCCCTGACATCCATTTCTTTTTTACAGCTTCCTAGTCTGTTTCATATACGGTCTTTTCTTCTGTTCCTTTTCCGCGCACCTCCCGGGCCAGTTTCTTTCGATCCGGAAGTTCCTCGTTTTTTCTTTCCTGACCTTCCCTCGACCTGCTTTTTTTTCTTGTGCCCTTAATACGTTGAATTGTATAACCAAGTACTCCACTCAGCCTTTTTCTTTCTGCTTGATTTCCAGTGATGTGCAGCCCCGGTTTCTTTGTTGTCGGGGCTTGCGGCCGATGACAGTCTCTTCCTGGCTGTACCCAACATGCGTTCTGATTTTTCTCCTCTTTCCTCCTTTTTCTATTCCCTACACTTTTTTTTTGCTAGATCTTTTTCTTCCTTTTTGAATCTTCTCCCACTTAATATGTTTTTGTTGGGTACCCATCCAGACGTGTATTGATACGGTTTTCCAGTAGTGCTCTACTGTCCCCCCCTAAACACCCCCCCCCCGAATACCAAATGATCTCACCGCCGTTGCACTTGTCCCAACGGCCTTATTGATTTTGGAAACCTGAGTTCCCTCGATCTATTTCTCTAGAGGTTTCTCTACTGGTCCATGCTGTCTCCGTTCGTCATTTCCTTTTTTTTGTACATTGTGTTGTCTATGACTATTCTTGCCAGACGTTCTTTTTTTTTGCCTCCCTTTCTCCATTCGACTTCCCCCGCGAGTTGGATTGTCCCTCCCTGCCCTCTGGACTAACTTTACCCCTCCGTTTTCTGGTTTGTCCGCGGCTTTTGTGACCTCCGTTCTTCCCGACTTCGTGCGTATAGCTGGATACCTTTCTCCATGTCGCGATTCCCTCATTTGCGACTCTCCCTACTCTCTCCCTTACCACGCGGCCACCCACGACCTTAGAAGCTACACCCCAGCCAGTATTTCCTTTTTGCCGTGTGTCTTCTTCTTTTTAATTCGTATATTTTTCTCCCCTTGTGCTTTTTTAGCCGGCAATGGCTTGTCTGTACTGTCTGCAAGCCGGCAGCACTGAAACCCAGACCTGTGAGACCTTTTCCCACCTCCTCACTTCCCTGGACTTTTTCCGCCCCCGGTCACGCTTCTTCCTATTTTCGAACTCCGCCTACCGTCTCGTAGTCCTACGGACCCCCCCCTTGCCCACCATTCAGCCCCGTTCACCCATTTTTAGTCCTAGTGACATCCCTTCTTGCGTCTGCACGAGCCCTTGTCTTCATACGTCGCCCCCAGGACCGACTACCACCTTTTTCTCAACCACCAGTTCTCGTCCTACCCTTGTAACCCCCCCCATAACCTTTTTCTAATGACACACTATAGACTTCGCCGCACGCGTAGCCGCCCTATCCCCCATTGGAACGTTGAATGTTACCTCTGGGGTGTTACCCCCCGCACCGATTTGCTGATCATTCCGTATCGACTATAAGGTGTTCCCCCCGTTCTTTTTTCTTTTGGTTGTTTTTTCTTGCGATACCCCAGCGCTTCCCCTGCAGTTTTCAGCCGACACTGGTCCCAGTCAGACTCGCACTTTTGCAGCTGCGCGGGAACTGGCGGAGAAAAGATGCGGTAATAGGTTCAGGAATATGTTCATTTTAAAACCCCCCCCCCCCACATCCCCCCACCCCCCCCCCCCCCTCCGACGGCCAACCGCATTTTGAATGCCCGAGATCTCATCACCGCCTGATAGCAAAATGGGCTTTTTCTACGCTACGACCAGCTCCCCCTCATGTGCATTTCCCCGTTATTTCTCAGTGACAGGGCTATATTGTTTACACCCAGTGCCATTCCACCCAAGGTGAATCTCTGCTGCGAAGACTTAGCTTGGTCGCCTCCTAAGCCGCGGTAACGAGCCAAACTGGTACGTCACCAAAACTAAACGACGCAGTCGACAAGATCGAGAAACGCTCCTTGAATTCCGCGTCCTTCTGGCCTCACGTCTTTCCCGGACGTTTTTTCAAATCTTTTATTGCGTGATTGCCCTCCCGATTCCCCCTGATATTCGGATCCCTCATTTCTTTACGATTTGGTCGCAGATGGGTTCCTCCGCCTAGTGCTTCCTGCTGCTAGCGTTCACTGAACCACGAGCGTCGTTGCCATTTGTGGCTATGAAGCAGTGCCTTGTTTCCGATGGTATCGTTCTTCCACCCCCTTTTCTTCTCGGTGTTTCAGCGCCCCATCCATTTTCACCACTCGTAGGTTTTCGGGGCCACCTGCCTCTTTCTCGTTCCCCAGTCCTTCGTCACCACGAGAAGTTTACTCTTGACTGTGATCCAAACTCCTCGCGTCTTCTTCCTCGAAGGGCCCTACCCCTTCTTCGTAATGCCCCTCTTTTCTGTGATTTTCCTGAACTGTAACCAACTGCCGTCCTTTACTCCTTTCTCTCTGCCTCTGCTTCCCGGATTCTTTTACCCCTTACAGTTCCCCCCTCGGACATCACCCTTTCCTGCGAATCTCTTACCATTTCCCTGTTTGTGCTGACGGTGCACAATCACTGTTGGTGAAGAGAGAACCTTCCGTATCTTTTCTTTCTCCCATGCTTTCCTCCTCTTTACAAACCACGCACTCCCGTTTTCCACCCCCTGCCCCTTTTTTTACTTGGTTTTCTTGTCTTGTTTGATTAACTTATACTCTCCTTCTATCCCTCGATACATTATCTGTCGCCGTCGGGGTCTGTACGGGACCCGCAACCTGAAGATCCGATATTCGTTGTCTGCCTTCGTGTTCGGTACCTGCCGCTTCCCCCCTTTTCTTTGTGTTCCCCTCTCAGCTTCTCTGGACCATTATCAACTCTCGCTTTTTTTATTCTCTATAGGTCGTCGGCCGACGGCGCACTACGCCGTCCCCCCCCGCAGTGCCGACGTTTTGGGACTTCGCCTTCCTTGTTTACGTTTTTCCCCCTGTTCTTATGCCCGCATACACTAAGACATCTCTCCTATCAGCTTCTTGCTTTAATGCGGGCCGACTCCCTGGTTGGTCCGCGGTGCTATTGACGTTCCCATCCGTATAGTTCCTTTTATTCTCTGCAACCGGTGTGTGGCGACCCCTTAGTCTTCGCGCCTTTTAGCCTGTTTTTCCTGCGTTTTCTAATCTTACTTAGTTCGTCCTACTTCGCCCTTTCCTAGTTATCGCCTCTCCTGCCTGTTCCGATTAAGGTCTATCACGATCTGTTCGCCGGCCCCCTGCCCCTGTGCAGCCGTGTCCGTCATCTGATGTCCTTTTTTTCTGCCTCCGCTTCTCTTCATCTTTTTTTTTCCCCCTCCGTTGTATTCCACAAACCTCTCCACTTCGCTTTTTTCAGCAACTCTTAATTTTCGACTATTTTGGGGATCGACTCTTCGATCCCTGATTGTCTCATTATGTAATTGACCTTTTGTCTTTTCCCCCCG
>Ga0179593_1322867_pt1 | contig 13600 bp, 18 predicted proteins | sample CZODoug2_1_08_16_FD_185931 | JGI IMG/M metagenome (GOLD analysis project Ga0179593, IMG submission 185931) | Vadose zone soil fungal communities from Angelo Coast Range Reserve, California, USA - CZODoug2_1_08_16fungal (PacBio error correction) | ecosystem: Environmental > Terrestrial > Soil >... | reverse complement strand
GTGGTCCTGTCTGTCTAGAGAGATGCCGCTTTTTTGCCAGATTACCCCTTTTTGTTTCATTTTTTCCTTGCTCTCAAAAGTGCTCCTTATATCGCTTTTGAAGTCGTGGCTGCCTCAGTGACTTGGATCCTATGGATCCACGGGACTTTTTTTTATTGTGGAGGCGTGCTAGTCCCCGTTCGCTAGATCGCTCGCTCCGGTAGGCCTCCTCTCGTTTCTTTTTCCTTTTCAGCTGTGCCTGGTTTGTTTTTCGACGTTTAGTGAAAGGTGAATTGCCGTTTTCCACCGGACAATATCGACGGCGATTTTTTCCGGTCTTCGCATCCCCCTCTTCTCTCCTGTTGTTGTGGTGATCTGTAGATGCGGACGCGGACATTATCAGTTTTATGTATTGCTTTTTATTTTTTGCGTCTTCAGGAGTTGTCCTCTCTTTTTTGCCCCATCGTCACTTCTGCCTCTCCCCTGACGATCTTGTAAGAACTGACTTGATTCTCCCGCCGTGCGTGCGATCGGCATCCCTCAGCCGACTGTAGGTTTCGAGCGTCTCCTCTGCAAGAAACTCTATCGCGCCTTTTCTTTTCTAGCGCCGTCTTGAGCCAAGAGCCCATTTCCTACGGGCTTTCTGAGACCCCTCTGGTGAGGCCTTGGGTTGCGGCGAACTCGCACTGGCCAACCTCTCCTCATTTTCACCCTTTACTCCTTACGCTAGCCCGCTGGTCGATCCTTTTTTCAGCGCCCCTTTGCTTAGCGTGATTTTTTGTTGTCTTTTGCTGGGGACACGATCTGTTCTTTTTTTGTATTTCCTCTCTGACTTCCTTAATTGCCTGAAATTCTCTGTATTTTTCCCTTCCTGCTATGCTGGTTTGACATCACCGCCGCGTCTCTTGTGCTTAACGCGTGCGATCCTGTTGGGTCTCCCCGAAGAGTTCCCAGTCTTCCTGCAGTCCTCAATTGTTGTTCGCCATTTCTCGGCTGTGATTTTTTTTCACGTCATCTATCCCTTTTTTCGCCCGCGTCCGGAGTTTTGCTTGGGCGTGCAAATTGTTTAAGCTAGATAGACGCCAGTGAACAGGTCGTCACACCGCCCGTCCCCCCTACTTTCTTTCAATTCCTTGGCCCTTCCTCGCTCGAGAATCCACGTCTCCGTCTTACTCCCCGTTTTCTCCTCTACCTTCCTTTGGCGCGCTCGTTTCAGTGAGCTGTGATGCCAGAAATATGAACCTCTGGTTGATCATCCGAAGGAGTTGAATGAAAAACCTCCTCTTCCTCCCTCCGCTCCCGCCTGTTTGGCCACACACGTGTTAACTTCAGCTTTTCCAGACATTGGTGGCCCCTTATTCAGATGCGAGTTCGATTTCCTAGAATCGGGATATTAATTTTTACGGCGAATCCCATCGTATTTTTTTTTTTTCGTGTTATTTTCTAGAGAGCATCATCGACCCTTTCCCTTCTGTTGTCTTCTTCCTGCGCTTGTCGCCCCTTCTCGTTTACCTATTTCTACCCCTTCCGTTCGCCGCCGAGTTCGGTCACCGTATTTTTTGGCGTGAAGACGTAATCACCTCCCTCGCGTTCTTTCCCCTCTAGGACTCGTTACAACCTGCTCCCTTTTTTTGCCGATACTGCTACTTGCCTGCATATGCGCCCTCTTTGGTGTCCCTCTCACTCGTCTATTAAGTTTTATCTCCTCCAAATGTATCAAGGGATTTGTTTCCCCCACCGATCCCCAATCGGTTCTCCCTCCCACCCCTTATTTCATTCCCCGTATTTTTACCACGGCTCCTTATCCTAAAGGCACCCCACCGGGTCTCACTGTACAAATGCCACTATTCCAGGTGCGGTTTCCTCGTTTTTTCGTTCCCCTTTGTGTGCAGAGTACGCACGATTTGTTCCCCCTTGGTTCCGATGAGCTTTGTTTAGAGTATTATTTAATGCCGGCGCATCTGACTCTCTTTTCCATCGTGCCCCTTGCTCTACCCACTTGCCGAGATCAGCGACGTTTCGGCCGCCTCACGATGCCGGTTTTTTTTTTTGCGTTTTTTACACCTTGACCTTGCGTGATTATGCCGCCCAGTTTTATGTTCCCCTCCCCTTGTCCGGAGACCATCTTTTTTTTTCCTCCTCACCCGTTGTTAATTAAGCCGTTACTCCTCTCACCAAAAGAGAAGAAGGCTTGCCCCCCCCCTTTCTTTGGCGCGTTCGGATCTCGTCTTTTCGACGGTTTGCCTGGGCGGCTGAGCGCGGCTTATTTGTTTGTTGCAGCCTCCCTCCTGAGATCCCTGGGACCGCTCCAGTATAGCAGTCGGACATATCACAGAGATATTACCCAACCATCAATGCGCGCCAGATATTTTTTTGAAATGCCTTTTGATATCTCGACTAACTCACCCCCCCCCTTCCCCTCTTTTTTTATCCTCCGTTTGTTGCGTTGCCTGTTTTTCCGCCCACTCTTCTCGGATGTTATGAGTCTGTTAGCCGATGAGTAGCATGATCCGTGCCTTTTACCCTGCGACCCCCCTCCTCCCGTTGTGTTCTCATCATGCTCCTTAACAAAAACTAGAGCGCTCTTCCCTATTTCAACCTAAATAGGCATCGCGACTCTGGCGTTGCAGTCCGCCCATTTAACGTTTTTTGTACTGGCGTCAGACGACGTCCCCATCTTACCGGCTATTTCCAGTCAATACTATGTTCCTGGTCTTTGATACGTCTCGCAGTTTGCAAAGACCTTTCTAGTTTTTCGACACCAGCGTCATGTCCTCGTGTGCCTTAATTCCGCTCCCGGTGCCGTTCTGAAGTCCCCCATTTCGCTCTCCTTGCGTTTCCGCCTTCTCCCCTTCTGAGTGCCTTGCCCCCCCGCCTCGCTTGACCTCTTCGTTTTGCAATGTGCCGAAGTCATCCCCTGTACCGCTTTCCGTTCTTTGCCTCCCAGTCCTCTTTGAGTGTGTTTATGAATACTGGCCCGATCGATCTCGATTTTGCAGTCTGCTGTCTTTTTTCGTTTTTTTCCGCGTTCTGTCTTCAGCGTTGCCCGGCTTTCGTTTTACGCAAGATTTAGTCTACTTCATTCCAAAGAGAACGATTACCCATATGAGAGCAATCACTTTTTCAATGTTATCCGATTAAAGTACTCAAGCTTGAGCTGGATTTGTGATACCCCCCCCCCCACTAAACAGAGAGGCTGTTTTTGTAATCCGAGCCAGCTGGCCTTCCTGTCGATTTGACGAGGTAACAGATTCTTCCCCTGCCTCACTTTTAGTTTAGCGCTAGCGTCTTTTTTTTTTTTGTTTTTTTTGTTTTGTCTAGAGTTTCTCTTCGTCGGTGGGGAAACACCTTCCCTCCTTTCCCCAAGGAGCCCTTTTGACTTCTTCTTTCCACTGGTCCTACACTTCTCCTTTACTCCTGCTCGCTCCCCCCCTGGCCCAGAAATTCGCGTATAGGACGGCGTTCATGTTTCTCCCGTCTTTTTTTCATGACTGAGTCTTTTTCCCCCCCCCCCCTCCGCCTTCGTTTCCTCGCTCCCTTTCCGGGCCAGTGTGCATCCCCCCCTCCGAATAGGCCCTTTTAGCGCGCGCTCTTGAACTTAAGGATGCAAGTCATCTTTTTTTTTTTTTTCTCTCTTCCTACTTCCGTTTTTTTTTCTGAGAGATTTTGAACTTCAAGCCGCTGGATATCTTTCTTCTCTTTCCAAGTTTAATCCCGCCTTGAGTCCGGCTTAGAATGGAAGATTTGCCGACTTGCTTCCGACACGGCGGTGGTACAGAGAGCTGCCAGATTTTCCCTTTTTTACCCTTGGGGTAGGTCTAGCCCAACCTACTTGTTGCTTGGCAGAATCCTGCCTTCGTTGACACGTCGAGGACCGTCGCGACTTGTCGGGGCCGCTGTTCGAGTTTAGAAGGTGAGTACCCCGACCGCGATGTTTCCGACTCTCCTTCCTCGTTCTTTTTTCCCCCCGACTAAGTGCGGCATGACGATCTTCTAATTTATTTGGCATCTTGCAAATTTCCCCCGTTCTTGAGCCTCTCTGATATTTTTTGTTGACATCTGTTGGGGTCCTTCCCCCCCGGCCCCCAACTTTTTCCTGCTGCAGGAATCTCTCAGGTTAGAGAGACTGGGATTGTATGAGCCCGACTTTTTGTGGTCGTATGAACGCTCTTCTCTGATCTAGCGGTCTTAGATAACCTCCCTTGCTCCACGGTCTGAGCTCCACTCAATATCGCGTGCTTTTATCAATCCGACCCCCAGCCAGTCCTTGTTTGGTTAGTATTAGATAACCAGATTCAACGACCTCGAATGAGCTGGGCGGTGCTGGCGAGGTGCGCCAAGGTAGGCATTACATTTTAGTTCAACGTCCCCCCCCATTTCAATTCGTCCTCTTCGAATCATTACAGACCCTTCCCCCCGAAAGTTTTTGCAATGTTCCTTGATTAGCCTTTCCCTGTCCGTCGGCGCCCTCCCTCGGAGCTTTACGTCTCTTATTTTTTCCTCTGCACGCTGTTCTTCCTGATTTGTTTCCCATGTTCCCCGGAGCCGCGGCCGTACTGTACGAACGGCCTTTTCGTTGCCATTTCCCGCCCGACCGCTGCGGGGCTTTCGGCACGCCAGAGCGCCGACTCTCCTGTGAATCTACGCGCTAGTTTTTATTTAGAATGATCTCAGCCTATCACATCCCGACACTTTTTTGTCGAATCGTTGCCCCCTCCTTCTCATCCTTTTTCGGCTCATGATGCCACAGCTGATTCCATCTTTGCCGCAGTTAGCTTTCTCCCGTGTGAGGATGTTTGGACTCTTTCTCATGCTCATGTTGCGCCCTTCTCGATGTTCCCCTATTTTTGTCCTCTCTGAGTCGCGGTTTGCTTTTTCGCCTTTATTTTTCGCCGTTATTAGTTTCGCCTTGCTCGTTACTTCCCCCGCCGCCTCCGATCTCGCCCCCCCTCTCAAGTTCCTCGCTTTCCTTCGGCACTGGTTTCCCAGTCCTGGTCAGGGCAGCCTTCTTCCTTCGTATTTGGATTGATGCAAGGACGCGCTTCCTTGTATTCGCGTGCTTCTGCGTCATCGGAATAGTCGTTTGTTCTCGTCACCATTCCCCCGCAATCGCTTTGAACACGCTCGTTGGATTGCCGTAACCTTTTTCCCGTCCCTCGTTTTTTTCCGACTTGGTGCTGCTTCGTCCCCTGAACTCCAGGTGTCTGGTGGCCCATCCTTCAGTTCTTCTTGCGGCGGTCCTCAATTAAATACTCTTTTTTTCCGCTCTCTTATTTCGAAATAGAAATTTTACCGCCCTTTCCTCGCCCCTTCTACTCCCCCGTTTCGCCACCCCTGTCTTTTGTCGTCTAAGAACTTTGATGGTGCCTGACTTGATCCTTCTTGTTCCATCTTTCCGTCATGAACTGTCTTTGGTAGATAGACCCGATTGTATGGTGTGTTCCCTTCAGTGTTTTTTTTCTCCTTTTGCTGCTGTGACAAAGTTATTCCTCTTTCTCTTTTATATATCAAAATCAATCTGGGCTGCCCTTTTTACCAGTTCTGCCTTTTTTTTTTCATGACGGATCTAAGGTGCCGACTTCCATCATTTATCTCTTCCTTTCTGAGACCTCTACCAAGAGGAATCGTTGGTGTCCCCATCATACTAGGCGTTGCACTTCCTTAGCTTTTCTATGTCCGTTAGGTAGTTTTTCGCTGAGCAGGTTCCCCGGATCCCCATTCTTTCCAGTGCGCCCCGATCCGTTTCACCGAAGTCCCGATCAGGCGGATTGTATTTTAAAAGCCAGTCCTTCTATCTCTCAGGTTTTCGCGTTTCTGCATTTCCGCCCTTGATTCGAGCGGAAGATTCCCCCTTTCGACTTTTCGTTCAGGGTCGGTATCGTGTGTGCCTGTGTCTACCGCATGCTGCTGCCTTCTGTACGCTGCGGATCGTTTTTCCCCCCCATGTAAACAGCATAGTTCCCTTGAGTTCCTTAACTTGCGTGCTTCCCAAGATGATAGGACCGCCCGGTGTCTACCCGTTGCGGTTGCGTTTTTTCGACGTCTTTATGTTCGGCCTTTTTCCCCCTCCCTTTTTTTTCTTTTTTCGTAGTATATGTCCGGTGCAACGAGGGACCTATGGAGGACCAATGTCTCGTCCTGGATTTCTTTGCTCACTTTAGAAGGCCAAGCCCCCCTCCTCTCTTCGACATTCCCCCCCTCCATCTAATGTGAATTCCCTCCTCATTTGTGATCCGAGCGTCCAGCATTTCCCACTGTTGAATACGAGAGGTAGTTTTTTCCGCTCTTAAAATCCTGAAAACTACCGGCCCCTCCTTCGAATTGTTCCTCCGTCAGCGGCTTTTTCCTATTACCCTCCTCGACTTTTATGAGCTTTGTCCCCCTCGCCTCGCCAATGATCTTTGAAGCGCTCGGAAGCCACTTAGGTTTGCCCCCCGATCTCTTTAAAGAGTTCGCCTTTTTTGCGTTTGGCCCTTTTGCCCCGCCTCTCAGCCAAACTTCCCCCTTCAACCATCGTGTTCGAAGCCAGTACAGGTCCTTGGCTTCCCGACTTCTTAAATTCCTGCCACTTCCCTTTTCAGAGAGCGTTGGTGTTTTCGTTTAGTTTTTCCGTTTCGTTTTCGAGATCCGCCTTGCTTCTTTTTTTTTGACATCATATGCCGTTCCGATGAGCATTTCTCGGGCTCATGTTCTGACCGTAGGCTGCGTATGCCTTTCCTTTTTCCAGGCTTTAAACGTCCTACTCGTCCCTCCTTCTTGGTCGTTTTTCATCCTTTATCCTCTCATACGTTGTTTTTTTTTTTTAGCTTCTCCCGCCTTTGAATTGTGACCGTTTGCACGCGATGAGTTGAACCTTATGTCGCGTATGACCGTCCCTTCTTCCTTCGCCTCTTTTCGCATTTCACTCATGCTATCTCCCTGCTATGCCGCGTGATCTCTCCCGCGAGAGTATCTGCCCCCGCCAGGGAGATCCGGCCTCCTGACCCTGACCCCTGCCGCTTCTCGCTTTCTTTTTTCCCCTGAATTGTCTTCCCCCTAAGTTCTCCACTCAAGTCGTCCTTCCGGCCGAGGATTCGAGCCTGAGTGAAGTTTTTGCAGGAGGACATTGGTGTCGCGCCTTTCCATTAAAACCAGCCCTCTCTCCCCCTTTTTTGCTTTTGCTTTTCCATAGCCGCCGAAGTCGCTTTCTCCCCTCCTGGGCGAAGACCCGGGTGTCACCCATATCATCGTCGAGTTGTTTAATAGATCCTTGACTGGGATCTACCATTCCTTTTCCCCCGGTTATTGTCTCACGTTGGGTCCCCTGACTCTCTTCTTCCCCTTGATTCGGCTTCAGTCTTGCGCCACTTTGGCCCACGCGCGGATCTCCCCTCGTCTTTTTCCTTTGTTTGCTGAGGTACGAAGATCTTTTTTTCTCTTGGGCCGTCACGAGAGTGCCCGCGCTGTGCTCTTTCCCCCCTTTCCCTTGCTTGAACACTTGGGGACTCTCTGTCTTTTCGATAGGCCCCGTTGGAAGTTACCCGTACTACCTTTTTTAATGGCTTTTCCCTTCCCCTCCCGCCGCGCTCAGAATTGTCCCCCCCCCCTTCCCTCTCCCTTAGCGCTCCTTTTTTGGGCCAGCAGCTATCTCTGTGATACTTGTGTCAGGCTGCTCCATGACGATTCTGTGCATAGAAGTGCTAAACCTTTTCCCCCCTCGACCTTGCTTACTTTTACCTCTGTCTGCCCCTTCCAACACCCCCCCCCCTTTTAACAGATACTTTCTTTTCCCTTTTGCTTTGTCTTATCATGGCGGTTGTTGAGTTCTAAAGCCCCCGTAGTCCTAATTTAGGACCTGTCCTTTGACTTCTAAGACCCAGCAATTCTCGTGTAAGGATTTTTGCGCACGTACATAGAAAGGTAAATATTGTTTTACTTTTCTGTCAGAGTCTTCTTCGGCATAGATCATGGCCAGCAAGTGCGCAGCTCGAGAGTCTATTCCCCTTGCTAGTAAGTTTGAGGTGAGCGACTCGTCTTGGTCCTTCCCCTGTAGCCTATGCTGGAAGTCTATGAACGCCTTGACCCGACGACCGCCTTCTCCCACATACTTGTCGACCATTGCGTCTTTTCCTTGTAAATATCACCGTTTTCCTCGTGTTCAACAGATCTACGGTTCGGGAATCCTATCTCGTGCTGACCACTGAACACCGCTCCATCCCCCCCCCAAAATTTCTAGTTAAGCACCGGAGTCTAAAACGTATTGCCGGCATCTCCGCAGGCACTCGCTGTGTTCCTACGCCCCCCATCGTAGAAAGCCTGTGTTTTTTTTTTTTTTTTTTTCTGGCTGCGTTTTAAGGTTGTTTGAATGTTTGCACAGAGGCCTTCTATATTTTGCCCCGTTTTAGAGTGCCCCTTGCAATAATCTTTTTTTCCTCTGTAAATTTATTTCCCTTTCGCGGTTATTTATAGATTTGGTATTGTTTCAGCGGTGACACCTTTTCCGCTTTCTCTGCTTTTTCTTTGCCGTTCTTCCTCTCACGATGCGGCTGCATGATTTTAGTGCGTTGTTCCGCTTGTGATGCCTGCATTTTCTTTAGAACTATTGTTCTTTTTTGTCTGATCACCGAGCGATCCTCTTCACTCTGTGATAGCCTCCGATCATAGTCACCTTATCTCGTAAGCCTCCTTTGAGTTTTTCCTGCCATAGACATTCTTTTTAGTTTGCGTGCCGGAGAGGTTGATCTTTTCCGTCCCAACTTTTAGCAGTTTTTTTGCGTTCTCTAGCTTTCGCTGGCTGCCCTGTTTTATTGCCTCCTTTGAGGTGTTGTTGAGCAGTCGTAGAACTGCCCCTATGCCAAGGCTCCTTTTTTCAAAGTCCCTCCAGGTACCATTATCCCACTTCCCTCCCCCCTATTTCCGCTACCTTCTGAATTGGCCTGTGAAATGCACGATTGCCTTGTAACGAGCCCCCTTGACTAGAGTTGCCGGTTGACGCTTCCAGGGCCCATCCTCCCTTCTTCCCCTCTCGTTAAATGACTCCGATGGTCGCCCTCTTTTTTAAATGTGTGAGACTTCATCTTTCCCCGGCTATGGTATTCATCTCGCTTACAAACGTCGCAACGCCGCATTGGCGCGGGTGGAATTATCAGGTAGCTCTCACACAAGCCTTCAGCTGCGCGTAGGCGATTACCTAATCTTGCCGATCATGTCTGTTTTCCCCCCCCCCCCGAAGCTCCCCCCTCCCTTTCTTTATTTTTTTTTATATTGCCGCCGTCGGCTATCCGTTCGTTCATGCCCCCCCTGTCTGAACTTGAGCCACGTGCTAAGTCTCTTTGATTGCATTTCCCTCCGTCTACGACAAAAGCGCCCGCCCTGACGGGCTCTCGAGGCGGGGTCCGGCGCCCTTTTCGACGTTGCATCTCTGCCAGGCGCCTTGAAGCGAGAGTTTTCTATCTGATATGCGCCAGCGCATTTTTCACTCCCCTTTTTGGCTACTGCTTCGCACCCCCCTCCTTGAATGCCGTCATCCTTGTTCCCCTCGATGCCCTTTCTAGAGTTTGAATCTTTTTTTCTATTCCTCTCGATCTCTGAAGAACGTCTTCTTTCTTTCGTGCTTAGTTCTGCGCTGATATTTTTTTTTTGTATGTTGCCCTGCGCGTTTTTCGAAACGTTGCGTGTGTCTTAATTCCCCCTTCTATAATTTCTTCCTGCCGAGCTCTACCGGCCGAGCCTTGTATCATCCCCCGTGTGGTTTCCCTCTTCTTCTTATAGCAGCTTGAACTCGTGTTTTGGTGCGCCCACCCCCCCCCGAATATTGTTTTCCTGTCCGTTTTTTGGGCCCCCCCAAAGAGAAGAGGCGAGCAAGCTGTTACGATGGCTGTCTTTTTTTCGATTATTTAGGCCCCCCGCCCCTTCGGAGTTTTTCCTCGATGATCTTGCGGTACTTTACAGAGCGTTCTTTTTTTTCACCGTTACTCATAGCAAAGTACAATGCTTCCCGCAGGTATTGCGCCAGTTTCTTTTCCTCCCTGCGACCTTTCTAGACGCGTCCCCGCTTTGTCCCTCTTTCCAACCCGCCTTGAGCGTCGGCTCTTTCTATCCCCCATGGCCGTTCGGAGAAGATACGTTGCCCAGTCGCCGCCCCAAATCCCTCGTTTATATGCTTTTTGCTCGACCGCTCTATCTTTTTTTCTCTTAAAACTTCTTCCCCTTCCCCACTTTTTTTTTTGACAGATTATGGTGAGTTCCAGCCGGTTTAGTAGCGATTTGAGAGCGCGCTGCACATTAGCTTTAAGCGGAGCGCGGAGCTTTTTTCAGGCCCTCTTGATTTTACGTCAGATAAGACATTTTTTTTTTTTTTTTTTTTTTTTTTTTCTCTTTTTTTTTTTTTTTTTTTTTTTTTTTTTTCTTTTTTTTTTTTTTTTTTTTTTTTTTTTTTTTTTTTTTTTTTTACCTGGCCCAAGCCTTCCCCCCCCCTCGCCGAACGGTTTCTGTTTTTTTTCTCCGTCCCACCACTCGAAGGCTCCTCGACGAAGCCTTTTTGCTCTTCTCGTTCCCGTGCCATAAATGGCGGCCGCCTGTATCTTTTATTTGCAGGTTTTTTTCCTCCCATACCATCTCATAAGAGGACCCGCGTGTCACCCGACAGGTGAGGTAACGACTCGATCTCTCTTATTTCCTCTTCCATTCGACAGGCTGGCGAAGGTCCCGTTCCACCGCAGGCTTTTTCGTTTTCCCAGCCCCCGGTTTTTTGAAGGATCTAGGTTTCGTACATCTGGTGGAGATTTCTTTCCGCGAGAGGTAGGCCCGCGAATGATCTGAACTGGGTATCACGCTTTGTGAGCACGCTCTAGGCCCACCCCCCCGTATACGATAAAACGACCTTTCTCCGTTCGTCCTTCTCTCGCTATCCCCCCCTTACTCTCCTTTTTCCCAGATGAGTTTCGGGTGGCAGCTAGGTTTCGCAGGTTCTTTTTTTCCCTTTTTCACTGATTAGCCCCTTTCCAAATTTTTTAACCTAATATGCTTCGGCCTTCTGATTTCTGACCATCTCCAACTCAAGGCGCGTGCAGCCATTGTGCACTTCCAAACGTCGCTTTCTGATCCCCTTCTTGCTGACCCTCTGTGAGTCGCAATCAGCGTTTCTGGTCCCAAGAGGAAATTTCTCTTCCTTGATCCTTTCTTTACGAACGGATCCTTTCCGGTCGGCAATTACCTTCCTCCGTGGGGAGGTTTTTTCATTGCAACGAACTTGCGCCTCTGAGATAGGTTGTCAATCTTTCTCGTTTTTGATGGTTTTTGTTCATCCCCCCCCCTCGAAAAACTCTTTTCTCTTTTGTATCTAGGGAAAAGAATTCCACTTTCACTTTCCTACAGCCTGACCCCCCCCCCGATTCCCCACATGTTCATTCGCCATGGAAATGAGTTTTGTTGTGTTTCTATGTATTTTTTTTCTTCCAGCCCTTCTTCCCGCTATATGGGATCCTGTTTCACCCAGGTTGGTGCTTTTTCCTCATGCATCTTTTCGTAGTTCCTTCTTTTTCTCTTTTTATTTTTTTTAGCCTTTTTTTTAGTCTTTTTAACAGTACGTTCTCTTTTCCCCTCTGCAACCGCTCCCCTCCTCTCCGCGCGTCTCTCGCAAGCGACGATCATCGTCGTGAACATTTCCGATCATTTGCGCCCCCCCCCTTTCCTTTTGTGCGCCTTCTCTAGTAGTTGAGGAGTCAAGGCCGCGGCCTGGAAGGCTTGGTTCTTGGTCCGCCACTTCCCCTCTTTTTTTTTCTCCGGACTTTTCCATCCACCCGCGTCAGAAAATCCTCTTTCCTGACCCCCCCTTCGCGCATAGTGTTCTTGGCCACCTGAGACGCGCTGATAGCTTGATTAGCCACGTTTTTTTTTCCCTCTTCACCCCATTTTTGCTCTCTCCTTCTTTTAACCATTTCAAATCCCTCCCCGATGCTCTCTTCTCCTTCCGCATCTGGACGAGGGTGTGTGGGGGGTTGTGGGTCAACATTCCTTCGTCCCCCCTTTCCCCCAACCTTCGCCCCGACAATTTTCGTTTGTAGTTCACTCCCCGGTGCTGGGGCTTTTCTGATCGGGATCTTTGTTACTCCTTCTTGCATGACCTGTCCTCTTCCCGTTGCGTTTTGTCGCACCCACTTATCCCGTTTCTCGGAGACCAACCTGACTGATCGAGTTATTCTCCAACAGAACCTAATCCCCATTGGCGTTGGGCGAAAGATTTATGGTTTTAGATTGTTCGCGTTATTTCCCTTTGCCTAGCCTCTTTTTACGGATCGGTTTCGCGTCCCCCTTCCCCTCCCCCCAAGGCGCAGGGGGGCCTAGTTGTTTTCACCTAGCGTTTCTGTCCTTGTTCGAGCCGTCCTCTTCGCCTAATTTGTTTGAGCTCGCTCCGGCCCCCACGGATATTTCCTTCCTTCTTTCTGGCAGTTCAGCCTGCCTTCCGGCATTCTCTTTTTTTTTCTTCTGCCCCTTTCTCTAACCACACCAACATCACCCAAACACCCCCAAACCCACCCCCCTAACACCCCCCCCAAACAACCCCCCCCCAACACCACCCCCCCAAAAAAACAACCCCCCCCCCCCCCCCACTCAAACACAAAAACACCCACCCCCCCCACAAACCCCCCCCCCCCCCAACCTTGTGACTTTTTTCTTTATAGAGAAATTGCGCTTCCGACTGTCCCTTTCTCCTCTTCCTCCATTTTCCTGATTTTTTTTTCCGTACGGGCGGTTGTTGTTTGCGACATCGGAGGTTCTTTTTGGTCGTCTTCTTTCTCCCTATGTAAATGCTTCGTTCCCTTCACTGTAACGGTCCTTTTTTCCAGTTGAGTTCCGGCCAGGTGGCCGATATTTTGTTTGTGGCTTTTCATCTTCTTGATGGTACCCGTTCCCCTGTTCGTTCCCTGTGTTAAGAATTTTCAAGGCTTCTATCTTTTTCTTGTTGCCGCCTTGGACCTTTTATAGACTATTTTTTGCGCTTCGTGCACCTGTCCCTATCAAACCTTCCTTCCCCGCCGCGCCTTCTCCTCATCATCAATTGTTCATGTGCACCCCCTACAGTTTTCCTTACCGAGAGGTTGTACTCTTTCTAATCTTTGACGGTTCTTTTTGGTGAGGTCGTCTAGCCCCCTTTCCCTTCCCTTTCATCCGTTAATTCTCCTGTCGTCCCCATCCAGTACGCTTCTATCCCTTTCCGATTGATGTGTAACTGCTATTCCACCAGGGAGCGCGAACCCGTTGGTTTTTGTTTTTTTTTTTTTTTTTTTGTGTTGTGGTTGGTTTTTTGTTTCTGGCGCCTTGTTGAGGCCGGCTCCTCCTTTTCTCCGTCTTTCGGTTTGTGCGTCTCGCCACCTATGGCATTTAACAATCGTCGCACTCTGGACGTTTTAGGTTGAGACTCTTTGTTCTTAAAGACTTGTGGGCGTCTTCCCTTTGGTTTCCGGTTTCCCGCCCGCCCTCCCCTTCCTGGCGAGATCCTTCTCGCTGGGGTGCTCGTAAATCAGAGCGTTTCGAGTTTTTAGTTTTTCGCTTTTTCCTGGCGCTTTAGGATTCGTGCTTTTCACTCCCCTCCCCCTTCAGGGGCTAACCTCTCACTCCGTTTTCAGTGAGTTCATTTCCT
>Ga0179593_1815442_pt1 | contig 13601 bp, 15 predicted proteins | sample CZODoug2_1_08_16_FD_185931 | JGI IMG/M metagenome (GOLD analysis project Ga0179593, IMG submission 185931) | Vadose zone soil fungal communities from Angelo Coast Range Reserve, California, USA - CZODoug2_1_08_16fungal (PacBio error correction) | ecosystem: Environmental > Terrestrial > Soil >... | reverse complement strand
CTTTCACAAAGGCTACGGGATCTGTGTTCTTTCCTCCCTAGACTGGTGATCTCCTTCCGGTTTCCGCGGAATACGGCGGCTATTTTTTTTCCCCCCTAGTGTCGGGGCAGCCTCTCTTTTTTTTGCGCCTATTGAGGAGGCTTTTTAGCCAAAAGCAAGGTCAACTACGTCTTTTTTCTTTGCGATCCTGAAGTCGTTCCCTCTCGCCGTACACCCTTTTTGAGCTTGTCATCTTGGCGATTCTTGTTCAAGTCCGGGCTTCCTCCCCTCGGTGTTGGTCCCCTTGCTGAAAAGGGGGCGTTCCCCCCTCAGCCTGTCAATTTGCTTCCAGCAGCTTTTTTTTCCTAAAGTACGTGCGTTCTCCCGGTTTGACTTTCTCCCCGAACTGGACATTCTAGACAAAATCTGTTATCGTGAGTTCGGGGATGGAGAACGAGTACTTGAGATCCGGCATCCCTAATATGAATATGGTTTCTTTTTTTCCGGTGCGTTTTTGGGCTTTTTAATCTGGTTCGATGGAATTTTCTAGCTACGTCTTTTTACGTGCTTAGAGAGGCCCCCTCCCTAACCCCCCTCTTTTGCTGGACTCCCGTCGGCTACAGGACGCTCCAGTGTGACCTTTTCCTTGAAAACCAATTTAACGTAACTCCCCCTGACTTCCAGCTGTGTTCGTGCATGATCCCCACAGGTGGAATTCTTTGAGGCGACCCAAGCTCTGATATAGGTGTATCTTTTGGGCTCAAGTCCTGTCCCCCCCCCCCCTGGCGCCCCCTTCCCTTTTGGTGTATGTCCGCTTGTGACTTTTTGGGCGAATATTTTATTGTGCCGTCCTCTGGGCCGATGCCGTTAATGAAGACCTTGCTGATTGCCTCTTCCCCTTCGACGCGGAGTTTTTCGCGTTTGTCCCGCCAACCTTTCTTTCATCGTATTGGTACCCGTTTCTTTCTCTGAATGATCCCCGGCCCCTCTTTGTTGGCTGTTCTCCTTTTAGGCAGACCATCCATCTTTGAATATAGTGTCTGGTCTGTTTCTCCCTTTGGGGGTTTACGTCAAGCTAAGACGGAACCCTAAAGGCGACCCCCCCCCTCTCCCCTCGCGTTGCGTCGGGCTTTTCCATAAAAGAAGATTACCGCTGAAAGCCCCCCCCCCCCCCTCGAGAAGCTTTATTGTGACTTTCCCAATTCGTGGTTTTTCTTTATCCCGCCCGCTTAGCGTACCCCTCTGTCCGCTACAGCCCTCTCTAGTCAAAAATTGCCGTCCTCCTCCCCCCATCACCTTTTTTCGCCGTTCGCTACGACATCTCCATCGACTATCACTCGTTCCTGTTGCAACCACCCCCCCAAAAAGAAGTTGCGTTCTCCCAACTAGTCTTTTTTCACTTTCTTTTTTTTTTCAGACGAGTTTCTTTTTTTTTTTTCTTTTTTTTCGACGGAGAAGTGGCTCGCGGGGAAGTTCTCAACCCGCTTTCTTTCGACAATGAATTCCCCTCCTCCTCCGTGTTTGTTTTTGGGGATCTCTCTTTTCATTTTCGGGAATCTTTTTTTGATAAATTTACGAGCTTTTTTTTACGTCAGCCCCTTCCCCTTCCCTGTGTTCCTCGTCGGCTTTTTTTTTCTCCCGTAAAAGTCTCCTGGACCTCCTCCTCGTTTTCGCACTCAAGTATTTTTTTGCAACCTTTTGTAGCGTTCGTTCCTGGAGGTTGGTAGCGAACGGCCCATGCCTCCAGCCCTTTTTCCCGGCGTTCTCCTGGCCCGTCTTTGCCTATCTTTTCCGCCCATGATGTCGTTTCTTCGTGTTGAGTTAATCCCCCCCTTATTTTTTTAACTCTACACGCGTCCCCCCCCCACGTCTTCGGCTGGCGTTCGCGTTTTTTGTTTGCACGTGCGGCCCAGAGGCTCGATTTTTCTCTTTTTTGCTTCCTGATTTGTCGGATGAGCTTTTATGCCAACCTTTTGTGGACTTTTCCAGTACCTTTTCTGAAGATATGGATGTCTTGCAAAGGGTTGGTCGGAGGCAGCAAGAAGACTTTGCGGTGAGTCAGCAACCGTTTGTACCAATTCCCGCTCACATTTCCTACTCTTTCCCCCCTTTCCTCCGCCTCCCGGGTAGAAATCTGACCCCCTCGGAGGCTTCATTCCTCATCCGGCATTCTCTTCCCTCACAATTATTCCCGCCCCCCTTGTTCCCTTCCTTCCAAAGGGGGGAGGTTCCCCCTCGTATCTAATTCCTGGTTTCCCCCCCCCATCTCACCTATATTACCCTTACCTTTCTGCCACCCGGTTTATTCTTGTGGCATCTCACAATATGAAGAATTGGATTTGGTTTACTTTATTTTTTTTTCTTAAGCTCCTTCTGTATCCCTACTCGGGGTGAATCCCGATGCTTTTCCCAGGGGGTTAGGCCTTCTTCACAGCCCCTTCATCGTTTTTTCGCTATCGCTCCCTCTCCAGATTCCTGCCCCCACCACCGTCAGTCACCGCTCGCTATCTTTCTGTGCTGGGCTTTGCCCCCCCTTTCCTCTTTCAAGACAGAAGCTTCCCGTCTTTTGAGGCCACCCTACGGGACTCCCTTTAGGGTTCAAAATTGCAACCTTTCCCCCCTTTTTGGATAGCGTTGTCTTGGCCTTTCTCGTCCCATTTTTGCCAATAGTTTCGGCGCAGTCGCCGCCCCTCCCCAATTCTCTTTTTCCCCAGGCTGGATCTCGCAAGCTTTTTTTCTCTGAATAGGTTTCTTTTCTTGTTGTAAATTCGTCTCCCAGAGCACACAGTCACCCTTCGGGTTCATCTTCTTTTTTTTTCTTCCACCAGAGTCAGCTCCACAAAGCCCCTTTCTTTTTCCTCCCTCCCGGTAGTTTTCAGTTTTTCCCCTCCGAGTCCAAATGACTCCTGTTCATCCGCATTGTTTTGACAAAATTTCGGGGAGGGCATCTTTTTTTACCCGCGTCGCGAAATCCCCCTCCTCAGTTGTTTTTTTGAGATGATATCTCCACGGCGCGGGATATGTGGATGCACTTTTTCTCGTGACTCAACCCGGACTTTCCTGTCTTTTGTCCGCGGCCTACTTTTCCTTTTAACGGAAAACCTCGGGGTCTGGTCCTGCGGCGGTTTTCCCTCTCGGACTCAGTGGTGATCGTCTTTTTCTCCCGGATTGCAACCCTACCTGGTTTTTTTTTTGGTTTTCCTGTCCTGAACTCCCTTCACAAACACGATTTCCTCCGTACCTATTTTTCCCTTTTTTTTCTTGGCGGATCAGCCTGGTTTTTTTATCGATGCAGCTCATTACCACCCGACTGCTGTTTTCCTGGCGAATTTGAAAGCCTGGGTACCGAGTCCCCCCTGGTTGTCGATATCCCCCCGGCGGGATGAACGTTTTTCCCCCTCGTTTGAAAATCCCCCTCGTAGTATTGAGCCAACACGAGGGTATTCTGTCCTCCGCAAGGTATCCCTTGGCCACAATACTTGGCATCTGGCGTATCTTTTTTCTCTCCGGTGATTCTCCTTTGAGACGATTTTTTTGAAGCGCGCTCCCTGCACAACGATGACCTTTTTTTTTATGAAGCACGAAACGCATAGGGAATTTTCTCGTCCTGCTACCGACTCCTCTTTGGAGATTACATTTCTGTCCCCCCCCCAATTTCCCCCCCCCTCCAATGCTTCAGTATTGTCTTTTAACACCGGTTGGGTGTCCCTCCGGTTTAGGGATAGAACCCTTAATTATAGGGTAGATGGTTTCTCCCTTCGTTCTTCTTTCGACATTTTGTTTTCTTCTGTGGAACCAGGGATTTTTCATATTTTATTGTGCGACAGTCTTTTTTCATGATGCAGATTCTTTTTATGGAATCCGCGAGTTTCTCTTTTTCGCGAGTTCGCTTCTGCACCGCGAGAGCCCTTAGTATGGTTACACGGTTTGGTCCCCTTCCCCCCGCGGTATCCCCCGCAGGGTTGGATGACTATACCCCCTCCTCTTCCCATTGTCTCTTCAGATCGGCAAAGTCTCTCTTTCGGGTTTTTTCCCCCCCGGTGGGCATCGTCCCTTCCCCCAAGCTCCTCCCGTTTCCCTCCGTTCATCCTTGAAATCGCGTTCTTTTTCTCCGCATTTTTTCCCTCCGGATGAAACGCCGCCAGCGGGAACAGCCCGTACGCGTGGATACTTTTTCCCATTCAGTGGTGGAGTTACTCACCCTCAGCCCTTTCTCCCCTCATGGGCGTAACGTAAAAGGATCGTCCACACCCCGCCCCTTCACACGGAGAGATGGCTCCCCTTTGCGATATTTACAGAGCACCTGCCCTCGACACCCCGTTCATGGTTGCACTACGTTTCTTCTACACCCCCTTCTTTCCTCTTTGTACTTCTGCCATTTTTCTGTGACTGCCTGGCGGTCTTTTTGTTCTGAAACGGGTTTGTAGCAAGCGCTCGTCCTTTCCGACCATGAATCTCTATATTTTTGAGAGAGATTTTCATTTCAACATGGCCCCCCCTCTTTGATTCTCGCGCAGCCCCTTTCTCCGTCAAAGGTCCCCCCCCTTCCTTCCCCTTTTTCAATCGTCTGCGGCTTCGTCATCACCTCACAAAGCTCCTTCCCCCCCCTTTCCAGAAAAGGAGGTGTTTTTTTTGCATTGCCACAGGAAAGGCACCTTTTTTTTTGTTTCGTTTCTATCCTCTTTTCCGCGCTTTTTCCCCGGATAGAGAACTCCTTCATACAGCCCCCCTTTGCGGGCGTTCCTCTTTGTGTTCCTTGACGTCATTTGCGTTACTCTGCCTCCCCCCTTTTCCTTTCGCTGAGCGGCTGTTTTCGTACTCCCCTCATGGTCGAAACTCCCGCCTGTCAACAAACTTTTTTCTCCCGCGTGTCATCCGGCTCGTGCGGCGTTTCGATTTTCCCTTTGCTTCCCTTGATTTCCTTCTTCGATTTCCGCTCTTTAAAAAACCCGGGGAAGGTGACCGACCAGCCCCTCTTTTGGAGTCTCTGGATTTATTGATATTATGTCTCGGCATCCCCGCCATGTCCTTTCCCCTCCCCCAAACCGTTTTCCCCCTACGATCACCTTTTTGCGGGCAAACGCGCACCTCGTTTTCCTCAATTCTCGAATTTTCATGTCTTCATCATCCTGTCCCTTCCCCCTCCTGACTTCGAACCCCCATAGTCCGCACACACACCTTCCTTTTCCCGCGCACCCCCCTTTTCCCCCCCGGGTTTTGGGGTCGCCGCTAGTCGTTCCTTTGTACCACCCCACTATTTACACGACTTCGTTCCCTTCTCTCCTCACACTTCCCCTCTGCCGCGAAACGACCTGGATGCGTTTTCCTTTCCGTTTGCGGGGTCCTTTTTCCACTACTTCGTCTGTAGCCGACTCGGAGCCTTCCCCCTGCGGTCAGCCAATCGAGGGTTTCTCAGGACCGATTCCTTTTCCCATAGTTTTCTCTTTCTCGCTACAAGAGTCGCCCCCCCCCCAACGGCCCCCGGTCCATCTTCTTCTTCTTTGCCTGGCTGCCGCCTCGAATCCTTCCGAAGCTCCGCTCACGCTCCCTTTGGGCGCAACTACGACGCCTTTTGTGCAAACGCTGGGCAATGTCTTTTTTGGGGTGATATGTCGTAACAATTCTTGCTTTCTTTCTAGCCTTTTCAATAGACGAAACCTTTTCCCCGTGCTTATTTTCTCTTGCAGCCGCTCCAGACGGGCCATCCGCCAGATGCAGCTCGTTTCTCCTTTCCCTAGGTGTACGGCCCTTTTCTCGGCCGACTTCCTCTCCGAATTACAGTCCGCAACCTGGTTGCAATCCGTGCTTGTGCTACCCCCCCTGTGAGTCCGACCAAAGCTCTCGAGGACAATCCCCCCCTCTTTTTTTCCCCTTTAACTTTTTCTGCCGAGTCACATGCCGTTTCTTCACGAAGCTTTCCCACATTTCGGGTGTTTTCCCCCTTTTTGTTCCAGGTCGAGAATAGCTCTCTTTTCCTCTCCGTTGTGTTTGTTCTCTCTTTTTCCTGGGAACAACGGCTTTTTTTCACTCCCCGCACTTTGGCGCTCCTACCGGTGATTCCTGCTTAATGTGTTCTTCTTTTTTGCTATTAGTTTCCCTCAACCTCTGTTTTTTTTCTTGTAGTCTTTGCGAAGATGTATGCTTCACCAGTGGTGGCTCCCCCCTCCCCAAGAAAGGATTGCAAACCCCCTTTTTCTGATGTGTTGACCCCTTTTTCTTCGGCCGAAATGTATCCTTCGTCCTTAACATTCGTCCATCATCTTTCTTCCATTCTTGGCGAGATTGTCCCTTTAGTTTTCCGCTCCTTTTGCAGCGGCATTTGTTCACGACTGCTGCCGCTTTCTCCGTCCCGACTTTTATTAAGCGGAAGGAAATCAGCATTGTAGTTATAACCCCCGTGCGATGAACGGTTGTCTTTTTTGTGTGACCCCCCTCACTGGTAATAGTTTTTTTAAAAAATGGTGTGCTCTTTCGGCTTCTGTTTCCCTTGTCTTCGATTTCTTCCATCCCAGGCCCCCCCTCTCGCGGAGACTGCGATGTCTTTTTTTCGGTCTAATTGCTCCTTCTTTTGATCGCGAAACGACTCTAGGTCTGCCTCCCCCGTGAACAACTCGATTTTTTTTCTTGAATTGCTCTCCCTCTTCTAATCCGACTTCCTTTCCATTGACCGCAACCCACGGCCATCCATGGCTTTTCCCTCTCGTTTCGCCCGGTTGGCAGACCCGGTTTTTCTTAGAACGCAAGTCTTCATGATCCTTTAATGGGGGGTTTTTGAATAGCGAGAATGACCTTTTTTTACGCACCCTTTTTTGGGATTCCCTTGTGCGAAGTATGAGGGGTGACAGCTTGTAATGAAGACCCCTTCCGCCGAGTGTAAGTATTTCTTTTCTGACGCGAGTGCTTCTAGTTTTCCGGACGAGAGAGATGGGTTGGTGTTTTTTTTTCATCGTATTGGTACACGTTTGTTCTTGAATGCTCCCTGGCAGCCTTTTTGGATGCATCCCCTAAGTTGCATTTTGCCCAGATCTCCCTTACTCCGCGGTGCTTTTTTCTTGTACTTTCAACGGGTTTTCAGAAAGAGACGTCGGACACCCCGGGATCATAGCCTTGAACCTCGCGTTTCCCCGAACGGGCAAACAAGGTCCTGAAACTTTCTTCCCTACATTGATTTTGTGTCCTGTTTGATCCACTTCTTCGTGGTGGAGTACGCCACCTCCATTAGAGAATCCTCAGTACAGCACCCCCTTGCAAGATCGTTTCACACTTCCCGCCCGCACACGAAGAGATGGCGTCGCTACCGACATTTACACTTCTTGCCCTCGAATTTCTACAAAAGTGGCCGTTCTTTTCCCCCTTACTCTTCTTTTTCCTCTCGGATGTCCGGCGATTTGCCCTTTTTCGGCTCAGGTACGTTCCTTTCCCTTCCCTTTCTTGACGCGTTCTGTTTTTTCTAAGTTTGAAGCAAGACGCTATGGCCTTTCCCCCGCAAAAGCTCCTTTTTTTTTTGTTGTGAAGAGATCCATGGCCGATCTCTTTCCATTGCGCTCCCCCTCCGTAGAACGCGTTCCGCCCCCTTCCTGTTACCTTGAATATATTTTCCTAAATACAAAGCGTGGTTGTTTTCTAACGATTTTGCAACATTCCTTCCCGTTTCTCTTTTTCGGTCGCGCTTGTAAATGCCGCAACGGCCGCCAGCTCTTTTTTTGGGCGTTCCGCATTTTTCCTCTCTTTTTTTTATTTTAGCTGGCCCCTCTTTCTGCCGTTGCGTACTCCCCCCTTTTCAACTCTCCAAGCGTCCCCCACTCAATTTCTCCTTCTCTTTTGCTTTCATCCGGCCTTCCCGACGAACTTTCTCCTGTCTTCTTTTTTGGCTTTTTAGCCTTGAAGTCGCTTCTGCCCTTGAACAGCACCCTACTCTTGCCGCCTTTTTCTTTGTGCAATTTCCCTTTTTTGGAATCAGGCCGCCTTTTCCCCTTGATCTTCTTTGGTACGCAGCCCCAGGTACCAATACGATCTTTTCCTCCTCTCGTTGCTTCTCGAACTCGATCGCTTCCCGAGCTCTTCATCAGCACCTCGGCCTCTTCATCCTCTCCCCAACAAATAGTCTTCCCTCCCTGGTTAAAGCGGACAGAAACCCCAGTTTCTCGCCTAGAGCACGGCTGGAGCACCCCCCCCCCTTACACTATCCTTTTATCGTCTCCCCCCCAATTAGCCCCCTTATCAGGCATCCCCGTACAATCTGAAGGCATTCCGTACCTTCTTTTGCGGTCATGCAATGGTCCCCCCTAGTTCTTTCGAGAGCCAGTGCGCCCTCCCTCGAGGTTTCTTTCCTTTACGAGCGCAAGCACTCATTTCTTTTTCGCGCTGCTTTTTCCTCCCTTTTCTTCGCCTCCCAAAATTGCAGAGTCCCGCGATCCTGTCTCGATTGCTTTCCTTTTTTCGAAGACATTGAGGCTCAAGGATCCTGCCTCGCTCGTCCCCCTTTGCTTTCTTTCAATACGCACCGTTTAAACGGCAGGGGTCACCCACGGTTCTCCGCACTTCCTCTTCAAAGAGACAATGCTTGGCTTTTAACTTTTCCTTTTCTAGTGCTCTTTTTCCATCTTTTAAGTCGTTTTCCCGTGCAGTCTCCAGGGACGGGCACATTTTCTTGCCGCTCAGCGGCTCTTTGTTACAGGCGACTCGTTTCTGCCGACTTCAGGATCGCCAAATACTCCCTTTTAGGGTTGCCATCTTGCTATCCAACCCACTTATCCCCCCCCTTGCGCAAAACCTGGTCTTCTAGGATCCTCCCCCTTTTCCGTAACACAAAATCTCCTTTCCACGCAGCCTGACCACCTATTCCCGTCCAGCTCCAAAATTCCTGTTTTCCCAAAGATTACCGTCGCCGTTGTTCCCTCCTTTCTCGAATCTCTTTTTGTTGTTGTGTTTTTTGTTGAACAACGGCGACGGTCTTTTCTTCCCTCCAAGAATTTTTTCGTGAAGAACATCTCCGGATTCACCGGGTTACTTGCCTTTTGTGTTAAAGGAACTCCTCGATGATTTTGCGCAGATTTTTATTCTGCTCAGGGTTTTCAGAACAGGAATTGCACCCCCCCGGGCTTGTCTCCTCTTCCCCCCCTCCCAGTCGGCAGGCCCCCCAAACACATTCGTCCAAATATTTTTAGTGAAGATGGCTCTGATACCCTTTTCCTGTCCGGAGCTCCGGCATTGTGGTAGCTGTCCCTTTTTGAAAAGGGCGGCGTCCTTTGCACTACGCCTTCTCTTCAGGCTCCGCTATCCCCCCCCCCCCCGTAGCTCCGGTGTGTCGCCCGTCCCTTGACATCGTCGTCCCAAAGAGGGCGCGTTCTTCTTCTTCTGTCTCTCTGTATTAGAGGCGGCCGACATTTCCCTTCTCCCTCTCGGAGATGCGGATGTTTTCATAGGGAAGCCTTTTTCCTGTGTCGGCGTCTTCGCGAAACTCTGATGCGTCCGGGTCTTGCGAAGTCCTCCACCTCGATGGGCTGGACCGCACCATGGGACTCTTCTGCTCCATTTTCAAGTCGTGGGCTTTCCAGTCCCCTCCCCCAATTCCCGTAAACTGCGTCAGATTGTCTTTTTTCTTCCTTCAACCTTTTCCCTTTCGGCGATTAGACTCTGTTTCTAATTAAGTGTAGCTTCTTCCGTAGCGCGGAACCTTGTGTCTGTCCGGGGACCCCTTGATTTGACTATTCTTTTCCCGATTCTTTTTTAATGCAGGATGTATACTTGCTGATTTTTTTCTCTTGCTTCCTCCCGTTTTTCCTAAGTCGATTGCTTTCGAGTTTTTGCCAATTGAGATGCTTCGTCTTTTGACCCGGTTTTTTTTTCCCTTGCTGATACCTTCGACTTTGGGGCCTCCCCATCCGTCCCCCCCATTTTCCCGCAGAACCTCTGCAAATGACTCCGAGTTTCTGTTTCTCATTTGTGGCATAGAAATTCCCCCAGCTCAGGTAAAATCACTCCCCCTTTCCGCCTGAAAAATCGGCTTCGTCGGTCGCAACGGGTGCCCCCTCTTCTGAAAACGTGAATGTCAAGACATTTGATTTTTCCTCGTGGATCTTCGACCATTCTGGTGGCTCCCCCCCGCCGCTCAGCGATCAGCTACGCCAAGTATCCCCTTCTGTCCACAATGTCCTTCAAGTGCACACGATCTTTCCGCCGTCGTACCGAAATCCTCTATCCTCTGTTTCATAGAAGATACCCGTTCCTCCCCCCCCTCCCCTAACGTTCCCAACGTTTACTGGCTTTGTTCTTGGGCACGCAGACGATTTCTTTCCATGCCTGTGTGTCTCCAGAAAAGTTCCTAAAGTGAAGCACCTTCCTTCCATTTCCCCTCCCTTTTTCTATATTTTAATAATAATCCTTTTGTGTAGACTCTTCTTGAAATGGGCCGTTCCCTCTCCTGCTTGATTACCATTTCCCGTTTATAAGGAAAATACGCAATTGCATTTCCACCTGTCTGCGGAACATGCCATCCTTAATCAGCGCGTGTTTAAGAGACCAAAATTGCGGGGTTTTTTGTTGGGTTTGGTTCAAAGGAAAGTCCCTGGTTACGGTCCGATTCGGTCTTGTCTTTTAACTTCCCGGTTATGAACGGCTCCCCAGGATATTAAGTTTTCACTGCCGCTTCCTCTCTGTTTCCTCTTGCAGTTCTTTGCGGTTAGCTGAACTCTTCGTGGCGGCTTCTGCCCGGTGCGTACTCCCCCTCATGGTCGCCCATCTCCCCTCTCAATTCCCCCATGTCTTAGAGGGTTCAGAGTTTTCACATCCTCTCCTCCCCAGTGAGGTGCCCGAAGACTGATTTTCAGTTTTTTTTTTTCTTTTTTTATTTTCCTTTTTTTTGGGACGTAGCTTTCTCTTACCCAATTGGACCAGACACCAGAAAAACTTCGCTCTGGGATGGTCTCTGCCCCTTTACTTTCGGGGGTCTCTTCTTTTAGAAGAAGATGCAGGGGTCACGCGGGTTGGTACTTATCCAAGATCCCAATACGTTACAATCTATTTCTTTTTTGCGGTCCCCCTCTCCTCGCTCCGAAGTCCTCCGTGGAAAACTCGGAGGTTTCTCCCTGCCCGGGATTACTTCCTCCGGAAGGAGGAAAAAGCACAGATTCGCAAATTTTAATGGAGCCCCCCATTGGTAAAGAGGCCAAATGTTTTTGGGAGGGTAGAGTCTAGCTCACCCGGAAGGGAAAGCACCACCTTATAAAAGACTTTTCGTCCTTCCACAACTTTCAAAGGTGGTAGAAGGCAAGCTGGCAAGCCCCTCTGTGCAGCATTGGAGGGAATTGGGTTGCTTTTCCCAATGGCAATTTCCGTATGTAGCGTAGAGCCCCAACCACTTCCCTTTTTCCAGGCCAATGCGTTGTGGCTTCATTCCGGACGCTTTTCCTCACCTTCCCCCGCGATCTTTTGCTTCATCTCACTTTTCCTTCCCCCAAAAACGGCCCTTTTCTCGCAAGATGCCATCCTCTTTTCCTTTTCCTCCTAGAATTTTTTTTTTTTTTTCAGACAGGGCCTCTCCCTGCTCATCTCAGCTTTTTTTTTTCTCGACCGATGGTCCCAGGGCGTCTTTTTTTCCCCCGCCCCCAAACGTTAATCCTACGTACTGGGCTAGAGGACCCTTTTTCCCCTCGTTCCAGGCTTCTTCCCTCTCCCCCCCTTTTCCTCCCTTAGCAGTCGTGCGTCGAACCCCAACTCTTTTCTCCGCTCACGGACCCCCACTCAGGCGACTCGCCCCTTGCAGCTCCTTCTTTCGTTTTGGTGTAAGGCAGATGGTTGTAACATTACCGCTTTCAGTTTATTCTGCAAGAGCCTCGGTTTGAAATCAGTGCTTTTTTTTTCCCGTCACCACTGAGTTGCCTCACCCCCTCTTCGCAAAAGTTCCCCCCTCCCGAGGTTTTCCCCTATCAGGTAGGCATTCCTTCAGCGGCTTCCTTTCCAGCCAGCCAAAATTTCGGGAGTTCATCAACCACTCGCCGTTTTCTCGCGAATCTCTCTCTGTCACTCCTTTATTTTTTTTTTCTTGTTGAGATCCCTCTCCCCCGGCTGGTCCACCCCTTCCCCCCTTTTGGAGCAATCCCCGAATTTTGGCGTTGATCAAACCCTTCCTGGCTCATGTGGGAAGCTTGTGTTAAAGGACCCCTTTTCTTTCTCCCCAGAGAGATTTTTTCTCCTTGAGGACTAAGTGGTGTTTCCCTGATCCGCACCCTCTTCTTGCAACCATACGTTGCGTCTTTAGAGATCCTGCCTTTCCCCCCCCTCCTTCCCCCCCCCCGCCGTACAAATATTTCAGTCCGCGGGCTCTGCCATTTTTTTCGATCAGCTGGAGTTGGGAGCGGCTTTCAGCCCCCTTCCCCTTGGCGACGAAAACTATGCTGCCGCCTTTTCCGGGCTTTTTTGAAGCAGCATTGGGTCCTCTTTTTTCATTCTCGAAGTGTCAGCTATTCCAAAACTTTTCTGTTTTCTTTGCAAGCGTTGTGCCCCCCTGTCCCTGTAGTATTGAGACCAAAGTGTTGATTTCTTTCTTTTTCCGTCTGCTGAATCTCCTATTTTCGGAAACCTCCCCCCCTCAGCACATTTTCTTACAAAAGCTTCCTTTTTTGGGAGGCGCCTTGTCGCGTTCCGATCGAGAAAACGAGAAGTGATTTAGATCGTTCCTTTCTTTCTACCCTTTGGATGGACCTTTTTCTTTCAGGGCATCCTGAGGCGAACCAGACTCATTCTGGGAGAGGGCATGGAACAAGCAAAAACCCTTAAACTCCCCCTTTCAGATTGGTTCGCTGTCTTGATCCTGTTGGATTGGGCGATAGAACTCTTTTTTCTAACTCGTGGAGATGGGGGGTCTCCAGTCTTTGGCGATTCGACCCTCCAATTCTTGCGGGGCGTCCCCCGGGATTTGGGTCGTCTTTATGATGAGAAGTCTGAGTGCAGCCCCGGATGTAATGAAGATCCCAAGAGTTTCTCCCTGACGGCTTTTTCTTCGTTAGAGTTGGCCGAAACCTTTTCCCTAATTTCTTTATTTTTCTCTTTTGGCGTGAAGTACCCCACTCCGGCGCAGTTCTGGATGCCTCGCCCATACCGATCTTGGCAGCAGACCTTTCTCGGCAATCTTTTTTGTTTGCGGTTCCCAAGGTGGGATAGAAATGGACCCCCGTCCCGTCTCTTACATCAAGGCTGCAAAATCGCGTTTTTTTTTTCCGCAGTTTTCCCCGAGGATGAAACTCTGAAAGCCCCTAACTTTGAGGTGTGCTTTTTTCCTAGTTCGCCCTTCCCCCCCCCCCCCCCCCCCCCCCCCCCCCCCCCCCTTGTTTGTTCACACGGCAGCCTTTTCTTTTGCGTCAGCTCCCTCCCGACTCCCTTTCCACAATGCGTTTGACCTTTTTTCTTTCCACGGAAAGAGCTGGAGATTGTTCCCCCCCCTCCCTACGACATTCTACGAAATTCTACCCTCGAAATCGCCTCCACTGACCTTGAACCCCTCCTCCCCACCCCCCTTCTCCGGCGATTTGTAATTATGCTGATTTTTGCCCATCGGGACATGCCTGGGGACGTCCTTGGAGCGTCGCCGTTCCCCTCAGTCCTCGGAAATTTCCCGAACATGA
>Ga0179593_1656350_pt1 | contig 13601 bp, 14 predicted proteins | sample CZODoug2_1_08_16_FD_185931 | JGI IMG/M metagenome (GOLD analysis project Ga0179593, IMG submission 185931) | Vadose zone soil fungal communities from Angelo Coast Range Reserve, California, USA - CZODoug2_1_08_16fungal (PacBio error correction) | ecosystem: Environmental > Terrestrial > Soil >... | reverse complement strand
AGAGCTACGTCTATATCGGTGCTGTTCGGTCGCGCTGCGGTTTGATAGCCAAGGATGCGGTTGCTGTTTATGGGTTGTGGCGGCGTCTGGTTCTTCTCCGTAAGGATCGCTTTGTCCCGATACGCCCCCAAGGACTCGCTGATCGCTTTGCTCCTAGTGCTGGTGTGCTGCGGATGCGATCCTTCTTTCTTTTTGCTGCGAGCGGGATCTACTGACGGCGGCGAATGGTAGGACCGCGACAGTTTGTTTTGCGCGATGTTCGTTCTTTTTCTCGGCGTCTATCCCTTTCGCCCATTCATACCTTGAAGGAGAACGCTTTCCTTCCTCTCGCCTGGACCATTCGCTCGATGGCAGCTCTATATTTCCGATAGCCCGAAATTTGACACCTCCTTTCCCTCTGAGATTCTTTCCCGGAATTGCTGTCTGTCTTTGGTTTCTTTTATCATCATGCTTTTTGCCTCGTACCCCCTGCTGCGTTGCACCACTCGCCGGCCTTTCCGCCCCCCCCCTTTTGTTTGGGGCCGGTTTCTTCCAAGTGAATGGCGACCTCCTTCTCCTTTTCAAGGGGCTCTCTGCGATCCTTCCCCAATATTCCTGTTCCCCTTTTTAAAGTACTGTGATCCCCCCTTGCGATATCGACATTCATGGTTCTCGGACACTGATATGAGGAATTTTTTTCCCCTTCTCCGTTCTCATTTTCTTCCTTCTCACAACTTTTCTCTCCTCCTGAAGGTATGAGCACGATTCCCTTTTTTCGATTCGGCTGCACATCCCAATACCTTCCAATTCGGACTACTAAATGTTTTCCTGCTGTTTAACCGTGAGCTGGCCCTGACCTAAGGGTTGACAAGCAAGGTTCTTTTCTCTCTCTTCCTTCTCGATTTAGGGCGCTTTTCTTTACGCCTTCTCCTTCAGAAATTCGCCCGTTTTCAGCTCGACGTTTCGCGACAGGCTTCAGAATCCTCTTTCTGTGCTTCGGCGTGATGGAGATCCTTCGCAACGTTACTATCCCTAGAATAGGTTGCGCTGGTTTTCTTGTTACCTGATTCGGGCTGCTTTTTCCAGAAGCTTTTCTCCCTACGCTGCGCCGCTTCCTTCTGAGGGGTGCAGACCAGGTTTCCTTCCATCCTGCCTGGCCGACCCCCGTCCTACCTGGCTTTCTTATGATTCAGCTGATCGAAGGAGTATCCGGTCTTATTTCTAGGATTTCGGGATTTGATTTCCCCCGCCCCCTGCTGGTCCCCTTGCTTTCTCCTACTAGTGATGACCTCCTCCTTCGGCCGGCCGCCGCGGCGAATAGACCACGCGGTCTTGATCTATTGCGAGGGTTTTATTTCCCTTTCCCTTTTCTACATCTCCCCTGAAACGGCCACGGTGGGCCTTTTCGCGTTACGGCCTTTTGCTCCCTCTGCATGAGATCGGTTTTCGAAGGCACTTGCATGATTCCGTGATGAGGCGTAGACCAGATTTTTTTCTCTTTCCCTCCCTAAAGAAAATAGTTTCTCGTCTCCTCCCCCCCAATTTCCGGGTTGTCTCTTTCTCGGCGCCCCGGTGAAGGTGCCCCACGCCTCGGATCGGACATGCTGACAAGACACGGAGCTTCTATCGGCAAGCGCGGTACAGCCTGAAGAGAGAAGAGAGTGATTTTCGTTTGATGATAGAAAAGGAGAGACGCGTCTCCCTTCTTGCTGAAAAAGGAAGTTTGGGGGGGGGGGGGGGGGCCGACCCCACCCCCCCCAACCCCCCCCTAAAATAAAAAAAAAAAAAGTCAAAACAAAAAAAAAAAAAAAAACCAATCTGACAATAAAAAAAAACTATGGTTGTACTCCCCACCCAAATATAACATTAGCCTAAAAAATTACCTCCAAATTTAACCATTTTTTAACCCCATAAATCCTCAAAACTTCTAATATTTTATAACAACCATTATCTCCCCTCTCCAAACTTTCTTTTCTCCTTCCTATTCCTCTCACTTTTAACCATTTTTACACCACCCAACAAAAAACAAAATTCAACTATATTTAACAACCCCCCCCTTCTTCAACATACTCAAATATAGCCCAAAAAAACAAACTTTTTATTCAAAAAAAAAACCTTTCCATAATATTTACAACATTCCCCAAAAAAACACCTCACATCCCCATTCTCCCACATCCTCTATAATAAAATTTCCAACATATTAATAAAAAAAAAAAACCACCCCAACTAATTTTTTTTTTTCTTTTTCCACACCCCCCCCACATACACATACAATTCAAATTCACCCCAAAAAAAATCATTCCTTTTCCCGAGGTTTTATCTATCCTGCCTACTCCCCGGCCTACCTGGAAAGGACTCGAAAGTTTCTCGCTTACAACGGGTTTTCGACTTTTTTTTTTTCGAGGTTTTTCGTAAGATGCCCCCCCCCTCTTCTTTGACTATTTTTTCTTTCCCGCGTGAAGACGCATCTTTCTTAGGATAGAGGCACCCGCTCTTCCTTGCGGCCGGGACACCCGTGCCAAGCCCAGTTTACCCGAGCAACAGCGAGCGCTTTTTTTCCACTCCAAGATTAGTCTTTTTTTCCCGTGCAGAGGCGCCTCCCCTCCCGACGGGTTTATTTATGTCTTTGTACTTGCTATTAGCGCATTTTCTGAATCCGACCGTACGGGCTGTTTCTGAGTCGATCGAGGAGCTGTGATATTGCCTTTTTCCTACGTCATGGGTCTCCCTGTCATGTCCTTTTTTTCTTCTCCAGATTTTCCTGCCCCCCCCGGGAGACAACTCCGTATGAGTTTACCACACCAACGTCGGCCAACGTGGTAAAGTGTTCCTCTCCTTCTTGCACGAGTCCCTACGGACTCCCAGTCCAACCTGTCCTCTCCGACTTGGCTGTAGCCTTCCCTGCTCGACGACCGCGGATTGTTCTATGAAATCTGCTCGATTTCTTTAGGTGCTTCCTGCCTTCGCGTCGCTCTCGATGCCGGCCCTTCCCTTGTTTCGACATCTTTTGTTTCTGCACCCGTCTGAAGAGATCCGACTCCTCTTCTTTACGTGGTGATGCACCAAGTTCCCCCCCAGGGTGATCGGCGGGTTTGGAGGGCCGATTTCCTCCTCTTCTCTTCTGCCAGATTGATCAACCGGCCCAGTCCGCTTAAATGAATGGTTCTGTTGTTTTTTTTCTAAGATGCACGCCCCGAGCTTCTTTTTTCCTGAAACTGGCCCGGTTTGGCTTTTAGAATCAGGCTTTTTTTCGCGCGTCATTCGGGGGCGAATAACACCCCATCCTGATACGGGTTATCAGCCCCTTTGGTCTCTTTCTCTTCATAAATATGAGCCCGCCTCTCCTGGAGATTGATTCGATGACCTACTCGCGCTGTACCGTATCACCATCCCCTCCTTTCGGAAAGCGACAGCCTCCCGGATCTTCACTTTGCCTGGCTCCTTCAGTGCGTCAAAGGGCGCCCCCCCGTCATCCGATGGTAAGTGTATCGCGACCATTCAACCCCCCTTTCAGTTGAAGACCCTTGTTCTTTCCTCTGAGGAATAAATCCTGTTTGTCGACTTCTCTCAAGTCCGGGTTTTTTATTTGTTCCCATCATCTCTATTTTACATCCTATAACTTTGCTTTTTTTGGTCTCTAGCTTCGCTTTTTCTTCTACGCTTAATACCGACGCTCGATTGCCTGGTTTTATGCCTTTCAGGAACTAGCCAGGATAGTGCTGCCTTTAAATTCATCGAACTTTTTCCCGCGACTCTTTTCCCCGCTTCTTCGAGATTCCTCTTTCCCGAAGGAGAAAGGAGTCCTTTTTGAAGCAGGATGTTTGTGATAGTGCTCTCCCCCGTGTCCCCAGGTTGCCGTTTTTGGTATTCCCGGACTGCATTCCCTCTACAAGGTCGCGGGCGGGCCATAAGATGTCTTTTGCATTGCCTTGCACGGACCAAGACGCCGAAGCCCCTTTTACTCTGAGTTCAGAGCAGGCTGAGTTTCCCCCCGGCCCCCTTTACAGCCGGAGGCGACTTTCCAACGGGCCAGTTGCTTTTTAGCCGCCGATGACCCTGCAGCGTTCCTGATCCAGAAGACGGAAGCGTATCCATTCCTTTCCCCAGAAAACATCTCTTTGACCTTTTCTTTCTTAGCGCACGTCTTTTTTTCTTTAAACCCGCCAGGCACCCCCCCTCCCAAAAAGTCCCAAGACATCACGACCCTTTCATTTCTTGCCCGCTCTCCGTCAACGCCTTTTTTCTGACGCCCTGCATCACCGGGGTGCATGTTTAAATAATTGGTTTTGACCCACACTTAACTTTCCTCTCCCCGTCCTCGATGGACCTTTCTTTTTCTCCCCCCCCTTTTCTACTCTGAAGGCTCCCCCATACATCCCCCCCCCCCTTTTCTTAGAGTGCTTTACACAGACCCCTCCCTCGAAGAGTTTTCTCTCGAGCCCCGCCGCGCTCCGCGGCAGGATCGGACCTTTTCCAGTTAAAATGGTTTCCCCCCGAACCCCTTGCCTCCCTCCACACAACAATTTTCCGGTAATCCTTTTAACAAGTTTTTGGTTAATCCTCCTACGAGTGGTCTGACATTCCTTGGCCAGCACATGCCCGTCAGCGATCTGCATCTTTTTTTTCCGTCTCCAGGACCTTTATTCCAGGACCCCCCGCTGACTTCTTTCGTTCAAATCGAAACGGTCGTTTTCGACGAATGCTCTAAATAGAAAGTATTCCTCCTGCACGTTCAGCGTGTTGAAGACTTGCCTAGGCCTTATCAGCTGCGAGGTTCTTTCCTTTGCTGTGAGCGCTTTTTACCCTGTTATGGCACATACTTCTGCTAAACGGCAACAAGTGCCGTCTTTGCCCCGCAGTCAGAGATCTCAGTTCGCGATCGTCCGCTCCCCTCTAAGAGTAGTCTCCCCCTAGTCCCCCAGACCTTCCCCCTCGTGCCCCCTTTTGCGAAAGGAGAGCATTTCTCCCTTTCAGGTAGGCCAGGCTTTTACGTACGCCGGTTGACTCCTAGAAGCACGGACGGCCCTTTCCCCCGTAAAGTTGAGGGTCTCTTTCCCAAGTCACTTTCCCTTTTTTTTTTAGCTCCCGTCAGCAGAAGATCACGAGCCCGGCGTATCCTTCCCCTTTTTCCCTGACCCTGCTTCGATTTCCCTCTTCGCTCGCGGTCCGGATAATGTAGATCCGTCTCTCTCTTTTTAACGTCCAACAGGTTTTCGGCACTTTTTCCTAGCATTTTGCGCTTTTCCCTTTTTGCCCAGCGGACTCCCTTGTCTGGTCGTTCGACTTCGCCCAGACCCTAGAATCGACTTGCCCAGCCTACCCCTACCTCCCCTTTTTCGACCCTCCCCCCTTTCGCATACGATTTCGCGCCGCGAACGGCCTTGGTCACGGCTCATGTCGAAGGGCGCCCCGATTGTCTTTTTGATTATTCTCGCGACCTTTTTTCCAATAGCTCTAGTCACATTCCTCGTTTAGAGCTTTTTGCCCCCCCTTTCCGGCTAGACGTCTTTTTTGATTTTTTAGCCGGTACGCAGTTCTTTCTTTCCCCTCGTTCGAAAAGTTCGTTGGGTCCCTTTTTTCCCCGGTTTCCCCTAGTGCCCGCACTGACTATGTAGAGGAGACGCGACCCATCCTTCATGAATACGTGCTGCGCCATGTCTTTTATTCCAAAGGAAAGGATTCAGCTCGCCTTTTCTCAAGGCCCCCCCCTAAGTAGTCGTATTTTTTTTCGCGTCGCGTCCTCTTCCCGAAGAGTTTTTTGAACCCAGTCCCTCCCAGCGCAAACGGGCTTTTTTTCCTTCTTCCTCCTGTCGAACCCCGCAAAGCCCTCAAGCGATGCCGCCGGTCGCGACCCCCTCCTCTCCCCAGTCCCCTTGAGACTCAATCTTCCACTTTAAACCGGTATCCTCCCTGTTTGCAGGGACTCCCTCATCCGGATCTCTCCTTCCGTTGTTATGGAAACCTTCTTATCCCAGAACGTTAAGCACTCGATTTCCTCCTTTGGTGTTGTATGTTTTGGTGATCCTCCTCTTACTCTAATCCTTTCTTTTCAGGTTGCCTTTTTTACTCTTGAGGTTTCCGTATTATCCGGCTACTCTAGAAGGGCTGAGCTTAATCCCCTCGCGTCTTGGCCGAGCTCTGTTTTTTTTTTTGGATATAGAAATTGGCGTATGCTGGATTATACGGGTCCTGTCCCCTCCCTGGTCACAATTGAGACATATCTTATAAGCGGTTCGACCCATTTCCCCCTTTTCGATAAACGACGTTTTCAGTCCCACTGGAGATGCTGATAAACCAGCCCTCAGGCGTCAGTTTTCCGGATTATTTCTTCCTCCACACGAAAATCGTTCAAATATCCCTTCCTCGTCTGCCACGAAGGGTGGCAACGTCTTGCTCCTTCCATTCCTGTAGCGCCCTGGCACTCTTTTTCGGCGCGAGGACGACATCCCTCTTCCAGGTCAGCAGAGACCCCCCTGACGCCCTTCCTTTTTAAGACCAGCGCGCCAATTGTCCCTGACGCCCAGCTTCACGCCAGCAGTATTTTTTCCCTGCCCAAAAGCCCCCGTCTTTCCCAGCAGGCAAAAACCAGCCCCTCTCCGCGATTTTGTCCGATCATTGTCTCCCCTTTCCTCAAGATGATATTTGGAGCAACTCCCCTCGCGCCGACGCCAAACCTCCCTCCCCCTCCTCCTCTCCTTGGGATCAACGCCCCCAGCTTGACAAGAAAAGATATCAGATTCCCCCCCCTCAGCTACGCAGATCCGTTTTTGTTGTTCCTTTTATCGGAAATGGATATAGTTGTTTTGGGGTTTGCCTTCCCCCTTCCTCTGCTTCTTTGATCGAAATTATTTAGAGGCGGAGGCCGGGTTGTGTGAGGCTGGTAGCTCCGTCTTCCTTTCCTTTGGACAGCGTCGCCCTTTCGTGTCCACCCGGCGATCACTTCTGCTACCCTCCTTTCCCCTGCTGCTGCGAACCACGCTCAGGTTTTTTCTTTTCCTCCTGGAGGGACGCACGTGCGACCTTGTGCACGGCTTTTATATGGCACCCCAGGTTTTTTCAGTTGTCATTGGTCCTCGTCGGTTTCTTCACTTCTCCCTGTTGTCGCATTCATAACTTCCCCCTAGCACGCCGTTCGGGAATTTCTTGTCACGTTCTCGGGCCCCCGAGCCCAGAGATGACCTCGCCGTGTATTGCAACTTAGGACCTCTTCCATTTTGACTTGGGGAGGTGTTTCTTCGGTCCTTTTCTTTTGTTTTCGGTAAGCGTTACATTACTCCAGTTTTCCTCGAGATGATGATGCGCGTCCCTCCTTTCCTTAAGACTTTTCGGTGTGTACTCACGTCAGCTGGCCGATACGTTTCCTTTCTTCTCGGAAAGGTGTCTCGCTTTTCACATTTCTGTATGTTCTCCTTTCCTTTTGGATCGCAACATTTCTACCCTTTTCCCTTTTCCCCCATGATCAGAAAACAGGGCGCGTCCTCCCTTTTTTTTTTTTTTTTTCCACGTTTTATGTTATTGTGATAGATTCATTGTCCTTGGAATGCGCGATCGGACATCTCTCCCCCCCTTCCCCTGACAACTTTCGGAGACACATTTAGTTAGTAGATGTTCCGCGCTTTAGTCTCCCCCCTCCCCCCCCCTAACAAACCTTTGCTGGAACTTTTTCTCTTTTTTGCAAAGACAAAGGGCTGGAGCCCCCCTTATGAGATATTAGGGGTACCCTTCTTCCCTTCCTTCTCATGACACGGTTAGTCCCCGGTGTGGCTGTCCTTTCTCCTACGAATGTCGCAGTACTCTATCCGACTTTCTCCCCACCGATAAGCGCGCACCGACGTATACTTTCTCCGAATCGGTTGACGCTGAGAGGTTTCCTTTCCTATTATTGCAGGACCTCTTTTTAGTGGAGATGCACTCCGAGGTGTCCCCGTCGCCTTTTCTCTTCCGAGGTATTCTTTTCCGTCAACCATTTTTTTATTCTCTCTACCGCAGCCCTTCTCTTTAGAATTCCTCCTGGAGCTTGTCACAGTCAGTTTGCTAGTCGGACTGTATACGTTACTTTTAACACCACCTTCTGAGTCCCTTCCTCTTTTTTATCATACTTCTTTAGAACGCGAATCTTTCCCCCCGGCTGATATCCCATCTCGTGCCATGCCTTTCCCCTCCCCGATCGATCTTCTCTGTCCTCTTCTTCCCCTTTTGGAACTGATTGAGTATACGCTGTATGTCCCTCAAGGAATAGCTTAAATCGTCTCTCCCCCCCCCTCCTGAACAGGCCAGCCGTGCGTTTCGCGTTAGTGCCCAGAAGCTGAATTGCGATCCTGAATTTTTTGCTGGCTAGCCCCTATCTTCCCCTCCCGCTGCCGTCGTTGCACCACTTCCCTCCCAGGAAATCTTCTTTCTCTCTGGCGTGCCCGTCCCAACTTCGTTTGATCATCGGCGCCCCGTTTCCCCCTTATACTAGGTCTCGAAAGCCGAGTTCCGACGTTCTTTCTACCTCTTCGAGAGTCGCTTCCTCCCTTCTTTTATTGACTACCAGGATATAGAGGCCTTTTCTGCGGTGAGAACCTTCATGTAAAGCACTCTGGAAGATTCCTCGGCGTCATGCTTGATGTTTCTTTCCTACGGGAGATCTGTCTTTCCTCAAATGCTTCCCTCCTTTTCCCTTGCGCCGTTAATCGGCAATGGGCAGAGGGCCGGGTTTTTCTTTTTTTTTTTCTCCTGCAGATGAGTGTCCTAGCGATATGTTCTAATTAGTGAGCTGGCTATTCTCCTCCTCCAGATAGCCTGCGGACTTTTCCGCTCCTTTTTTTCGGGATTATTCATGCTCGCTTGTACAGTTAAAAGTCCCCCTCTTATCGTGGTAATTGACATCCCGCTCTTAGGACAGAGCAGTAGCTTCCTTTCTTCCCTCCGCTTTTAGTCTTCCCCCCAGCTCATTCTCGATTGTCTTCCAGAAAGTCTTTTCGTCCAAGCGAATTACGAGGAGGCATGCGGACAGGATGACTTCCCTTTCTCAGGTACTTCCTCTCTTTCTTTTCTTTGACACCCCCCACCATTTGCCCACTTTTCCGGAGATTTTTCCCCCCTCTTTCTCGGACTTACCCCGTGCTTCTCCACGTCCAGTTGTTATATGCTGGCTTTTCCCTGGTTACGCGAGCATCCCCCCCCCCTTCCTGGTTCGACCGCCGTGCCCCTGGAGCGCGGAGGACCTGCTCCTTTCCATTCTGCTGCATTGTATGTGTGTAACTTCTCCCCGACCCCCACTCGAATCCGATTCCTTTCTTTCCGGAACTTTCTCGCTCTTGCTCGATTGACCGTGGTCGACATTTCCTGCACAAAGGTGCTGCTCTTTCCAGTACGAGTTGAAGTGGTGAGCACAAGAGGAACCCAGTTACTTTTCCCGTTTGGCCAGGGCGTTTTTGCTCTGTGGGTCCTTTTTCTAAGCGAGACGATCTGATGACATGATTCTTCTTCTTCCAAACGCATTAATTTTTCGTCCCATGTCACACCACCATCTTCCCCTCATCCGGTGTTTACCCAGGGTCTTTGAGACAGCTTTTTTTTCCACCGGGGAGGTTTCTTTCTTCCCGTTACCGCCTTAGGCAAGTCTCTGTCAAATGGCAGGTCAGTAGCCTCCCTTCCCCCCCGTTTGCGAGTCTTTCCTTTCCTTTTTCCCTTTGCAATTTTCTTTCTCCCTACCCAGCATGCTCTGGCCCTCCCTCTGTCTTAGTACAGAATTCGGTTTGTAGATTTGTTGTCGCTTTACGCACCGCTGATCCCCCCCTTCCCCATCTTTCGCTTCTCTTGATCGATGCAGTCCTTTCTGTCGAGTATCACCTGTTCGACACGAAGCCTAGTTTTTTTGCAGGCTTTTCCCCACTTCGCACAAGCTCCTTCCCATTGCCAATTGTTCTCCGTTACGGCTGCTTTGCACTTAGGATGGTCCTTGTTGTGGCAGCCCCGCACTTCATCTCCTTTTCGTGGATTCTAGTGGGACCCCATTGTCCTTTCAGCACCGGTTTACCCTCTAATGCTTCCTCCCTGCACATCCTTTGTTTACCCTCCTATCTAATATAGTTTTTTCCCCCTTGTGGTCTTTCTTCCCCCCTCTTCTACCGCCTTACTTTTTTTCCCTTAGTTTGTTGTTGTTGAGATTTCTGCTCTTTCTACCCTATTTTACTCCTTGCTTTCTTGCCCATCATAAGGTGCCTTCTCCTGAAGACAATTTGCCCCCCTTCTTTTCTTGAAGTGTCATCATACTAAGTCTATCTTGACCAGACACCCCCTTCTTCGTGATCTAACCCCTTTCCCTCCCTCCGACACCTTTGCCCCCTGCACTCCAGGCTCCTCGTTCCCGTTGCGTTGCGCCCCGCTTCTGATTTTTTCTGCTTGCTGTTTCTGAGCGGTGTCGCCCACGTTTTTTTGGTGTTTCCCCAACTCGACTCAGTCCGGACTGCCATTCTTCCCCTTCGCGAGTCTTCCCAGATTCCTCCTTTTTCCCTCCCCTTTTTTTCTCTCGACCACGGCTCAGCCACCAGTCCTTGCCCCGCTGCGCAAGATGTCCCCTTTTTCTGGTTTTTTCCAGGGTCCCCGTTGTCATCAGTCAAAAAACAACCCCCCCACCAAAAACCCCAAACCCCCCACAAAAAAAACCCCCCCCCTAAAGCGCGCAAAGAATCCCCCCTCTTCCTCCCCCGGGCCCTTTGGCGCCCCCCCAGGTCGCCACCCTCTTTTCTCGCGTGATGTCCTCTCTAACTTAACATCCCCCCTCTTACTGCGACTGACGGGACGGTTGCGGATTCCAGCCTTTTCTTTCTTTTTTCTGAAATTTTTTTTTTCACTGCATAGTTTGCCCCCCCCCCCTCCCCGCCGCCACCCCCCGCTTCCGTACAGGGACTTGGTTTCCCCCATCGCCGTACTCTGTTCTCCCTTTCGGATAGCAACAGGCTTTTTTTTCAGAAGATTCAGCAAACACGTTTCGTCGACCGGTCCTCTCGCCGTCCCACTCGAGCTTTTTCCCTTTTTTTTTCCGAAGGCCTCCATTGCTCTCTTCTTCTGACTCTCTTTTTTTCCTCCCCCTCATCGATTTATGACTTGCTCCCCCGTGATGATTCTCCGCCTCGCGCCCCGGCGGAAGGCTGCGGACAGGACGTCGTAATCTTTCCCCTGCACCGCTTTTTCCTTCGATTCGCCCTTTCTCTTTTCGGGCGCCACCGTATATTTCCTGGATCCGCATAAGACTTTTCTCCCCTCAGGTGGCAAAGGCAAAGTATGTCTTGATCGCAGACATGCCCTTTTTTCTCAGGCCCAGTGCACTTTTCGCGACCGCGTTTCAAACATAAGATTCCTATGATTCGAGAAGATTTTCCCAGACGTCCTTTACTTCTCCTGACGGCGAGCTTCCTCTGTCCCCAGGCGCCTTCAGTTATTTATAACGTCTTCCCTTGCTTTCTTTTTTGTGCTCCCCTTCCAGCCGCCGACTTTTTTTTTTCAAATGGCTGAGACCTCCGTTCCCCCTACGGCCAGCTTCCCCCCCGCAATTTGGTTTTCCTCGCAGCTCACCTATCCGTCCTCCCGATGATAGCGAGTTTCGAGTTCTCTTGCAAAACCACAGCACGCCGCCCGATTTCTTTGTGGAAAGTTTTTTTTGCGACGAACCCCTTTCTTTTCTTAGCTCTCTTTTTTTTTCATACCGTATAAATTTTTTTTCCCTTTTTTTTCATCCCATCTTTAGGCACGCCTCGAACCCTTTTGCTGACGTGGTTTCTCCCAAGTCCACTTCCCTTTTTTGCCGGTTCCTGTAGAAGATTTGACACGTCTGATCTCTTCGTCGGTACGCTTTTTTCTCTTCAGTGATTGTTATGTCAACTCGTCGTTTTCCGTAGCGTTGGGGGAAAAGAACAGGCCTTTTTCCTAGTAGTCCCAAAAGCCCCTCCCCCCCTCTTCCTCCCCTTCTCCCCCCCCCTTCCACTTTTTACAGGTTGGTTGTACACGTCGCTAAGCACCTTTTTCCTCCACAATAAGTTTTTACGTTTTTTTTTCCCCCTAAGATTTTTCACGACTTCTTGTTGTTCTCCCCTTTCCTTTCCCACTGACCTTCCTATCCCGATTCGCATCCGCCTCTTTTGCACGCATTCCTTTTTTTTTTTGAGCAGCATTCTTTTTCGTTGTCCATGATGAAGCGTTCCTGCTCCCCCCTTCTCGATTCTTTTCTGGAATCCATTGATCCAGTCCAGCTTTCGATGCATCACGCTTCCTAATCACGCTTTCTGCTCTCTTTGAAGGCTAAGAAGTCTTCCCCTTAGACACTGTCCCTCGGAAATTTGGTATTATCACAGGCGCCTCCTCTGCGCTCCCGGAGACTAAAGTCGATCATTTCCGGCCATTGATGACGCTATTCTTTTTTTTCTTCTTTTCCGGCTCCATCCCCTTTTTTCTTTTCTCCCAAGCAGGTACTATTTTGGACTTTCTTCCTAATCCGGTTCCCCTCAATCGACGAAAACCGCTTCGAACGGCCTTCCTTGTTAACCCTCCTCTCACACGTTACCCCCCCCTCCACCCACATGACTTCAGTTGACCCCCTTCTTGATCAGGTACTCGAGTGAACTTGTCTTTCGCCGAACTACCCAGCGGTTGTCTTCGACCCGTTTTCCCTCCTCGAAAAGTTTTTACTCTCCCCCTTCCCTCACAACCGCGTACGAACACATTTAGTAGATGCATTTAGCGGCCCTCCTCGCATACTCCCGCATCTCCCCTCTGAGCGAAAGCAAGTCCGCCACATGCCCTCTACAAGATACTTTCTTTGAATTGAGGAGTCCGACTTTCTTGTTGATGTGGCGAAGCTCCTCCTCCTTCACCGGGTCCTTGTTGGTCAGGGTGCCCGTTTTTTCTCCTTGTGCCCTTTCCCTTCCTTCTGAATCTCATTCGTTTACGCATTTTCATGACGATGTCCATAAGTTCTTTGTGGCCGAGCCATGTGCGTCGGCTTTTTTTTTCGTACCCTAACCCCGCCTTAAATTCTCTAATGTTGCGTGGCATCTTTTCCTCACAGGACCTTTCCCCCCCTTAGAACCTTCTCGTCTCCTTTAACTTTTTTCGGTGGCACTTGGCGTATCCCAATGGTGCCTTTCCCTCCCGCTCTCTGTGTCTCAGCAGCTTATTTCCTGATTTTTGCCTTTATTCTCTTGAAACGACAAAGACACATTTTTTTTCAAAATCCCGCGGCAAAGTTCTTTCTTAAACTTCGGGCGATATCCCCCGTTACGTACGCGCACGAAGAAAAGGTGCCCTTTTCTCCCCTCACGAGTGCTTTTCCTTCTCTCCAAACCACTGCTCATCCCCCTTTCCGATGACAGGAAGTATTTTTTCTCCCGCCCAGCAATCAATGGAAGGCTTTGTCTCGCCGCTCGCAGCAACGCTTAAGTCTTCTTTTTCTCAGCACCTCTTCCTCCAGGTATTTTCGCCGCTTGTACCTTCTCTTATAACAGGTGCGAGCCCGTCTTTTCCCCCGGGAGGAACACGATGGAACAAAGCCCCCCCCACGAGCGACGCCCGCCAAAACCTTACGGCCCACTCTTTTCTGCGATATCCCGCATTCGCCCCTTATAAGCGGCCCCTCCCCG
>Ga0179593_1526759_pt1 | contig 13601 bp, 13 predicted proteins | sample CZODoug2_1_08_16_FD_185931 | JGI IMG/M metagenome (GOLD analysis project Ga0179593, IMG submission 185931) | Vadose zone soil fungal communities from Angelo Coast Range Reserve, California, USA - CZODoug2_1_08_16fungal (PacBio error correction) | ecosystem: Environmental > Terrestrial > Soil >... | reverse complement strand
CCCTATCCCTGGTTGATATTGTTCTCTTTCCTCCACCGTCTTCTCGGGCTTAGCTCCGACCCAGCGACGTAATGTCGTGAATTTGCGATGTTGTAAGAGTAGACCTGCTTAGCTCTGGTTCTAAAGTCTCTGTACCGTACTCACGGTGTGGATAGTTCACTCTCCTGTTTCTTGGTGGTGATTTGGAAACTATTCCCTCTTCTTGCGCGTAGGTCCGGATTTTTTTGGTACGTTTAATGTGGTTAGTGTTTTTCCACGTGTACGCTAGTTCTCGTCGTGTTATTTTCCTTTGACGTTTTCGCCCCGAGTGCCTTTTTCTCTTTTCCACCCTCCCTCAAGTCATTCTCTTCCCGTCGGACGTATTTACCCCTCTCCGGGTGACCCCTTTTTTGACCTCCTGTCTCGCCCACTTTTTAGCGCTGGTTTCCCAACAGTAGAGGCCACTTTTGTCCCTTCTCACTCCCCTCCTCCGAGTCCCCTTTTCCTTTTGAAAGATGCTGTGGATTGTTTCTTCTTCTTAGGAGGTTGTCAAGCCCTGGCCCCCCCCCCTTGGAGGGTTTGGTTCGTTTGGGACTTTTGGTTTTTCGAGTATTTGCTGACGCTTTTTTCCTCCTTAGGATCCTCCTTCCTCGGACTCTTTACCCAACTGCTCCAAACAGGTGCGCTTGCGGGTCTGCCCCGCATGTCCTTCAGACGTTTTAAGGTTCATCAAACAGATCATTCTCTTTTTAGCGTTTTACCCCCCGGGTGTCTTGCTTTCTTTGTCGGTTTTTGCAAACTTCCCTTTTTCTCACGTCGTTGGCGGGTGCCGCTTTAAGCTGCCGAGTTCTGACACCTTTTTTGGTGTTTTCTGACCCCTTTCATATTCTTGGAGTAAAGACGATTTTTTTTGTGCAATTAGACCACGCCTTCCGTTTAGCATAGATTCCTCACATCTTTTTTTGGTCTCTAAAAAAATTGTTTCCCCTGTGTTATTTAGGTTGATTTGTGCCCCGCTGGTTGTTTTTTCACCTTGGACTAAGATCTCTTCCCCCTGCTTTTCGCGCACACCCTCCCTGGATGTTTTGATCGTCTTTTTTTAGTCGAGAGATAACGTTCTCCTTTCCACCAACTCTTTTTTGAGAAGTGCTTTCATTTTTTCCACCACCGTCGGCGAATAGCGACGCCCGTCTTCTTCCCTTACCTCGCCCCCATCTCGATGTCCTGACCGGGCTTCGACAAATCGTATCGTCCCGTGCGTTGTTCCTTGATGCAGGGTTGATACACACCGCTTCTCCCCCAACGCGGCCTTTTGTTTCTGTCACTTCTTGATTGTTTTTTACTGCGTCCGAGTGAACTCGGCCCGGGCTTTTTGTCCCCTTTTCTTTCAGATTGTTTTTTTCCTAAGCAAACACTTGCTTGGAATAAACCCCGCTTTCACCTACTTCCCTCCCTGTGAGTGGACATCGTGACGACACTCATCCCCCCTTAATGGCCCTCTGGAATCCGCGGTCACTTTTTTCCCCACCTCCCCCTCGCCGTCTTCCTCCAAACAACTTCCTCCTTTTTCACTTATGGCCAATTCCCTTTTTTTCCTGCTTTGTATCGATTTATCGGTAGCCACCCCCCCCTCCCCCCAGCGTTTGTCTTCTCCCCTCCCGTCTTGTATCTCAAGTCCCGCCGACACGATCCTCTTCCCCTCGGAAGGGTCTGCCGGCCGTTTTTTAATAGAAAACAATTACTTCCCTCCTTCCTGGTTTGCTTTCTTTTTTTGTTACAAGACCCCCTCTGTCCCCCTTGGCCCTTCCACCTGCTACTCTAAAACTGACCGTCAGCTCCCTAGCGCCTCTCCTCGAAAACCTGCCCTCCTGCTTCCCCAAACCAACCCTTGTTCCGTGCCGTGCATGCCTCTTTCCTCGTCTTGGAGCCATCAACACATATCTTGCAACGCCAAGGCGAACCCACTCCCACCCCGGGTCCACCTTTTTCCCACCCTTCATCCCTACGCCGTGGCGGTTCCGTCCTCTTTCAGCCGGACTCCAAACAAGAACGGATTGGTGCGTCGCTGTGCCCTTCCCCCCCGCGCGGAACCCCCCCCCCACCATTTTTTTTTTTCAGCACACATTGGACCCCCTTTCTTTCCGCCCGCCACTTCCTTTTTTCACTAGCCCCTGGACAGGCGTGGTTGGTTTCCCGGATTAGCCTCAACACTCCTTTCCCTTTTGGACCTGCCAGCGGTGTTTTTTCGACTCGTCGCATAGTTGTTTCGTTTTCTCCGCTTTTCGGGGAGGCAGGTCCCCCCACACCTTCCCCCTCGCGCGGACCGTCCCCGAGCTTTTTATCCTCCGGCAAAGGGGCCTGCCGCTTTCCGTGGTCGGTGTTGTGAGTTCCCCCTTCGGCTGCTGCTTCCTTTCCCTTCCCAAGACTCTTTGACCAACACTCGAATCGTTTCTCCTGCTCCCCTTTTGTCCCTAGACTCAAGAGTCTTTTCCCTTTTCGGCACCCCAGTCTCTTCAAACAGCCGTTTGGATTGACATTCCCTTCACCATAGGATGCAAGGGCGCTTTTTTGCTCCCTCCCCTTCCGTTTCCTTTTCCTACTTCTCTTCATTTTCCTTCCGCTTAGATCGGCCTCCGCAATCCCAGACTTTATGGTAGCGTTCCCGTGTTTATGGATCCTACAGAATAGCCGGTTTGGGCTTACGCTGTTGACCTCGATCCGTTTTTTTTTCCTCCGAACTGGTCGCAGTTTTTTTTGGTGGTCCAGAACCTCCTTTTCCCTATTTGGACTCTACCAGTGACTGATCCTGTCGGGGTGATTTCTTCTTTCGAACTGGGCCCCTTGAGAACGACCCAGTCGTTGTTTTCCTTTCCCCAATGATTTCTCAGAGTCCTCGCCCAGCTTCGACAGCATCCCTCTCCTGTGTCGTAGGCAGCGTGTTGGTTATCTTTGACCGCATGTACCTTGCTGTCTACGGGTTTTCCTTTTTTTGATCGGGGGATCGATTCCTCTGACTTCAGTGGTTCTGGTGTCAGCCACTGTCACTGTTCCTCCCGTAAAAGAGAAAGTTATACTGCCTCTCATCTCAGTAACCGGCTTCTCTACTTTTATGTCCCGCGAAAAGCTTATACCCCGATCCCGTCCGTAAGATTTGCGCGACGGTCCTTCTGTCAGGGGTAAGCTCACTCCTTTCTGTGTACCTCTCTGTAATCATCTTTGAACCCTAGTCGAACAGTGTTTCGTCTCTCTCTGGTTTTTTCTCGTCTTTTTAATTTCCCCGTCTTGCATCTAGGTCCCTTCGTTGGGGCAGCCATGGATGTTCTTTGATTTTTTGTCAAAACAATCAGTCAATTCTCCATTTTTTTCTTTCCTCCCTTCCTCTTTGTTCTTTTCTCTATAACATTCTCATTCCACTACCGTGTCACCCCCTCCCACGAATTTGCCCCACCTCTCCTTCCGATGTCCCCTGAAGAGACCGCTTGTTCCCCCCCTGTACAGACGCGTGTATAGAACCAGTTTCCTTTTTTCTGAGACATGCTTCTCCCCATCCCAATCATATTCTTCCCCACTCTTCCCTGGTCGTGTCTCTCTCCTTTTCAGATTGTAATAGCATTTCCAGTTTGTTTCCCTTTCCTTCGCTCGTCCGAATATATGGCACTTGCCAGGACAGCCTTTCGCGGGCTCTTTTTTCCTGGACAGTCTGTGCCGGACCCTTCTGACCGGTCAAGTGCTCATCATAAACCCGACGCTCCCCCGCTCGACGTCCCGTTTTCCCTTCTTTTTCCTGACCACACTCGCTGATCCGATACCCCTCCTCCCCTCTTCCTTTTTTAGATGCCTTATAGGAAGAGACAGGTGACCCTACACCACCTTTGGTTTATTCCGGCCCGATTGTTTCAAAGACTTGAGAATAGACACTCCAGCCCCTTCTACTTTCCCGAATCAATTCCTGGAACTGCAGTTCTTTTTCCACTCTTCTTGTTGACCCCCGTCTGCTCGATCGTTCCTCCGGTTCTGTCCCGCTGCTTCGTGCATGAGGTCTGATCAAGTCGACCCCCTCCCCGGTGCGCGACGCCCGCTTTTGTCCCTCAGCGTCCTTTCCTTTCTCTCGTCTTGTACGACCCCCCACTCGCAGCGCCTGGCGCATCTTGTCCGACTTAAGACGTTTCGTTCCTCAACCTGGGCGCTTTTTTTTCAGTATCCCCTTTCTGGGCGGCTACGGGTCGCGTGGCTCTTTCGGACTTGAACGATTCGTATGGTGGAGGACAACTCCCCTGCCGGCGGCTGATCCCAGTTCCCCCCTTGACGGAGCAACCAAACGAAAAATTTCCCCTTGTTCTTCCTTATTCCATTTCCTTTTTTGAAAGTCCTCGTCTTTTTTGACACGGCTGCGTTTTTTTTGTTGACATGACTACCCTACTTCCTCTCATGAACCTCCCCGCGGCGATCGCCGAGCGCACCTGCTTTCCTCAGGTGCGCACCTTAGTGTTCAAGGAAGTCAGCCACTTAACACCGCGCCATCCCGTGTTGACCCTCCTTCTTTCTGGTCTTTTTTGTATTGCCGGGGGTTTCCCCAACTTGGGTCTCCAATTGTTTTTTTTTTTTGAGGTGTGGTCGTGGTTTTTTTCCGCCCCCCCGTAGGCTTTTTTGGGAAACTGGTTTCAGTTTTTTTCCCGTTGTGGACGTTTTCTTCTCTGTGTCTTGAGGGGTGTGGCCTGGGACTTTGGTGTGGTCCTCGTGTAGGCGACAGGGCCTTTCCCTCTGCCATCGCCGGTGCTTCCTCAAGGTCCCCTGTCCACTTTTTTCGCTTCTGTTGCTGTAGGTAGGTCTCTTGAAGCCTTTCTTTGCTCGTTTTTATCCTTGTTAGGCTTTCGTATTCCCTGAGTACATGAGTTTTTTGTTCTGCGGCCGGCGTCTGCTTCGTCTCTGACTGTCTGTTCAGTCTTTCCGCGGTCCCGACACACGCTGCGTTTTCCTCTTCCTAGTCGGCGGCTGTGCTGGACATTACTGGTTCCCTCCTTCCTCCTTGCGTGGCTTCTTTGGTTTGCGAGAAGTAGTGCGAGTTTTTCGATTTCCCTGTATTCCATTTGGTGCACTTTTCCCCCTTCGCGAAGCGGCGACCGCGGTGTTGCGGTTTTACCTGCGCTTTTGGCTTTAAACCGGTTGAATTTTTTTTGATACCGGTCGAGTTTTTCCCGGATCTCTAGCTGCATTTTCTTTATTTTTCGGGATCCAGTTCGGGGATCGTTATGGCTTCCTGGTACCTTAACATGTTTGTTTCTCCAACCTGATCCCCCTTTTTTCCCGGCGTTCCCGACTCCCTGTGTAGTGACCTCTACCAGCCCCTCTTCCCCTCAACCACCGCGTTTTGATACCCTTCCGCTTTTCTCCAGCGCCGCCGAAAAGAGGTTGAACTTTCGCTTCCCCCCTTTTTTGGCTCCCCGTGCGCCCTTTTTTTAAAGATTCATGAAATGTTACAAGGTTTTCCCAGGTACTGGCTCTTCCTCACATGTAGTTGCGATAGCCTGCGGGTTTTCCCCTTGTAGAAGATATAATCTCGTTTGTCTCCGTCGGGATCTGTTTATCTTTACCTACCAAGTTCTATTTTCCCCTCTTTCCTTTCTTTCCCCAAAGGAAAGAGAGGTTGAGTTTGGTTTTTCCCTGTATTCTTCCCCATTTGACGGAACGCCTCCTTGATCCTGTTCCCCTAACTTCACCCCATCCTTTGCCTCAGTTTGTAGAAAACACCCCTTGCCTCTTTTTTTGCCTTTCCTTTTCATTTGTTTCCCTTCCCCAGCAATCGTCTTTACCCAAAATTAGAGACCTTCTGTTTGGCACTCCCTTCTTCGAGTTTCTTCACCGAGGTACCCCCTCCTTCTTATCTTTCGTTTTTCTTAACCTGCTACCTTTTTTTTCAAGCACCTCCTCGTCGTTGTGATGTTCCTTTCATCTCAATTTCTTGTTATTGGCTCCCGAAATTACACGCGAAATAGTTTTCTTCATTTTTTTCCATTAGTTGTGTAGCACTTTCCATTCGAGACACAACCCACACCCGTCCAATTCTCCCCCCTGCCCCAACTGTTCCACCATCCTACAGTTTGTATTCTCCCCACCGTAAGCGGTCCAGGACACATGCAGCCTTGCTTCCAGACGTAGTCCGGGAGGTCAGTTTGTTCCCCCCCCCCTCTCATCATCTAATGAGGTCGAAGACACTTTTTGACGGCCTTTTCTGAGACGTCCTTTTCCTTTCTTGGAAAGTTCGACGTTGTTCGCTGAGGGTTTCTGTTCCTGACTCCCTTGTTTACCATTTCAGGCAAACTTTTCCTTCGTCCCCCCCGGTTTCCTCATTCACTACCCGTTTTTACGATGGTGCCTCTTCTGGGTGGAGTCCCCCTTCTTCCAAAGCGGACGTTATGCGTTCCCCCAGTCCGACAGGATAGATTCGATAAGACCAATGGCGGCGCTCCCCTTTTTTTTTGCAATATCACCCCCTCCCCCCCAATGAAGAACACGTCCCCCGCTTTCCGTCCCCAGTGATTAAGCAGCTTTCCTCTTCACTCATCGATATAGATGAACTCCGTTTCTCCCTGCCTTCCCCCTCCTGTCAACCTTCCGCGCTACGTTTCGATCGGTAAAGGCATGAGACCCCCCCCTTTTTCCCCCCTTCTTCAATGAACATCTCCCCTTTATCCTATCTTTTCAGCATCTTGGTTTCGATTGCGTTTCTTTAGTCGTGAGACCGACGTCCTCTGGGGGTTAGTTACACCCCCCCCCCCGACGTTCCCCTTGCGCTCGTCTTCTCGCTATGTTAGGTAGGTAAAAATTTTCCCTTCCTCTCTTTCTCCTCTTAACAACAAGTGCTATCGCCCTTCCTCCACTTTCTCCCTCCATGTCTTTCTTTAGGTTCTCACTGGTGGGTAGGCTTTTCCCATGCACTCCCCGCCTTGGCACGAGTAGCGTCTCTCTTTACTTGGGTTTGTTCTTCGTGCTGTGTCGTTATACACCGTTCTTTTCAGCCGTCGCAGCATTCCCTCGTTTAACGTGACTTCTTGATTTTTTCTGCTTCCCGCCGTTCTGATGTTGACCCTCCCCCGAACTCTTGTTGAATCCCCCCCCCTCAGCCGAACACCGTTCGACTCCCCTTTCCCTCAACGTCTTAGCAAATTTTTCGAAGTTCCGATTCTCCGACCTCCCGTGTCTTCACCCTGCAGTAGAGGTGAGAGTCCCTTCCCCCTCCACCCCCTTATCGACGACTCAACTTCCCCCCTCCCCTTCTGAGCATCTCCGAAGGTGGAGTTGTTTCCGTCCCCCGTCTGTGTTTTTGTTACCCTTTTTCCTTTTCTTTGTTTTCCTTTGGGAAGGTTTGGCGGTTTTGGGTCTCGATGCCTTCTTCTCTTACTGTTTCTCCCTTTGACGTAATTTTGGACCTTTTTCTTCCCTTCCCCCCCCCCAGCTTTCTTTTTCTCGAGAAAGCCCGTTCGCATTTCCTACGTTTTTCAGGTCATCTTCGACGTGAAAGAAGATTTTCTTCGGTTTAACCAGCAGTTCTCGGATACATGGCCCCCCTTTTCCCCTTTTTTGATTCACGCTTTGATGTTCTCAGACTTTGCCGGAAGCCCCCTTAGGAGTTCCCCCGGTTTGTGTTCCTCCTTTCGCGATATTTTGGGAGTCCCCCTACTCGTTGCTTTGTATTACCACGACGTCCCGCGCCAATCATCCTGATTTCTTCGGTATGCTTTTACCATTCCCCCACTGCTGTTTCTTCTTCTTTGCTGCGGTTTTCCCCCGGGACTATTCGTTTTTTTTTCTGCGTGCCGTCCTCCCGAGCGCCAACGATAATTCCCTCTTCTCCCTTTCTTTCCTTCTGGGGAGTCCTTCATCTGGATTCCGGAATGTCTATACCCCCTTTTTTCGCCGGCGAGATTTTCGTCAGAATTGCACCTCCCCTGATAGATTCCGACATCGTCCCTTGCGATCGCACCTAACGTCCCCAATTTCCCTTGGAAACTGGTGGTATTCTTTTCGGACAAATCTTATCCTTCCTCTGATCACCCGACGGTTTTTCCTTTGAGTTCCCCCCCGCTTCTTATTCCCCCCACAAGGTGGTTTGTGGTCCATTTGCGGGTTTTGCATTCCTCGGTTATTTTTCTTTATCTTGCACAGGGCAGCCTTTCCCCCCCCTGTGGGGGAACTTCAGTGAACCTCTCCCCTCCCCCCATTTAACTGCACATTGCCCGTCCCCCGCCCTCCCCTCTCGAAATGTTTCAAGAACATTGGCCCTCGACGCCCTTATACCAACCGATGCTTCCCGCGACACTACGGGTCAGCTTCCCTCAAGGCCCGCCACGCCCGTCTTTTTCCAAAATCGCACCAGCGTAGCATATTCGCAAATTTTCATGGCCCAAGTGCACTTTTTTTTACTACAGTGGAGCGATCGAGTTCGTCTAACCCCCGCCACCGCCGGTTTGCGCCCTCTCCCCCAGGTACCTCTGACACGATCCCTCTTCTTTGGGTCAGCCTCGGCTCTTCCGCCTACCCATTCCCTCACAACCCCCCCTAACTCCGGCCCTTCATCACGCAGACCGCTACCTTTGCGGCTGAGAAAATCCTCGCCGAGACCCCCCTTTCCCCCGTCGCCCCCCCGAGGGTATTACCCCATAGAAAACTTCCATCATTGCCAAGTCTCCCATCCGGCCGTGCATGAAGTTTATGACGTCTTCTTTTGGCCCTAGCGCACGCCACGGTTCTACCCATAGACGTTCAAATCGGTCACATCCTCCCGTCCACCCCTTCCGACGCAAGAAGTCGGTTCCCCGGCCGACCGGCACCCCCCTCCCTCCGTTTTTGACCCCCACCCCGTTCGGGAACACCAACCTATTTCAGCCCCCCCACATGTCAACCCTCCCTTATTTTCCCCTGTTTTAATAGCCCGTCTTACAGTGTTTTCCAACGGTTTTGTCCTGGAACCCCCTGTGCACTCACCCTTTTCCTCCCGGTTTGGGTGCGTTTTCTTTCTCCTTCCCTTTTGTCGGTAATGGTTTCAGGATCACTTGGCCCCTTTCTTGGGTTAGGCCTCTTTTACCACAACCCCGCAGACCGACCATACTTCTGTCTCTGTAAGGACGTTCCCGCAAAAATGTCCCCATTTTTCCTTTTTGCCTTTCCCACTTCCTTGTTTTCCCGGTCAAGTCTTTTTTTCCCTTGAAGCTGGCTCCTTCCTTCCCCCCCATCACAGGAAGTCGGGATTCTCTTTTCGTCCCCGGTTGATTCCACCGCCGTTTCCTTAGAACATGCGGAGCTTATTCTGATTCCGGTTTGTCAGTCCCCCCATTTCCTTTCTTTCTCGCCTGTCCTTTTTGAAAACACCCATCTGCTGCTTCAGACTTTCGCGAGCGGGTGGGTTTTTGCTAGTGACAGGTCACTTTCTTTTCTCTAAAATCTTTCGCGCCGTTCTGACTGTCGAGTAGGCCTTTCTCTTTCTGGTCGCCCTCGAGTTTTAGAGCGCTGCGGAGAATCCCCCTTGCCTTGGTGTCCGCTAAGACACTGTTTGCCCCTTCTTCTTCTTTCCATTCCTTGACTCCGGCTTCCCTTCCTTTCGGGCGAAAGTAGTTGTAGAAACAGGGCCGACGGCCCCCCGTAGTTTTTTTCGGCTCCCACTGCTCCTAGAGATACTCGGATCATTATACTCGGTGCTCTCCCCTTTCTTTCTTTTGTGCTTTGTGACTCAGAATTCCTCTTCGATTTTCCTTTTCGATATTTTTCAGTGAGCAATGCCGTGAGTCTTTTTAGTTCGCCTAAGAATGTAAGCGGTTCCCCTCCCTATACCGAGACCGTTCCCTCTTTCAATGAGTCTCCCTGCATCTTACCGTCTTTGCTCTCCCCGATCGTCAACAATTGGATCTTCCTTTTTCCGCCTTCTTGGCCTTTTGCCTCCAGTGTCATTTTTTTCGACTTTTATACGCACAGTTTCTCTTTGGCAGAACAAGCATTCTCCCCACTGCGCAGCGTTGGTCGCGTCTTTTACCTCTGTGCGACAGAAGCGGTTTTTTGCATTGCCAGTGTTAAGCACTTGTGGCTTTGAATTCCGTTAACCACACGATTTCCTAGACACGATCTCTACTTTTTACTACCCCCTTTTCCCTCCTTCAGATCGACTGTATTTATCCCTACGTCCAAAATCACATCACGCCAAGCTTCCCCCCTCTGGCCCCCGATTTAATTACAGCAGTGCCCCCCCCCCAACCCTTCCGCCGCTATCGCACCCCTCTTCTTATTTCCGCTCTTGCCTAGGTGACTTCCTTCCCCTCAGTCCCCCCAATGCTCACGCTTTTCTCTGACAAACCCCCTTTCTTTCTTTTTTACCCTAGTGGAATCGCTCCCTCTTCCCACCGTTCGATCTTTCCCTGATCCCTTCCTGCTTTCGCCTGTGGGGTATTCCTTTTTCGTCTTTCCTTGCGTGTTTTCCTTCCAACGGACCACTCTTTGTTCAAGATGCCCTTCCCCTTTGAACCCCCCCCTCATCGGGATGACCCAATTCCCCCCTGCTTCCACGAGCACGCGACAGTTTGTCTTTTTTTTTCCTGACTACGGATTCTTTTGAGTGCCTACACACAACGACTTTCTTTATTAGGAAGATCGCAGGGTCCCCCCCATCCCTGGCCGCATCAGAAGAACCACGTACACCTTCCCCCTTCTCCTGTCCAGTGTTTCCTCTTCCCTTTCCCTATCAATGAGAACCTTCTTCCTTGGTCAGTCTGTCCAACCCTCTTATAGACAATGCCCGGTTATCCCTTATCTAAGAAATCTAACGTCGATGCCTTCCCCTTCCCCCTTTAGGCTCCGATCTCAGTGCACGGAATTTCATCATCCGAACGACTTCTCGTCTTCTGGAGAAGATGTTTGGTACCTCTCCCTTCTCTAGCCTTGAAGAGGTCCAGATTTGGTTGGTGCCCCCCTCCCTTGATCCTTTTTGTCATCCCGACGGGATATTCTTGCATTTGATTCACCGTTTACTCGACAGAAGAGTGGTGTTGTCACTTCTCTGGAAGGAACGTCCGGCCATTTTTCTTTCACTTGGACCTTTCTCACCACCACGGCCAGTTTCTGTCCCGAACCCTCCCCGTGCTTGAATTTCCTTCTCACGATATTATTTTTCACATTTTTTGTGCGTTGTTGTGAGTACCAATATTCAGCTCACCTCGGTCCAACAGGACCTCCAAATGATATTAGTCCCTCGCGCCCCCTTGGACTTTCCTTGGACGGCAAGTGTTCTGCTTCCCCCTGACGTAGTTCGGGGCACCACCCAGCGCCCCCCCCCAGTTCGACGTGACTTTTTGCATCCCCGGACCGGGCTTTTTTTTCTTTGCCGGGTGTTTCCTTGGATTGGTCCCCGTTTGGTTTTGCTCGGTATTTTGGCCGTTCTCTCCCCCCCAGTTTTTTTGTGGGCACGGTTCGTTGTACTTTTTCCTCCAGTTGTAGCTTTTTTTGTGGCTCGGTATACTTTGATTGGTGTCCGGGAGATGGGGTTTTCTGCGCCTTGAGGGTCAGGATTTTGATGGCGAACCGGTCCGTCGGTTCCTTCCTTTAGGCCGGTATGGCCCTTCCCTGTTGATGTGTAGGAAGGCGTTTCAGGTTCTCTCTGAAGTACGTTGACAGGTGCCTCCGTTTTTCTCTTCGTCTTCTTTCGGCGCCGCGTGGACCCTTCTGGCCTTTTTGATCCCCTGGAGGAGTTAGATTGGATTTGTTCGATGCCGATTCCCTTTAGATGCTGACCCTTCGCTGGGAGATGATCGTGTTTTTTAGGCTTGGTCTTGGTCGTTGCTCCTCCCGTCTTTAGGTTGGTTGGACGAGGCCGCTTGCGTTCTTTTTGATGAGCTTTCTTGGTGCACTGACATCCTTTGATTTTCTCTTTGTTTTTCGGTGTTTGATGCGCTCTTTTCTGCCCCGTGCCTTATACCTTTTCTCGGTGTCAGAATCTTGTGGCATGCATCGTCGATGGCCACCCAACGGCTTATCCTCTTTCCGGTTGTTCGTTTGGTAGGACTGTCATTAATGTTTTTTGTTGTTTCCCTTTCCCCACTTAATTCCCACCCCTTGTGGTTTGCCTTGTGCCCCCTAGGGATAGTCTCTCTCCGTGGCTGTACGCACCAGGACAAAGCACCCTCGCTTTTGAGTTCCAGCCGCCCCTTTTTTCCCCCCCAGCCTCCGGACCTAACCCCGCGGCTCCCAGCGTTTGCCGATACTATTCGAGCCGGCGCCCGTTTTAGCAACTTCCTCATTCCCCCGGTTGTGTGGGGCGATAGAGAAGTTGTAGATCGCCTGCTTTTTTTCATGCTTCCATTCACCATAGGCTAAAGTGCGCTCTTTTTTTGATCTCCTATATCGCGTAAGCCAGAAATGTCGGACAACAGCTCTATTTTCCTTGAGTCTGCACAGAGTGTGGGAAGGTGTTCATGTCCTTGAGGAACGCCCGCGTCTTTTCCCCCCCTCTTATATTTCCCCCCCCACAGAGTCCGACCAATTTTTTTTCTCCACATGCCTGGCATGTCTGATTCTTTGCTTTTTTTTTCTTTCCAATTTCTCCCCAATTGAAAGAAATTTCTTGACTCCCCCCCCCCATTCCGAACGGTATACCCCCCGGGTGACAGCCTCATATTCCTCCCTCTTGAACGCCCCAAGTGATCTTCGGCTCCCCACTTACAAACCTTTCGGTTGTCCCCGCTTAACACCGCGCTTTCCCTTCTGGTTCCTCTTACAACTCTTTTCCCTCCCCATTGTTTTGTGTCTTGCGGTACGCGCCCAGGGATGGTCCCCCGCCCTCTGCGCCCTCTGGTTGGATCATTTTGGTCACCCCGTTACTCTCCTTTTTTTTTTCTCACTGACATCGTCCCTGTCGACAAACAACAAAACCCCCCCCCCCCTTCCCCCTTCCCCAGTCAAAGTGCACACCTGGCTTTACTCCCTCAAAGAAGGGGGTTTTCCCCCCCACCCCCCCGTCGTTTTTCCATGTCCGGGGTCCTCCGTTTCTCTTAGTCGTCGTCATCCGCTGTCCGGCTCTGGTGGCAAGCAGAACTATTTCCTGTGGTCCTGGTTTTTCGGCCTTTCTTCCCTGCGAATGGCTGATCGGTTTCTTTTGCTCTCCCGTTTTTCTTGGATGAAGCCCCCGATTTCGGTCGGTCCCCCCCGCCCTGTCTTCCGCCCCCGTCGGCGTTGGTTCCCGTTGTACAAACCTCCGTTTCCCCTCTTAAATCGGTGGCCAGTGGAATGATCACGAACAACCTCGTTCCTTTGACTTCACCTTGACCTTAATGACGAGTTCACTGAGGGCGCTTGCATTGAAATTCAAAATAAAACAAACCAATTTAAGACCCCCCCCCCCCCCCCCCCCCCCCCCCCCCCCCCCCCCCCCCCCCCCCCCCCCCCCCCCCCCCCCCCCCCCCCCCCCCCCCCCCCCCCCCCCCCCCCCTTGCCAAGACGACTCTTTGCGATACCCTCCTCGATTTTCCCGTTCCTCTACAATCCTTTGCATCCGTTAGAACTGTTCCGGCCCTTCTGAAAATCGCGCTTTCCTTTCTTGCCCGGTCTTAGACCCAATCTCTTCCCTTCGGCCGCTACCATCCCCG
>Ga0179593_1452669_pt1 | contig 13601 bp, 22 predicted proteins | sample CZODoug2_1_08_16_FD_185931 | JGI IMG/M metagenome (GOLD analysis project Ga0179593, IMG submission 185931) | Vadose zone soil fungal communities from Angelo Coast Range Reserve, California, USA - CZODoug2_1_08_16fungal (PacBio error correction) | ecosystem: Environmental > Terrestrial > Soil >... | reverse complement strand
CGTCATACCTTCTACGTCCGCGCCTTCTTCACGACAATCCCCTTTCCATGCTTCCCATCGGGCATTCCCGGTTCTTTTCACGTGCTACCTTCTTGTCTTTTCATTCAGCAACTATTCTTTCCTTTCCTTCCAGTTCTTTTTGAATCGTAATCCTTCTTCCTATTCTGGTAAGGGGGGCGCATGTCCCCTCACCCGGCCGTGCACTTCTCTCTTCTAACACCCTGTTTGGTCAACGCCCTCTTTCGTTATACCCTCCTGCAGTTTGCCTCTTCAACTCCCCAGGACATCCCTTTCCCTTATCCTCTCCCCCTTTTGGCTGGGTTTTCAAAACTCTCCTCCTGAAAGTACTATCATTGGCAGGTTGTTCTTTGCTCTCTTAAAACCACGCGTTACTCTGCTTCTGTGACTACCCCCCTCCCCACATCCTTCGTTGCTCCTCTCCTGATCTGTCGCCTCAGGTCATTTTTCTCCTCTGGAGGTTTGCGGTCCCCTCTTCCCCTAATAACTTTCCGGCCCTTTTTGAATTGCGACTTAACCTAAACAATGCATGATTAAACCTCTCTCATAGTTTTTGTCTATTTTAAGCATCCGCGTTGCTGTTTTCCCTTTTCCGATTCACAATTTTGTTCTTCTTTTTCTAAGAAAGGTTACTTGTCGACGTAAAGGGGGCCCCAATTTTTCACTGGATTCCCGCCGTCTTGTTTTCTCGGCCCCCCATTTAACCCGCCTCCCGCTCCCCCGGTGTTGGTTTTGACAATCCCCCCCTCTTTCTGAAACGCCCTGTTTACCCGTCCTTGCGTAAATCCCGTTTCTCGCGCCAACCGTCTTCCCTATTTTTTCCAGAGTCTCCGCGTTTTTTCTTCCCTCTTTTGAAAGTCCCCTCCACATGTGGAAACTCTGCCCTCTTTTTAGCACCTGCCTTTCGCTCCCCCCAATTTATCCCCCACCCTTCCCTTCAAATGCATAACGTCATGAATTCCTTCCTCCATTAATAGGCTTTCAGACCGGTGTAGTTGCCAGGAATCCCACTCCTCCCTAAGTCAATGACACAAATCCCTCCCCCCCCTTCTTTGTAAAAGGGAAGATGTTCCCTTCATTTGAAATCCTGCCCAATCCTCGTTGGCTTTCCAAGATCTGATCACCCCGGTATTCTTTTCTCCCCCCCCAACTTGGATAACCTCCCGATTTTGTGTCCGTAGAACCACCCTCCACGGATTCCTGCGTGACTTTCCCCTTATTTAATAGCACTGAAACATTTCATGGCTATTTCTCACTCTCTCCTATGTTAGCTTCCCGTTCCCTTCTTCATTCTATTTTCGCTCCCTACCTGATTTTCCTCTCTCTTTTTCCATTGCACTCTTCCTTGCCGAGTCTCATCCCAGTCCTCTTCAATCATTGTGCCATCTCCCGAACAGGACATACTCCCCTCTTTTCTAATTTTCAGACGCCAGTTTGTTCCGGAGCCATTCCTCTCGAGGTACGTCGGGCCCCTTCTACGCTCATTGTAATGTCCCGTGGCCGAAACCTCCGAGATCCTGAGGTAGTGAATTTCACTTTCTTCCTGCATTCCTTTCCCCCCCCCCCTCTTTGTGGGGGTTTTGCCTTCCCCTCCTCTTGACCATCTTTCCGTACCGCCCTGGGTCAAAAAACTTTAACAGCAGTGTTTCCCCTTCTCCCGCCCCCCTGATAACTCATTGCGACTCCTCCCTCTCTTTCGCGAACACCGTCAATCTTTTTCTTTTTTTCGACTGCGTTCATTGTTACGAAGACGGGTCTGTTCGTTTTTCAGGGTCCTCGCGTCCCAATTTAGAAAACTCTTCTTTTTCTTTTCCAATCGTGTCCTCTTAGTTCCTCCCTTTCACCTCGGCTTTCTGGTGTTTCGGTCGCGTTTCCCTCATTATTCTTCCCTTCTAGGTGGGGATACCGATTTTATTCGTTCTCCAGTTCCTTTCTCCGGTTTTCCCTTGCTGTGGCCACGCTGCTTTCTTTGCGCACAAAGGTCCTCTACAACCTGCCCAAACCACCGATTCTCTTCCGCCTCTCCGTCTTTTCCCTGTTCCTCCCTCTCGTCTTCCTTTCCTTGAGGCTTTTTTCCTTTACCAAATCCACCCCTTTTTCTGCACGGCTAACACTTCCCCCATCCCTTCCTGGCCGCAATTGAATGTTCCCCTTTTCCCCCCCACAGGTTTAATTCTTCTCCCTTCTTCTTCCCCCCACCAAGCATGAGACTTGTTAGTTCTGGGTGTTTGCCCTCTCTTCTTCAATCCCTCCGTTGTGTTCTTTTTGTCAGACTCCCCTCCCTTTCTTTCCCCTTCCCTCGCTCTGCTTGGGTTTTTCCCCTTCTTCCCCCAAATTTACATTTTTTGCATTACCTTTTTTTTCCCTTGCTGAAGTTCGTGTATTGGAATTCCCCTTTCCTTTTTCCCTTTCTTCCTTACAGTTTCTAACTTCATTTTGAGCCAATTATTAGGCCCGAATTTTCTGAGGACAATTCTTCCGTCATTTTTTTTCTGGATGGAAGAAGCCTCATTTTTCCGTTTTTTTTTTCCCTTCTTGAGATGCGATCCCAAGTTGCTGCTAACCTGCGGCACCTTGCCCTTCAGTCGGTCCCGATTTCTCCCATCTACGGCTATTTCTGCCCAAGTAATTGATTTTACCGCCCTCCGTTTCTCCTCAGCAAAGGTTAACCCCTTTCCTCATTGATCTGTTATATTGGGCCCGAAGAATCCCAGCAGCTTTTTTTTTTTCTTTCTGCTATTGCTTCCGTCAGTTCGCCTCCTCAGGCCCCCCAGGTTTTGAAGACTTCGGCTATTCTCTCCCTCCCCTGTGCACGTTCTATGCCCGATCATCTCCCTCTTCTCTACATTGGACTACAAGTTTTCTCTCTGGGAAGGCCATCTCTAAGTTTTTCGATTCGTTTATCCTTGGTCTGATACTACTTCTCCCTTGGCCCTGATCTGAATCCATTTTCCCTCCTACCTTTTCATGAAGTTTTTCTCTTCGCACTGCCCACCTGGTGAAGCAATAGGACTGACTTTCTCCTCGATCCGTAGCCTCCTATTCCCACTCCCGGTCTTCCTCTATGGGAAGAGAGACCTCTCCTCCCCTCTCCTGGACGAGGTTTGGTTGGAGTGGTACTTTCCGTCACTACTTTAGCCTTCCCCGTTTCCCCAGAACTTCCTTTCTCATGGCCCCAGCCTGGTGCGACGCCAGGCGACGCTTTAAGTGCTCCGCTCATTCTCTTGCGAAGAAGGTCCCTCCCTTTTTTCGTGAACTCCTACGAGACCTTCCTATCTTTGGCACCCAGTTCTTTTCTTTCTTCTCGGAGCACGTCTTTTTCAGAGCCCCCTTTCCCCTTTTTCCAGGAAATCTTCCTTTGTCTCTCTTCGGAATTCGAAGCGGCGTTCTGGCTTCTGGCCCATTCGGACTTGACTCCCTCGGTCCCCCCCGTTTATGGATTTTTTTAGGCCCTTCTGTGAGGGCTTGTCGCCCCTTTTGACCCAGTCCAGTTCCTGCCTCTGTAATGAATTGCGCGGACTTTCCGTGATTGTCAGCCCCGCTCCTCCGCGGTTGCCTGACGCTGGTTATGTCCGCTTTGGGTTTTCTCATGGACACTCACCCACTTGGCTGCATTTTTCCCTATTTGAGTGCCCCAGGCCGCCTTAAAGCGTCTCCCTCCTCCCTTTGAATTTTTTTTCCTTTTCCTTTGTTCTCAAAAGGGTCCGTTTACTTTCCTTAGCCAGAGTGGTAACAGTCCATCTCTTTCCTCGAAAACGAGCAGGGTGTCTGAGGAGTTCTTGTGTGACCTTGAGGCAGTTCCCCTTTTTATCTGGATTTCATCTTTTTTATTTTTTTTTTTGCTTTACTGAACATTATTTCTCTCATTCTCCCAAGTTCAACCTTCCCCCCCCCCACCCCCCACCCCCCCCCCCCTTTCCGCGAATCAGAGGACGCTCTTGTGGTCCAGTACATATTTTTCGTCCCTTCGTGGGGAATTAAGTTGTTGCCTGGACGATTTTCCCTTTCGTCCACTTCCTCTTCTTCGTGCAGTTTTGTTAACTTTTTTTTTCCCCGTCTCCCCATCCTTTTCTAACCTTACTCGTGCCCTGTCTTCATTTCCTAGGCAGATACGCGACCTTATGGGGGGGGTCACTAAAGCTTTTGTTTTTTTGTCCAGCCCTCGCTTACCTGTTCGTCCTGATGACTCCCCTTGGGATTAGGAGAGTTTCGCCCCCTCCCCCTTTGTGTCACCTGCCTAAGGTCCTGTTGGCCTTTCTGTTGAAGATTCACTGTTTTTTAGCGCTAAACATCATTCTTTTGTTTCCAGACTCCTGAGAATGGTCCCTTCCCTTCCTTTCCCTCGCACCTTCCACCCGTCTCCTTTCTTTTTTCTATTCCGAGAGGTCCTGCGCGTGCTCACATCCGAAAAACTGGCTGTCTCCATAATGAGCCAAAAGTGAAGACCCCTTTTTCTTTCTGAGCGTGTCCCTTTTCCTTTTTTTCTTTTGACCTTAGATGACGTATTTTTCTTCTCTTCCCCTCCCTCGTGTGTTCTTCGTCTGTCCTACGTTCATCGCTTATTCACCAATCTGACCTCCTCCCTGCTTAATTCTCTGTTCCCTGTTTCCCCTTTCACGTTCGGGGCATGATGTGGGTAATTTCACCTCTTTTCGTCTGATCACATCTCCCGCGCCGTTCCCACGTTAATCTCCCATCTTTTTTTTGCACTATTATTGTTAAGTGTTCTCCTGTACTTCCCCTTCCTCCACATCATCTTGCCTGCATGTTCTCCTTTTTGTCGCAACTTTCATTATCCTCCACTGTGACCCACCAGGACCGCACCCTTCCCCACTCTTTCCTTATCCAATTCGACAACTTTGGGTTCGGCAACCCCCACCTCCGAAGCGCCCTCCAGTATACTTACAGGCTTCGGTTGGCGCTGAGTTAACCCGCGCCAATCCGCCTTTCGTTCCTTCCCAGCCCCCATTCGTCTTTACTCCCTAGTACTCTTCTCCTCCTTCATTTATAATGACTGCGACGTTGCGTCCCCCCTCGCGACCTACCCTCCCCCCTTTTTTTTCGGCGCTTTCATCCAAATCAATTTTCCCTTGACTGATTTCCCCCCCGCCCCCTGATTTTTGGTCCTTTTTTATCTCCTCTTTTCCCATTCTCACGATGCTGTTTTTGTCCCGCTTTCCACTGGCCTTGTTTCTCGATTTTTCTCTCTCTTGGCAGCGTCTCCCGCGTCCCTCACATGACTTGCCCTGTCACCCTTCCTTTCTCGATCGTAAATCACCCTCCCCTCCTTCACCAGCTCCCCCTTTTTTTTGGATCCCCAAACTTATGTAACCGCCTGTAAACCGCCCTTTCAGCTGATCTCCTTTACGCCATTCTCTTTCCCCTCTTCTCTCCTCTTGAAGTTTTGCCCCCTTTTAAGGCCCGCTCGTGTTGCACTCGCTGAAGTTATGCCTTGCTTCATGAATTCCGCAACTCCCCCTCCTCCCTCGCGGCCACCTGAGCGCAACTCCCTCCACGAACTTCCTGCCAGTTCATTGCCCTTCTTCAGGAAGTGTTTCTTCCTTTTTTCCCTCCAATCTATCTGAAAGTCCCCCCTGTCCAAATCATTTAGTTTTTCCCCACCTTGCTTGGTCCTAGTTTGAATGGTTTGCAATTCCATCCCCGCGCTGCGTTGTTCCGGTCCCAGATCTCTTCAATCTTCTCAGTCCACCAACATTCGTCTTCCTCCAGATTGGGACGTCATGATACGCAAACGGTATTTTTGCCCTTATCCCGTTTTCTTCCTTCCTTTCTTTTCTCTCCTATCTTTTGCAATAGTCTCCTTCTTTCTCGTTCGCTTAATCGGATGTCATTCCTCGTCCTTTTTCCGCCTTTTCCCTTCAAGTTCTTCTAGGAAAAGTGACCGTAGTACGGTCAGCTATTTTTTTCGCCTCAGGCCCCCTACCCTTTCCTTTCTTCTTTCATCCCGCGCGTTCATTCCCTTCGCCCAATGAGTCGCGTTCTTCTGTTTCCCGGTCATAATTCTTTCTCGTTTCAGCCTTTCCTACGGTAAGAGCTTTCCTGTTTATACACTTTGAGTTCGCTACTCATCGTCTAATTTTTATCCGACCATTTGGCTTTCCTCTGAACCAAATTTAAACAGCACCTCCCAGTCAGCGCCTCTTTTCCTTCATTTCGAGAGGCCCGCGTCTTTTCATCTGACCAACTGCACATGGTTCCTTACTTTCTTCGTCCCCCTTAGGATACGAGTGGCGTTGTTTTACAATCTTCCTCCCCTCGCCTTCTTTTGTTTTCCTCTTTGTGGCTTTTCAGTTTCAGATCCCTGTCCTTAAACTTTGCGGCTTCGCCCTTTAGTTTTCTCTTGAATAATTCTATAGCATCTCTCTTTTTCACTTTTTTTCCGAAAGCGTGACCAGGTCCTCCTTTTTTCCCCCTCATGCTTCGAAGGTTCTCCGAAGTCAGACCTTCAAAAACCCCTTTCTCCCCTGCCGAGTTACCCCCCTCCTTCCTTTTCCTCCAGGGGATGGCAAAAATTACGCTCGACTCCACTGTTCCCCCCCTGTGTAATTTGTACGGTTCCCACGCAAACGACATTAATTCTGACATACGTTTCGTTTGAAATTGCCAACAGGTTTCCCTTTCCCTTGAACCTTCTGAGTAGAAAAAAATGTCTCAGTGCGTCGGGTAAAATCGTGTTCTTCCCCTCTCTTCTCTTTATCTCCTGTTTTTGGTTTGATCTATTACTATTCTTCCTTTTTCCTCTTGCCTGGGTGTTTCTAATCTTATGTTTTCTTCCTTTTCCCCCCTTCCCCCTGAAACCAATTCTCTTTGTTCGCCGGGTTTCTTTAGTCCGTTCACACTATGCAGTGTTGACTTGGATTTAACCTTTTCTGTCTCTCATTCATTGCGACCCTTTGAGGGACCTTTCCTTCGTGCCTGTTCGGCTTTTTTTACAAATATTTTTTTCCTTGTGTAGTAGGACATGTCTTGCAGGTGACCCTTCTTCTTGCTTTGGTCCTGATTGTTTTTTCTCCACGGATCCTGCTGATGAGTTTTTCTTCCATCGTATGCGCTTCTCCTCCATCCTGACCGGACAGCCCTTTTCTTAAGGACGAAACTTGTAACGCATTCCTTTTCCTTTTCTTTACCGCGTGGGCCACCGAAGACGAAAGAAGGATTCTGTTTTCTTAGCTCTTCCTCACGGAAACCCGCTCCCCTCTCGGCCCCGGTTTTTTTGCGTCCCTTTTAAATCCTCCTCCTTCTTTTTTCTAAGATCGCTTGCCCCCCCTCGGAAATGAAGGCACGGTTGTACAAGCAGGTTCCGCGCCTTTGAAACATTGGATCTCTCTTTCCCTATTCCGTTGTCGTCTGTAATACCCCCTCCCTCCCCGCTTGGCCATGGCAGTCACCCCCCTGACCTCTCCCCTGTAGCCCTTGCTCTCTACCCTTTGCGGAGTTCCAGCGGAACCGGAGTTTTCTCCTTCGAACGTTCAATCAGCTCTTTCCGCTGAACGCTCTATCATTTTGGTCCTCACGTCCGGTTTTCTTCGGCGGCGTCCCTCTTTTCCAGTTGAAGGGCTTCCGTTCCTTTTCCCCGTCTGTGTCCACTAGTTCGTTCTCACTTGCTACCTAGACTTTCCGATTCTTCTCATTGACCATTCTGGATTTGACAAAGAGACCCCTTGCCTTCAGCCTCCCCAGCGACCTTTCTCTCGCGTACCTCACCTCCCTTGGCCATCCCGTTTTCGTCATTCATATTAGTATCGTACTACGATTCCGGGCACCCCCCCCTTGGGCCGTCTCGCGGATCAAATTTCTTTGTCACTCCTCATGTTTTTTTTCCCATCGTTTTGCAGGATCGGCACTTCTTTTTTTAACCCACGCTCCTTTATTTCCATTGAGTTAATGCTCGCCCTCCTCTAGAAGAACCGCCAAACCCATACGTGCGTAGGATTTTCCTCAGGGACAGTCCCTTAGTATTCTAGAACTCCTTCAGCCCTGACCAGATCTTTTTTCCATGCTGCGAGAAATTACTCTCACCCACTGTCGTGCTTTTTTTCCCGCAGCGAGGGCCGAGATGCTTTGTGGCGGGCGTCCCTTCAACTCGAAGACCACCTCCCTGCGCTCTTCCAGTGAGTTCCGTGCCAATGTTGATCCCTCTTTCCAGCCCTCTTTAATTCTCCTTTTCCTGTGTCGACCAATTTTTTCTTTTTACTTTCTGGTTACAGAGTGGGCTCTTTTTTTTTTTGTCTACAAAGAGACGTTGTAGCGGCTTTTTGTTTTTTTCCCGTGGGCAGTCTCACCAAGCTCTGCCTTCCTGGGGCGTCATTTTTATCGCGTAGAGTTTTCTTCCCTCTTATCCTTATTCCCTACTACCTCTTCCTTTTCATCCCTTTCCGAACAGCATTCTCGCTGGGACAAAAACTGGATTTACCCCCTCCTTTTCTCCCCCTTCCCTGGGTCTCTGTTTTTTTCCTGGACTCTGGCAATTTGCCGCCCCCGAACGGTCTTGCTGCGGCTCGCACCTCCCATCCCCTTATACCTCCTTCGGTCCTCTTCTCTTTCCTTAGGCAATCTTAGTTTTTTTGAATTCCGCCTCTTCTCCTTCTTTTTTCCATCGCACCTGGCCTTTCCTCTGACCCCTTTCTTCTCCCGGAGAGTGTTTGCCTCCCCGCCCTTCAATTGATACCGTCTCTGGAGCCTGGTGGCTTCTTTGCCTATTTCTCTGACTTCTTCTCTAACTTCCTTGAGTGGATTACGACATTCTTCTCTTCCGGAAGAGTAGACTGGCAAAGGCCTGGTTCCTTTTGCCCCTCCCCCCCTATCATTGATTTTACGAGCTTTTAACTTTTCGTTCTTCCTGGATGCCCTTTATACTACAACTCGGTTCTTCATGACATTCAGTCTATACCTTTTCAGACCATACTGAACCTTATGTTTATTTCCTCGTTATGCGTCTTGCTCCTTCCCCTTTCCCTTCCTATGTCTCTCTCTTAATCCTCCATCCCTGCTTTCTTCTTCTCTCCCTTAAGTCATCCGAACTTTTTTCCCCCCCACGACGAGCATTCACTCTCCCTCTTCAGGATTTCGTTTCTTGCTCTGGTTGTGTTTGACTTTTTCCGATGCGTCCGTCTTCACCCCTCCCGCGTTCACCCTCGTGAATCGTCAATTCCCCCCCTTCCTTCCCCTATTGGTTGAAGGCCTTTTTAGTCCCCCCTCCCCACGGCCGTTGACCTTTTTTCTTTCACTTCAATCATGTCGGCACTTGCTTCTTATCTTCCCTCGTCAATATCTACCCCACCCATTCCTAAAAGTGAATCATGCTTTACTTATCCCCCCCGCCCGTTGGCGCTCTGCAAACTCTCCGCAGCCCCCGCTCCCTTTCTTTCCTTTTCCATTTTTCGACTCTCTTCCCCTTCACACAGAGCCTCATCCTTCTGTCACTCACCCTAATCCTTTAGTTTTCCCCCCTCCGATACGAGTCTCAGCCCTTAACTATCTCCTGATTGTTCCGCTTGGACATCGTCCCTACCATTCCACACTCCCCCGTCCTCTCTCCCAGCTCGACCTCCCCCCTTTTTAAATCCCCCGCGCCCCTCCCGCACTTTTCCCCTCTTGTTCCTCTTTCTTCTTTCCCAGTTCGCCGTCCGTCTCTTCCGTGGAAATGGTTCGTCATTGATCGAAATAGGTGGCCAGCTCGTGCCTCCTCAAGAAAAAGACCGGCTTTCCTTCCTGTTATTGGAGACTGCCCCCTCCCCACAACCGCAATGGCCGTTTTCCATTCCAAGATTCCCCCCCCCCCTCTTACGGCTCCCCTAGTCGCCGCCCGTCCCTGCCCCGGCACAGTAGATCTTCACGATGTTGCTGAATAGTTTCAATTTTTGACCCTCGGTCCCACCGGACCCCTCAATCTATCTCTCCGTTTTTTTTATTTTTTCTTCCCCGAAGCCTCAACCACTTCCTTCCCCCAGTCAGCGCCAAACTGCCTCGCCATCGCTCCTTTCACTGGCCTTACTCGCAAGCCTTTCCATCCTGTGAGGAAGTTTCTGTTCGCTGCGTTCGACCCTCCTCCTGTCTTAAGAAGGACAAAATCCTCACCTTTCTTTTTACCATTTCCCCCCCTGCTTCGGAGCGAATGCCATTTCGGCTGACAGCGCGTTTTGCTTCGACTCCCGATCCGCTCCCTTTATTGATTGAGCCCCCGATCGATTCCCTCCTCCCTGGGTAAGGAGTCCCACGCAAACCTTCCTCCGGAAGTCGTTCCTGCCCTTCTTTCACGAAAAACCTTTGCTTGCCCTTTTTTAGGAGTTCTCCCAAGTAGCTGCACCGGCTTTCTTCCTTCTTCCCCGTGCTTTTTTCCTCTCTCCTTGCTGCCGCCCACTCCGAGAATTTCACTTCGAATAAATCGTAACCCCTTGCTAGATATCCCTCTCCCCTTTCAATCTTTCATCCCCCCGTAACCTCCCTCCACTCCGTAATTTTTTTCTCCTCCCTCCTTTTTCTTAAGGACACAATGTCTCGTTGTCTTTCCTCTTTTCTCCTTCATCATTGATCAATTCTTTTTTTCCCCTCTTGGCCATGCCTCTCCCTTGATTTTTCCACCCTTCTTTTTCCTTCTAGGAACCTATCTCCTTATATCCAAAGAGGGTAGACCGATCATTGTTTTTCAACCCCCCCTTGAACGCCGTTCCCTGCCTGACCTTGTTTTTTCAACCTTTCATTGATTCTTCCCCCATCTCCTTAACATGGCCCCTTCTCTGAATTATCCGTTTTGCTTTTCCGACCAACCCGTTGGCCGAAGGGCTTACGTTTTTCCTAAGACTCGTGTCCGACCCCCAACTTTTCTTTTTTTTTTTTCCCCTTTTCCAAGAGGGACAAGCCTTTACCACGCCTTTCCCCCCCTTCCCCCTCCTCAGTTCGAACCGGGTCTTTCGTGTTCGTACTCTTTCCTAATTATGTCTCCTCCTTAGCAGCCTCGCTCCCTTTTCTGCTCTGGACGCGTTCGCATTTTTTCCATTCCCGAGCCTCCTTTCGAAGTAGACCGCCCCGTAGACGCCCCCCTGTCCAAAACCCCCTCTACTCAGCCCTTCAGTTTTTATGGTTATACCGAGGTTCGGCCCCCTACTTCCCTTAAGTTAACACGTATGTCAAAGCCACAGCCTGACATCGGCACGGCTCCCACCCCCTTTCCCACCCTTCGGACCTCTAACCCTCCCTGCGCATTTTTTGCCCAACTTTTCCAACCCCTGCTCCCTCTGACAAAATACGTTCTTACGAACCACCACGCTGAATTCCCGGGTCCCCCTTTTCGAGCCTCTCAATTTTTTTTTTTTTTTTTTCCTCCTCGACGGGTTTTTGTGATAGATCCCTGGTCATGCACAGTTTACCCTCTTCCTCTTCCTTGGTTTTTTTATATCCCTTCTTTCCCCAGTTACCCATGTTGCCCTTGCCAACTTCGCTTTGTCTTTTGGCATGAAGTCGTTTCCTATTTGTCTCCCCGGACAATCCTTTCATGGTCCGGTGTCTTTATCCTTTGTACCCTCTCTTTCCTTCTTCTTTAAACGAAACACGTGCCGTCACTTCCTGTCACTCGTGCCGCTTCGTTCTTCTGGAGCAGTTTTTTTAGCCTTTTTTTCTTAAGGTAGTGCCCTTTTTTGGTCCCGATGCGGTCTTCACTCTTGCTAGACACCCACAGGAAAAATTCTACGCTCGCTGAGCTCCTTTCCCTAAGCTTAGACTCGCACCTACTCTTTCGACCGTCCGCCGTTTCGTAAGGCAGCCTTTACCTGAATTTTTTATCTCTCTTCAGTGGTCCCCAGAAGTTGTTCCCCCAAGACTCTTTTCTGAGGGGCTTGACCCGTCCCTGAGTTAATCAACCTCCGCCTTTCTTTCCCAGGTTTTTTCACTCCTGCGGAAGATCCTCCGTTTTGCATGTTCGATGAAGTCTACGCGATCCTTCTTGACCTGTTTTCCATCGTTTCCCCCGCTGGACCCCTGATGTTTCGTTTTTTCCTGTTGGTCTCCCTCCTTTCTGATCAGAAAAGTTTTCTCGTCCCCGCTTTTTTCTAGCCAAATCACAGTGGCACTCTGCTCTGCCACGTCTCCTGTGCCATCGGAACCCGATTTGAAGCATTATCGTTGAATCAGCCTAGGAAGTAAGACTCAGTATCCTTCCATCTTTCTATTACTTCCTTGATGTGCTTCACGAGCTGACAGAGCTGGATGTCTTGTCCGGGAGGCGTGGCGATTTCTACTTGCCTTGTTTTCCATTCCTTTCCATTAGCGAGATTCAACTCTTTATAGTCCACCAAGGAGACGCACCTCAGCGATCCTCTACCAGATTTGACTCCTTGGCCCGACCCTTTCTCTTCCAGAAAGTAACCGCCATCCCGCCTCTACAACCGGGATACGAAGCGCCAGGACCCCTCCTCTTTTTTTCGCCTGAAGAAGTCCATGGTGCGACCTTCTTTCCTTCTCTGCACCGAGCTGATTCCTTTTTCTCTGACTGGTCCCCTGCATGCCGACTGCTTTTACACCTCCGTGTAGTGCTTTCCTGGGGATTTTTCCGGCCTTCTGTCTTATTGTCGACACTGCTTTTTTCCTATTCTGCCGCCGATGGGAAACTTCACTTTCTTCGGAATTAGCCCGTGAAGAAGCGCTTTCTCGGGGCACCGCTTTTTGTTTTTTTTTAGGTCCGCTTTTTTGACTCCCACTTCGCTTCCCTCACACGCTGCCACTTGCGGGACTCTTCCCCACGGGCACACTCCTCTCTGCCTTTGATTCATACCCTTGCCTTCTGAAGGGCCCATGTGATGTCGGAGCGGAATCCCCATTGTGACTATTTTGTTTGCGTCCCCTCTTCCGTGGAGAGGAGTGAGTTTCTTGACTGCTTTTCTCCCCCTTCACTCTGGCATCCCTTGGTCTCTCCTTTCCCTTCCGTCTACGGCAGTCCCCTCTTTTTTTTCCACTTTTGCAATCCTGCCTTCATTCCTTCGAAGCACTGGCGAGCTGGGAAAACACTTTCTTGCCCACTTCCTTGATGGAAATTAAGGGGTTACTTTTCATCTCTTCCCTCGGCCAACCCGTACGTATTCTTTTCCTAGGTTGAATTTTAGCACTTCTACCCCTTGTGGGGCTACTGCGTATCAGGTTCTCTTCTTCCCGAGTCGGGTTTATGTTCATTCCCGAAGCTTCCTCCCGGCGCGGGTAGTCACAGTAATCTTCCCTGCCACCCCCCTTCATGTGATACCCCTTTCTCTTTCTTTGTTTTTGCGAAAACACCAACTTTTTGTTGCCTTGAAATGAATGCGTTTATTCCTTTGCGCTTCCTTACTGCGATGTGGAGAGTCCCACGAGATCTTTTCTGACTACATTTTTGACATTCACCGAACGGGAGATTTGGTCCCTTCAGGAAGTGGACATGGCCCTCCCCATACTCTTCCGCCTGACTCCCGTCTCTGGGGAAATTCTCGATTCTTTGCCGACGTCCCCCCGTCTTCTGAAGGTTCCAACCGGCCCGACGTTTCCACCTTTCCTGCTCGGGCATGGCTTCCCTTTTTTTTTCTTTTGTCTGCGTTATATGA
>Ga0179593_1424551_pt1 | contig 13601 bp, 11 predicted proteins | sample CZODoug2_1_08_16_FD_185931 | JGI IMG/M metagenome (GOLD analysis project Ga0179593, IMG submission 185931) | Vadose zone soil fungal communities from Angelo Coast Range Reserve, California, USA - CZODoug2_1_08_16fungal (PacBio error correction) | ecosystem: Environmental > Terrestrial > Soil >... | reverse complement strand
CCCATCTTTTTTTTTTCCACCGAGCGCTGTTTTTGCAAGTGACGTGATCTCTTCCATAAGCACGCCCTTTTAGCAGCCATACGATGTTAGCTTAGTCGATTCGTTTCTTTCTCACTTGGAAGCTGCCCAGCCTTCAACAGCGTTGTTTCCTAGTATTGGTCTTTTTCTTTTTCGACGGACGAACGCCCCCTACTTCCCCACACATCTTGTTTTAAGTGTGAGCCCAATTCGGGAGGACTGCGCCGGGCCCGAGCGCTAATTTTCTAACGTCCCCCCTTACCCACCCGCTGGAAATTTCCCGTTGTTTAGTCATAGGGTTCCCGAACAGTCTTGCTCTCCCTACGTTGCTCCCTCTATGTTTTTCCCTTCGGGATCAAAGCACCTGTATTGCGTTTTTAACGAAGGCCTTCAAGGCAAGCCCTTGAATCACAATGCGCTCCGTGACCAGCAGGAGGCCACAGATTTCCCCCCCCTTTGAGTTCGATACAGTTTCTTCGGTGGCTTCCCCCCCTCTGCCCGTTTGTCAATTGAGCCAAGCTACCCAAGCCTGGATCCGGCCTAGCCCCTTCCTATCCCCTTTGATATGAGTGCGAATATAAGTGTCAAGCGGACCGCCCCCCCCCTCTTGCATGTCTATTTTGCGCATCGTGACGGCCCTCTCTTTTGTTTTCGGGTCGCGAGGTTTTCCCCCCCTACTCGAGGATGCGGATCGTTTCGCTAGTTCGCCCCCCTCCCCCTGAATATGCTAAGGTGTTCGGCGTCAGCGCAACTTCCCAATATGTTTCCTATTCCTTTCCTGCTGCCTTCCCTTCACCCTTCCCTCCGGATAATATCCCCGGACTCTCCGATCGAGTGCTATTTTGCGACTACGGTCCCTTCCCCTTCCTGCTTAGTATTTTCTTCGGCCCCACTCCTCTTTTTTGTTCCGGAGTCAAGCGTTATGCTCTTGTAGACAGGGAAGTTTCTTTATGGTCGCCCACTGAGCTTAGGACCCCTTTGACCACGTCGATCTTTTTCATCACGTTGGGCTGGTATTTCCTGCATGTCTCATGTTAGAAGAAACAGATTCCCCGAGTTTCGCCTAACTTTCTCTTATTTCCTTAAGACGTACGGTTTTAACATGGCCTCTTTTTAAACATTTAAAAAAACCAGGCCTGCTTTTCCCTTTCCCCCCTTCTCCGGCCAAGGGAGACCATGCTCCTCATGATAGAATGTTTCCGCCATTTCCTGCATAGGCACATTGTCGGTCTTTTCGGATCGCTCTTTTTTTCGGAATGTTGCCCCGGCCTGCTTCCCTCCCTTTCTCAGAAAACAAATCCGCGCGGGGATGAAGATCGACATTGGAATGGAAGCCGTGCCGAAGATGAGGAGGATATTCCCCTTCGCGGCTCGCGTTGCCTTCGAGATCAGTCTCGTCTTTTTCCCAATTCACTAGTTCGCCCTGGCTGGGATTTTTTTAGACGTGATGGCAGTTGTTTGCCTGAGCCTGCCTTAGCACTTTTTCTCCCGGTTTGCTCGGTCGCTTTTTTACCCTTTACCTGGAACGGGCCCTTTTCCCCTCTCAGGAACGCAACATAGCCCCCCTGCCGAACTCACTCCAACTCGTTTATGGTCTGTGGGCGTCTCCCGTGGTCACCCGTTTTTTATTTTTGTAATTCCTTTCTTACTTCACCCCCGCCAGAGTTTTCGAGCTTTTTGATGGAACTTTCTGGTACGCTCACCAGAGTGGCGAAATATCCATGCTGGTCTCTTTCCCAGCTTTGGTTCGAGTTTTTTCGGCCAACCCCAGTAGAACATTGCTCCCCGAGTGCAAATCCGGGTTCACATTTCAGTGGTTACCAGAGAGGTGGTCCCCCAGAGATCGATTTCGAAGCTTGGTGTCGCGGATTTCTACGACCCTTATGATCGTGGGCGTTATTCCTGATCGACTTGCCACTTTCCTGTAATAGGACAACTTTGTCACGATGTTCCATCGGCGAACTTTTCCCACCATTATTCATTAATCTTCACTTCTCACCTTTTTCTGGCGTACGGATTTTTTTTTCGTCAAGCCTCTGAGCGAACATCTAGATGCTATGCGTGAATCCGCTCCCCCCGCACTGACCCTCCTCAAACTCCAAGAACGAACACTCGGTTTTGGGGAACTTCAAGCTGGGCATGTTAATCTTTCTCCGTCCACCCCTGTTTCTTTTTTCGTGATGTGGCTTCGCTGATCCTGATCCCTTGCCCCAAAAGCTCACACGAGCTCTTTTATCTTCTCTCCCCTTCCGTTGTTTTTGTTTTTTTCTCTAGATAGCGCCATCCTTCGAGAAAATTCTTCTCTTTTGCCCCCCCCCTTTTTTTTGCACCGATGGCCTTCCCTCCTCCCCCACCCTTGACACCCCCCCACATTCCCAGCGGGTGAAATTTCGTCTCCAAAATTCATTTAAAGAACCTTTTTCTGCCCACACGTTTTTGGCCCTCGTTATTTCCCTGAATTTCGGTCCCCTTTCCTTGATTTTTTTTGCGCCTCAGGGTGGCCTATTATGTTCGCTTCGGATGAGCTTTGGCACTGACTCTGGAGATCCCCTTGCCGTTAGATTCCCTTTTGTTGATGAGGTCCCCCCTCGTAAAATTAGGTACATCTCGTAGTCGCCAGGAATGATGTCGAAATCAGGAGTTATAAACCTCCAACGACTATTACACGAGCGCTTTTTTTTATATTCTTTAGTTTCACGCGTCGTTTGCCCCACTCGTAGACCCCCTCCAGCCCAGTGCTTTCTTGCCCGTATGAGAATATTTTCCCCCTTTGCGCCCCGCCCCCCTGAAAAATACGTTGTTGTCCTTTCCAGCATGGTTTTTGGGATTCCACGCTGGTGAGCTTATTCCGCCCCCACCTTCCTCCCCTTCTTCGACAAATATTCTGCCCTTTCCCTCCCCTTCCTTTGGGCCAGAGCACAACTTCCCGTGCCGTCCAATACTATTGTTTCCTCCACCGACATAACTAGTTGTCCTTCTTTTTTTTTTTCCCTGCAGGATTTTTCGTTGTGAACCTTTTGTTTTCACCCCGATGCACAGTTCCGTGTCCGCACGGCCCGTCTCAACCTGGCTTGAGTCCACGATGCGCATGGCCCGAAGCAGTAAAGCTTCCCCCCCACCCCCTCCCCTATGTACGAGTTCATTTGACCTCTGACGGCCCTCTCTAGGTCGCACCTTTTGCCCCTTTCTCTACCACGTTTTTCCCTTAGCGGTCGACTTTCTCCAAATCGTCTTCCCCCCCCCACTTCTCCGGTCCACTTGGTCTGAAAAGATTTCCCTGATTTAAAAAATCCCTTTGCCCCTACCATGGCTCGACTCAGAGGGGTGGCCTAAACCTTCTTGAGTCCCCACCTTTTCCGCCCATTCTGTTCGCGTCTTTTTTTTTTTTTTCTTCCCGGCGTCGATCACAGGTAGTATGCCGCGGTTGTAGGTGGTTATCATTCGCCTTCCCTCTCTAGTAGTTGAATGCGAGAAATACGAGACCACCAGTCCCCACGCCCTTTCTCATTTCTTCGTACGGAACCCCTATCCGTTTTTCAGTGTTTCCCACTCCGGATGAGCATATTGGCCGGACGATCCCTTTTTGTTTTCCCCCTCCCTCTGCCTCCTGACCAAGAGGAGCCTTTAAGCTTCTTTCATTCCCCGTTTAGTTTCTGATATCGAATGAAATATATTTCTTTCGAGCTCCTTCCCCAGAGATGCGTCCCCTGTTTTATTAGCGTAGGCGTTTTTTTTGCGATTGATCGGTTAAGATTCGATTCATTGCTCCTTCCTAGTCGGAACAGTGATGAGATTTGTCGTTTTCCCTTTTTCCCTCCCCTAATTTTTTGGAGCTCTTGATCTGGGCTACCTTGCCCGAACCGAGGACCATTCCGTATTCCTTTGACCTCCGAAGCCCCCTCAGAGCTTCGCAATGAAGGCACGATTTTCAACCCGTCATGCCCTCCCTTTCCCCCGATTATTTTTCCGTTCTGGCCCCCCTCACCGCATTCAACGTTTCGCCAGGAGAATCCGCCGATTTTTTTTCCTTGATACATTCTTGTTTAACTGTGGTGCTCAATTGCCGAACCCTCTTTTTCCCTCTCTGTACTTAACCTCACCTGAGTGGCCGTATCAGCTCGGTCTTTCTGTCTGTCGGTTTTACTGCGGTCTTTCTTCTCGCATTGTGCGTATCCACTCCGGGGTACTTGCTTTCCCCTCCCCCGTACCATTTTTGGTGATTGATCCCTCGGTTTCAACAGATCGTGAGAGGCACATCGTTGACCGGTATCTGGCGACAACCGATTTTCTTTTAAATTTTTTCCGTTTGGTTTCCGACGTGCCTACTTGCCCCAATAGAGATCTCCGGTTTCCAGTGCGTTTTTGGAAATCTATTGTTCTCCAATTACCAAGTCGGCTTTTTGTCCTTCTTGCCCCCCTTTTCGGCTCGAGCGACCCCAATTAGATTGACCTTTATTCCCAACCCCGTGCTAAAACAGCGGGAATTCAGTAAGTGTTCCTTTCCCCCCGCAGAGCCTTGTTTTCCCCGAAGAACTCGTGTTTAAACATCGGATGGCGAACGATGAGGCTACACCCCCTCCTTCTTGATCGCCATTTTTCCCCGCTCCTTTTCACGCGCGAAGACGCTGTGGTGTTGATACTATCTTTCTTTGTTGTTGGTCTTTCCCCCCCCCCAGCGCTTTTCGGCGGTTTCCCCCGGTTATGACCAAATGTCGATGCCTGTGCGTTTCGTCCCGCCATCAGCAACGCTTTTCGCCGGCCTCCTGCTGTTCCCAGCGTTCGTTCCAACCGGTCGATGCGTTTTTCTTCGGACGTTTTTTTTCCCCCCCCTACGCGTTTTTACCAGCGTTTATGTGACTTTCGGCGCATGGTTTCTCTGCCGGCCTAACCTTCTATTCTTTCCAAACTCCTCCTCCGTTTGGAGCCAATCGAGGGCCGCTTCTTTCTTCCAAGGAATTTTTCCTATATGCACGCGGCAACGCGAAGGCAACACTGTCCTCCGAATGTTTTGTCAGCGCCACACCTATTAATACGCGATTTCCCCTCATCCGACTTCCGCCGATTGATCAACCCCAGCTGTAACGGTTCGGGATCCGTGACCCCTCACGGTCCCCCGCCCCCTGAGTTCAAATTCACAATGCTACAGCCCTTGACAGCAGTCTCCCTCAACTAGTCTTCCCTCCCCGGTTCTCTCGATCCACTCCTGTTTTTTGGAGGTGAGGCCCGCTTATTCTTGCCCCCTGCTTCAACCTCTCCATTTACCACCGCCTTATCACGGCTTCGCCTCGGGTTCCGCTTTTTCTTCCCGCATGGTTATGCTTTTTGATTGGCCGTCTGTTGTCAAGTTGACGCAAGAGATGCCATTCGACTTGAGGTGCGCCTCTTTCCTTTTAAGCTGCCTTTCGGGCTCTGGCTCAGGGACTGGCGCGCTCCTCTCTTGGATCTTTAGCTCCTTTTACTGGGTCAGCTCCGTTCGGTCTTCTACACTTTGACCCTTTACCTTCCATACTGTGCGTAAAAAGTGGACTCTGCAGCTTCCCTTTCCCCTCGACTTACCGCATAACCGCCCCCCCCTGCTTCGCCTTCTGTTTTTCGGCCCCCATCTGCGCCTAACAATGAACCGATATTTTATTTCCTTGATCGACCCTAATTTTTTGTCCCCCCCCGCGTCGAAGCGTATCTCTTGGTAGCCCGTTGACCCCCCCCCTCCCTTACAGACCTTCTTTTTCGTCAGGGCAGGGCATCTTCAGCCGAAACGGGCTGGAGCCTATCTGGCTCGGGAGTTTCCCCGTCTCCCCTAAACTATGAGCACGTTTTTCTCCTTAAGTCTTTAGTTTCTTTCTCGACCATAACTGGGACTAGCGTACTGGCCATTCGATGGCGATTTGTGAACACAAAAAGTTTTTTCCCTTCCTACACTCGACTTCCTTTTTACAGAGGCTCGAAGCAACCCCCGAGAGGGGGCCGGCCCTTTTTCCCCTGCAATCGGCAGACTTTTTGGCTCTTAGTTGACGCGACATTTTTAAGTCCATTTTTCCCCCCCCGTCCCGCGTCGCTTTTCCGAAAAGGAAAAGTTTACTAGTTGCCGCCAAAGGCTCATTCTTTTTTGATGGTTCTCGGGAAGGCCAAGTCTTCCCACTTTCTTTTCCTTTCTGAGCTTCTCCTCCTTTTCCGAGCGGGCTCTTTCGCTTTCCATTCCCGTCATGGTTCTGGGAATTTTGTTTTGGTCTCTGCTGGTCTTTTACGTTAGGATTATAACTTCTCTTCCGTCACTTCCCCCTTGATGCAGTAGACTTTGCTGTCCCCCCCTGTCCTTGGGATGTTGAACACCTTTCCCTGTCCCGCCCAATCCCACCGCTTTTTTCCCTCCAACCCCTGATCCCACCAGTTTTTCCGTTTGGGTTGAAACCAAGAGTTGTTTTTGCTCGAGTTTGCCTTTTGTCCTTCTTTCCCATGGCACCTTCCCAGCACCGAGTTCGAGAATATGGGCGCTCTTCCTTTGATTTCTTCCCCCTCTTTTCTTTGTCCCCCCCCCCCGGTCAGATCGTAGCCCGCGGATTTTTCATCTTGCGTTGGATCCCCCCTTTGGCTCCACATTCTCCCCCTTGAATCAGGATGGGGCTCTTTTCTTTTCCTTTTGCTGTTGCCGAGATTTTTCACTCCTCTTTCCTCTCTTCTCCGATTTGTGGGCCTCTTTTCCTTCTTTTTTTTTAGGTCTCCTTCATGAGTTTCGGAAGAAGGAAGGGGTCCACACGGACCTCACGATGTTCGGTGTTCCCCTTTAAAGCCTCTACGTAAACACAACCGTACAACACTCAATGTCTAAATCCCTTATTTTTACTGCGGAAAGCTAAATCAGATCGCACATCATTAGGCCAATCCTCCCGGTTGTCACCAAAGACATCACCCCAAATACACCTCCCCCTTGACCAGTCCCCTCCAATCCGGTTTGAATTTTCCTGAATTTTATTGCGCCATGCGTTCTTTTGAACCTCCTTTGACCCCCCTCTTTTTCTTTTTTTGTTGTCTTTTGGATTAGCTCATCGCGGAGACACATTTTTTTCCCCCCCCTCTCATTTTGCACTGCTCTGCGCGACTTTTCTCTTCCGAATCCGTTTTTTTTTTATCGATCTCTGTCCCTTTAGTGACCCCATGCTCTTCCCCCCTTGCACTGTTGGCCGAGAAAACAGCCTTTTTCCCCCCCCCTTTGAGCTTACGTCTCCCACTCTTCCATAACGACATGGATCGATGTTCCCCCATTTTTTCCACGTCTTTTAGCACTAGTTTAGGCTTGTCCTTTTCCGGTGTACGATATTGCATACTGGGAAATATGATGTTTCTTGATTTTGCCGCACCGTTCCGATGGATTTAGGCCTTGCTATTTACGTCTCTTTCCTTGTGTGAAAGGCTTCTTTTCTTTTAGTCAACCCCCGTTCTTTCCGGGAAGTAGTACAATTCCTTTAGGTGAATTTTTAAATCATGAGGATAACGCCAATCCTCCCTCCTCTTTCATAACAGCACTTCGTTTGACCCACCATTGTAGAGGAGAAAGTGTGAGTTTCCCCCCTCTTCTCCCCTCCCCACTCCCCCTTCAGCCTGTTTCATCGGTATGTGAGAAACCTTCCTTTTTTTTTTTGGACCGAAACAATCTGTTTCCCACCCCCCCTCTTTCCTCCCCAGCCGGATCTTTTGTCCAATGTGTAGCGTCAATCCCCCTTCCAGCAACGCGCCCATTCAACGGTTTTGGTTTTTTTTAAATTTTAATTTGGGCTCAGAGCACACCCTTCAACCGTTCCCTTCCAACAACTGGGTCCTCCCGTACCCTCCCTCTGATTTCTTATGAAGCAGGGGGAGAAAGGGGACTTTTTTTTAGGGACTGCAAATGGCAACCCCTTTACAAGTTCCCAAGTTCCCCCAGTTTACGAGCCCGTCCTCCCCCCCCAAACCGTGGATTTTTTTACACGATGCGCACTTGCAGTCCTACCCTGGCCCTTCCACACACAAATTCCCCCATCCGCAGTCTTTACGATGACCTTTTTCCCTTCCCTGTTTTTCTCCTTCCTCGCAGTAGAATCCTTCCCTCCTTCTTTGCCTCATCTGTCCGGCCTTACATCTAAGAATATTTTACAAAGCTCGTCGACTGGTTCTTTCCTACCTAGACCAGACCATCTTTTCCCCTTCATCCCCAAAGCCTATTCTCCATAAGATCCAACTTCTTAAGCGTGCCCCCCTTCACGCAGGGCCATCTTTTGGCTTTCGAGCTCCTTTCCTCCCCCCCTGGGACTGATGTTTAGTATCTTTCCCCCTTTTTTTAAGTGGGTTTCCCCCATCTCTTAGCCCCCCCTTACTTTTTCTTTTGAATGACGAGACTCTATCGAGCGAATTTTTCCTTCCTTTCAAAGTTGGCCCCTTCTTCATTTCGATTTCCTGTGGAAAATCCCCCCCTACTGAATAGGATCCCCCCCAAGTTCACCTCTGTGAGCCCTATTCGAGCGTGCCTGGATCTTTCCAGGTTGTTCCCTTTTCCCTATGCTTCCTTTTTCAGGAGACACTCTTCTCCTTCTTCCCGAGAGGTTTTCCCATGAATATAATCAGGCGGTTTTTCTTTTTCTGTTTCGGAATCCCCTCTCTCTCTCTGTCACTGGGCTTTATCGGACCTTCCGCGGGATGCGGGATTACTCTCTCCAGCAGCTCCCTTCTTTCTCATCCTCTTCCACCTATGGCTGAAGGGTCATTTGCTCTTCCGTTCCCCGGAAGACTTCCTTCTCTGAGAGGCTTCCCCTCTAGAATGTGTTTTTTCTTCAGAGGTTTCTCCCTTCTCCGACCGAACCCCTCCCGATTTTCCCCCCCAGCCACTCTGATCCCCCGTTTTTTTTATGGAACCCTTTTTTCTCCCTTTCTGGGACTTCAGCAGGCTAAGAATAATTAAAGTGATTTAGCCCGCCTTCCTACTCTTCCCCCCGCAGTCTTTTATTGTGTTTCCATGGTCTCTTTGCATCCCACCGTATCCGTGACGGGCCGCCCAGAAACTAATGCAAAGACAGTGACTGTCCTCCGGCCGATGGTCTCTCCCTTCTTTTTTTTTTTAAGAGGGTTACTTTCTGAGTTGCCTTTCTGCAGGTCTTTATTCGATTTCTTTCCTTATTTAAGAGTTCCCTCGTGAGGGTTGATCCATCGGTGTCCCCACTGATACGATGATTACCTCTCCTCGGTATCTTGTTTGAGCACTCCGTGACTTCTGCCCACGGGAGTTCCTCAGTTTCCGAAGTGTCTTTTTCCCCCCTTCTTGGCCCGGCCGCCCCGCTAAAATTACACGGGTTCCTCTTGGTCTTCGGCAAGTCGCCCGTCGAGCATAGACTCTCCCCAGTACGTCCCCCTCCCGATGGTCAAGAGGAATTTAGCTCAGTTGATATCTTCCCTCCCCTCTTCGGTGAACTCCGAATTATGCGGCGACATTTCTTATTTACAGCGATCACTCCGGCTTTAAATTTTCTCCCGCTTCCCCGGTTTCCCCCTTAGACCTGGGTGTCTTCTCCTTTTCCTTCTTGCCCCTCTTTGGGTGTTGTTGTGTGCTATCCCCCCATGCGGTCTAGGGCACTTTTCTTCCAACTGTCGATTATTCGGAGCGTCGCCCCATCCTCCCCGGTCTCCTCACTAGGTATGATCCCCTTTCCTTCTTTTTTCCTAACTGGAATTGACCAAATCGCCTTCCAGTTAGGGGACTACTTCTTCGGGCCTTCTATGCGTTTCCGAACCTTAGTGGCATTCCCACGTTTTTTCCTGTGAGCCCCTCTATGGCCAGCTTTCTCTTTTGCCTTTTTAGCTCTTTTCACTTCTGCCCTGAACCTATCCGTGGAGCCGTCATCGGAGTTTTTCCTCACAAAGAGTTTTGCGAGTTTCGCATCTATCAGGGATGATGTCTCCAAATACATCTGTCGGTCGGGAACCCGGTCCATCACCCGATTTCTACATCACCCTTGTTTCAGCACTTGCCGCCCCTTCCCCATGACACCACTCGCTCGACCCTCTTAGATAAAATCCTTTTTGATTCTTGGCCAGGCCCTATTTCTTTGATTGAGGCAACCCTACCCCCCCCCCAGCCTCCCCCTTCCGCGTTCTCTCAGGCGATAACTGGGATATGCCCCCCCCTGGGATTCATTATACGTTGCCCAGCTTTTTCCTCCCCCATCTATTGACCCTTAGACTTTGCGAATCGGCCTTGCATTGATTATTTTCTTGTTCTGCGGCGCGAGCTCCCGCTCCTGCGGCCTTCGTTTTGGTTAACTATATAGACTTGGGCATTTTTTCTTCTTTCAGCGCAACACTATACCAATCGGTGAGTCCCTAGATGACTCTGTCCTCTGTTTTCCCTCCCCACTTGCCGCTTCCATGGAGCTTTGAACTCACTGCGGAATAAGACCCCCAGCTGATAGTATTTCTTCGGTTTTTTTCTCAGCCCCCCCTTCGACAACGTTTCCTTTAGCCTCTTTCCCGGGTGAAGTATTTTACCTCTTTTCTTCTCGTGTTCCTTCGATTTGCTCCCCTTTTACACTTTTTTCGTGGAGAATCTGGTCATTTCCGTCCGCACTCGACCCGACTTAGAATTTAGTTTCCTCCCCTGAATGCGCTCTTTTTCATCGCCCCCCACCAGGAATCAGAGATTTTCTTTTTTCAATCGATGGGGGGCCCACCCCCACATTCCCAACCCAAGTCGTGTGCAAGTCCCTTGTGTACAGCTTCTCGACAGCCTGCCGATCCAATGGTTTCCTTGCAAGTGGCCGCAATCGCAGGAGGCCCTTCGCTGTCTTCGCCATGTCCTTTTTCCCTCGGCCTGCGGTCGCTTTTCACCGCTGACTCAGAGTTGGATTCAGTCAGGAGGTCTCCCTATTGTGAGTTCAGCTTTGTCCACAAGATGACAGGCGTAATAGCCCGATTCTTCGCGAAGTGAGCCTTAGATCTAGTTTCCCGTGCAGATGCCACGACTGGGGACTTTTTGGGGTTTCCTTTTTGAAGGATTTTCTTCTTTCGAGAACGACTCAAGGTTTTTTCCCATCGACTTTCTTTGAACCTTGTCAGTGTTGACAGGGCCCTTTTTTGAAGCGCCCTCCCCCCCACTGACCACCCACTTCCTTCCGTTCTGCCGTACAGATGAGCAATTTTTTTTTTTGGGGCTTAGCAAGATGAACGGTTGAATGGTGTCTTTCGCCAACCCTCCTGCCCCCCCCCCGACAGTCTCTTACTATTTCTGTTTTGCTCCACTTGTCTCTCACGAGTTCTCCCCCTGAACGACTGGCCTCTTTTTAAGCGGATTCCTTGTTCTTTGCGAAACCCTTTGGGGGGGCAATGTCCTCTTAACCCAGGCGGCACGTGATAGGGCTCGATTGCACGACGCTGAGTCCGCTTTTGTCAAACGATTCTTTCGTAGACCCCTATCTGTGAGCGTCGGTCAGTCTTCCCTTCTTGACCTTTTTCCCCTTCCGCTACTACGGATACCTATGGGTTCCGATGTTCTTTTCACATCCTCACGTAAACACCCCTTTTTTTCAACACTTCCATCTGCAAGGCTCTCCCTCGTAACTGCGTTTTTTTCAGTTCCCAGCCCTTTGCCCGCGAGGCGTTATAAGCCAAGTTTTCCGAACGAACCCCCCCACTGCCCTTTACAACGAGGCGAAACACTTCCGTTTAATGTGGAACGAAGTTGGAGAAATGTTGACTGAAACCTGGACTCCCGTCCGGTATCTATTTGTTCGGTGTCTTTTTTCTTCTTGCTCATAGAGGGCTCAGGTTTTCAATCTTCAAATTTGGCCCGCTCTCTCTCTCTTCTCTCACTCTCCTTTGTGTTTGAGACCCCGCGCGTTGCCCACTTTGACATTTTTGATCCTCTTCTCAGTCCTGAAAGCCCACCGCGACCAAAATCCCACCGCGGTACCTTTTCCTTCCCCCCCCAAGATTCATGGCTCCGTTCGTTCCTAAACTCTTTCGTCCTGCCTTTGTCTTGAGGAGGTGCTTGGTCGTTTTCCTTTCGGATTTTTCCCTCGCTCGGCGGGTCCCCATGATTTCGTCCTTCTTGCTCTTTGTTTCTCCCTGAGGTTTGAGCTTCTGACTTTGATTCCGTTATTTCTCCCATGTGACCAGGGCAATAGGTGTAGACTTATGGAGAAGTCCCTCCCTTCCATTATTCTTAACCTCCAGCCCCCCCCGATTTTCATCGTTTGACCAGTTTCTTCGACCGTGGCACCCTATCCCGACCCGAAGTGGAAGACTATTTTATCGTTTCTCAATTTCTCCCCCGCATTTGTTGCCGAACACTGCTGTTTAATCAGACTTTTCTGTCCTTATCCTCACCTCTTGGTCCTCTTCCTCCAGTTATCCCCCCCCCCCCCCTCGAATTTATGGTCCCCCCCAACTCCCTTCTAAGAGAAACCCATTCCACCCCGTAGCCTCCCCCCCTTGGTTATACCGCCCCCTCAATCACGTTTTTCATTTTTTTCTTGTATTCATTTTGATTTTTTTGTGGCTTGTTTCGCGCTGCCCATTTCCCTTCACTCCCCCCGGCCGTGGAATCGGCGACTTGCCGCCAACCGATTCTTGCGCAGGCCTTTCCCTTCCCCGATGAATCCTCTGACTACGTCCCCCCCCCCCCGAAAGATTATCCGAGTCCTTGGTTAACTTGAACGCTCAAGGCTCCTCTTCCTCCCTTCGCGATCTTCCTCGACCACGAATTTCTGACCCCCCTTCCTTGTGGGCTATTCCCCCCTCTCCCCCTAGTCTCCTATTCTTCCTCCCCCCCTTTTGACAGTATCCCTTTTTTTTGAGTCCCTAACTAGGCAGATCGTGCATTCATTTTAACCTTTGAGACCCCTAAGTCTTCCAGACCCAAATTTCCGATTGCTCAACCTTCAGCCCTTTTCGTTTGATCGTCCCCTTTCTTTTCAGTCAGTCTTCGCCTTTGTTTTTCTTTTTTTTTTTTTTATCTTGACTTTGACTCCCCGTCCTCTCTAGTCGTTGAATGGCGAGATAACGAGCCCGACATCGTCCCCCAGCAGGTTGATCATCTCTATTTTATTACTGGAAAACCTCATTCATCTGTCTCCCTACTCCCCCCTTTGGAGTATGGAGATACGAGAGTTGCCCTCGAATCCACTCGGCTTGTCTTTTCAATCCCTTTTCGGCTAACCCCTCTTTCTTTCTTTATACTTATGTTTTACACTGGTTTCTTCCTATCCTCCTTCCCTCATCCTTTATTAGTCGAAGATGATTTCCTAACCTCGAGCAGGCTCCCTGTGGTTTGTTTAGAGTTTCTCTTTCCTCGAATGCAAGCCCCCAGTATATACCCCTTTCCTCCCCATCTTTTAGCTTATTTGTTGCTGACGCCGCCCTGCTGACCAGTCGAGAGATCTCCTCTCCAGCCCTCCCAGACGACTCCGATCCGAAGCTTATCCTCTCGAAACTCCCCCCATCCCTCGACGCGGTTCCCCAGCGCACAAGAGTAATGCGCCGCCCCCCATATTTTCTTTTTAACGGATCCTTCCTCACCCGATAAATCAGTTTCCCCTTCTTTCCCCCGTGAGAAAGCGATTCCC
>Ga0179593_1269926_pt1 | contig 13601 bp, 16 predicted proteins | sample CZODoug2_1_08_16_FD_185931 | JGI IMG/M metagenome (GOLD analysis project Ga0179593, IMG submission 185931) | Vadose zone soil fungal communities from Angelo Coast Range Reserve, California, USA - CZODoug2_1_08_16fungal (PacBio error correction) | ecosystem: Environmental > Terrestrial > Soil >... | reverse complement strand
CAAGCCGATTGTTCTTGGTTTTGTTCTCCTAGTTTCCTCTAGGCGGTTCTGATGGGAGACGTTTTCGACGGATCGGACTTCTTTTCCTTCCCCAGATCTTGATTTAAAGGTCTACACCTACTTCCAATAGGCTCCCTTTCCCCTTTTTGCACCGGGCTGGTATTGTGGCTCTTTTTTTACCGCCCACTGTCCATTCCCCCTCTACTCTCTTCCCTCCTACACCTTGGTGATTTTTTTCCCTACAAACATTCTCGCGGAGGCCCTTCTTCCTGGGAACCTGTGATGATGGTGCTTTCTTTCCCCCCCCCAAAGACAACGCAGCCGTCTGATCAGGCCCCCAACGGCAAACCTTTTGGCCGATTTTTCTTGCTTCACCCTTGCGTTTTGCAATTTGACCCTTCCGACCGCGGGCTGGTTTCCCTCCCTTTTGGACACTTTTGACGAAGGGTGTCTAGTATGAGGCTTGATTTGTTTCTGTCCCCCCTTTAATCCCCTGCCGCCTTGGTCGGGTAGTTTTCTTAAAGTTCCCCTTCCCCTCCCCAGTGTTCGCCTAGTCCTGTCGAGGTTTTGCAGAGTTTAGGGGTCAGATTGCCATCGTGTCTTCACTTCGATTTTTTTATTTTTTTGGGCAGACTGGGATTTATCGTCTACAGGGGCTTTCTGTTTTCTCCGGTCTGCTCTTCCCCGAAGCGCAACATCTTTGGTTTTTCCGATGACCCACGATGGTTTTTCTTTTCTATTTCCGCTTCCCTCCCCAGTATGCTGGTTAATAGCCCCCCCCCCTCTGAAATCGTTCTTGCAAGTGATTTCCACTTTTTTTCTCCTGAGCCTCATCGCCCACCAGCTGAACAACTTCTTGCCGGTGGTCCGCTGTGCTGGCGCCTTCCTCGGCGGGTTTGGTGATACTTGTTGAGTCGGGTGAGCGGGTGCTTTTTAAATCAACTCTCCCTGGGCGGTTTCTTCTGTCTCTTTTGCGAGACCCCTATTCCCTGCCGCTAGGTTGTGAAATAGTTCCCACTTGTTTTTTTTTTCCCAGAGTGGATCGCCTTGCAGGGTTGCGCAGTCGCCGCCTTCTTTTTTTTGTTCGTTCCCCTTTTTCATACTTCCATTTCCTTCTTCGGCCGCCGGTTAATTTTCTTCTCCTGGCCCAGCTGGCCGTCAGTGATTACAAGTTCGTCCTCTTTTTCCTTTTCTTTCGTTGCGGCACCCTTGCACGTAAATTTTTTTCTCTCCTTCCCCCCCCTCCCCTCTTCCGCCCCGGACTAGTTCCTTTCGAAGGGAGGGTTTTTTTTCCCTTTTTTTGTTCCGGGGTCGCCTTTCTCGCGGATGCCCCTCTCGGGCCGGGCTGTTAGATTTTCTGAGGTCTTTCGCCGAAAGTTCCCACCACGGAGGGAACGGCTGGTTTCGGCCCCCTACCCCCGGTAGCCTTTTGACTCGTTCTTTATGTTTGTCTTTTTTTTTTTCAGTTGGACCCTGGGGGAGACCTGGTGGATTCCCCGTTCCCTTTTCAGCTAGGCTCCCGTTCTCTGTCCTTCACTTTCGACACCCCGGGCGCGTTCTGGATGGCTTTCCAGTTTCTCGCCGAGATTTTGTTTGCCTGAAGTAACTTGCCTTTCCCCCGTCTCCGTTTCGTCTCAATTGCAGGTGCGGTTTTCCCCTTCGGATTTGTTCTTTTTCACCCCTTCTTTTCATCCCGTGGCCTGACTCTCTTTTTTTTTTATCCTCTATGTGTCCCCCCCTTCCCCCCCCGCGGGGCTCAGTGTAGGAGTACCCATTCTTCCTAGACCCCATTTCTCTAAGCTCTTTTTCACCACACCGTGGCCGCCCCCTACTCAGTTTTCTCTTTTCGGGCCAAAATCCTTTTTTCTACCTCCGCATCGTGTTTTTGCGAGCTTGCGCAACCGGCAGTAGTTTCCTCTCTCCTTGAGGAACATCTCAATCACCCCAGTACCCCGCGCTTCATCCCGCCTTTCTACCCCTGATGAGCTTCCTGTATCCTTCTCTCCCATCCTTTTGCCCCGACCACCAGTTCATCACATTCTGGAGGTCAATGCTACTTTTCCTCACGTCCCTTTTTCCATGTACAGAGGCTTTTTGCTTCTCAGGAACCTTTGGTTCCCTTTGCCTTTTCCCCCCCTCCCCCCTGGTCCATATTGCCTCCCTTGCAGGGCTGTTCTCTTTTACCTTCTCTGCTCCCCCACGAAGAATTTGCAGAAGTCCTGATCCAGGGCTACTCCGGTCCTCCCCGGACGATATAAGTGATAATTGATTCTTTTGGGTCTCTCTGTGAATTTTTCCTTTAGATTGTTTCTCTCTTCAACAGAAGGTGTGGCGGCGCGCGACTTCGTATTAAGGTAATCCCCTTCGACTTTGCTTAGAAGTGTTTTTTGTGGAGCCTTTTTTTTTTTCCTCTCTCACTTTGCGCTTGGTCCCTCTTTCTCTCAAAACCTTGCTATCAAGGTGTTTTCTATTTCCCAAAAGATCGTTCCTGAGAAATGATCTCCTTTTTTGACCGAAGCCCGGGCACTGTGAGTGAGGCTGCCTCCTTACCTACGTTGCTGAGACCCCCTTCTAAGAGGTTGGCTCTTTTTTTTCCCGAGGTGGATTTGGTAATCTCCTTCGCTTCTTTTGTCCCTCCTTTTTAAGGTTTTGTCTTTCCTGATAGGATTTACACCCAGGTTCTTTCTTTTATTTAATGGTATGTAATGAACCTCATGGTCTGCTTTTTTATCCCTTATCCATTTCCCTGTTGTGACAGTAGCCGTGTTGCAGTGGCCTAACCTCTTTTGAAAAATGGTCTTCCCTTTTTCCTTTAGAATGTTGTCAGCAGACCTCTTCTTTTTTTGCTGTCGAGCATTTTATCAGTTCTTCCCGCTGATTTCCCACTGAATTCACCGTCCCTTCAGAGAAATAAATGACAAAGTTGTCGGACTTCGAGCAGTGAGCTAGCGTACGGCGCGGCCCTTGTGTTTTTCACCTTTTGCTTCCTTTTTCCGGACCTTTTTAGATGATGAGGCCGCTTTCTTTCTCCTTCCCTCCGAGATTTTTTCCTATCGAGTAAATCGTGAACTTTGTTTTTACCCCTCGCTGAAGGTTGTACTCCAAGACCCCCGGTATATACCTCTATCCTTTGATTTCTTCTTTTCCCCGGAGAGCGATTGCTCTTTTTTGAACAATTCCCAACTGCTACATGGTTTTTTCCCCTCTTTCGAGTCTTTCCTCTTCTCTTCCGTTCGCCTAGTTTCCGGGAAGGGGATACATCTCTTGGTTGCGTTTACCGACCTTTATTGGTTTTTTTTCTTTCAACACGACTGTGAACACTGCCTTCCCCCGTCTCCTCACTTAAGTTTTTTTTTTTTCTTTGGATGGTGAGGATTCCTTTCCTTTGTGTCTTCTGGACAGACGTTTGATTCCTTCTCTGTACCAATATATCTTTACCCCCCGTTGTTGTTTTGTTCCTTCTTACTCTTTCTCTTCCGGGAGGCGCGCACAAGTTTCCCGCTCTTCAAAAGATGGCAGTCCGCAACCATCTTTCCCCCCCCCCCCCCCCCTTACTGGTTTTTTTTTTACCCCTCTTTTCCCCCTTTATTTTTTCCTTACCGAAGGTCGTGAACCACCTGACTCTGTTTCGGCCCTTCCTCGCCTCGAGCCGCAGCTAGTCCGCCTTCTTAACAGGGTAGAAGGGTTTTCCTTAGTTTTTTAACACAGTTTCCCCTTCTCTGACTTCCCTTCCCGCACTATCAGTCGAGCAGAAACTTCGGGGGCGTTTCCCCTTCGTCTGCGTTGTTTTCCACCGTGGGCCCCTTTGTATTCACGAAGGTCCCCTTCTTTCCTCCTTTGTTCCCCTTCCTCGCACTCTTTTCTTTTGGGGCTTTTTGCCCTCAAGACCTACCCTTTTAAACCGAGTTCTTTTTTTTCTCCCGGTTTCAGGAATCAAGCTGGTGTCCTTGAATTCTTTATTTCTATTCCTTCAGTGGGCCCGCTCGTCCTCTTGCCGTCAACAGTCTCGCCGCGCCAGAAACGTCCCTCCCCCCTTGGCGAAAAGTCTTTTGAACCGCCAGGGCACTTTTCCCCAGCCTTTTTTTCTGACCCCTTTCCTTCGTCCGGCAGTTTTTTTTTTGGAAACGTGCGTCGGTGTTCCCACTTGTCAGTAGAGTTTTTACAGTCCCCAGTTTTTGTTAAAGTCGTCAAACTTTTTTTCCCGTCCTATCCCTCCCTACCAAAAGTCATTCGGAAACGGCAGATCAAGTACCCTTTTCCCCCCCCGGTAACCAGGCGACCTTTGGAGTATGACACCTTTCCTGACAAGGGGTCTCGCTCCCCGGAGACTTTCTTTTTGTTTTCGGACGCCAAATTGCAAATTTTTGTTTCACAACTAAACCTTTTTGAGTGCCTCACTCTTTCCGTTGTTGACCAGATAAACTATGTTTCCCCTTCTTTTTTTGATTGAAGATTGAAGCTCAAAGGTGCTCGATTTTTTTTAGCCCCCCTGTGATAACCTCCCCAGTCCTTTTCCAACTATCGGAAGGCACTATCTCGCATGAGCGGGAAAAAGGTAGTTTTAGATATTTCCTCGAACATGTCCAGAAGTCAAGTTCCCGTCGTTCTTCTCCCATCCTTCTTTTTCGACTCTTCATTTCTCAGGACTTGGCGTAGTTCCCTGGGCGGTTTTATTCAGTTGTGGTACTTCCCTTTCCCCCTTAATCCGGTTTTTGCCTCTTTTCCCCCGCTCCTCTTTCCCTTGAAAGATTGTCGTGACCGACGGGTCCGGCTGCTGAGTGTACCTTTTCCTTTATCCCTTGATTTTGAAATCCTTTTTCTCACCCTTTTCTTCCTCCCTATGTTTTCTTCACCGGGTCGTGTTTGCGCCTACGCCGAGCCAGTACCCGTTTCCTCCCCCTCTCTTAGTAGACCTTTTTTTTTTATCGGCGTTTTTTTTTTTGGTCCTTTCAGATGGTCTAGATTCGCGGCCCAGGTTTGAGGTTTTTGAGCGAGTCGTCACCATCAATGACCGTTTCGTCCCCGGATCGAGCTCATTGATCTTCCTTGCCCTCTTTTGATTTGATACAATCTCGGATCAATCTATCATGGAAGTTTAAGCACCAGCTGACGAGTGGGTTCCACTTTTTTTCAAAGATTCGGTCTACCCCCACGGTTCTTTTTTTAGTCTTTTCTTCTTCTTTCCCTCCTCCAATTTTTCACATCCCCCGTAGAGGAGTCAACAAGAAGCTTCAGCACTAAGAAGGGTTGTTTCTCCCTTGGCGCCTTTCAGATTAGTTTTTTCCCGTCAGTTCTCCCGACCCCCTCCTTGCCATAACGACCCCGAGGGGTGTGTTGCATGCAGCGGCGACGGGCGCCGTCTTCATCCCCAATCTTTTCCACTCCTCCCTCACTTTCCCACCTCCTTTTTTAAGAGGACGCCTTCTCCAGACTCTGCTCGCTCTGAAGAGCACAACCGTTTCTGGGTCCCGATCCCCAGCGTGCACTCCTGTTGGTGTAGTTTTTTTCCCTCCTTTTGAACCTGCTACATCCCTTCCCTTCGGCCGCCGGAGCCGCTCGGACACCCTTTTTTTTCCGTCTATCCTGGTTCTCTACTGACCACCCTTCCTATCCATTCAGGACGACTCGCTTTCGGCGTGTGCCGGAAGGCCGGTGTTGTCAGCTCCCTTTTGCGGTTTCCGTAAGACCCGTGGTGCCCCTTCCTTTTAAGGACCCAGCGGCCTTTTTATCTGCACCTTTCCCTTCCCCCCTTTCGGCTCGACGTCTTAACCTTTTTTTTTGCGGCCAGGTCGGAGGACTTTGATTTGACACGCCATTCGGTCTGGAAGGAGGAGTCCCCCCGAGCATATTTATGTCCACCCGCGTGGTCTCCCCTTTCTTCCCCAATTTCTCTTCCCCCCCTCTCTCCTTTCATAGTCGTCGCTACAGGGCCAGTTATTCGAAGCCCAACATTGGAGGATTTTTTACCTCCCCTCCCTTAACTTTCCCCAGATCCAGGTGTTACCTTTTTTTGCCCCCCCTCCCCCTCGTCTCTCCTAGCAGAGACACCTGCCTAGCAGGTGTTCCACAAAAGTGGGGGGCGATGATTCCTAGACACTTCTTCGTTTTTTCCCCCTCCGTTCCCCCTCCTTTTGGCAACGCGATGACCAGCAGCCTAGGCTCTCTTTCCCCCTAGAAGTTTTTTCCTTTTGCCCAACACAGTTGTGGTCCCGTAAAGCAACCATTTTTCGCAGGTCTTCCCTCTAGCAACATTTTACAGAGTTTTCCTGTTAGACGATTCTAGAAGCTTAGGTCCTCCCCGACCAACAAAGGAGTACCACCCCTTTCCCTTTGACCCGTCAACCTGTGCCAACTTCGACGTTTCTCCCGGGAGTTTTTGTCGGTCTCCCCACGAACCTTTCCCACCTTTCTCAGCCTTATGGTCCTCACCAGGCCGGCCGTTTTGCCTCGCCTTCCCTGTCTCCGGTCGACTCTGCCTTTGACTTTTTGCCCGTTGGCCACCTTCTTTGGTTCATCTCTCACCCCCCTTTTCCCGCATGGGGGAAAGGTTTGAATGTTCTGAGCAGCAGTCCGTCCGCGGCGGTTTGATTTTCCCTTTCAGACATTGATCCCCCTCCCCTCCCCTTATTGGCCAACTCATCGGACTACGCTGAGCAGGAGGAGATATTCCCCCGATTTGCGCGTTCCCTCCTCCCCTTTAGGGGAGACGTGTGCAGGTCGCTTCTGGCGATGGACAAGCCCGGAAAGTTGAGCTCTGCTTACTTTTTTCCAGTCTTTTTGGTGAGTCTCCCTCCTGGGTAAAGGAGCCGGACCAGTCCCGTCCCTTTCCTTGTCAGAACCTCTCCTTCTTTTTGCAAAAAAACTACTTCGGTCTGTGATCCTCTCGCCCTCTCCTACGTTTTGAGTGCTATCTGAAGTTTCCTTATGTGGTTTTTTCCCATCCTTCTGAAGGTTTTTCGTCAAATGGGAATCCGTTTTCCTTCTCCTTTCGTGGTCTCTCTCCGGATTTTACCCCCTTTGCCTTCCCCCAAGCCGTACCTCTTCCTTTCTTTTTGCACCGTGGTCTGTGGCATCTGGGCCAGTCCGTATTTCGCCCTTCCCTCTCTGTCATCCTCAAAGGATGGGGTTCGTGCGCCTCGCGAGGCGTTCCTTTTCCCCCCTCCGATTCGCGGTTGCTGCCAATGGCTGGCCCCCCCGCACCCGCCGCCGGCCATTTTCGAATGCCGCCTCGCTTCCCCCTCTTTGAAGCAGGTTGCGTCTTGATTCCCCCGGTTTGGCCCCGGGTCCGTGATCGAACTTTTTGGTTTCGAAGTTTTCTTAGAAGTGTGCTGCTCGTCTTCTGCTTGGCGGCTGGATGAGCCCATTTGTCCCTTTTCCCGGTTCTTTTTTTTGACAGTTACAACTCTACATTCCTATCGCTTTCTAGGGGGCGGTTCTTTTCCTGTCTGGCCCCCTTAGTTCTTCTTTTTGCTGGTGGAGAAGATTTCTCTTCTCAGTAGAAGGGCTGCTCTTGCTGTTTCGCACTCCCGCGCCCCATCCTTTTTTCCCCTTAGAGATGAAACAAGATTTGTTTCTTTACAACTCGAGTTCACGGCGTTCTTTTCGCTCTGTCTTATTTCTCTCTTTGCCTATATTAGTTCAGGCTGTAACGGGCGGTTGCGCTGGGGGAGAGTGAATCACCTACCCCAGCTGCACAAACCTTCCTCAGTTTTGCTGCGTCTTTTTGTTTAAGGTGTTCAGTGAGTATGTTACTTGGTTCCATTTTTAGCGGGTTCTTTTTCAAATCCGCCGGGCTTTCTCGGTCATCTGTCGCCTACTGACGCCCCTCTCTTTTTTTTGCACCTCCCGGTCCCCTAGGACTGCGCTCAGCCCACCCGGGGGAGACGCCAATACCGGCAGCATGTCCTTTTGCCTCCTTCCCCGAAGAGCTGTTGGCGTTTTGCCAGGGTCCTAAATTGGGTCTTCGTCCGCTTACTCTTTCTGTCAGATCCTGAGGTACTTTGTGTAGTTTTCTATACAGATTTTTGCTGGATTTTCTCCCCGGTTTGTCGCAAAAGGGTCGTTCCCTTCCAGCCGCCCCGGCGCCTCTACAACCCCGTTACGTCAGTGCACCTCCTTCCGGCGACCCCTCTAGGAACTTGAAGGCGTCGTTTTGCTTGGTTTTTTTTGACTTTGTGAAGAGATGCTCTAGTTTCTTTTTTTGGCCGGGCCTGTTTGAGCCGGTTCGGTTATCTTCGTCGACTGGTTGCCCCCTGGAGGTCACTAGGTGACTTCACTTACAGGTGCGAGATCGGTTACCCGGCCTTCTGTTAGTCTTGAGAGGGAGGTTTCTTGCCAACGGCTTTTTTGAGATCGTCGCGGGTGGATTAAGGTGCTGCCTTCCTGCATTCCTTTCGCTTTGCTCGGCGAAAGGTCGCGGTTTCTTTTGCGTTCTTTTGAGCTCATATTTTTTTTTTTACGACTTTCACGGTTCGCCCGTCCTCCTCACGGCTGAATCTGCCTTTTATCCTCTGAAGTGTTTTGAGCTGGAAAAAGGCCTGGATTCCGCCGCGTTTTTCTTGTTGATACCGATTTTCCCCCCCCTCCCCCCCTTGAGAAGATGGGCCCTTCCGTCAATTTCCCTCCCCCATTTAGATCCTGTTTTTTGAGCAGCAACACCCGTGTAAGACACTCTTGCTCGTCTACGTTCCACCATCCCGGGATGTCGAAGCTCGTGGTGGTCTTGCTTCAACCGAAGTTTTTTTCTATCTTTACCATTTCCCTTCCAGTACCCCCCCCCTTCCCCGACCATCTTCATCGAGGTCTACTCCGCGCTCGCCCCTTACTGTTGCGTTTTCATCCGAAAGGACACCTGTTTTAGAACCCCCCCCGGAGATCACGTCTCGACTTCACAGTTTTGTTCCCCCTCTTTCCGCTGCTCTCCGAAGTACCTTTGCTTTTCCACCAGCTGGGGTTCAACTCGTTTGGTCGCTGCCCTTCTTCTTTTCCAGTAGCTTTGACAAAACGAAGAGAATAAGGCGAGCCTTTCGCGGGAATTCTCATTCCTCATCCCCCCGTTTTTCTCGTCAAGGCCTAGTTTCGGCAGCTTTGAAGCGGGCAGGAGCGGTCGCGATATCACACCTGGCTCCTCCTTAGATCATCATGTTAACCCTCTCTTGAGGAGAATTTATTGATTTGTCTTTTTCTCTACCTTTTTTTTACTTTGCCTCTTTCTTCCAAAGAAGAGTTCCTTTGTTCTGGCCCCGCGCCGAGACGCACGCTTTATGTGAGGGTGACAAGCCCCTTGTCAAGTTGATCCCCTTACGTTCCTGCCCCGGCTGCACAAAGCTATGCCCCCCAGTGATAAGAGGTGTCGTTCTTCTTTTTCGTATTGTGGACGTGGTGGACACGATCGATGAGATTACTTTGTCAGACCTTCTTTCGGTGGTGTTCTGTCTTATAGTTCCTTCCCAATTTGTATCCGGCTGATTTCAGTCGTCATTTTTTCCCTCGCTAGTAATCTCTCTCATGAGTTTTTTCGGCTGGGACGGACCGCTTGTCGTGTTCCGGTTTAACAATTGGTGACTGCTTTTCTGGGTCGCCTCTGCAGTATGCTCCTTTTTGATTGAGAGGAGAGTTTTGCCGACCCTTTAGAGGACGAGCTCCAACTCATTGACATTACTACCTTCTGAGTAAATGTGAAAAAAGATTGTCTGCCTTTTTCCGATTTTTTTTACGTTTTCCCCCTTGAGGTTGTGCCAGTTCTTTTTTCTTGTGAACGGCCCGGCGGAGATCTGCTGTAGTGGTCTTTATTTCTGACTGCCCTCTCTTTGCCTTATTGGCGTTCCCCAATCTGAATTTTTCCCCATTATTTCCTGAGGGTGGTCATAAAGAACCAAGAATGGTTGCTCAGACGATAGCGGCTTGCATGTTCGGGTCGATGCGGAGCTTTTTTTGAAAATATGTACCTTCCTCACCCTTGAAGCGTTTGCTGCGGTGATGATCTTTGTTAGCTCTAGGAGGGGATCCTCTCCTTTTTTTTTTTTTAACGACATTCGGGACTGGGAACCCAAGATTGACCTTCCGTCTCCGAAGCACAAGTCTTTTGTGGACGCTTGATGGGCGAGATTTTTCCATATTTGGTGAACTCTGAAGTTACGGTGCGCCACGCAGACTTTCCATCTCCCTTACCTCCTCGTTTGTGGGGGGGCTCTTATTTCATCTTGGAGGGCGGCACAGTATTTATTTTTCGGCACCCAAAAGATTTCCCGTCCGCATCACCCCCTGCCCTTCCCAACCCAGTTTTTTCTGCGTTCGTCGACCGACTTGTGCCACATCTTTTTCACTCCCAAGCATTTTTGCACCGCCCACCTCTGATGTTGATTTTTTTTCCGGCTCGCTCTCCAGTCTGTCTCCCCTTCTTAAGAGGGACGGTTAGGGGTAAGATGTTCAAAACCATTAGCTCAAGCTTAGTGAATCCTTCGCCTACTCATATCCTCTCCCTCTTAGGGTGGCGTTGCAACCCGTGCCTCATTTTTTAAAGTGGGCAAGCTTTCCCAGTACTTTTCCTGTCACCCCCTCTCGGTCTAATTCGTGACCTCATCTCCCACTCCCCAGCAAGCCTTCCTGTCCCGTGCCCACGGCTCCCTTTTTTTTGCCCACCCGCCCGCATCCCCTAGAGCTTCTGCTCTCTTCCCTACCCCTTGTTAAATTTGAAACTGCGTCAGTTTCGTCCGTGGCAGTTTTCCCCCGCGCTGATCGTCAAAAGCTCGTTCCTTATCAACTCTTCTTCATTTCGTGCGACCTTTCCCCCGCCATCAGGGAAAATTGTGTAATCTGGTCCTGCTCCCACCTGCGTTTCCGGCACCCAGCTCGACATTCTCCTTTCTCCACCGATGATAAGGCTATTCGGTCTTAACCGTGACTTTTCCTTCTTTCCCAGTTTTTTACAGTTTGACTCTCTACCTACCCACCGTAACAAAGTTAGAACATCTCCCCTTCCTCTGTAGGTTTTTACCCAACGTCTTACTTCACAGACGCCGGTTAACAAGCTTTTCACGTTTTCCTCCTTAGATCTTTTCTTTTTAGTAGTGATAACTTGTCGGTTAGTTGGGTGCACAGTCTATAGTTCAGACCTCCCCTTAGAGTGGGGCAAACCCCTCTCCACATGTCCCTCTTTCGGTTGATCGTTTTGATCCTTTTTGCCCCCGTTGCGATCTCTCCCCAGCGGTTAGACACTCCGCCTTCTCCTCCCTATATAGGTATTCGATCGCTTCGACGCGCGGAACCAATTTTTTGTCTCTCTCCGCCGAACCCTTCTTGCCGCCTTGGTCGACAGCATAGGAAGATCCGTCTTGTTTCTCGGCCTTTGCTTCTTCCTTTTCGTTATGTTCCTAGGCTCTTCGGCTGGGTCGGCCTGCTTAACCTATCAGACTTGCCCTCGGCCAGTCCGTTGACACAGGCTTTTTTTTAAAGGCGGATTTCCTTGAGAAGAAGTTTTCGATTTGGTAAAGTTCCGGCCATGTACTTTCCATCTCCGTTCTTCACTTTCTTCCCTGTTGGTCGGATGGGCGACGACGACGATAATCTTTCTCTTCCTCTTTGACTCCCGACTTTTCATTTTTTGGAATTGTGGGTGGTATGTCCCCGATGGTATCGATACGCTCTGGCCCCCTCGTTAGGTTGCGCGAGTCGGTCACCAAGAGGCACCTCTTTGTACGGCGCCCTTCTTTTTCTTACCCTTCTACTTTTCCTTTCATTAAGGGTGTTTCTGCTTTTCTTCCGAGGGTCTTTTTTCGACCATCGTTTATTAAGGAATGGAAGTATTTTCCCCATGCTTCGCCCTCCTTGGGTTGCCTTTTTGACCCGCTCTCCCCCAAGGAGCGTGGGAGAGGGTCTGTCAACAATTCCTTTTCCGTGACCAATTGTGCAACTTCTCCCCCAAGTATCTGCTACCTCCTTTTCTTGAGACGTCAGTCCGTTCTTCTCTCAATGGCTCCTTGAGTATGGCACCCAAGAGAGGAGAGTCAACTCCTTGTCCCTCCCCGTCCCGAGATTTTTTTTGCGCGTGCAGGCAGAGGCCGGTTGAGAGATCTTTCCTTTCACGTTTTGACCCCAAGCGTGGCCCCCCTGATAAAGCCCGGTCTCCAATCCCCGACTTCTATTCGCCGGCAACGGGCTGTTTTAAGATTACCCAAGCTTGCCTCCGGTTTGCCAGAGCGGTTGTTTTTTCCTCTAAGAAGTGATCCAGGTCCCTGATTTCAGCCGAGTCCCTTCTTCCACCATTCTCCAGAGCCACGGACCTCCTAACTCCACGAACCAGTAGACTTCTTCGCTCTGTGTGCCCGGTTCCGGAGTTATGGTTTTGTAGAGATAGACGTAGGTCTTTTCCGCGGGTGCCTGACCCCTTCCCCTCTTCCCCCCAGCGGCCGATCTGGTAATCATAGGTCGTCAAAGTCTTTCCCGGTCTCATTAGACCTTCTTTAAGCCTTGGTCCAGGGTAACCTTTCCTGGTCCCCATTTCCCCCCTTCTTCAGGATTCTCGGCAACACCCTTTTCCTCTCTTTGTACCCCCGAGGGGGAACCCGAATTTTCCACTTGAAGAGGTACAAAACCCCCCTCGCCTTCTATTAGGTCCGACTTTTTTCCTCCGAAGCCCTCGCAAAGGTAGGTGTTTCGGCCCCGACTCTATACCCCCCCCGGCCTCCCTCGGTGTCCCCTCACCCTCTTTTATTCTCAGCGCCAGCAGGCGAAAAAAGAAGTAAAGCCGGTTTCATCTTTGTCGATTATAGAGCCCAGCTTTCTGTTGTACAGAAGGGAAAGGCTTTTTTCTATCTTTTCCCCCATTTAGCAGCGGATCTCTGCAAATCGAGTGGGCCAGCGCGACGAAACACGCTTTGTCAGCCGTAACTGACAACCATTTCGTTTTCTTGCGTGACAGCTTCGACCGTTCCTTTCGAAGGACGGTTTTTAGTCACCCTCTCCTCTCAATCTTACGGATGGCCAACCCCCTCCCCCCACGAGGAAGACCCCCGGGCACGCGGGACCCGACAAACCGTTCCCCCCCCTCTCACGTATGATCTCTTTGTTTTTGTTTCCGGACAAACGTATTCCCCCCATGGTTCCCTACTTTCAGTTTTTTCCTACAGTCAGTCCTCCCCCTCGCCTTCATCCCATTAGTAAGGGCCGCCTCAGAAAGCAGGAACCGTTAGCCATCCGTGGCCCATTAAAATCAGCTTTCCTGCAGAGATGCTTCCAAAGAATGGTGGGCCTTTGAGGATGCGCGACTCCCTTCCCTTCCTTCTTTTTTCTGTTGTGATTTTCCTCCTCCTTTTCCCCAGCAGCACGGAGGTTCCCAGAAGATTTTTCCTCGCGAGCGGTAGGGATAAGACCTCCCCAGCGGGTTCTTTGCCAGCTAGGCGAGGGGCGCGGCAAGCCTTTTAGACGGTCTTTCCTCTCACTACAAGCGGTTTGGATTGAGTCCTTTCTTTTTTATGTGTCCTGGATGGTGGGTTTCCTCGTGACTCTTCTTGGGTAACAGGATTCGCAGTTCCGTGTCGAAGAAAAAAGGCTTCCTCCATCCACCGCTCCCTGCCTTCACAGGATGTCCAACCCCCCCCCAT
>Ga0179593_1636404_pt1 | contig 13602 bp, 20 predicted proteins | sample CZODoug2_1_08_16_FD_185931 | JGI IMG/M metagenome (GOLD analysis project Ga0179593, IMG submission 185931) | Vadose zone soil fungal communities from Angelo Coast Range Reserve, California, USA - CZODoug2_1_08_16fungal (PacBio error correction) | ecosystem: Environmental > Terrestrial > Soil >... | reverse complement strand
CAAAGGAAGGGCGCTTTTCCCCTTCCTCCAAATCGACAAACTGACGGCTAAAAGCCCCCCTCCATTTTCGTTTCGATTTTTCTTCTCTCTCTCTCCTTCATAGGAAGGGTGAAGCCTTTTCCTGCAGGTACGTCGACTTAAAAGAAGTCGTAGACTTTATGAGCGCCCTCCCTTCTTTTCCCTCACCCTTTCCCTTATTGCAAGCATATTCTCTTTTTTTACCCCCCCCTTGTCCCTTTATCGCGGCGAGGAGAAGGAGCGGCGACCCTGTTTTTTTCGGACACCCTCCACAAAAGTAGGCCAGTTCACTCGCCTCCCCCTTTTTCCCTCACTTTCTTTTCCCCTTCGACGAGACAAGTGAAGCGGCGTAGAAGTCTGATCCCCGTGCGCCCTCCGGCAACGCCGCTGCGATTTTCTCCCCCTTTTTTTCTCTTTTCCCTTTCAGGCCCTTCTTCTCTTCCCCTTCCAGCCTCCCGGCGGAAGTTAAAGGAGAAGGTCGCGCGAGCTCCCTCAGGGCGGCGATCAAGGTCGAGTAGATCTCCATTTCTCTCCCTCTCCCCTTTTTTTTCTTCTTCAGCCGATGGATATTGAAATACGGTCTATCGAGACAACTTGCGGTCGAAGCTGTGTATTTCCCACATCCCCCGGACGCGTAGAAAGAAAGACCGCACTGACGTTTCGGTCCAATAGTAAAGGAGCCGCCAGATCATTTTTTGACTCTCGAGACGACTATTCCCTTTTGTATCTTCGACCGCGCCACAGGCAAGAAAAAAGCGCGGCATCGCTCGCCTGCACGGCGAGCCCTTTCCTCCCCATGGCTGTGGAAGATTCTTTTGCCGCGCGAAGAAAGCTTTTCTTTCCACTTTTCTTCTTCCTTGTTTGCAGGTAAACACGGTGCCTCGTTTCTCGCCGGCCGGTTCCGCATCCCTTTTCCTATCACTTTCTCATCATGCTTAGCACCCAACATTTCGGTTTCAGGGAGCGGAGATCTCGCCCCTTTTTCCTTCTCTTTTTTTCCCGTCTCTTATGCCAGCAAGTTGATCTCAGGGCCATCACTGCAACGCGGGGGAGTAAAACAGCACGTCTTCCCCTTTGAAAAACTCTTCCCGGCCTGGCCCATAGTAGGCCAATAGAGGAGGAACACCCCCTTGACTTTTTAAAGTTTTACTTTCCCCTCCTCCCCCTTTTTTCATAAGCAATGGGTAGAGAACCAAGAGACTCCCCTGCGCCTCTACGTGGAAGAAAAAAATTTCAATTTTTTCCCTCCTTCCCCCTTAGGATAACCCTCTTCCTCCTATCCTAATCTTTTATGTGGTTAGAAGACCTTCTTCGTCACGCAACAGAAAATGAATTCTTTCCTCTCCGCTTTTCCTCTTCCGTCTAGTTTCTTATTTTTGTCGTCTTTAATAGAAAAAGTTTCTTCCCGCGAGATCGTCTCTTGGCCTTTCTTCTTCCCTCCGATGGAGATAATGTTTTTTGATGCATCGGCGTTTTCTTTCCCCCTCCCATTTTTTTTCTCCCCCCCCCCTTCTCACTGGGGAAGAACCAAAAAAATAGGTCGATGTTTTCTATCTCCTCGCGGACGCGAGAGGAGAAGGACTCAGGAGCTCTCCGTCTCCCCTACTCTGGTTTTTTTCTTCTGAGAGATAGACCCTCTTTTCTTGCGAGACGCCTGAGGCATGTGTAGAAGAGGAGAGGAAGATCTCGAGAGACGGTTTTATTTCTTTTTATCCATCAAGTTTTTTTACCTATGCCCCCTCTCGGTCTTTCCCCTCCCCTCCCCCTTCATCTCCTCTACGAGTGAGTAAATTGATGGGACCGCTCTCCCCCAAAACACCTGAGCGCCACGGAGTGGAGAGGTAAAGACATGACCATTCCCCCTTCTTCTGCCGGGCCTTAACCATATGAAAAGGGACTCTCCCTTTCTCCTCGACCTACTTCTTCTCTTCCTTCTCGCCAGTAGGAGTGAAGGGCCTTCCCGCGGATCTGTCCCCAGATGTTTTCTTCCCCTTCCCTCTCTCGAAAGGGGTCCTCGCGCGTGCGATAGACTGAATTTTTTTTTCTTTTTTTTTTTTTTTTGTGCGATTTTTTCCCCCAGTGCTTCCATGAAAGGAGAGTGAGGAAAGTACTTATCTTTTTTATCCCCTTTCTCTGTACCCCCCTAAGAGGGTCCCCCTCTTTCTTTTTTCCCCTCTCGATAATGAATAGTTTTAAGGTAGGCGACCTTAATTTGCTGGTTACACAGCTCCCCCCCGTTTCCCCCCTGCGTCTCAATCGGCACGAGCGTTCTTTCCCCTCTTTTGTGCTTAGCCATCACTTTCCCATTCCTTGCTATTTTTGTTCTTGTCGTGCTGGCGAAAGACAGCTTCGGACCCGCCTTTTTCTCGTGTGATCTCTTTTTTCCCGGCAAAAATGAGTAGTTTGCCTCTTCTCTCTTTTTATAACCTTCCCGGAAATATAGGGATGTATCGGCACCCCTACGTTGTGATTATGCGTCCTTTCTTTTGGTTTTCGGTCTTTCCCGTTTATGCCAACCCGAAAACGTCACGATCGCGCTTTCCCCTCGGGCCTCCTTTTTCTCTCGTTGCCCGGACAGCTGCAGCGGCGTTCGTGGAATCGTTTCTAATTAAAGAAAAACGCCTACCACATCTCTTCCCCTCACACTCTTTCCTCAACACTAGCCAATAAGGACATGGCATTACCTCTTTTTCCCGAGATGAGTAACGAAAAAGGGAATTATTCGACAGGATTGTCTCACTTTCTTTTCGACCTCCTCCTCCCCGATCTCGCCGGAAGACTCGGCTTGCTGCGTGAACGGTAGAAGAATCCTTGTAGAGCTCACTCCTCCCCCCCGATTGTGTCCTCTCCGCTTTCTTTGAGTGAAGGAGGACGGCCACCTTCCTTCTAGCCCGGCAATTTTGTTTTTCTTCCCTTCTTCCTCCTTTTTCTCGATTTTGTCCCCCTTCGCTTCTTCGATTTAAATGGGAAGAAGTGGGGTATTCCCCTCCCCAGTCGGACAGAGAAGAGAAGAGCCGCTCTTTTTCTCCTCCCTCTTCAGGAGTACTTCCTTCCCCCTTTTTTTTCCATTGATCTTCTGCGGGTTTATTGAGAGAAATAGTTAGACGATTTTTCGTATTGGGCGGACCGGAGAACGGCACCGGCCCCGCTTTGTTTTTTTTAGCCCTTCCCTTCCCCTCTTTTGATGTGTGTGAGAAGGAGTTCTTTATCCGTCATGTGTACGATTTGGAGAACGGAATAAGCGCCGATCCCCCTTTCCCTCCTTCTGGAACTTTCCCTCCGGTGAAGAGGGACAACACTTCAGGGGAAAGAAAAGATCATTCTTCCCTTTCCTTATTTTCTCGGGATGTTTTCTTCTTTCCTTGTGGGGGAGATTGAAGTTCGTCAAGGCGGCGAGGGCCGAGTAGCCTTCTCCCTCCGGGCGCGTCACCGACGTGGGGGCCGAGGAAAAGCAGATTCCTTTTTTTCGTCCCTTTTCCCTCGTGATAGGAGAGCGAGGCCTTTTCTACCACGGATCCTGTTCCACACACGCCTTCCTCTTTTACTTAGTTTTGCCCCCTTCTCTCCTCCGTCATCAGGCCGGGTGCTCCGTCTCGCTTCCCCTCCTTCGTCGAATAATGCGCGCAGAACCCCGGGTCCTTTTCCCCCCTTTCCCTAAGTGCTTTTTTTTTTTCCATGCAGGTGACACATGTGCCCTCTCCTGGTGTGGCTGGCCTGTGCAGGACACAGCTAGACACCTTACTTCCCCCTCCTCGACTTTTCCCCCCCCCCCCCCCCTGTTCTGAAGAAGATGAAAGAAGTGGCGACGGTCTTCCTGTCGTCGTAAGGTATATCTGGATGGGTATTTTTTTTCTTCTCTCCTTTTCCTTTTCTTCCTCTCTGTGGAAGTGAAAGAGGTGCATCTTTTCTTCGAGCCCTGTCGGGAAGCAGCCCGGCGTATTTTCCCTCCTCTCCTTGGTGGTTTTTTTTCCTTCTTCTCCCCTTCTTCTATTTCAAGGTAGAGTAGCTCTCAGTTCTATGCCTGGGCGTGAATCAGAATCTGTCTTTTTCTTCTCTTTCCCCCCGTTTGCCTATCGGAAACATTGACTGTCGAAGAATGTGTTTTCCACTTCCCGGACGCGTGAAGCCCGACGCCTTCCTCTTTCCTTCTTTCTTATTCTATCTTTTTTCCCCCTTTTCTATCCTGAATTGCGGTTGGACAGAATGGGTAGTTCTTGTAGCCCGCTTCCTTGGAGTTACCCTTTTTCTTCGTAAGACCTCCTGTCCCACCTCCAAGGCTGAGCGTTGAGTGAGTCGAGTAGCGCCCGCGACTTCTTTCCTTCCGCCCAACTTTTCCCTTTCTTTCCTCCCCCCGTCACGAAAGAAACCCAGCTCGCGATCCCTTGTGCTTGTGGTAGCCGGTGAGGGATGGCGAGCACTCTTCCCTTCTTTTTCTTTCGGCTCCTCTTTCCCCCTTCGGAATTAAGAAGCAAAGCCTGGGAACTCTCCTCCAGGGGGGAAAACGATTATCCCCCTTTGTAGGCCCATTTTCTTTTCAACTACCAGCTTACTGATGAAGAGCAAGAAGGAATGACCTTTCTGGGTCTAGACCCCACGCGCCGCGTAGAGAACAAGGTGACCGCCCTTTCTCCTAAGTTCGATTTTCTTTCCCCCTTTTTCGAGATAGAAGGAATAGCAGAGCTTTCTCTCGTGCCGCAGAGGGAAAGAAAGAAATGAGGTCCCTTTTTCTTCTCCTACTTGGGCCGTCTTTCCCTTTTTCCTTCTTCTTTTCTCGAAAGTTAATAGTGTTATCTCGTTGCGATGGACTCTTGTTCCCCTTTCCGATGGAGATAAGGTTTTTTGCTCTTTTTATTGGCGCTGGTCCCGCACTCCTTTTCTGCCTTCCCCATCTGAATGGGAAGGAACCCAATTCCTTTTCCCCTCCAACCTCCCTATCGAAAGGTGGAGAGGAAGCCTCTGCGGCTTCGCAGAAAGGATAGATGAGAGTCTTTCCTACCTGTTTTTTTTTTCTTCCTTCGAGGAGAAGGGAGGGCTCTCCCCCTTCCTCTCTCTCCGCGAGGAGATAGGAATTTGGGACTTTTCCCCCTCCTCCCTTTTCCCCCCGTAGTGATTGGGGTATGGTAAAAAGTCATCCCGCGCTCTAGCGCTACGAGTGGAGTTAATTGATGGGACCGGCTTTTTCTTTTTTCCCGAAAAAAACCCCTTTTTTTCTTGTTTGCGCGGGTTCCTCACTGTCCCCTTTTTCTCTTGGTCGGGCACTTCCCATATGAACGGGTTTCCCACGACCTTCTCCTCGACGACGGTTGCGTTTTTCCCCCTCTCTGCTGATGCAGGGCCGTGCAGTTCGGGCTTTTGGAATCGGCCTCCTTCTTTTTTCCCCCCCTCTCCTTCGATGCGTAGATAAGAACGGGGTCTCTTTTGGCGACTAGAATCTGAAATTGTGGTCCCCTTTGGAATCTTTTCCTTTTTCCTTCAAGTGCTGAATGAAATGATCGTGAGTCTTTTTTCCATCCATTCAGAAATGTTATTGATAATGTGGGGGTTCATCTCTTTTCTTTCTCTACCGATCTCTCTCTCCTTTCTGACGAGAAGTGAGGTTAACCTCTTAATTTCGGATGCCCTGTCCTTTCGGCCCTTCTTTTTCTTTCTTTCTCGTGCTCGCCACATATCCCTGCAACCCCCGCCATGTGGGGCCAAGCTGATCGGAGACTGGGGTTCTTTCTTCCCCTGCTTCGTCACTTTTTTGCGACGCGGAACGTGTTTTTCTCTTTGCGACGTCGCCGTTCCCCCTTTCCCGACTTTTTCCTCCTCTCTGTCTGATCGGACACAGCCATGCTTTCCTTGCAGGCGAGCTCTCTTGTTTTTCTTTTTGGTAGAATACTACCCGTTTTCCTTCCCGTGCTCTCTAATAATGTAGGCGACCAATTCTTCATTTTTTTCTGGCGGGATTTGATTTCTTTTCTACTCCAAAAGAATAAAACAGGCTTCGTCTCTTCCCATGGTCGGTTAAAAAAAAAGGCCGATGGCACTCCCTCTCGGTTATTCTTCTTCTGACCTTTCTCTTCGTCGCTGAGAGATACTAGACATTGTCTCCGCCTTTTTCTCCTGCGCGATGAGAGCGACTCCCTTTGTTTTCCGGCTGTCTCCTTTCGGGCAATGCAAAAGCGAGACGGGCCTCTTTTCCCCCCTCTTCCCTTCGTTCAGCGAGGGGAGCACTCTTTTGCTTTTCTTTTTTTCTGGACTTTTCCTCTGGTCAAGAGAAGCGCTAAGGAGATTGTTTTTTTTCTTTGTCGAGCTTGGACTGAAACTGGCCCGCCACCTTTTCTCCCCCATTGCTTGACTTTCTCTTTCTTTTCTTCCGGCGCTGGATGAAATTGATATTGAAGGGGTAGTGCGCGCCTCTTTTTCCCCCCCCTTGCCTTAAGGTCGGATGGTCTTCCGATTACTTTTTTCCCCCCCCTCTTCTTTTCGTAGGGCATCGAAACGCGCAGCGCCCCCCGGTGGGAACCAGGATGGGGTAGCCGTCAGGTGTCTTTTCTTTCTCCTTTGGCCTCTTCTTCTTTCCCCGCAAGGTAGAGAGCTCAGGCTCGTGGAACCAAGGAGGTGAAGACGCCTTTCCCCGGTAATTTCTACCCTCTTCGGATAATCGGAACGCGCCGCAGGGACGACCTTTCCCTCCCGTTTTTTTGTTGAGAGAGAGGGAACGTTAGGCAGGAGGAGCGGCCCTCCCTTTCCCGTAGATTTCCCCTACTTTCCCTCCTCGCGTGGATGACTGCCGCTCTCTCTAACACTGCCGGCGCAGGCTTCTCTTTTCTAGGTCACCTCCCTTTCCCCCTCCTGCCGCAAAAAAAAAGCGGTCCCCCTTTCCTACCGCATGAAGGATTTAGCAGACGATATACGTCATTTCTGTCTTCTCTTTTTCTGCGAATCCATTCCCCTTTTCCTTCCACTTCAGCCACGCGGCAACGGCCAACCTGCCGCACTTCTATGTCCTGTTTTACAAATGTGCACATCGCGGCGAGGCGCCGGCGCTTTCCTCCTTTCGTTCCCCCCAGTGCCCCTTTCCTCTTTTTTCTGTTACCAGGACAAAGTCGGAAGCACTCCTCTTCCTAGCCAGTGAAAGGGGCGTCTAATTTTTTCCGGCCTATTTTTTTTTTCTTCTTCCCCGTTTCTCGTGGAATTGAAAGAGGTGCAGTTCTTGTCGAAGCAGCCCTTATTATCTTTTCCCTCTTCTTCTTCTCAATTGTTTTCCCTCTCTCCCCTCTTCCTTTTCCCTCTCGTCTCATGAAGAAGAAGAAGAATGTAGGAAAGGCTCATTCTTTCCCCCCTCGACCGCCCTCTTGATAGACCCCTTTTTTTCTTTTTACTATTGGTAGGAGTTTGGATAATAGACCCTCCCCCTATCCCGTGACGGTGAAGCCCTCCCTTCTTTTCCCTCAGTTTCCCCTCTACTTCTGAGGAGCGGAAAGGTGCTTCTGTTTGGCAGAAAGAGGAGTAGGCGAACGCGCCCGTCAGCCCCCTCCCTTTTCCCTTTTTCCACGCATTCCCTTTAAGCATCATCTTTTTTCACCTCTCCTCTTTATATAGCGATGGGAGGCCCGCGAAGTAGGCCACTCTCTCCTCTTCTCCGAAACCTCTTCTTCTCCGTACGAAGATGTAGGGCGCCCTCTCTCTCATTCTGCCAAACATTTCGGTGTGCTGTGCTTCCTCCCTTTTCTTCTTTTCAAGTTATCCCTTCTTCCTGTTAATATAAGGGAAAGCCGGCCCCCCTCAAACGCCTGTGGAACGTTCTCCCAGGAATTTTTTTCCCCCTCTTCTCCTGATCGAGAGGAGTGAAACACGCATTTCTCTCCCCCCACACATGATCAAGACAGTCGGACTGCTTTCTTCTCCTTTCCCCGACCCTTTTTCTCCCCCAGAGCCAGATAGGCACCCAGCCCTCGCTACGTTTGCCAGAAAACACATTTCCTCCCCTATTTCCCCCCCCCTTCCCTTCCTCGAAGAGATTATAGGTGCTCGCCTCCCCTCCTCTATTCCGCCGCGGCCACGCCCGAACTTCCCTCTTTCCCTCTCTCTTTTATCTTCGAGGAGAAAGGTCGTGTCGGTTTTTTCTTCCTTTATATGGGGGAAGTGCCCGAGCATCGCGCGGGCATGGCTCCCCTTTTTCCTGTTTGCCTTTTCCTTCCGTCTTCCCCTCCCATTCTACTCAACTCGTAGCGCCTTTCTTTTTTTTCTCCCAATCATTTCCCTTCCCTTCCCCATCCTCGGCTCATCGAGGAAGAGAGAGGAGAAGGCCCTTTTTTGCTTCCCCCCCCCTCTTCCTATGTCGATCTCTAGATTTCATCCTCCTCCTTTTTTTTCTCGAGCCTTGCTTTTTTTCCCCCCTCCCGCTTCGATCGGAATGGGGGCAGTGGGGCCCCCTTTTTCTAGTGCTTTGGTGGGGGTATGAAACATTTCAGATGTTTTTTTTCTCTTCTTCCCCCGTTCCGCAAAAAACATGAGCGCACCCTTTTTTTGTCAGCCTCCTCTCGCGTGCAATTCCCATATGAAAGGGCGCTTCTATCCTTACCTTCTAATAGACGACCCCCCCCTTTCCAATTTTCTCCTCTGCTTGCAGAGGAAATGAATTTAAGGCTCCGGCCCGAGCGTTTCTTTTCTTCTCTCAGGCTATTTTCTTTTTTGGATTGTAGGAGAGCTTTCTCTGTTCTTGACCACGTAGAGGCGCAGGCAGGGCTTTTTCTCGAAAACTTTCCCCTCCCTTTCCTTCTTGCGAGTCGGAAGTCGTTGTTAATAGCGTTTTTCCTATGGTTCCCTCTTTTTTTTCCCTTTCCCTGTAGGAGACTTAGAAGAGCCCGTGTCTCACTTATCCGGCTTTCCTGAGATTAAACGGATGGATTCCATCTTTTTTTTTCTCTGCTCCCCTCTTCCCACTCCCCATTTGGGGAAAGTGATAGCTTCTTGCGTCCCTCCCCTCTCGGACCGCGAGGCGAAGAGAGAATGCATCTTTCAAGGGTTTCTTTCCCCTCCTCTTTCTACCTCGCCTCTCTGAAAAGAGAAGACTGTCGGCCTCTTTTCTCGGTCTGATAGGCCACAGGCCTTTTTTTCCTTTTTTGGCGAGCGTTTTTTCTTTTCTTTTCCCCCGGTAGAATACCCTTTCCCCGGTCTTTTCTCCTGCAGTGAAAAGTGGCCTTTTCCTTAGCTTTTCCTTTCCTCTGAAGGACGGAGGGATCACTTTCAGCCTTGGTCTATATAACAAACTTTCTCTTCCCCTTCCCACTGTAGTAGACGGCTTTTTTGGAATACCTCCCTTCCTCACCTTACCTTTCCCCTGAGAGCTAATCGACCTTGATCTCCTCCCTCCCCCTGACGAGATTATCGCGGTTTTAACATCCCTTTTCTCCTCCCTTCCTCCTACCATCATGTAGAAGAGAGGGAATGCACCTTTCCCCCCGGCGAGCCTGGCACAGCTGCTTCCCCCCAATTCCTTTTTTTCCGGAGGGAGAACTATTGACGCCACGGCAAGGTATAGGAGACCTCCCCCCCTCTTCGATGCCCCTTTTCTTCTCTTTCTCAAGGGGAAGACGGTTTTTTTTTTCACTTGCCCCGCCAACAGGTCGGGCCAGCGCCGTCTTTTTCATTTTTCATTTTTTTTTCCATTCTATCATGAAGTGAGGAAAGGGTTTGCCGTTTCCTTTTTTGTTTCTTTGCGCGCATAGGCGAAGAAGGCGGGGAAGTAGCGACCGTCATTTTTTTTCCTGAGATTCCCCTCCTTCTCCCCTGCTGCGAAAGAAGGAGGAGGGTCGTCTTTCCCCTCTCCGCGTGATGGTGTGCGCCTTTTTTTTTCTCGTATTTCCTTTCCTTCTCCAGACGCCGATCAACGCTTCTTTTGTCCTCTCCCTTTGCAGAGATCGGAAGTAAGCCGCTCGCGTTTCTTTTCTTTTTTTTTGTTTTTTTTTCCCTCTCCTTCGGTCCCCGCCGAAGCGGAAGAACGGCAATCTCTCCTTCTTTTTTTCCCGCCTCTCTTTCGAGTATACGAAGCGGCGGATACGACATGTCTTTTTCTTTTTTTTTCCCCAAAGCCCCTCATTTTTCCTTCTCCTCTTTCCCCTTCTCCCTCCCACGGAAGAGAAGGCATCGCTGGGAGGCCGTCGCCACCTTCTTGTTCCCCCTTTTTTCCCCCCCCTTTCAGTATGCGCGTTTAGATGCCCTACTATTCCGATCTTCGTACCTTTCTCGGGTGCCGCTGCTCCTGGTCGCACATCCGACCCTTCCCCGTGCGACTTCCTTTTTTCTTTTCCCTTCCCCGCTCCATGTCAGACACGCCGGCAAAGGACACCCTTCCTTTCCCTTATCTCCTTGCAGGTGACAAATGGGCCCGATCGCGGCGCTGTCTTTTTTTTCTCGGCCACTTTTCCCCCCTTTCCCCGTTTCATAGAGAGACAAGCGCTCCCCGGGGTTTGTGACCAGCGCCAAAAGTATGAAGCAGCTTCCCCCCTTCCCCCGGTTTCTCTTCGGGGTGATAGTGGAGAAATAAGCCACGCTCTCTTTCCTCCCCTCGGCCGAGGACGAGCCCTGACCTTTCCTTTCCCCTCTGACAAGGATGGGAGTAGATCTTCCTCTCTCCTTTCTTCCCTCTAGGTAATCGAGCAGTGAGAGAATCCTCCCCCCCTGCCTCCCCCACCCATCCCCCTCCCCCACCCCCGCCCCCCCCCCCCCCCCCCCCCCCACCCCCACCCCCCCCCCCCCCTCCCTCCCCCCCCCACCCCCACCCCCTCCGCACCCCCCCGCCCCCCCCCCCCGCCGCGCAGGTATTCCCTCATGCCCTTTTCTTCCCCCTTATGAGGAAAGCGACCTTCCCTCCCGCGGGTCTCTTGCCCCCTTTGCCTCCCCTTTTCTAAGATGGGTAGGTTTTTATAATAGACCGTTCCACGAGGGGCCCCCCCTTTCCCCGAGACTTCCTCTCCCTTTTTTCTGCAGAGGTAAAATAGGTCATTGTTTATTCGTAGCGGAACGGTTTCGCTCTTCTTCAGAAAAGGGTTTTTTCCTCGCCCGTCAGAACAAGAGCGGCCATTTCACCGTCCTTTCTCTCCCCTTCTTGTGGAAGATAAGAAAGATTTCCCCGAAGGCTGAGCTTTTCCTCCCTCTCCAACGATTCCCTTTTTCTTCCTTCAAAAAGGTGAAGAATTCTCTTCTTCTCCGTCGCAGGTCAGAAAGGCTGTTCCCATTTCGACATTTTTCCCCTTTTCTTTTTCCTTCTGACGAGTTGAAGGATTTTTCCCTCCTTCCCCCGGAACGGCGCCGCTCGTCCCTCTTAGGGCCTTTTCTTCCTTCCCTCCTTTGAAACGAACGGTATGGAGAAGTCTCCCTCTTTTTTTATTCTCCTTCTCGCGAGGAGAACCCGCCTTTTTCTTCCACCTCTCTCTTTTTTTCTCACCCTCCTGAATGGAAGAAAGAGAAGTTAAGCCCTTTCCTCTCCCCCCTTCCCCGGCCTGCGAAGCGACGTGCAGCACCTTCCCCTCCTACCCTTTCTCTTCTCCTCTCTCTGTTCGAGACCAGAAGAGTCGAGTCCTCCCCTCCTCCCCTTCCCGCCGACGGGCGCGATCTTCATCGTGCTTTTTTTTTTTTCCGGTCTCCCTTTTTTTTTTCCCCGTGGAAGTGCCCGTCCTTCTGCCCTGTTTCTTGCTGGGACCGCGCAACTCCGTGGCGTCCCTTCTTTTTTTTTTTTTTTTTTCCCCTCAAGGAATAACTCGTAGCGTATGCTCTTTTTTTCCCCCCCCACTTTTCTTGCTTTTCTTGGAAAAAAAATGCCCCCTTCCCCTTACTCTATCTTCTAATGAATAAAGGCTCGACGCCCTTCCTTTTCATACTCACCCTTTTTCCCCCTCGGAAGAGAGACGGGAGGCTGTCTTTCCTTCTCGCCCTGCCTTTCCCAGAATTGCATTTTTTTCCCCCCCATTAAGGATGGGGAATCCCCTTTTCTTTCATTCTGGGAAAGCGCCCACCCGTTTTCTTTTTTTATGGCTGCGGTCCCCCCCTTTCCCCCCCCATCGCCAAGAAGACAGATGGAGCGTTTCCCCTGAACTACCCCCCTCCTCTCCCCCTCTCTGATGAGGAAGATGAAGAGCGCGATTTTATTCTTTTTCATTTTCGGGAGTGAACGACGGCGTCTCTTTCCCAGAGCTCTCTATCCCCCCTTATTCTTCCTTTTCTTCTTAGAGAGTGAGATAGACTGAATGTCCTTTTTTCTGCTCATCCGGGGCAAATTGTGAGACGAGAGGGCGCCGTTTTTTCTCTATTAATCGTTTCCTTTTTTCCCTTTTTCCTTACTATGGGAAATGAGGCGTTTATCCTCGCTCTTTCCTCTTTCCTAGGTACCGTGAGGTTAACCAGTCTTTTCCTGACTTTCCTTTTTTTTTCCTTTCAGGTTAAGGAGATAGTGCTCTCCCATTTCATCCCCCCCTCACACCGAAATGTGAGGCAATTCCCCTGGTTCCCTTTCTTTTTTTTCCTTCTTCCCAGAGAGGATCTGCAGAGCGTGTGAGGCGCGCATTTTTTTCTTTTTTTTTTTTTTGGCAGCAATAAGAATACTCTTCCTTTGTGAAGAGCTTTTTTTTCCCAAGACCCGCTTTCCTTTCTGATGCGAGACGTTGAAGGAGATCTCTTATTTTCTTCCTTGCGCGGTAGCCTACTACCCTCCCCCCGTAACCCATTCTTTTCCCCCTCCAGGAAGATTGGAAATATGCCCCTCTCTTTTCCTTCTTTCTTTCCATCTTCCGGGGCTCGTGGGGGAATCCCCCATCACAGTTCCCCTCCTCTCACCATTTCGTAGCCGATGGAAAGAGGAATCGTTATCTTCCTCTCTTTCGATGAATGTGAGTCCCTTCCCCCCTGCGATTCTTTCTCTCCTCTGATTGGAGAGATAGAAGGCCCTCTCTTCCCTACTTCCGACTTGCCTTTTCCTTCCCTCAAATAGGGGAAATGAAAACGCGCTCCTTTTTTCCCCTCTTTTTCGAGATAATGCGAATGGACGGTTTCCTGGGTCCCCACCTATTCCCCTTCTCTTCCCACTTGTATAGGAGAAAGTCGTCCCTTCTTTTATTCTCTTTTCCCCCTCCCCTGAGCGGATTTAAGGAGATTGTAGGCTCTCCCCCTGTCGAGATTTTTTCCCTCTTATTTCCCTCGCAGGAGAAGAGAAGAGACTTTTCTCTCTTCTTTTACAATCTGAGGCTATATATGAGATGATGCGGTGCCGTTTGCCTTCTCTATAGGGTCCCTCCTTCCTTTCCCCTTCTTTCCCCTTGTCTTATGGGAGAAAAGGAGAAGCTCCCTTTTCTTCTTCTCTAAATCATTCTAGTGTTAGTAGGGAATCGAACTCTTTTTTTCATTTTTCCTTCCTTTTCTTTTTCGATTTGGAGAAGGAATAAGCGCCGATCTTTTTTTTTCCTTTTTTCTCTCCTCTCACATGATGGCAGAGATAGGCACCTCCCTCTTTCCCCCAGTCTCCTCCCCTCCCTTTTTCTCCCCTTTTTTTATTTTATCTTCCCTGGCAGATAAAGGATAATAGGAACGCGCCTTTCCCTTCCC